>WNGL01001578.1_pt1 | contig 32074 bp, 33 predicted proteins | sample 5400591 | NCBI WGS metagenome assembly WNGL01 (sample SAMN13153377, study PRJNA577476) | soil metagenome | isolation source: 80 cm soil or saprolite under Garry oak tree replicate 1 | place: USA:California | collected 2016-06-15
TCTCGATTCACCGCTATCCGCAGCGCCAGAAACGTTTTTGTTGCGGGATGCAGTCTCTGCCTTCCCCATTGCTTTCGGGCCCCTGCCACAGTCGTTGCCAGGTGCGCGGTATCTCGTATCGGCCGCGCTCTCATGATCGCCCTGGCGATCCTTCTGGAATCGTGCTCATCCGCCTCGCGGTAGAGCAAATCGGCCAGCTCTCTCTCCGGCCATCGATTCACAATTTCCTCCGCCGTCAATTCATCCTCGGCGTTCATCCGCATGTCCAGCGGACCGGCTTCGCGGAAGGAAAATCCCCGCGCCGCCTGGTCAAGCTGCATGCTCGAAACTCCCAAGTCGGCCAAGACCCCGTCCGCCGGCGGAATCCCCAACTCTTGTGCGACCTCCGCAATCCGCGAGAACGGTGCGTGTACCACCGTCACTCTCTCCCCAAAGGTCAGCAGCCGCTCCTGCGCCACGGCGAGCGCCTGTGCGTCCCGGTCCAGACTGATCAGTCGCCCGGAAGGGCGCATAGGAATTGTCCCAGAGGTCAATTTCCCGGCGATCGCTTCGGAGTGTCCGCCCGCTCCCAGCGTTGCGTCGATGTACGTTCCGTCCGGCTTTACGCGCAGCCATTCGAGCACCTCCCGCAACATCACCGGCGTGTGCGCCGCACCCAACTCACTCACCACCGCGACTTCTCAAATCCCCAAATCTTCCAGCGACTTGTCGTCCTCGTCCGTATACGGCTCGTTCTTCAATTGATCCAGCATTCGCGTGTGGTTCATGACTTCCAGATAATCCAGGTTGCCCAACACGTCCACGTCGCCCTTGGTTTGCGCCGATTCCCGCAGCACGGTCGGCAGGAGTAGCCTTCCCTGCCCATCCAGTTCCACCGTTTGCCCGTAATAGCTGGTCCGCATCAAAAACTTCCTCTTCGCCCGGTTCGTACTCGGCATTTTCTCCAGCTTGTCTTCAATCTCTGACCAAACCTTCATCGGATAAATCCTGGCCGTCTCACCGGTGGCGCTGGTGATGTAAAACTGGTTTCCATACTCCTTCAATTGCTCGAGAAACACGGCGGGTATCTTCAGACGACCCTTCTCGTCCACCTTCGCTGGACAGTTGCCCCGCAGCTTCATAGGCCCCGCTCGGCGCGACGACCCTCGTTCGGCTGGGATCGAACGCGAAAATGTGGTCTAGAATGGCCAAAATGCCCACTTTCACCACAACTTCCAAAGCTTTCTATTTTGCCCTACAGCCCGCTACTTGATGCCCCTCTTACCCACCATCCACCACTTTGCTCCACATCCTACCCAGTTTCATTTGCTTGTCAAGAGAAATCGTGCGTTTTCCTGAAAAAAGTTGTGGACTTAGGTGTGTATCAAACCTGGCACTTGAGCCCCAAGCTGTGGTGGTTCACTTCGCAAGAATCTTCAAGGACTAGTGGTAGAAGTTGCAGCCCATTCAGCAGATCCTCTCGGCCTCGCGGGTAGGTACTAATTTGGTCTTGGCGAGTTTGCCGGACTAGGGGCCAAGGCTTCGATCTTATCCACGGTAATCATATTTGTCTTAGGATCCAGCGTCCCCGTCACTTTCACCTTCTGCCCCGCCCATTGTTCCGCAAGAACCTGCGCATCCAGTTTGTAAACCTTGTCCTTGGTTTGGAGCATGAACTTTCCGCCTCGTTCCTTCACGCAGAATCGGGCGCAATCGGCGTCCGTTTTGATTTCAGGTTTCATGGCAATCATTTCTTTGTGCGATTGGCTCAGCGAGTGTACATTCAGCGCGCATTGCGAGTCCGCAATCTCGCCCCTAATCGTTTTTTCGTCGGCCCCATGCCCCTGAGCCGCCCACGTCGCTACGCCCGCGAGAATGGCCGTGCAGACGACCGCCGCAGGTTTCTTTTTCATCCTTGTGCTCCTCGTCCTCGAGCGCTCCAATATTCTTGATGACCCAAGCTCAGGGTAACACGACGACCTTCATGTTCATCCCTTCGTGTTCCTCGCTGCAAATCACAGTGCAGACTACGATGTATTCGCCCGGCTCGCTCGGCGCCGTCACGTCGAATTCTTGAACGCCCGGTTTCAACTCGAAATCCCACTCGGGAACGGGGCTGTGATCTTTCGCGCGCAGCAGCGTGAATCCGTGAATCGCGCCGTCGCGATTTACGTTTTTCGCCTTCTTCGCGGTGATTCGCAGCGCAATCTTTTCGCCGGCCTTTAGCTTGATGACCGGCTGCTTCTGTCCTTCCACTCTGAATCGGCTGTCGTGATCTGCCAGGACCTCGACGACTCGCCTCTCTGTTTGCGCGCCCTGCCCCCAGGCGCAGGAGCAGAACGCGAATAGGACTAGAAACCTTTGCCAAGGCACCATCCGCCCCGAAACCAAAGAGCGCTTGCTCATTGCGTCATGTATTTCAAGATCAGTCGCATGTCTTCGTCCGTGAGCATAGCCCGGACTCTCATGTGGCGAATTGCCGCAGCCATGACGCGCGGTGGAAATTTGTGCGGCGGCTGGTGGCAGCGTCCGCAATTCGCCCGAAATCGTTTCTCGCCTTCCAGGCGTGCCATCCGCTCCTCGCTTGAATCACCGCGACTAGACTGGGGCAGCGGTGCATCATGCATCCGCACAGAAGGGGCCATCGCTACAGCTGAGGAAGTGCTCGAGGACTTCCCGGGTTTTTCATGATTTTGAGCAATCGACGACCGCACAAGCAACGCCGCGATTGCCAAGCAGCAGAGCCATGTCCAGTTTCGGCTCATTGCGCGCCCCCTGTCGGCCCCAGAGGAATCACGAATCGATACGTGAGGCCCATCGTCCACACGTTGACGTTCCCTGCGCTGCTGAACTGCCGGCCATAATTGCCGGCCAATTTCAATCCATCAAGGAAGTAATAGTTCAGCCCGAATTCGAACTGCTTGGTATTTACCGGAGGCAGCGAATCACTGACCAATGGCCCGGTAAAAAACTGTTGATATCTCGCCACCAACTGCGTTCGGCGCATTTCGTTTTGAAGGAACGGAAGCTGGCTCAACTTGTATGCGGGTTCGAACCAGTAGCCGCTCCCTCTTTTCGAATGCGCATATTCGCCGCGAATGTCCAGAGGCAATCGCGTCGGCTGCCAAACCAAGTGAAAGCCAAACAAATTCGATCGCTCCTGTTGCAGCAGATGCTCAAAGGAACCTCCGATCTCCAATCTTGCACTGGGCACGAAAATCCCGGCTCGTCCTCCGGCAGACCGCTCGGAATCCAAAGGACTCATTGTAGAAAGCTCCGAGAAATAAACAGCGTAGTTAACGTCAAACTTCGGGTGCACCTTGAAGCCGCCACGAATCATGGCGCCGGTACTGGCGTTGCTCGGGCCAATTCCGATAGGCAGAATCAAGGGGTCGGACTGTAGGTTTCGAATCCACACGGGATACAGCCGCTCGTTGAATATCCCGAACGGCGTCAAGAACCGTCCCACAGTCACCGTCATGTAGGGGTTTGCGATGAAATCAAATTGCGCGTATTCGACTTCCTTTTGTACCGGGCCCCCGTGAAACCCGCTTCTTCCCGGCACTTGGACCAAATCGGTTTCGAAAGTAGCCCGCGTTTCGAACACCCAGCGACTTCCGATCGGAACGAGAACAAGCGGCGTCACAAGTGGGTGCAAGGCGGGTTGCCCGCCCGTAAAGTCTGAAATGAAGCCAGTGCTGCCTGTCAGCAGCGGTATTGCCTTCGCTGCATCATCCGGCGCCGCCTGCGCGAACGCGCCTGGGGCAAATGCAGAGAGAGCCACAAGGAGCGCGATGACGGCATGCCCAAGGGGAGTAGGAAAGCGATGGCCCTGAGTCTGATATGTTTTGGTTCTGTTCACACCCACACCAAAAAAACATTAGCTCCGGCTCTGAAATCCAGCTTGGAAGAGGTCTTTTCGAGGGTCAAGTCAAGTAACTTGGTTGTGTGCCCGGCTTGGTAAGCCCTAATCGTTGGCGGCAATAGTTTTCCTTGGATGGCCCTTTCGTCCGCCCGCTTTTTGCCACTAACCTTGTTGACTATCCTCTCCGCAATCCCAAGTTCCGTCAATAGAACCACTTCCGGGGCCTGGTCAACATCAGTTCGGGCTTTCCTTTTGGCCCAATACGTGCTAACTTAGGGCACGCTTGAACCTCGAATTGTAAAGGAGCCTTGTTCCATGGAATGGACCACCCCTCGGCACGAAGAGATTGACCTCAACTGCGAAGTCAGCTCTTACGCCAACGCCGAACTCTAATCATTCTGTCCGCCAAGCGAGCAAGCTGGCTGGCGTACTGGAATGCGCGTAAAAGTCCTCGGATCTGCAGCCGGGGGCGGCTTTCCCCAATGGAATTGTCAGTGTCCGAACTGTAGCGCCCTCCGCCACGGCAAGCTGAAATCTCGTCCGCGCACGCAGACGCAGGTCATTTTTTCTCCCGATTCCAAAGTTTGGTTTTTGCTTTGCGCTTCACCGGATTTGCGCCAGCAGGTGCTCGCCGCGCGCGAATTGTCTCCGCCCGAAAATAATTCGTCACCGCCGCCGATTGGCGGCGCGTTCCTGCCGAGCGCCGATGTCGACTCCGTGATGGGTTTGCTTCATCTGCGCGAATTTCAGACTTTCTTTGTCTTTGCGACTCGTGGCGTGCAATGCGTTCTTCAAAAGGAAAACCGGATCTTTCGCGTCTTGGAGCGCGCCAATCCGCCGGTGAAATGGCAGACTCTGTCGGCCAAAGGTCGTTTGGGTTGTCATTTATCTGAGGATTCTTCGGGACCGGCGGACTTTATCTGCACCACGGTGCCGCTCGGAGGCTGCTATCCGGACTACGTCAGCGAGGAAACTCTTCGCGCCGTTCCCCCTGAGGATGCATCCGTCGGCCTCATCATGGAACAGGGCGAAAAACGGCTTTTCTTTGCTCCTTCGCTTTCAGGCTCCTCGACGATGTGGAAGTCGGCCGTGGAGTCCGCTGATGCGACGTTCATTGACGGTACCTTCTGGAGTGACGATGAATTGATGCGCACCAGCCGCAGCAAAAAAACCGCGCGCGAAATTGGCCACTTGCCGCTCTCCGGCCCGGGCGGCCTGCTCGAACAATTCCCCCGCCAAACGAAAGGGCGCAAGATCCTGATTCACATCAATAATACGAACCCCATCCTTGACGAAAAAAGCGCCGAGCACCGCGCCGTGCTGGATGCCGGCTTCGAAATCGCCTACGATGGCATGGAGTTCGAACTTTAGGATCATGACCGCTCCAACAGCCAACTCCATTGAAAAGCCGCTTCTCTCCGAAGCGGAATTTACTGACGGCTTTCACGCGATTGGCGAAGCACGCTATCACCACAAGCATCCGTTTCATTTGCTGATGCATGAGGGCAAGCTGACGCGCGGCCAGCTTCAGGCGTGGGCGCTGAATCGTTACTTCTACCAAAGCCGGATCCCGATTAAAGATGCTGCGATCCTCGCCCGCAGCGAAGACCCTGCGTTCCGCCTCGCCTGGCGCAAGCGCATCCTCGATCACGATGGCGACGGCACAAAACCCGGCGGCATCGAAAAGTGGTTGAAGCTCGTCGAAGCCACCGGGCTTTCGCGCGACGTCGCTCGGCGCGGCGACGGCATTCTTCCGGCTACGCGCTTTGCCGTGCAAGCCTATGTGGATTTCGTCTCTACACGCTCGCATCTCGAAGCAGTGGCTTCCTCGCTCACTGAACTTTTCTCTCATAAGCTGATCGCTCTGCGCATGGACCGCATGCGCCGGCACTATCCCTGGCTTTCCAGCGGCCTCGACTATTTCACCGGCCGTCTCACGCAAGCCCCCGAAGACGCCGAGTTCGCACTGACCTGGGTTGTGAAGCATGCGCACACACGCGAAGAACAGGACAAGGCCCACGCAGCGTTGCGCGCGAAGTGCGACATTCTTTGGGCACAGCTCGATGCCCTCTATTTCGCTTACGTGAATCCCGGCTGGCCTCCTCCCGGCGCCTTCGAGCCCGCCAAGGAAAATACATGAGCGTGGATTTGAACAGCAGACCGCGGCTCGCTGCCGGGTGCCGCATGGGAGAGAACAACAATCAGCGTGTCCTGCTGATGCCAGAACGGGCGTTGCGCCTCAATGGCCCGAGCCTGGAAATCGTTTCGCGCTGCAATGGAAAACACTCCGTATCCCAAATCATTGGCGAACTGCAATTGCTCTATTCGAAGGCCGAGCCGCACAAAGTCGAACAAGACATTCTCGGCTACCTCGCGCTTCTGCAAAAGGAACGTGCTCTGGATTTTGAATCAGGCACCGTGTAGGGCCTGCCTTCCGAGGCGGCTCATCGCGAACGAACATGGCATCTTCCACACAAAACCTGCTTGCTCTCGTTGCTGAACTCACGCATCGCTGCCCGCTTCACTGTGTTTACTGCTCGAATCCTCTCGAATTGCAATCGCGTGCCCACGAACTTCCCACGGAAGTCTGGGCGCGCGTTTTCAAAGAAGCTGCGGAAGCTGGCGCGCTTCAAGCCGACTTCACCGGTGGGGAGCCGCTCGCGCGGCCCGACATTGTTGACCTTGTGCGCAGTGCCCGCACCGCAGGCCTTTACGTCAGCCTCATCACCTCTGGCCTGCCCCTGGACGAGGCCAAGCTCGAAGCTTTGGTGCAAGCCGGTCTCGACCATTTTCAGCTCAGCTTCCAGGGCGCGCGCGAAGAAACGGCCAACGATATTTCCGGCACGAAGTCGCATCAGCACAAGCTTCGCGTCCTCCAATGGATCAAGCGCTACCGCATCGGACTGACGCTGAATTTCGTCATCCACCGCCGCAACATTGACGAACTCGAGGAAATGCTGGCCATCGTGGAAGATTCCGGCGCGGGCTGCGTGGAGTTTGCCAGTGTGCAGTATTACGGCTGGGCTTTTGCCAATCGCGAAAAGCTTCTGCCCACGCGCCAGCAATTGGATTACTGCGTTGAGCGTCTGAAACGCGCCGAAGAAGAACTGCACGGCAAAACTCGCATCCTCTTTGTGGTGCCCGACTATTACGCCAAATACCCCAAACCCTGCGTCGGCGGCTGGGGCCGCAAACTGATGCTCATCACGCCGAGCGGCGACGCGCTTCCCTGCCATGCCGCACCCATTATTCCCGGCCTGAAATTTGAAAACGTGAAGAATCGCAGCTTGCGCGAAATCTGGGAGCACTCCGAAGCATTCCAGAAATTCCGCGGCGAGGACTGGATGCAGGAGCCCTGCAAATCCTGCGACCGCCGCGCGCAGGACTTCGGCGGCTGCCGTTGCCAGGCGATGCTTCTCGCAGGGGATGCCGCCGCGACCGACCCCGTCTGCTCGCTGGCCCCGCAACGCCCGAAAGTGGACGCCATCCTTGCTCAAATCAACGACTCAAGCAGTGCGGAAACCGCCCTTGTCACGGCCGCTGCAGCTTCGGCTGTCAAGATTGAGTGGCTGTATCGCCCCAACCCCTCGTAATTTTGACTCCTTTCGTGAGATTTTTGCTCTAAGCCCAAGAAAGTCAGCAGGTTGCAACCGCACTTAAAGTATTACTTTAAACTTTGCACCGCAAAGTAGCTTGCGGCTGCCCGAGAGCGGATTTTTCCCTCACCCTATCCGAGCCTGCAGTTAATCCCTTTCTTCTCAATCATCTGCGGCAGCCCCGCTCGCTTCGCTTGCCGTCCCCCGCAGCCTCATCACCACTCGGGAGAGGAAAACCAAACTTCCCAGCAGCACCAGGGACCCAAATGCCGTTAACGTGTGCGGCGCGCCGATGCGTTTGGCGACGCCTCCGGCGATGAGCGCACCGATCGGCTGCACGCCCATGAACATCGTGGCATACACCGCCATGACGCGGCTGCGCAGTTCATCGGGCACGCGATTTTGAATGAGTGTGTTGGTCGCGGCCATTTGCGAGGTTGCGGCGAAACCCACGACGAACAGAACCACCACGCACAACCAGAAAACCTTCGCAATCGAAAAAATCAGCAAGCCAATCGCGCATGTAATCGAAGTCGCCGCAATCCACCGCGCCAAGCCTTTGTAATTCGTCCGCGCGGCAAAGTGCAGCGCCCCCAGCACGGCACCCACTCCCGCAGAACTCATCAGCAATCCCAGAGTGCGCGCATTTCCCTTCAAAATGTCCTGCGCGTAGATCGGCATGAACACCGAATATTGCAAACCAAAAAGGCTAAGGACGCTTAGCAACAGGAGTGTGGAGCGGATCGGCAGATCGCCCATCGCAAAGCGGAAGCCTTGCACCAGACTCTGCAGCGGAGATTCGTCGCTCGGTTTGATTTCCGTCTTTGCGATCCGCATCATCACCAGCGCCACGATCACAGCGAGGAAGCTCACACCGTTCAAGAAAAAACACCAGCCTTCTCCCAGCCAGGCAATCGCAAAGCCCGCAATGGCAGGGCCAACTACACGCGCGCCGTTGAAGATCGAGGAATTCAGCGCGATGGCATTCGGCAAATCTTCTTTTCCGACCATCTGCACCAGGAACGCCTGCCGGATGGGCACGTCGAAGGCGTTCACGATGCCCAGCATGAACGCGATCGCAACCACCACCCACGCTCCGTGCCAGCCCTGAATCTTGCCCGTTAGCGTCAGCGCCGCCAGGACAAACGCCAGGACCATTGAAGCGGTCTGCGTGGCAACCACGCCGCGATGCCGGTTGTAGTGGTCACCTAGGTATCCGCCGAGCGAGGAGAGAAACAGCATAGGCACCTGGCTCGCAAAGCCGAAGATTCCCAGCAGCGCCGCGGAACCGGTTAACTTGTAGACCAGCCACAATTGCGCGGTGGTCTGCATCCACGTTCCGATGAGCGAAATAAGTTGTCCGGCGATAAAGAGCTGGAAGTTGCGGTGCTGCATCGCGCGGAAGCGGATCGAAAGGTCAGGGCGAAAGCGCGCGAGCAAAGACAGAGTAATCTTCCTCCACTCGTTCGATGCGACAAATCTGAACTAGTCACCATGCCGTGAACGAGCAGGCTTGTCAACGCATCGGCAAAACTGCAGGAGTGCCGAATTGGCAGGATTTTCTTTTCTCTGGAACTTAAAACTTACAGGTAATAACTGAAGGCTGCTTCACTCGCTCGGCGGATCCGGCGCACCGACGTGCATGTGGCTCAGGTCGCGCAGCATGGCCTTGTCTTCTTCGCTCATCCCGCGCGTAAAGTTCGGATCGTTCAGGTGCTGGTTTCGCGCGGACTCCGGCATGTTCTGTAGCACGCCCAATCGCTGCCGGACCGCCCTCTGCCGGTCGGGCGACATCTGCTGCCACCTCGGAAACACTTCATTCTTGATGTGGTTTTGTTGCTCTGATGTGAGTTTTCCCCAAGCTCGAGCGTTGTCTCGAATCTCCTGCTGTCTTTGCGGCGGAAGCCGGTTGAACTTCTCGTAGTTCTGCCTTTCTTTGGGGCTCAAATCCTGAAACCTCTTAGGCTTCACCTGGGAATTGTTCGCATTCGGCGGCCGGTTCGGATTGAGATTGGGCTGCCCGGATTCGCCGCGGGTGTTAGGCGGGCGATTCCCTCCAATCATACCCATCGAATCGGGTTGGCGGTTTTGCGGTTGCCGAATCGGCGCAGCGTTGCGCGGCCGATCGTTGCCAGGACGATTGACGTTCGGCCGATTGTTCTGGGCTCGCCGGTTTTCCTGCTGCTGTTGACGGCGTTCCTGACGCGGCGGTTTCGGCTGCTGCTGCCTCTGCGGCTGTGGCGGCTTGTTATCGTGCTTCTGCGCCGCGCATGGCAGCGCCAACAGCGCGATACTTGCCGCTGCCAGCAACCATTTCCCGAATTGGATCTGCCGCTTCATTTCACTTTACGTCTTTCACCATTACATCTGGGGATTCGTCTGCCCGCCGTCGTCCGCCTGCACCGGCTGCGGCAATTCCGACAGCACGTCAAAATTCGAAAGCACATCAAGATTTTCCAGCACCGGAATATCGTCCTGCGCAATCTGTGGCGCTGGGTTCGGGCGTGTCCCTACCCAAACCGTTGCCAGCAATAGCATCGCCGCGGCAATCGCCACCCGCGGCGCAGGGAACCATGCCCACCAACTCTGCTTCACCGGCTCGGCTGCCACCCGCGCGTGCACACGCAAATCAAACGCCGGCGACGGCTCAATCACCGGCAGCTCATCGAGCAAACTGCTCACCGCGCGAAATTCATTCACGCGCAGACGGCACGCCGCGCAAGTGGCGAGGTGCTTCTCCACCTCGACCCGCTCGCTTTCCTTCAAGCGGCTGTCCACATACTCCAGAATCTTGTTTTCCATCCGGCTGCAACTCATGACTTTCTTCCTTCCTGGCCCTGACTGCTACTTCCCATGCTGCGCTACGAGGGGGGCGAGTTCCACCCGCAGCGTTTCGTATGCCCGGAACAGCAGCGACTTCAGCGCGCTCTCCGAGCAGTGCAAAATCTTCGAAATCTCTCCGTAATCCAGCTCCTGATACTTATGCAGGAGCACCGCGGCGCGCTGCTTTTCCGGAAGCTTTTCAATCGCGTGGCGGATCATCTTTTTTCGCGTTTCTTCCACCAGGTGCTGCTCGATATTCGGGTTCTTCTCGGCAACGTCCAGCGTTTTCTCTTCGCCTTCTTCCGCGTCCACGGTCACCGGCGCATCCAGTGAGATTTCCATTCTCTGGTACCGCGTGTCTCTCACCGAGTTCAGCGCCAGATTCGTCGCGATGCGGAAGAGCCACGTCGTGAACTTTGCGCTTGGCACGTAGTCTTCACGCGCCCGGTAAACCCGTAAGAAAACTTCTTGCGCCAGATCTTCCGCCTGCTCCCGGTTGCGCACCATCCGGTACAGGAAATTCACCAAGGGACTCCTGTAGCGATGCAACAGCAGTGTGAACGACTGCTCGTCGCCCGCCTTCACGTCCAGCATCAGTTGGACGTCCGACCTGGCCATAGCCGCCACACTGTATCAAACCCAGGAGGTCTCAGAAAGTTGCGATTGTATACACCCTCAAAGCGTTGGTAGGACAGGCTTTATCTTGGCAATTTATGAAGCGTTTAAGTTGACCCCGCGACGCTCAAACATGGAATAAGTGCTGCATTATCAATAAACTAGCGACGCCTACGAAGACCAGCAGCGCCATCCGCCAGTTCGGCTCCCGGTTTACTTCGGGCAGTAGGTCGGTCGCCGCCACGTAAACCGTTACGCCTCCCGACAGCGGCAGGGCATACTTCAACTGCCCCTGGAGGGCGCTGGTCAGCAGAACACCAAACAGCGTTGCCGCTCCTAATAACCCGGCTCCCAGAATCGCGTTGCGTTTCCCGCGCCCGCTTGCCAGCGCCACTGAGGCGATCGTGAATCCTTCCGGAAGTTTGTGCAGGAAGACGGCAACAAAAAGCACGACGCCGAGCCACGTTGAAATCAAGAATCCCGCCGCGATCGCAACCCCGTCAAAAAAGGTGTGAATCGTCATGCCCAGCAGGACCGTGCGTCCTGCATGGAGGTGGCTGAACTCTTCGTGGTGCGTTTCTTCACCGAAATGAAAATGCGGCGCGATGGTGTGCTCGAACAAATGCACCAAAAAGAATCCAATCAGCACGAACACCAACGCGCCTTCGCCGGAGAGCCGCACCGACGCGGGAATTACTTCCAGAAACGCAACGGCCAGCATGTATCCCGCGCCCAGCGCCAGGAAATATTGCAGATATTGCCGCGGCCATTCCTTGCGAACGACGAAGTACCCGCCCACCAAATTCCCCAGCGCTGCCACCAACCCTAGCAGCGCCGCGAGTCCCGTCCGAAATGCAACATCATGCGCCATAAAAGAAGTTCACCGTTGGCAGTTCACCGTTTACCGTAAGCAAGCGAAGAGGGCACAGACTGAAGTCTGTGCTACTGATCTTCATCCTGAATGCCGGAAAAGAATTACGTCGCCTTCCTGCACGACGTACTCTTTTCCTTCGAGGCGCACTTGCGCTTTTTCTTTCGCAGCGGCGATGCTTCCCGCGGCCAGCAAATCGTTCCAACGGACGACTTCCGCGCGAATGAAACCTTTCTCGATGTCGCTGTGAATCACGCCTGCGGCCTTCACCGCGGGGTCGCCCTTGTGAATCGTCCACGCGCGAACTTCTGGCTCGCCTGCCGTGAAGAACTGGATCAACCCCAACAAATCGTATGTCGCGCGAATCAAACGATTCAGCCCCGGCTCTTTTAATCCATACGACGCGAGCAGCTCGGCCGCTTCTTTTTCGTCCATTTCGGCCAACTCCGCTTCCAAGCGGCCGCATACTGCCACGACTGCTGCGTTCTTCCGCCCCTGGAGCGCGCTCAGCTTGTGCCGCTCCACCGCGGTATCCAGCTTGTCCGCCTCCTCGTCTCCCAGGTTGAGCACATACAGCACAGGCCGAGCCGACAAAAACAAGAATCCGCCAATCGACTTGCGCTCTTCTAGCGTCAATTCGAGTTCCCGCAACGGCTTCTCTGCTTCCAGTTGGGCTTTACACTTTTCCAATGCGTTTTTTTCGAGCTCCAGTGCTGGATCGCGCTTCTTCTTCAAATCTTTCTCCACGCGCTCGAGCCGCCGCGTAATCTGGTCGTGGTCGGAAAGCATCAGCTCCAAGTCCAGGTTCGTCGCATCCCGCAGCGGATCGATGCCGCCTTCCGAGTGCGGCACGCTCGCATCCTCGAACACGCGAATCACGTGCGCGATCACGTCCACTTCGCGCAGTTGCGCCAGCGCCTCGCGCATGCGCTCCTTCTGCATCCCGCCGAGGTCCACGTAATTTACGGTCGCGTAGGTGATTTTCTTCGGGTTATACAGCTTGGACAGCTCCAGCAGCCGCGGCTCCGGCACTTTCGCGACGCCGACGTGCGTCGCCGACGCCCCGCCCTTCCCTTCGACGTGCGCCTTCGTCAAAATCCGGAACAGCGTCGTCTTCCCAACCTGTGGCAATCCAATGATGCCTGCTTGCACTCGCGCCCCTTCTCTCCGCTAATTTTCCACCCACACAAACCCATCATCCTAGCACACCCACGCTGCGCGCCGTTGTAGCGGTGCCCTGCCTAATCCAAACAGGTGTGCGGCGGACGCTGCAATGCCCCTGGCGTTTGCAAGACAATAGATTTCGGGATGAGCTAAGATGCTATGTCTTTAGGATTCAGGAGATACAGCTGTGCGGCATTTCTTATACCCCCGCTGGCTGTTGGGAAGCCTAGTTTTTCTCCTTGCGCATCCAGGCGTCAGGGCGCAAAGCAGCGGCATTCCCATCCAAATCCTCGTGCTGGGCGTACGAGACCGACAAGGGCTATTCGTTGGAAACATTCGACCAGAACAGGTTGTCGTCGAGGGCTTCCCGGCTTCCATAGATAGCTTGCGACTAGACAATGCACCGCGGCGCATCCTTTTGCTTCTGGATGCAAGCGGAATTATGGGCGCGCAAAAAACTGTGTCTTGGTCAAATGTCACACAATTCGCGACTCGTTTCACGCTGCAACGCCAGGGAGAGGATTCAATCGGATTAGACGTATATGCTGAAAAAGACGAAGTTCTATCTCCATTCACCCAGGATTCCCAGTCCGTGATCAGGCAAATCGAGATGTACGCCGGTTCAGGCAAGGGTAGAAAAATGTTTGGACGAGCACTGGCTGAGATCCTTTCTCGCCGGGAGAATGGGCTCAGGTTTGGGGACGTGATCGTCTTAGTTTCAAGCGGTGAGCGCAGCGACGCGGACAAATCCGATTTCGCACAACTCCGCGACGACTTGATTCGCGCGGGAGTGCGAATCTGTTTGGTGCGCGTTCCCTCAGTTCTGGAGAGAGGCACACTTAAGGAAGTCACGGATATCTCCAAATTTGTGAAGGAGACCGGAGGCATTGAGCTAAACATGACCAGTCCAATGCAAAACGTTCAATTTGGGAATGGGGTGCGCTTAGATCCAAATGAGATAGAGTCTGTGGCTAAGGCTGCTTATGAGTTTTCTCGCAACTGCTACCGACTCGATCTGAAAGTCTTACAGCCCGGCCTTAAGTCACAGAAACTGCATCTTGAAATCGTGGGGCAACAAAAGGAAAAAATGAAAGATTTGCAGCTGAATTACCCTCGCTATATCTTAGCGTCTCCGACGATCTAGGGATACGTCAACACTGTTCCTTGCTCCCATGGTTGACCCCGCGAAACGTTAGCGCGTCTTGAGCCGTCTCAAGGCCTATGCGCGTTGACTGTTGCCCATGGGCATAACCGTCCTCGACCTTTCCGCCTATATCGGCCTCGTAGCCGTTGGCGTGGTTACTCTGAACCTTCTGCTCGGGATGTTGATGGCGTTTCGGTATAGCCCGCATCGCTCCTGGCCGCACCATCGGTTCAACTATTTCCGGCTCCACAATTGGTCTGGCTATGTCGCTCTTTCGGTATCGCTTCTGCATCCGGCCATTCTGCTTCTGAACAAAGACCCGCGGTTTCGCGTCATGGACCTTCTCTACCCTGTCCACTCTCCCAGCCAGCCTCTCGAAAACACCATTGGTGCCATTGCCTTCTATCTCCTCGCCTTCGTGGTCATCACTTCTTACCTTCGTCTCCGGCTGGGCCGGCATCTGTGGAAGTCTTTTCATTTCAGCATCTATTCCGCCGCCGTGGCTCTTTTCTTTCATAGTCTTTTCACCGACCCCGCCTTGAAAGGTGATCCCATCGACTGGTTCGACGGCGGCAAGCTCTTTGTTGAATGCTGCTTCCTCCTCATCGCGGCCGTGAGCCTTCTCCGCTGGCGCTACGCGCGCAGAAAGGTAGCCCACCTCCGCCAGCTTTCCCACCAAACGCCGACTTCGGCGGCCTCGACCGAGCGGTTGTAGTGGGGTCTTGAGATCCGTGCTTTACCCTCTTATCCTTTCTCTTTTCTCTCGTTTCTGCTTGGTTCCATTTTCCTAAACCGGTCTAAAGACCGGCCACTACAATTTCTAGCGGCCCATGTCGGGATGGGTTTCGTAATTCGAATTTCGCGTTTCCCTGCTCTAATTTGCTAATCTAATTGCCCCGTTTCCGGAATGGAGCTTCATGGTAGCCACCGAATACGAATTGCCGCCGTTTGACTTGCGCCTGGCGATGGAAACACTGTCTGCGAAGGATCCGGCTCTCGCGCCTCTGATCAAGGAAGCACAGGAATTTCGCGTCGAAAAGGGTGCTGCCGAGTCCCCGTACGAAGTCCTGGTTGAGGCAATCACGCATCAATCCATTTCCGGCAAAGCTGCCGCCACCATTTTCGGCCGCGTCAAGGCGCTCGGCTCGAACGGGCGTATTCCCACGCCGCACGAAATGCTGAAGCTGCGCAAGCCTGCGCTACGAAAGGCGGGTTTGTCAGGCGCAAAGACCCTGGCCATGAAAGATTTAGCAAAGAAAACTATGGAAGGAGTCGTGCCTTCGCTCGAAGAAGCGCATAAACTTTCGGATGAAGAATTGGTCAAGCGCCTGGTCTCCGTGCGCGGGATCGGTGCATGGACTGTTGAAATGTTCTTGATTTTCCGCCTCGGCCGCCCGGATGTTCTTCCTGTCCACGACCTCGGCGTGCGCAAAGGATGGGCCATCACTTACGGCAAGAAGCACATGCCCGCACCCAAGGAGCTGCTGAAGTTTGGCGAACGCTGGCGGCCGTATCGCACCGTTGCCAGCTGGTACATGTGGCGCGCTTGCCAGCGCGCAGGCCACGCCGCCATGCGCAAGATCCGCCCACACAAAACCAAACCTAGGCAATTTGCCAAACGAGGCAAGGTCAGCGCCGCTAAACGACGCAGATAGCGTTTGTAAAGGCTGCAGTTCAGTTACCAGCAGAAGATTTGCCTTTTCACTTTCTTAGTCGTCAGGTCCACCTTGTAGCAGCGGGACTTTTCGTCTTTGATCCGCAGGGCATTGCCGACAAGCTTGAGGTCCGTGATGAACACCCATTGGACGTCTTCTTCAAGTTTGGGGTCTATCTGAACCTCAAAAATCGTGATGTCCCACAACGTCTTTCCGCTCTGGTCGTCCGATGCCACCACATGTCCGACTCTGCCGTTGTCGTTCGGCGCCGAGTACCTCACTCCATTTCGGACGACCGGCGAGACAGGCTCTGGAGCCGCTCGCTTGGCGGACAGTACTAGTGGAATGATGAGCAACAAACAAAGGAACCTAAGGATAAAGTGATGTTTCAATGGCTGGCCTCCCTCAACATTAAATACATGGCGGCGATTGCTGCCAGCAGGACACCGCTTTCTAGAGAGACGGAAATGCTGTGCAGGCGGCTAAACTCCGCGAGCAGAGGGCTGTCCGCCGCGGTCGCTTGAATCGAACCCATTTGCACGCGCAGCGCAGCCATCTTTGCGCTCACTGTGTATTGCGAGATCGCTGTCAGCGCGATCATCAACACCACGCAAAGCGCCGCGGGCGTGGCCAAGCCAGCAAACGTCCTGGTCCGCGCCAGCCGGGCCAGCAAAATCACCAGTCCGCAGACGATCCCGCCGATGTGCATGACGTTGAGCGAATGTCCAACGATGGCGCCAGCCTGGTCGCGGCTGCCCAAAATCCGGAACGCCCCCGGGGCCACCACAAAGCTGAGGAATACGTCGCTTCCCAGCCACAGGCTCAAACCTAGAAACTCAATTGCACGAAGGAAGGTTGACATGCGGAGATTTTAGCTAGAATGGCTTGTGACGCAAGAAAAGATGGTGGGCGACAAAGGACTTGAACCTTTGACCTCTCCCGTGTGAGGGGAGCGCTCTAACCAACTGAGCTAGTCGCCCGGAGTAAGGGAGCGCAACCGCGTTTCCGCGGCGCGTCATCTATTATTTGTAACAGGAAGGACCTGGGTTTTCAATTGAAAGCGTAACCGCGAACCCATTCAACCATGCCGACCGCCACTGCTCAAGTCGTCTCGCAGCTCCAGCGCTCTATTGCGCGCGCCATTTTTGGCAAAGAAGACGCCATCCAGCTCGCTCTCATCGCGCTTCTTGCGCGCGGCCATTTGCTTATCGAAGACGTGCCGGGCGTCGGCAAGACCACCTTGGCGCAGGCGCTCGCCAAATCTTTTCATTGCAGCTTCCAGCGCATTCAATTCACTTCGGATTTGCTGCCGAGCGATGTGCTCGGCGTGAGCGTCTACAATCCGGAGAACCGCGAATTTGAATTTCGCCCCGGGCCGATTTTCGCGAACGTCGTGCTCGCCGACGAAATCAACCGCACCACGCCGCGAACGCAGTCCGCGCTCCTCGAAGCCATGAACGAATCGCAGGTCAGCATGGATGGAAAGACGCAGCCGCTTCCGCAACCGTTTTTTGTGGTGGCCACGCAAAACCCCGTCGAGCACCACGGCACGTATCCGCTGCCCGAGTCACAACTCGACCGGTTTCTGATGCGCATCAAGATGGGTTACCCCTCGCATGAAACCGAGCGCGAAATCCTGCGCAAACGCATTGGAGAGGATCCGCTGCAATCGCTGGAGCCGGTCGCGGATTTGAGCGAAGTACTGGCCATGCAGGAAGCGGTCAACCACATCAAGGTGGATTCCAGTCTGCACGATTACGCGCTCGAAATCGTCAATCGCACGCGCAAGACGGAGCAGCTGGCTCTTGGCGTCAGCCCCCGCGGCACATTGATGCTGCAGCGCGCAGCACAGGCTCGGGCCTTCCTCGATGGGCGTGATTATTGCCTGCCCGACGATTTCAAGCAGCTTGCCGTTCCTGTTTTTGCGCACCGCGTCGTCGCCAGCTCTCGTCACGCTTCCTTGCAAAAAAAATCGGAGACCACCGAGTCCGTCCTCCGCGAAATCGTCGAATCCGTTTCCGTGCCTCTATGAACGCTGAACGCTCTGATGTAACAGCGGCTTTACACCGCTGCGGCGGCGGGATAAACCCGCCGCTACAAGCTTCCTTGCGTTGCCTGTAACAAATCATGGCGGCGATTCGCTCCACTCTCGCGCACATGCTGGCCAAGGCCGACCGGCCGGGCGTCCGGGCTTTTTTCCTTTCCATGGCCGCGCTTTCCGGCGCGCTCCTTCTGGCGCTTTATTCGAGCGCCGCTGCGGAGCTGGGTCAGATCGTGCTCGCCAGCACTTCGGCGCTCGCTGCTCTGGCCATTGCGGGATGGGTTGCGGTGACGCTGGTTCCCACGCTGGCACGCCGCACGCCGCTGCGCTGGATCGGTTACAGAATCCAATACAAAATCTCTCGGGAAGGCTGGATTTATTTTGGGGGACTTCTCCTCGTAGCGATGGCCGCGCTCAACACGGGCAACAACCTTCTCTTCCTGATTCTCGCTTGCCTTATCGCTCTGATTCTGATGTCCGGGATTCTATCTTCCATCAGCCTCTCAGGCATCGAAATGCGGCTGCTTCTCCCGGAGCATATCTTCGCCGGACAATCTGTGCGCGCCTTTGTGGAATTGGAGAATCAAAAACTCACGCTGCCTTCTTTCTCACTGCGCGTTGAAGCGGTCCGTGAAAAAGGCGCTGCTCCCTCGGCGATTCTTGAAAAGCCGGTTTACTTTCCGTATCTTCCCAAGCAGGAGCGCTTGCAGCAAAGCGTTCCACTGACTTTCCAGCGCCGGGGAGTCTACCGCCAGGACGCGTTCCGCATCGTCACGCGATTCCCTTTCGGCTTTTTGCAGAAGTCGCGTCGCTTGGACCTGAAAACCGAAGCGATCGTTTACCCCTCGGTGCAGCCGACACCGGAATACATGGAACTTCTTCCCGTCCTTCAAGGAGCGCTGGAAAGCGTCACCAAGGGGCGGGGCCAGGATTTGTACGCGCTGCGCGATTATGTCCACACAGACAGCGCGCGGCTTGTGCACTGGAAAGCGACGGCGCGTTCCGGTTCGCTCATGGTCCGGGAATTCACGCGCGAGGAAGACTCCCGCGTGTTGCTGGTGCTTGACCCTCACTCCGCAACTGTCGAGCCATCCGCGGCAAGTTCGGTATCAACACAACCACGCATCAACGAGCGCTTTGAGCGCGCTGTGGCACTTTGCGCCAATATTGCCTGGCATTTTTATCAGGCCAATTCCATGCTGCAATTCCGCAGTGCCGGCTTCGATACGCCTCTGGCTCCAGCGGAAAGAAACATTTTTGCCATCCTGGGCCATCTTGCCGCCGTGCAGCCTCTGCCCATCGATTCGGAACAAAAGCTCATCAGCGAGCTCGCTTCGAACCCGGAAATCTTCAAAATCATCGTAACCAGCCAGCCCCGCGGCTTCTTTCCTCACGCGGTATGGAGCACTTCTTACATCGTCTTCCTCGACTAAGAAGGGCCGTTCTGGTTCAAGGCCGCGTTCTCGAATAACGCTGCCACATGTGCGAGAATCGCGACGCGCCATGCTGAAGGGACGAGAACTCGCCGCATTTCGCAAACAACTGCTTGCCTGGTTTCGGCAATTCCAACGAGACTTGCCCTGGCGGCACACGCGCGACCCGTATTGCGTGTGGCTCTCCGAAATCATGCTGCAGCAAACGCGAGTGGCCGCGGTGATTCCTTACTACGAGCGCTTTCTCGAACGCTTTCCGAATGTTCAAGCGCTGGCCGCCGCGCCCGAGGAAGAGGTGTTGCGCGTGTGGTCCGGGTTAGGTTATTACAGCCGCGCGCGGAATCTGTACAAAGCGGCGCAGAAGATTGTCAGTAAGCATGGAGGTGAATTCCCGTCGCGCGTGGAAGACGTGCTGGCGCTGCCGGGAATTGGGAAATACACGGCGGCGGCTATTCTCAGCATTGCATTCGGGAAGAAGCATGCGGTGCTGGACGGCAACGTGGCGCGTGTTCTTGCGCGTGTGGGAGCTGTTCGCGGAGATTTGGGCGCAGGCGGTCGTTGGCAACAGTTGCAGAAATGCGCGGACGCGTATCTCGACACGAGATCGCCCGGCGACTGGAACCAGGCGATGATGGAACTCGGCGCCACGCTGTGCTCGCCAAAATCGCCGCAATGCCTTCTCTGCCCCGTCACGCAGTTTTGTGAAGGCCGCAAACTTGGCATCGCGGACCTTTTGCCGGAGATGCGCAAAAAGCGGGCAACTGTGGAGATTCGGCTGGCCGCGGCCGTCTTTGCGGACGAGTGTGGCCGGACGCTTCTGCTTCCTCCTCCCCAGGCGAAAAACGCGGAAGCGCTCGCCGATCACGTTCCGACGCTTGTTTCCAATTTGTGGCATTTCCCAACGATCCCCGTAAACGGTGACCCCGTAGCGAAATTGAGGAGCCATCTGCAAAAGTTGCAAATCCAAAACCGAAATGGCAGTTTGCATTTTGTGGCCGCGAACAAAGTGCGCCACACGGTGACCTACCGTGAAATCACCGTGGAGCCGTTTCGCATCAGCGTGAAAAAACTCCCGCGCATCAAAGGGGCAGAACAAGTTCCCCTGAAAGAAATTACCGTTCTCCCCGTTTCTAACCTCACGCGAAAAGTGGCCCGCGCGATACTCGCGTCAACTCCGTCCGACTGATAGCGGCCCCGCGCGTTTATCCTTTCGACGGTTTTCTCAAAGGCCGCCGCATCACGGAGATGGCCGATGTTACGATAAGAAATTCCCATGGCCGCAACCGCAACAACTCAGCCTGCCCCGGCATTGCCCGCCGAACAATACTTTCGCGCATCCCTTTCCCTGCTGGTTCTTACTTCGATCCTCACGCTGGCGAGCACGGGAAAATTGGACTTACTCACCTCGTTGATTGCCCCGCTCGCAGCGCTGCACAAAGGCTATCGCTGGTGGCATGGACGCCCATCCGAACTTTCTCCTCGCGCCGCAACCTGGTGCCTGCTGGTGTATCTCGCATTCTTCCCGGTGGACGCGCTGTTTCTGTCGCGGTTCTTCGTCGGCGGCTCTTCGAATCCACCGCTTTTTGCCCTGCTCCTCGCGGTAGTGCATTTTCTCATTGTGGCCATGCTGGTTCGGTTTTACAGCGCTTCGACGGATCGCGATGCGCACTTCTTGAGCATGCTGTCATTTGCGGCAATTCTGGCGGCGGCCATCCTGACAGTGGACACGTTGTTCTTGACCCTGTTTTTCCTTTTCCTTTTGTCTGGAGTTTCCACATTCATCGGATTGGAATTACGGCGCGGGGCCGCCGGAACTATTTCTCCGGTCCCTGTACACCGGGAGACGGAGCGCAAACTCAATCGCTCGCTGAGCTTCGCCTCTCTGAGTGTGGCCTTAGGCACCATCCTTTTGGGGGGAATGTTTTTCTTTTTCTTCCCGCGATTCAGCGCCGGCTATTTGGGACGCGTGAGCTTCAGCCCCACGCTCATGACCGGTTTCACCGAAGACGTCGAGCTTGGCCAGATTGGAGAAATCAAGAAAAGTTCCGCAGTGGTCATGCGCGTGGAAACGGGAAAGCCGATTGGGTACGAATGGTTGCGATGGAGAGGCATTGCTCTAACGACGTTCGATGGAAAGCGTTGGAGCTCGAACGTGGTAAATCCTCAGCGGCTTGGAACGAAAGCGGATGGCTGGATTCATACCCCGGAACCAGCCCAGAAAGAAAATATTTCAGGGAAGACTGTCAATTACACGGTCTATCTGGAGCCGGTGGCCACCAACGCGATCTTTGTCCCGGGAAGACTCTTGTCCGTGCAGGGAAACTTCGGCGGCGGAGCGACAAATTCCTTCGCTGCGATGCAACGCAATTACCTTCTTACCGACGAGACCGAGACGCTGAAAGTCCCCTTCCCTAACTTCGCCGCGATCCGCTACGCAGGTAATTCGCGCTTGCCGCCGCGCGATGCCGGTAAGCTCCGCGCCGCGGGAACCGACTATTCCAGGGAAATTACTTCGACTTACTTGCAGCTTCCCGCAGGCCTCGACCGGCGCATTCCAGACTTGGCGCGAGAAATCACGAAAAATGCGCAAACACCGTTCGACAAGGCTCTGCGTATTGAAACGTATTTGCGCATGCGGTTCGCCTACACGTTGAATCTCAGCGGGAAGCCGGGGCAGGATCCGCTGGCGCACTTCCTGTTCGAAACGCGCGCGGGACACTGTGAATATTTCGCTTCGGCCATGGCCATGATGCTTCGAACGCTGGGCATTCCCTCGCGCGAAGTAAACGGGTTTCTCCCGGGAGAGTACAACGACCTCGGCGGCGACTATATCGTGCGCGCGAGCGACGCACATAGCTGGGTGGAAGTGTACTTCCCCGGAAACGGCTGGCAAGTCTTCGATCCGACACCGTCCAGCATTGAAGGCGGAAACGGCTTCTTGACGCGGCTTGGGCTTTACATCGATTGGATGCAGATTACCTGGAACGAGTGGGTGATTGGCTACGACTTCGCACATCAGGTGACCTTGGCACAAAACCTGCAACGCGGTTCGAAGAATTGGGGAGAATCGGCGCGGTCATGGTTTGATCGGAAACAGCAGGACGGCAAGCGATGGCTGAAGTCCTGGCAGCTGGAACACGGCTCGCTGGGATATTTGCTTCCGGCTGTCCTTGTGTTGTTGCTTCTGGCGCTGCGCTACAACGTGCCTGCGGAAGTGATTCGTCGAGCACGTCTGTTTCTGAGGATTCGCGCAGCCAAGTCCGGGCGGTCCGATCCTCAGCTCGCCTCGCGGCTTTATGCGGAATTATTACGCATGCTGGCGCGGCGCGGCCTGTCGCGCACGGAAACACAAACTCCCTTGGAATTTGCCGCAGCGATGAATTCTCCGCAGTTGGCTCCAGCCGTGCAGGAGTTTACGCGGATTTATGTGCATGCGCGCTTTGGCGGTGCGCCGTGCAATACAACTCGCCTCGGGCAATTGCTCGAACAAGTGCGAGCGGCGCTCCGCTCAAAACCAAAAACTTCCCACTAAGCTCCAATTCGATCCCGCTCAAAATGCAACGCAGGCGGAAGTCTGTGCAACTCCTCCTGCATGCTAGAATTAAGAATTGCCATAAGGGGCGATTTCCACTCCTATGACCAAAGTTGGATTTGTGAGCCTGGGATGCCCGAAGAACCTCGTGGACAGCGAGGTGATGATGGGTATTCTTGCGGGCGAAGGCTATGAACTGACGCCCCGCGCCGATGAGGCGGAAGTGCTCGTAGTCAATACGTGCAGCTTCATCGAGGCGGCCCAGAAGGAATCCGTGGACGCCATCCTGGAAATGGCGGAGCACAAGAAATTCGGGGCGGCGAAGAAATTGATTGTCGCCGGTTGCCTTGTGGAGCGGTATCGCGAGCAGATTCTGGAGCAAGTGCCGGAAGTGGATGCGGTGGTGGGAACCGGCGAGGTCGAGCGCATTCTGGAAGCGGTGCGCGGGGACATGCGTGTTTTGCCGGCGCAACCGCCGACGTTCTTGTATCACGAGTTCACTCCGCGCATCGTCACCACACCAAAACACGCAGCGTACATCAAGATTGCGGAAGGCTGCGATCACCCATGCACGTTTTGCATCATTCCCGAGCTGCGCGGGAAATTCCGTAGCCGGCGGTTCGAATCGGTGGTGCGCGAAGCGGAAAATCTTGCTGCAGCTGGTACGCGGGAAATCACGCTGATCGGCCAGGACACGACTTCTTACGGAGAGGATTTGGGCTTGCGCGACGGACTCGCGCAATTGCTCGCAAAACTCGCGCAAATCGAAGAGTTGCTATGGGTGCGGTTTCTCTATGCCTATCCAAACCGAGTGACGCAAAAACTGCTGGACACGATTGCAGCGCATCCGCGACTGGCGAAGTACATTGACATGCCGCTGCAACATGCCAGCCGGAATGTCTTGGCACGCATGAAGCGGGGCTCGAACGGCGACGCGTTACTGCATCTGCTCGAGCGCATGCGGAAGACAATTCCTGGCGTGTCACTGCGGACGTCGTTCATCGTTGGATTCCCGGGCGAAACGGAAGAGGACTTCAAGGAGCTGTGCGATTTCGTGAGGACTGCGAAGCTCGATTGGATGGGCGTGTTTGAATACTCGGACGTGGACAACGCCGAGAGCTATTCGTTGGGTGAAAAAGTGGATGCGGAAACGATCGCGGACCGGCGAAACCGGGTGATGGCGATTCAGAAGAAGATTTCGAGAGAGAATCTGCGTACAAGATATCGCGGCGCGAAACTGGAAACCTTCGTGGCGCTCGTCGAAGGTCCGTCGAAAGACAATCCGTTGGTGTGGGAAGCAAGGCTGGAAGGAATGGCGCCGGAGATTGATGGAAAGCTGTACCTGACGGACATCGAGTTGCCCGGCGGCGAAATAGCAGAAGCGGGAGACGTAGTGCGAATGCAAATTACGAAATCCGACGCGTACGACTTGATTGGGCGCGTGGCGGAGATTCTGCCGCGGCCAGCAAGAGGTATAGACGCGAGCGTCCCTGTTATATCGACAGCTTCCCCCACAGAGAAACTTCATAGAATTGCTACTGGAGCGCCGCTGCGCGTGCTCGGGTAGGCTATACTTCTCAGTCGAAGAGCGATCCTCTGCGAGCCTATTTCTCGGCCCAGGCGCTTTGGGATTCCTCCTCGCAGAGGACACAGAGAACGCAGAGAAGAATTTCAACATGAAGCATAGATGCCCGATTTGCAAAGCCGAGACCGAGTCGGAAGTTCACAAGGATTTTCCATTTTGCAGCGAGCGTTGCCGGATGCAGGACCTGGGCAACTGGGCCAGCGAAAAGTACGTGGTCTCCGATCCTGTTTTCGATGAAGAAGAAGCTACGGAAGGAGAGCGCAAAACGATTCTGCTCGATCTCGACAAACTCGATGACCACGAATTCTAGTTCCACGCCCGCATTAGAGGCATCCCGAGAAAAGCCGCGGCTGGCGCTGGTGATCGCGACGGTGTTCGGGATTGGCTACATTCGTAGAGCGCCAGGGACTTTCGGATCGCTGGCCGGCATCGCCACCGCTTTTCTTTCGGCAGTATTCTTTTTGCACCCGCGGTCCATTCGCGATTTATTTTCGTTGCACCCACTGACAGAAACGATTCTAAGAGAAAACTTGTTTGGAGCGCCCGAAACCAACGTTCACAACTCCACGCTCGCCTTTCCGCTATTGATTACCGGTGTGCTCTTCCTTTTGTTATCTGCTCTTGGAGTTTGGAGCGCCTCGCGCGTCGCTTCGTACGAGCGCGTCGAAGATCCGCAGCACGTGGTCATTGATGAAGTGGCCGGCCAGCATCTGGCCCTGCTTCTGCCGCTCATCCCCATCGCCTTGCCGCACTTGATGACGCACTTCGACTTTTCCGAATACACAATCTTTTTCGCGTTAAGCCTCGCCAACTGGAAATACCTGCTTTTGGGTTTTATACTTTTTCGAGTATTCGATATCTGGAAGCCGTGGCCCATTCGCCGTCTGGAGAAACTGCGCGGCGGCTGGGGCATCATGGCGGATGACTGGATGGCGGGGCTGTTCGCCGCAATCCTGTTGCGTGTGGCGTTGTATTTTGGCCTTCTGACGTTTCACATTGGTTGGGTATGAAATTCGGGTTCGGTTCCTCGGCTGAAAAGAACGGCATTCCGCACATTGAGAGAGTTGCGCCTGCAGCGGCCATTCCCGGCGGCGAGATGACTATTCACGGGCGCGGATTCGCTTCGCGCGCGCAGGCACGGCCCGTGGTGCACTTTGGCGAGGCGGAAGCCAGCCTGGCGTTGGCCAGCGAAAGCCGGTTAATTGCGCGCGTTCCGGAGGGCGCCAGTGGAGGAACCGTGCGCGTGGCGTCCGACGGGCGCGAGAGCCCGCCGCATCCAGTCCACATCGGCATACAAATCGCGGACAATCTGCATCCTGTGGCGAATCCGGCGGTGGATCACGAGGGAAACATTTACGTAACGTTCTCCGGGCCGCGCGGCCAGCGTGTTCCCGTTTCGCTGTACAAAATCACGGCGAACTATGACGTGAAGCCGTTTCTGACTTCGCTGGTGAATCCTACAGGATTGGCTCTCGACCGCGAAGGAAATCTCCTCGTTTCGTGCCGGAATGACGGAACGATTCATCGCGTTACGCCCGACGGCCGGTCCGAGTCTTGGATTGAAGGCATGGGCATCGCCACGGGCATCGCGTTTGATCGTGTGGGCAATTTGTATGTGGGGGACCGCAGCGGAACAGTTTTCAAGATCAGCCCGTCGCGAGAGATTTTTGTCTTTGCGACGCTCGAGCCGTCGGTGGCTGCTTATCACCTGGCGTTTCATCCCAACGGCGACCTGTACGTGTCGGGGCCGACAACTTCCAGCTTCGATCGCGTCTATCGCATCACGCCGGGCGGCGAAGTAAACGTATTTTTCCGCGGACTGGGCCGGCCACAAGGGCTGGCGTTTGACCGCGATGGCAATTTGTTTGTGGCTGCGTCTTATCAGGGCTGGCGAGGAATCGTGCGCATCGACGCGCAGGCGCACGCGGACATTGCGCTGAGCGGCTCGGGCTTGGTGGGCCTGGCGCTGCAATCCTCCGGGCGCGCGATTCTAGCCACCAGCGGCGCGCTTTTCACGCTGGATTGGGACGTGCGCGGCCTGCCGCTCGTCGGATCATTGAGCTGATGAAAGCAGAGATCATCGCTGTTGGTTCGGAACTGCTGACTCCGGACCGCATGGATACCAACTCGCTGTTTCTCACCGAGGAACTCAACAAGCTCGGCATCGAGGTCGTTCGCAAGACGATTGTGGGTGACGACCGCGAATTGCTGGCGGAAGCGTTCCGCGATGCGCTCGAGCGTGTGCCGCTGATCCTGGCGAGCGGCGGGCTCGGGCCCACCGAAGACGACCTGACGCGCGAAACGGTTGCGGACCTCCTCCATCGCAAGCTCATCTTGAATGAAGCCATCCTCAAATACATCGAAGGGCGTTTCCACCAATTGGGCCGGGAAATGCCCGCGGTAAATGTGCGGCAAGCTATGGTGCCCGAGGGTGCGGAAGTGCTGGAGAATCCGCGCGGCTCCGCGCCGGGCTTGTGGTTGGAAGACAAGGGGTGGTGCATTGCGCTGCTGCCCGGGCCGCCGCGCGAGCTGAAGCCGATGTATCACGAGCAGGTTCTGCCGCGGCTGGAGAAAAAGCGTTCGGGCGTTCGCATGTTTCACCGCGAGTTGCGTGTTGCGGGAATGGGAGAGTCCGCACTTGAACAGCGGATCAAGCCGATTTATACGCGCTACTCCGACGTGCACACAACGATCCTTGCAGCGCCAGGCGAAATCCAGATCCATCTGCGAATGTGGACCGACAACGCCATGCAAGCACAACAAACGCTGGATGAAGTCGTGCAAAGTTTCGAGCTGGCATTGACCGACCGGATTTACTCGAAAGATGGCTCTTCGATGGAGGAAGTGATTGCGCAACTGCTCAGGACAAACCAGGCGACGATTTCCGCGGCGGAAAGCTGCACCGGAGGCTTGCTGGCCGAGCGGCTGACCAGCATTGCGGGCAGCTCGTCGTATTTTCTTGGAGGCGTGGTTTGCTACAGCAACGATTTAAAAACCTCGTGGGCGAATGTGCCGGCGGAGCTGATCCAATCGAAAGGCGCGGTGAGCAGCGAAGTAGCGAAGGCGCTGGCAGACGGCATCCGGCGCAGCGTGGGGAGCACGCTCGGGGTGGGCATTACAGGGATTGCCGGGCCCGGCGGCGGCAGCGAAGAAAAACCGGTTGGGACCGTACACATTGCCTTGTCGCACGCGGGCGGAATGAAAGAGCGCGGCGTGCGCTTTCCTGGAGACCGGGAAGCGATTCGCTGGCACGCGTCCCAGCTTGCGCTCGACATGGTGCGTCTCCATTTTCTCTACAACGGCGGAGAACCGCCAAGCCAAGGCGCAAAAAGGTCCTAAGCTGTGCGCCTCTTCGTCGCGCTGGAAATTCCTTCCGCGGTACGGCAAAATCTCGCAACCTTGCTGAATTCGTTTCGATCTGTCACCAAGGAACCACGCTGGGTGCGTGCGGAAAATCTTCACGTCACTTTGAAATTCCTGGGAGAAGTCGCTGAAGGAAAGATCGACGCGATCCGCAGCGGACTCGGTGAGATTCGCTCCGACAAGCCTGTGGCTCTGGAGTTTCGCGGCCTGGGATTTTTCCCCAATGAAAAGCACCCGCGAGTTTTCTGGGTAGGCATGGAAGCATCACCGAATCTGAGTACACTACGGTCGCAACTTTCCAGTTCACCTCAAATGTGGAATAACATCGCTTGGTGGCGTCACACATCTCGAATGACTCTTCTTGCGATCCCCATCGCCGCCTACCTGCTGGGCTCAATTCCCTTTGGATTGCTTCTGACGCGAGCGTTCGGACGCGGCGACGTTCGCAAAGTGGGCAGCGGAAACATTGGAGCAACGAATGTCGCGCGCGCGGCAGGGTTGCTGGCAGGCGTATTTACCTTGGTGCTCGACGTGGCCAAAGGCGCGGGCGCGGTCTTACTGGCGGAAAGACTTTCGAACGACAGCGCAACCTGGATGATGATCGCAGCATTTGCTGCATTGCTGGGGCATTGCTTCCCAGTTTGGCTGAAGTTTAAAGGCGGCAAAGGAATCGCCACGGCGGCGGGAATGTTTCTGGTTTTGTCGCCGCCTGCATGCCTCTCAGCCGTCGTTTTGTTCCTTCTCGTCGTAGTTTTCTGGAGGTACGTTTCGCTCGGTTCGGTCTCCGCAGCTGCTGCGATGCCGCTCCTGATTTACTCTCTTTGGGCGCCGCGCCACGCACCGCCGGTAGCGGTTATGATTGGATCTCTGGCGGCAGCCCTGCTCATCATTTACAAACATCGCGGAAATTTGCAGCGGCTCGTCGAAGGAACCGAACCAAAATTCTCTTTTTCCAAGAATAAGGGCGGGGAATGACCCGAATCGCTATTCTCGGAGCGGGAAGCTGGGGAACGGCGCTCTCCGTCGTATTGTCGCGCGCGCGCAAGCCACACGAGATTTCGCTTTGGGCGCGCAACGCGGAGCTTGCGGCAACGTTGCAGCGTCAGCGCGAAAACACCACGTATCTGAAAGGCGTCCGATTACTGGACAGCATTCACCCTACTCACGATATGAAGAAGGCGCTGACTGGCGCGCATATCGTAATCGGCGCGATACCCTCCGTACACGCGCGCGCGGTTTACACACAAGGTCTTCCATCTATCTGCCAAGAGATGGTCTTTGTAAGCGCCACGAAGGGGCTCGAACCTGAAACGCACTTGCGCATGAGCCTGGTCCTCGCTCAGGTTCTTGCAAAAGCGGGGGCGGCAGAGCCGTCTCAGCGTATCACCGTTCTTTCCGGCCCGTCGTTTGCCACGGAAGTTGCGCGCGGCGAGCCGACCGCGGTAGTTCTCGCGGCGCAGGATCCATCCCTCTCCGCCCTGTTGCAGGAAGAACTTTCCGGACCATCCTTCCGCTTGTATATCAACGACGACGTGCTAGGCGTGGAACTGGCCGGAGCCATGAAAAACGTGATGGCCATCGCCGCGGGAGCCTGCCAGGGACTGGGACTCGGCTCGAATCCCCTGGCGGCGTTAATCACGCGCGGCCTCGCGGAGATGATGCGCCTCGCGGCTGTGCTCGGAGCGCGCCCGGAAACCCTAAGCGGTCTGGCAGGACTGGGCGATTTGGTCTTGACGTGCACCGGAGCGCTCAGCCGTAATCGTCACGTTGGCATGGAACTCGGCAAAGGCCGCAGGCTCCCAGAAATCCTTGCAGAAATGCACATGGTCGCGGAAGGCGTGGACACCGCCGCCCCGCTTCTGGCATTGGCGCGCGAACACGGCATCGAGATGCCCATTACGGAGCAGGTGGATGCCATTTTGCACCGCGAACAATCGCCCAAGGACGCCATTCGCGAAATCATGGATCGGCCACTAAAGCGCGAATAACCCTGATAAATTGGCCCTCGACGGCCATTTTTCTTCCCTTAGTACTAAAGTCCTAGTTGCAGTTGCGAGACGCCCCGCCTTACTTGTCCCCCCGTGACCGCCGTCTCACCCTAAAATTTAGAGTTAGATGCCGCCCACCGCTCAATCCCTTTGGGCCCTTTGGAAACGCCTGCGCTCAGGGCATGTGCGCATTCTTTGGCTTGTCTTGGGCGCGCTCTTGATGGTCAGCGTCCTCCCCTTGGGCCTCTATCACCGCCTCGTTCTGCAGCTTAGCCAGGACAAATTGGTGGATACCGAGCGCCTGCAGCAGGCGGACCTGGTGCGTTCCCTGGCGCAAGAAATCCAGCACTTTGAATCTAACCTCACCGAGCAGCTGATGAGCGAGCGGCAGATTATGGATCTCACTGACGTCATCAAAGACGTCGAAGATCCCGCCGCGGAACCCAAAGTGACCCACCTGCTCCAGAATTTCGTCGAAAGCAATCCGAGCACGTTCCTTTACCTGACGGCCGTGGGCAAATCCGGTCGAGGGACAAAAGCATCGCAGGGAAATTTCCAGGCCGAACAAGATCCCTTCGTGGCCAAGGCGCTTCAGCGCGCGTTTGTCACTTGCCTGCAGTCGCAACAACTCCAGGTCACCAAGTTTCGCAGCGATCCGCTGGCGCTGGTGCCGGATAACCGGCCGGCGTTTGTGATAGCGGTTCCTCTGAAGGATGCCAATGACAATTTCACGGGCATGCTTGCAGCGGTGGTCTCGCTGGACTCCATCCTTCACCGGTTACAGGACGCCAGTGTGCGTGGCCGATCTGTTTTTATCGTGGACCACAACGGCCACATCGTGGCGCATCATGACACCACGAATTTTGTTCCCGGCGCGGATGCACGCGGCAACCCCCTGGTCGACCAGGTGCGCGCGCTCCCACAGGACCTTCGCAATACCGAGACGATACGGTTCTCCGAAACCGTCAAGAAACGCTCCGTCGAAATGATCGGCACGTACAGCACGTTTCCCGAACTTAACTGGGCCGTGATCGCAGAGCGCCGCCTGGACGCAGCGGAAAGCGACACCGGTGTTGATGACCTGAACCGCCAAGCCTTGTTGTTTGCCGCAATCGTGGTCCTTGCCGCCATCGTTGTCGGATATTTCTTCGCTGTGGGCATCAGCGGGCCCATCCGCGGACTCGCCGCGTCAACGCGCGCCATCAGCCGCGGCGAATTCCATCAGCGGTCCGTGGCGCGAGGCGCGCTGGAAATCAGCGAGCTTGCCGAAAATTTCAACAAGATGGCCGGCGACATCGAGGAATTCATCGAGAAGCTGAAAGAAGCCGCGGAAGAAAACCGCGAACTGTTCATCGGCTCGATTCGCATGCTCGCTGCAGCCATCGACGAAAAGGACCCGTATACGCGCGGTCACTCCGGCCGCGTCGCGAAGTATTCCACGCTGATCGGACAGGAACTTGGGCTCTCCACGGAAGAACTCGACAAGCTACGCATTTCCGCGCTGCTGCACGACGTCGGAAAAATCGGCGTCGAAGACCGCGTCCTGAAAAAGCCCGGCGCGCTCACTCCCGAAGAGTTCGGCTTGATGAAGCAGCACACCGTCAAAGGCGCGAACATCATGCGCCCGGTTTCGCAACTGAAGGAAGTGCTGCCCGGCATCGAACTGCACCACGAGCACATCGATGGACGCGGCTACCCGTATGGATTGTCAGGCCCGCAAATTCCACTGATGGCGCGCATCATTGGCGTAGCCGACACGCTCGATGCCATGACCACCAACCGCCCCTACCAAACCGCCATGGATCTCGACTACGCGATGGAGAAGATTCGCGGCTTGGCCGGGACGAAGTTCGACCCGGTCGTCGTGACCGCGCTCGAATCCGCCGTGCAGCACGGCAAACTGCGCCTCAGCGCCGTCGAAGTCCACGTCTAGCAGTCCTCTCCTTCGCCGCTTCTGCAAATGTCTTGGCCCCCAGGGTGCCGGAATGCGTATCTGCTACAATTTCATGTCGTGCTGAGTGGATGGCGCGGAACTGTATGATCTCCCTGTTTGGCAAAAACGAGCCGGAACCGACGTTTCTCGAGAAGCTGAAGAACTCCGTCAGCAAGACGAAGGCGGCGCTCTCCGAAACGGTAGACACGATTTTTCTCAGCGAGCGCAAGATCGACCCTTCTCTCCTCAAGAATCTGGAGACCGCGCTGCTTTCCACAGACCTCGGCGTCAAGCCCACGCGCGAAATCCTCGACGCCGTCCGCGAAAAACTGGACCGCAACGCCCTCTCCGACGCCGCTCAGCTCAAGCGCGAAATCAAATCGCACATTCTGCGCATCCTGAATGCCTCGGCAAAACCTGACGCCGCCGGCGCTAGCGGCATTTCACCCTCACCCAACGGCACAGGGACGCGCGTGATCTTCATCGT
>WNGL01002214.1_pt1 | contig 32033 bp, 28 predicted proteins | sample 5400591 | NCBI WGS metagenome assembly WNGL01 (sample SAMN13153377, study PRJNA577476) | soil metagenome | isolation source: 80 cm soil or saprolite under Garry oak tree replicate 1 | place: USA:California | collected 2016-06-15
TTTATCAAACCGCGCCGTAAAACCCTCGGCTTCTAGCCATGGGGAGATGTCACTCTTTCCTGCGTTTAGCCATATCCTCTTCAGTGGTCCCTGTAGTCACCAGTTCGTATAACAAAGCTTCACCAGCCTTGGGACGTAATATACGCCCAAGGCGTTGGATATACTCGCGTTTTGTGCTGTTGCCACTTACGATAATCGCCACGCGGCAATCAGGTACATCGACCCCCTCGTTCAGTACCCGCCCCGTTACCAGTTTAGTATACTGACCCGCACGAAATCGCTCAAGGATGGTGCGGCGTTCCTCCGCAGGAGTTTTGTACGTAATGCTTGGCAGGCAGAAGCGATGGCTGATTTCGTCGACAACAGGGTTGTATTCAGAGAAAAGAAGTACCATATCATCAGCATGTTCCTGCAACAGGCGCTCGATCTCGCTATATTTGGCGGGAGCATTCAGCGCGATATGGCGAGCTTCGCGCCATGCCAGCATCGCGGCGCGTGCCTCGGGATCTCGTGCGCTGAGAAAGATCAGTTGCTGCTGGAAATCCTCGGGCGAACGAATCACGATACGGCGACGGCGCAGAAATGACGTGTAGATGTGGCGCTGTTCGGCATAGCGTACTTCATCTTCGCCCGACAAAGCAATATCGATAAGCTTTTCTTGATAGTGTGCAAGATAATGTCCCTGCGTCAATTCCGTGGGCGAACGCCGGTACACTTCTGGCCCTATGAGGGCATCCAGGTCGACATGCGCCATATCGCTGCGCTCTGGAGTGGCGCTCAGGCCCAGGCGGAGTGGTGTAAAGGCGCTCTCGGCGATGAGGCGATAGGTTGGCGCTGGCAAGTGATGGCATTCATCGAAGATGAGCAGGCCAAAGCGGCGCAGTTCGCGAGGATACAGCGCAGCGGAATCGTAGGTAATGATGGTAATCGGCTTGAGCTTCCTCTCTCCACCGCCAAAGATACCGATATCGTCTGTGTTGAGCGAGAGCGCAGAGGCAAGTGCCGCCCGCCATTGTTGCAAGAGATCAATCGTCGGTACCACCGCCAGTGTCCACAGACCGGCCTCAGCAATAGCCATCGCCGCCACGAACGTTTTACCCGCACCCGTAGGAAGCACAACAACACCCGCGCTGCCTTCTGCGAGCCAGGCTGTCAGTGCCTCCTCCTGGTACGGTCTCGGCTCCATGTTGAGCGATGTGGAGAAGGGTAGCGCGGGTTTCTCATCAAAAGCGACCGTAAATGCTGCTTGCTGTTGGCGCAATGCCTGTTTCACGATGCTGAAATGAATTGGCTGTGTCCGTAAAAAATGATAGCGTTTATCACGCCCCATCTTGGCCCGTAACTCTTTGGGCAGGTTTGTGCCAAAAAGCTTATCGATCAGCTCAGTTGTTGGTAGTTCCAACATTTCAGAGGGTGGTGTGATGATAAGGTCGCGTCCCCTCAAGTCAATGGTCGTCACTGGCATAGTCTCTACTCGTCAGACATTGCAAAAAGCGTAGGCTGTTCTGAACGTTCGGACTTTTCACTTTGTTTCTGTTGTAATACGGCACTCTCAAAGAGGAGAGATGAGAATACCTCGGCCATATTTTCTGCTGGCCACGGAAGGGCAAGCCCTCCTAGTTTAATAAGCGCCTCATTTCCACCAGGCATTGGTGAAGAAAGTGTTTGGCGTACGTAGAGCGATCGCCCCTGCTTCAATGCACCGTTTGCGCCTTCCCAGGTGCCGCCTTTTGTATCTGACTCTGCGACAATCACCACCTGGGACAATCCTGTAACCACCTTGTTTCGTTCCATTGCACGACTCACTACCCATTGAGCATCAGGGTGGAACTGGCTCAGCAAGAGCACGTTGCCTATTTCAATTTTGGGAACGAGGTTCCGCATTTGCACCCCGCTGAGCTTGCGAATCCCATGTGGAAGGACAACCGTGGTGTGTCCGTTTGGCACACTACTCGCGCCTTCATAGGCCGCCCGATCAACGCCGCGAGCGTTCCCGCTGATAACGTTTGCTCCGTTTTCTGCCAGGTATCTTGCTACTTCATGGGTAAATGTCAGACTCGTTTCTCCGGCATTGCGTGAACCAATAATGCCGATAGTTTGGCGTTTCAGAATCTGCAAGTCACCAGCGTAACAAAGCACGGGTGGTATCTGATTGCGGTTGAGTGCCAATTTAAGTAACCTTGGATAGTCTTCATCAAGCACCGTCAGCAAGTAAATATGCTCATTATGAAGCTGCTCCACCAGAAAAGCCTGTCCCACCAGCTTCTCTTTCGCCTGTTCTAGCTTCTGAATAAACTCTGCTTTGAGATGGCATGTCGTACTCCACTCTTGTGAACCGGCTGCAAAAAACTCCTCTAAGCTTCGTCCAAGTTGTTTACACCAGGTTACAAGTATATCGTTAACAATACGCGTAGATAACCCGCTCTCAAATGTCAACAGGAGCCAGCAAGCTTGCTCTTGCAAATCTTTTTTCATCTTTTCCCTCATTGATCATCTGAATGGGCAGTACGAGTAATCGTTAGCGGATAGACCAGTTTCGCTCCTGCCTGCATCAATGTTTGTCCTACCTCGCGCAGCATATAACCTGAATCGTAAATGTCGTCGATGAGCAATAGCGTTCGCCCGCTGACATACTCGGGCGATTGTATCGAAAAAGCCCCTTTAACGTTTAGGGATTTTTGAGCTCGGTTCTTAAGATTCTTTTGTTCCTCTGTGAGACGCTCTTTTATCACGACAGATAGATACTCGATATTCAACTGGCTGGCAATTTGCCGCGCGAAAGCTTCCACTAATGGCCCACTTTTCGTCGGTGGCACGCTTACTATACCATCGATAGTATGTATTGGATAGCGAGTACGTACCAATTGAACAGCACGGTTAACAAGACTTAATGCAAAGGGGCCTGCATCTTCATATTTACTTGCCCGCACCAGTCGACCTGTATTGCTCTTCCCATGGTAAGAAAGCGACCAGCCTGCTTCGTGGATGGGGTGTAGTTCTGTCCCACGCTTTTCGATGCGTGGCATAAAATCTTCTTCAAGAAAAAACGCCGCCTCTCCTTGAATTCTTCTTGAGGGTTTCACAGGTGGAAAGTTTGATTGTCGGCACGCCCCGCATTTTCCACAGCTGTATCCGGGCTCATCTCCAAGATGTGTGGTCAGGTATTCCATATAGCAATTTTTACATTGAACGTAGTTTTGTATGTTGCTCAACTCTTGCTGCTTTTGCTGTAGCACCGCATCATAGGCGGAGAAATCCATTTGACCAAAACGGTCTACATAAAAGTAGATTCGGCTGTGGGGATTACGTTCAATGAGTCGTTGCTCCTCCAGGTCAGCCAGAATAGAACGCATGAGCGAACGTGACAAACCGGTCGACAATAATACATCAATCTCTCGCAGACCTTGCGGGCTGCAGCGTATCTGCGACAAAACCGTAGCATAATGCCTGCCTTCGGGCATTGCGTTACGAATAAAGTATTCTTGGATAGTCAAATCAGCTGGATCAAAGAGAAGGATGCACCAGGCTACTTTGTTATCGCGTCCCGCTCTTCCAATCTCCTGGTAATAATGGATGGGTGACGCGGGAATATGGTAATGAATAACAAAACGTAGATCTGGTTTGTCGATACCCATGCCCAGAGAATTGGTTGCGCACACTACTTTGTACTGATTACTCATCAGTTTCATCTCAACATCCTGCCTTATACTATCTTCTCGGCCTGCATGGTAGTAGTCAGCTGCTATACCCTGTCGCAGCAAAAATGCTGCAACCATTTCAGCGCTATGTTTTGTGGCAGTGTAAACAATGCCTGTTCCCGGGTAATAGTGCAGTATCTCGGCTATATAACTCAACTTCTCCTGGTCGCCTTTTAATGGTTCGACGTGCAAGTATAAATTTGGGCGCTGCATCGTACCACGTATAACTTGCGTCGCTTCTCCAATTTGTTGCAGTATGTCTTGCTCAACCCGCTGATTAGCGGTAGCCGTTAGCGCTAGTACTGGTGTACTTTTTGGAAGAGCGCTCAATAATCGAACGATGCGCCGGTAATGAGGACGAAAATCATGCCCCCATGTAGAAATACAATGCGCCTCGTCAATCACGATCATACTGATACGCATATGAATGACGTTCGTTTGCCAATCCACATTGTCGAGTCGTTCAGGGGCAATAAAGAGAATTTTGAGTTCACCTGCTCTTGCGCGAGCAAGCGTCAGTTGATTGTCTTCTTCACTAAAATCCGAACTCACAATAGCTGATGGTATGGCATAAGCATCTTTACATCTCTGACATTGATCCCTCATAAGCGCCTTGAGAGGGGAAAAGACAATAGTGAGATGAGGATAATAAAGGCTTGCTATCTGGTAACAGAGCGATTTACCCCATCCTGTACGTTGAATAGCCAGGATACGTTTGCCCTCAACAAGCTGCTCTATGATATCGCACTGGCCTGGATAAAAACCTGTGGAAATATGAAATCGCTCTATTAACAGCTTTTCTGGTGAATAACTCTGCCACGTAAACCCTGACTCCATAAAGGACCTCCCCCAACACACAATGTTACATTGATGAATTTATATGTAACTGGCGCATTTTAAGCGCAAATGCGCCAATTGTCAAATATCCTCCAACATTTGGTTCTACTCGTCCATAGTAGGGGCGACCCTTGTGGTCGCCCTGGATGCGCTCTCCCTGGATGCACTCTCCCTGAATCCCACCCACATAAATTTGAAAAAATAGCAAATTTGTTCCAAAAAAGCTTGCAAAATGCCGCCTTTGAGTGTATACTTCATCTTGGATAGTAATTAGAACAAAATATCTAAAGCCTCGATTCATTGAAAAACGAGAGGACGGTAATGTTGTGGCTCAGAAATATTTGCAGGGAATGTACAACCCTGCCGAGCTATATGCTTTCGATGATGCTGAACCTGAACGTACACCCAGTAGCGCACTTCATTATCAGAGAATAGCCGATGTAAGATCAGAGGTAGGACGAGCCTCTGCTGATGTACGTGTGCTTTCTAGCCAGGGAAGCTACCAGGCTCGCAACAAATCCACCGTTCCACCTCGCAGTTCCGCTACAAAGACAAATATGCCGGCAGTCTCGGGCAATCGACGCCATGACGAGGAGACCGCAAACGATGAAATTGCAATTCGGCGCACGGACGATTTAATGATTCGTCCCTTCATGCCTCGTTTTCATTGGACCGTGCTTTTGGGTATGGCAATGTTCATCATGGTGGTAGGCTGGGTCTTGTTGACCACGGTGGCCAACTGGTGGCAGGTAACGCAAGATGATTGGCATTATGGGCGACCTCGGACATTCCAGACGGATATGGTGGTAGGACATAACGATTCAGCAGCCAATCCAAGCCATTTTCTGGCTTTAAATTTAAATCGTCATATACAGATCATAGAATTTCCAGGTGGTGATTCCTCAAAAGCCAAGATTTATATGGGCCCAACGTTAGTCGGATCGGGTCAGGAACTGGCGGTGGTGACGCTGACATTTAAGGATGTCAACGGAGATGGTAAACTGGATATGATTGTGAATGTGCAGGATAGCCATTTTGTGTTTATTAATGATACTGGTCAGTTTCGCCCGGCACGACCCGGCGAAAATGTTCAGATGTGACAGATCAGTTGCGATAAAAAATAACAAAGAGCCACAAGAGCTATACTTCTCTTGTGGCTCTCTCATTTTGTATTAATCATGCCATTGAAACCGTATCCATCTCGCCAGAGTTGTCATGGTTCTCTTTGCTAGCTACCGGTTGAGTAGCTTTCACATGCAGCGATGTTGAGGCAGTGGTGACAGGAAATGAGCGTGCTGGCGTTGGCAACTCTTCTAACTTGATTGTGCTGGTTGGATTTGCGCGTAAAGCTAACACTGCGAAAGTAACCATCCAGGCCAGTAGAAACCCAAGAAGTGTCCAGGCCAGGACCGTTTGGGTTATTGCTAGCGTGGTAGATACATCCATGGGTGAGTCCTCTTTAAACTTCCGTACGTGTTTAAAGGATAAGTAGGTATATCCTTGTTCTAATAGACGAATGTCACGAGCAATATTAACTTGAGATACATTGGATTAGTATCGATAGACTTTTGGGACAATGCATTCCTGGAATGTCTGGAGAAAACCACGCCAATAATAACAACGGCACAGCGTCCAAAAAAGTTGCATCGAAATTCACCATCCAGAGGCATATTATATATAATGGTCATGAACAAAATAATCGAGCCACCTGTAGGGGCCGATTTATCGCGCCCACCGCCGATTTATCGGCCCTCGATGCATGTATCGCTATCCGGATTATTTTGTGAAACCTCATTAAATATTAAGGCTTGTACTTTTAACAGAAACCTGTCAAAATAGAGATACAACTCTGACCCACACTGATTGAGCATACTGATTGAGAAGGAACGGAAATCATGGAGAAAGCGGATTGGCCGCGGAGACGCGACATTCTCTTAAGCATTGTCTGCATCGGCATTATCATTTGGTTTGTCTGGAACCTTTTCGTAGGCCTGTTTATTCACGCGGTTCTCTTGCTTCTGCTATCAATGGCCCTGGCATTTTTGATCACCCCGGGAGTAAACTTTCTAGAAAAAAATAAAGTTCCCCGTCCTTTGGCGACGCTCATCTTGTATATTGTTGCCCTGACCCTGCTTTCTCTTCTCTTTTTTGCGCTTGCTTTCTCCTTGATCCAACAGGTGCTCAGCTTCCGGGTCGTCGTCACGAAATTCTTTATCAATTTACCGGATCAGTTTAAATACCTGGATGACTTTCTGGTGAAAAGAGGTATTCCGCAGGCGAACATTGATGATGCAATCAATCAAGTCAAAGGACAATTAGTAGGCTTCGCGCAGACCGCTGCCACCAACGTGGTGAATGTTGCCTTTGTTGTGACTAGCGCTTTTATCGATATTCTGTTAATCCTTGTGATGAGTTTCTACTTCACGCTCGATGGCAGGAATATACGTCATAACCTGGTAAAAATTCTGCCCGAGCGCTCTCTGAAAACGTTTGCGGTGTCTGAGGATGCTCTTAACCGCGTGGTTGGCAATTATATTCGTGGACAACTCACCCTCGCCGCAATCATTGGCGTTCTGGCTGGGGTAGGCTGTTACTTTTTGGGATTAAGCGGTTACGCTCTCATCATTGCCTTTTTAGGTTTTCTTTTTGAAACGATTCCCATGGTTGGCCCGGCACTGGCAACCATTCCCGCTTTACTCATATCATTACTGTTGCCAGACCCCTTTCCACGTACTATTTGGATTATCCTTTACTTTGTTTGCATTCAGATGCTGGAGAGCAATATCCTGGGGCCTCGTATCGTGGGGCATGCGGTTGGTCTTCACCCCATTGCCGCTATTTTATGTTTGATTATCGGCGTCCAGTTGTTCGGCGCTTTTGGCGCGTTGTTGGCTACGCCGATCGTTGCAGCTGCCTGGGTGGTTACTGTTAGCCTGTATAATTCGGCAAAAGGTAAGACGGCCGACCAGATACTCGAGCATAAGCGTAAACCGATAGTTATTCGGCCTCCAGGCGTCTTTTTGCCTAGGAGAAAGAAGGTGAATACGCATAAACTAGAAGACCATCCCGGGGAGAATACACGCACAGTTGACGCAGGCGAAGGGGCAGAAAAGCCGACTCCCTCAATGAAGAGGAGCTCGCTACAACCGGAGCATATTGATCTGTTGCGCCCTGTACCTGATATCAAAAGTCCACTTTCGGAAAGCAGTGAGGAGGAAACAGAGAGTTGATTTGGCGTCTTGTCCTGCACAGTTGCCAAATCAACTCTTCCAAAACGCGCTTAACTGAGAAGCCACCGGCTTTAGCCGTGGGGAGTGGAGTTGTCACATGCACATTTAGCGGGTAGCTCCCAATGCATCGCGTAGTGCCTCCTCGCCCTCGCGATTGACCAGTGCAAAAACATCATCATCGGCAAAAATCTTCGTCTCTGCGGTGGGTACTATATATTCATTGCCGCGAATAACGAGGGCGATATTGCCACTTCGCGGGAGTTTGATCGTGCTTAATGATTTCCCAACTATCGGTGAATCTGCGGGGACATGTACTTCTACGATACCTAGCCCCGCTCTCCTCAGCGTCATCAGTGTTACAAAGGAAGAGCCAGGTAGCTCTGCTTCGATCAGTGAGAGAATAGATCGCGTAGGGCTGACGGTAATATCGATCCCTAACTTTTGAAAAAGTAGATCGTATTTCGGATTATTTAACCGGGCAATTGTGCGTGCTACTTTGAAACGTTTCTTTGCCATCTGGCAGATAACCAGGTTATCATCGTCTTCACCTGTAACAGCAATCACGACATCAGCACGATGCGCTCCAACCTCTTCCATTGTTCTTGCTTCGCAGGCATCGCCACGGACAACCGACTGACCAAGTTCATCTGAAAGTGATTGATAACGACTCGCGCCTTTTTCTAATAAGAGAACTTCGTGGCCCTTGCTCAGCAAGCTCTTGGTGAGATAATAGCCGACGTCACCACCGCCGCCGATAATAATATACATACTGTTCTCCTTGTCCTCTCGTTCTCTTGCTCCTTTATTCTTTTGCTGCTTTTTCCGCCTGCCCAGTTCTAGTGAGGGCATTAAAAATCATTTGTGCCCCAATGGTTGTAGGGCAGATTGTTTCTAGACCAAGTTCATGATATGTACTCTGTCGCATTGGATCGTAAATGCGACAAACGACCTTCTTGACATTGAAGATCTCTCTTGCAATTTGACTGGACATGATATTTCGATTATCCCCGTTGGTAACGGCAGCAAAGGCATCGGCTTCTTTGATTCCCGCGCGGATAAGTACTTCTTCGTCAACCCCGTTTCCTATAATAGTGGTACCTCTAAAATCTGGTTCCAGGCGCCGGAAGGCTTCGCTGCTATAGTCGATAATCGAGACTGTATGTCCTTCACGATCCATCATAGTAGCCAGAGCTGCGCCAACACGGCCACAACCAAGGATCACAATTTTCACTTCGTGCCTCCTGTTAGTCGCAATGACCAACATAGTATTTGTTCTTTTGTATATATCTCAGGAAAAAAAACTGGGTTGTTTAACCCATTACATGATATTATATCACCACGGAGGAGTATTATGTCATTAAACCGCTACGTTTTGCGGAGTGTATCTGCTCTCGAGTGGAAGAAGTGGGATCAATTCGTCAACGACCACCCCGGCGGGCATTTCCTGCAAAGCTGGGGATGGGGGGAACTCAAGGCGAGCATAGGATGGCATCCCTTCCGCTTCTCCCTCTGGGATGGAAAGCAGAGACAGATGGTTGCCGCAGCGCAGGTCTTATGCCGTCCTGCCCCAGGTTTTCCCTTATGGGCAGGACACCTTGCCTACATTCCAAGAGGACCGGTCATTGACTGGTCAGATGCTTGCATGTGTAAGGCATTCTTCACACAACTGAATGCATATCTCCGAAGACGAGGGGCTCTGGCATTGCGCATGGAACCAAACAGGGTGGTAGAAGCGCTCACATACTCAACAGGAAGCAATCCATGGCCAGAAAATCCCCTTGCGACCGGTGTACCAGTGGCGCACTCAAATATTGAAGAACTCCAGGCAGTGGATACAACCGCAACAACTGCAACAACTGCAACAATTGCAACAATGGCTACCCTACCAATGCTCTTGTATCCCGTGCAGCCGGTACAGCCAATTCGTAGTATTGTGTTGGATCTGACGCCAACTGAAAATGTCCTATTGGCAGCTATGAAAGAGAAGTGGCGTTACAATCTGCGGCTGGCTGAGCGTAAAGGTATCACCGTGCGGGTGGCAGAAACAGTTGAGGATGTAGAGGCCTGGTATGCCCTGCTGCGGACGACAGGAGAGCGTGACCACTTTGGGATACATACAATTGACTATTATCTGAAAGCCTGGCATATCTTTGCCCCAGGGCAGCAGGCTTGCCTCTTTTTAGCGGAGTACGATGGACGTCTCCTGGCTGGTATCTTTGTGGCAATGCTGGCGCGGCAAGCCATCTATCTCTATGGTGCATCGAGCAATGAGCACCGCAATCTTATGCCTAATTACCTGCTGCAATGGGCGGCCATATGCTGGGCCAAAAGACAGGGAGCAGTGCAGTACGACTTCTGGGGCATTCCTGAGACAGAAAGCGCAGGAGAGGCTATGGCAGGCGTCTATCGCTTCAAGCGCGGCTGGGGTGGTAAAACAATGCGCTTTGTCGGCTGCTATGAGCACACGTATCGTCCCTGGGCGTTGTCCGTGGCCAGAAAATTCAGATTAACCAATTCATCCGAACACCCGTAGGGGCCGATTTATCGTGCCCATCGCCGATTTATTGGCCTCGGTGGATATTCCGCTATCCGAATTATTTAGTTACCTGACATGCAAGACACTCTTCTTATGCAACACGAATAGCCCTTCATCCGTAAAATAAACAGTGAAATGAATGAAAAAAATAGCGTTGAACCTGGTTACTTTGCTAAATGGTTCAGCGCTTCCTATTGAGGAGATCTTTAATGTCAACAAATCGTGGTTGTGTAGCTAATTCTTTATTGTTTTTGGTCATTGTGTTTATACCAGTAATTGGCCATATTATTGAGACCGTAATGGTTTTTGATGATGAGCATTCTGCTGTTGGTACTATCCTCTGGTTATTGGTCATCTGGTCAACACCTTTCATCGGACCTCTACTGTACCTGCTCTTTGGACAGCATGGTCGCCGTGGGCGTGTTATGTTTGGCCAACCCAGCCAGGTTCAGGCATACCCCTAAGAGCCGTCAAACTGCAACATTCCTTACACAAATGCCAATGGATACCCGGCACGAATATCCACTGGCATTTGTATTAAGCGCCTTTATCGAAGAAATGCTGTAATATTGGAACTCCTTTGTTTTTCCCTTGACATTCCTTCAAGTTCTTCTGTATACTTACTAACAACTAAGAAGTACCATTACAACTAAATATGCGCAGAAGATTCTGCTCTCATCAAGAGAGGTTGAGGGAAACGGCCCTATGAAGCCCGGCAACCCTCCTGCAATGCCGCAGGAAAGGTGCCAATTCCGGCGGAGCAATCCGCAAGATGAGGGGAATAGCCAATGAAGCTGGCCCCTGATATGCAGGGGTTTTTTTGTAGCCTGCGCATAGTGCACTTTACCAGTCAAGTTAACAATAATGACTGTGAAGAGGACGAGTAAACGCCATGGACGGCTACAGAGAGTTGACGATGATGAGATGTCAACACCGCACCAGTGTTGAATATGGCCTCGGAGTTGCAAGTTGAACTTCCTAATAAGGAGATAGGCTGAGCCGGTTGGCCCCGTTACAGGTCAGAGTGCTGTGAGATGCACACATGTGTGATAAGTGCGACAAGTCTACACACGTTAATGCATATGTCTCCGACACTTATTGAGGCTGGTACCGTGAGGTATCGGCAAGTCAGGGTGGTACCGCGAAACTTTTTTACCCTCGCCCCTGTCAGCAAGAAAGGGTCGAGGCTTTTTTATACTCATTTTCAGGAAAGGAGGGTGCAATGGTGGCACAACTTGAACATCGCGTTGCAGGAAGTAATCATCTTGCTTCTGTAAACCCCGTGTTCACTTATACCTTCGATACTTTGCCACTGCAGCGTGGTGGGCAGCTTGGCCCTGTCACGATAGCATATGAAACGTGGGGAACCCTCAACGCGGAGGGGAATAACGCCATCCTGATAACGCACGCGCTCACAGGCAATTCACATGCGCACGAACCCCAGCACATGGATGACCCGAAGAAAGCGTGGTGGAATCCGTTAATTGGCCCTGGACGACCTTTCGACACCTCGCAGTACTTTGTTATCTGTTCAAACGTCCTGGGTAGTTGCTATGGCAGTACCGGGCCATCGTCCATCGATCCCAGCAACGGCAGGCCCTACGGCATGCGCTTTCCAGTTATCACCATACCTGACATGGTGCGCGCACAGAAGGTCCTTATTGAGCACCTGGGGGTACGTCAATTAGCGATGGTTGCCGGAGGGTCTATTGGTGGGCAACAGGCTCTGGAGTGGGCGGTCTCCTATCCTGAACTGGTGCGGAAAGCCATCGTGGTGGCAGCGACTGCGGCCTTGACAGCGCAGGCCATCGCCTTGAGTGAAGTGGGGCGCCAGGCTATTATGGCTGATCCGCTCTGGCGAGGGGGACATTATCCTCCTGGTCATGGGCCAGAGGCTGGCCTCTCGATAGCCAGGATGCTGGCAATGATCACCTACCAGAGTGAAGAAGGCATGGAGATGCGCTTTGCCAGGAGACCGGCAGAGAGCACCGCTAACCCCACACCAAGTCGTTCGGCTGATCTCGGTGGGCGTTTTGATGTGGAGAACTATCTCTATTATCAGGGCGAAGCCCTGGTGAGACGCTTCGACGCCAACAGTTACCTGTATATTAGTCGCGCGATGGATATGTATAACGTCAGCGAAGGCTATCCTTCGCTAGAGGCCGCGCTGCGCCGTTTGCGCAGTAAAGTCCTCTTTATCGGTATTCGTTCCGATTTTCTCTTCCCGGCGGCCCGTGTTCGCTGGCTGGCCGACCAGGTGAGAACATTTGGCGGCGATTCCACCTATGTGGAACTCGATTCACCACACGGTCATGACGCTTTCTTGAAAGAATGGGAGCAGATGACCAATGCACTCAACATGTAATGACATGACATTTCGTACACTTATCACACTTGAAGGAGTAAACCAAACCTATGTCACTTAACAGCAATCGCAGCTACGGATTTGAAACGTTGTCTCTCCACGCCGGTCAGGAGACGGCTGATAGCGCGACAAATGCTCGCGCGGTTCCCATCTATCAAACCTCCTCATATGTCTTTGATAGCCCGGAGCATGCCTCCAATCTCTTTGGCTTGAAACAGTTTGGGAATATCTATACGCGCATTATGAATCCCACCCAGGATGCCTTTGAGCGTCGTATAGCTGCTCTTGAAGGGGGCGTTGGAGCGTTAGCAACAGCATCCGGCCAGTCTGCTGAAACGCTGGCAATATTGAACGTGGCTGAAGCAGGTGATGAAATTGTCTCATCCGCCAGTCTCTATGGCGGAACCTATAATCTTTTCCACTATACGCTGCCTAAACTCGGTATTATTGTCCGTTTCGTAGATAGCCGAAACCCTGAAAACTTCCGTGCAGCAATCAATGATAAAACCAGGGCCGTCTTTGCAGAGACCGTCGGCAATCCACGTCTTGATACCCTGGATATTCGCGCTGTAGCCGATATCGTTCATGAGTACGGGGTTCCACTGATCCTCGACAACACCCTGCCCACTCCATACCTGGTACAGCCGCTCAAGCATGGTGCCGATGTCGTTATTCACTCGGCCACCAAATTTATCGGCGGCCATGGCACATCCATTGGCGGCGCCATCGTCGATAGCGGCAAATTTGATTGGACGAACGGGCGTTTCCCATCATTTACCGAGCCTGATCCCTCCTATCATGGGCTGCGCTACGTTGAAGCCCTGGGGCCGCTGGCTTATATCATCAAAGCGCGCGTACAGTTGTTGCGCGACCTTGGTCCCGCGATCGCTCCCCTCAACTCCTGGCTCTTCCTCCAGGGGTTGGAGACACTGCCACTGCGTATGGAGCGACATAGCAAAAATGCGTTGCGCGTCGCAGAATTCTTAGAGAACCATCCTGCTGTGGGCTGGGTAAGCTATCCAGGACTGGCAAACCATCCCCAGCACGAGATCGCGGCCAGGTATCACACAAACGGCTACGGAGCCATTCTCGGCTTTGGTATCAAGGGTGGCTTAGAGGCCGGCAAACAGCTGATTCGCCACGTTGAGCTGTTCTCGCACCTGGCGAATGTTGGCGATGCCAAGTCTCTCATCATTCACCCTGCCAGCACGACGCATTCGCAGTTGACGCCAGATGAGCAGTATGAGACCGGTGTAACCCCCGACTTCGTTCGCCTGTCCGTCGGACTCGAAACGGTGGAAGACCTGATTGATGACCTTGACCAGGCCCTAAAGGCAGCAACTATCCAGGCTGGCGAACCAGTAAACGTGTAACTCATCAATATCCATCTTTGATGATGTTGCAAGAACCAGTAAACGCGTAACTCATCAATATCCATCTTTGATGATGTTGCAAGTTTGACAGACGCAGTCTGTCAAACTTGCAACATCATCAAAAAAATCTTGCGAAGAGCGCAGCGATGAGGCCGCAAAAAAACAGGCACATCAAGTAATTCAACATTGCAACCGCAAATCAGGACGCGCAAACTTGCGCCCTTAAGACAGACATTGGTGACCTATGAAATCTCAATTACAAGTTCTAAAATTTGGAGGTACCTCCGTTGGTAACGGTGAACGTATTCGCCGTGTAGGACAGATTATTGTGAATACCTTCCACAACCCTGCGGAGGCTTTTCCCATCGTAGTCGTCTCGGCCATGGCGAAAGTAACCGACCAATTGCTGCGTATCGCTGCATTCGTCTGTACCGGTGAGCTGGAATCATGCCAACACGAACTCGAATCATTAAAACAGAAACATCTCGATGCGGCAGATAAAGCTGTTCACGATAGCGAGAGACGGAATATCCTGTTACAACAACTGGAGAAAGCTTTTGTCTCGCTGGAACAGGACGTAGCTGCCTTACGCCAGGCGGCGGGATCATTACCATCTCAGAATGCTTCCCCGGAAGCAGGAAGCACGATTCCTCTAGCCACCGCAGCTGTTGCTGCCTGGGGCGAACGCCTTTCTGTGTTGCTTGTCGCGACATCTGTGTCTGACCTTGGATTGCCAGCGGCTCCCGTGCGGGAAGAAGTCATTATTACAGATCATCCAGTTCTTCCTGGCAATGTACAGGCATTTGGTGTTGTGGTTGGAACTGATCCTCTACCTGAAGAGACACGCAAAAATGCACAGGCACTGATCTCTCCCTTGCTCGATCAACAGATCGTGCCAGTTGCAGCAGGTTTTATAGGACGCACACTATCGGGAAGTGCGACGACTCTTGGACGCAATGGTTCGGACTATTCAGCCAGCGTCATCGGCGCGGCCCTTGACTGCGTGGAGATTACTATCTATACCGACGTGGATGGCGTGCTGACGGCTGATCCACGGCAGGTAATGAATACCCGGCTGCTAACGTCGCTTTCGTATGCTGAAGCGGCACGTCTCTCGTGGTTTGGGGCAAAAGTGTTGCATCCACGTACCCTCATTCCCATTGCTCATCGTAACATTCCCGTGCGTGTGCGCAATACGTTCCGTCCAGCTTTACGCGGCACTCTTGTCGGGCCGGAGGGAAGGCATAAGAGCGGGGCTGCAGCGATTACCGTGCGTCGTCACCTTTCGTTGATTACCGTTGAAAGTACTGACTTGTTTGGAGCGCCAGAGAATGCTGGCCAGGTCTTTGCCCTGGCAGCTCGCGCCGGCGCAGCTCCTGTTGCTATCTGTTCATCGTCCGGCCATCACCTCTCATTTGTGGTTGAGGAAGCTGCCGCCGAATCGGTCGTGACACTTTTACAGCAGGATATGGCTATGGGTGCCTGGCGCGTTCGATCTCGCAGCGGGCTGGCTGCCTGTGCATGTATCGGCTCAGGCTTCACCGTTGACCCGATGAGCCCGGCGCGCGCAATAACCGCCCTCGCTCATGAGCGCATCCCTGTCATCACACAGGGTGCATCTGAATTGGGTATCACGCTGATCGTAGAAGATGCCGACAGCGAACGCGCCCTACGCAGCTTGCACCGGGATTTAATCGCGCCCGTCATTCCATTGGTACGTCACGCTGCCACCGCCTCCGAAAAGAGGCGCGGCGCCCTGTAGAAGGAAGCATCATTCATGAATAAACAAACTCGCATCCCCGTCGCCGTACTGGGCGCGACCGGAATGGTTGGACAGCGTTTTATCGAACTGCTGCAAGGACACCCCTGGTTTGAACTGGTCGGCCTGGGCGCTTCCGAACGCAGCGTAGGGCGTCCCTATGCCGAAGTCACGCGCTGGCGCCTCCCTGGTCCTGGTAGCGAAATGCCGGCTGCGGCTGGTAGGTTACCAGTCATGACCAGTAATCCCGCGTCACTACCCGGCGTCAAAATCGTCTTTTCGGCCCTCCCGGCAGAGGTCGCCGGCGACATTGAAGAAGACTTTGCTCGTGCTGGTGTAGCCGTCTTCAGTAACGCCAGGAATCATCGTATGGCAGCTGACGTGCCACTACTCATCCCGGAAGTCAATGCTGATCATGCCGCGGCCATTGTACAGCAACGTAAACTACGCGGCTGGTCCGGCTGCATCGTCACCAACGCCAACTGTTCCGCGACTCCCCTGGTGATCGCTCTCAAGCCATTGCAAGCAGCATTTGGCGTGCGTAAAGTGTTGGTAACAACCCTGCAGGCCATTTCAGGAGCCGGTTATCCCGGGGTGCCCTCCTACGACATACTTGATAATGCGATCCCCTATATCAGCGGGGAAGAGGAAAAGGTACAGGCTGAAACGCTGAAGATGCTTGGACGCTGGGAAGAAGGCCCTGGATTTACCGCTGCCCCAATGATAGTCAGCGCACACTGTAACCGTGTTGCAACACGCGAGGGACATTTGGAGTGCGCCAGTATCGAATTAGAGCGCGACGCAGAACCTGAGGAAATTATCGCGGCCTGGGAGAACTATCAGCCTGAAGCGCAGCGGTTGCAATTGCCCAGCGCGCCTGAACGCACGCTGTCCTATCGCAGGGAACCAGACCGGCCACAGACCTTACGTGACCGTGATACAGGACGCGGCATGACCGTGACAATTGGCAGGCTACGCCGCTGTCCCGTCTTAAGCTATAAATTTGCTCTGCTCGGTCACAACACGATTCGGGGAGCCGCTGGCGGCTCCATCCTTAACGCAGAATTGTGCGTCAGCAAAGGATTAGTCTGAGTTACTGCTTCAAGGCCGCGATCAGGTCTGGCAATAACTGTTCAGCATTGGGAGTACCCAATCCTGTGACGGGGTCCCATCCCTGCACCGCCGGATAGCCTTGTACTGACACCCCTTTATAGTTCACATCATTATTGCCAACCGTAATATCGCGGAAGTCCTGCGCATAATGGCTGGTCATAGCCATTTTATAGAGTGCCGGATTAATGAAACCCAGAGAATGGCCTGCCATCTGATTGGCAACAGCGATCAAAGCGGCCCATAGCGGTGCGCTTGCGCTTGTTCCCCCGGTCAGCATCCAGGCTCCATCCTGGTAGAAGGCCAGGCCGGTAAGAGGATCTGCATCACCTGCGATATCGGGCACGCCGCGACGATTCTGTAACTCGCTTTGTACCGAAGACGGCAGGGTTTTTTGGAAGGAAGGTGTCGCAAAGAAATCACTGAAACCTCCTCCACTGGCACCCCCATTACTATTCCAGACCATTTCCTCTATCCTGGACCCATTCCGTATCATTGTAGTACCGCCCACGCTCGTCACCCATGGATCATCGGCGGGGAAGCTTGTTGTGGGTGTTGGTGAAAGCTTTGTCGCCCGTAAATTACTGTAGTCAGTTGCTCCATTATCACCAGAAGAGGAGAAGAACGTGATCCCCTGTTGTGTCGTCTCTTTCTGGAAAAACGCATCCCATTTCTGTACCTCTCGCTTTCCCGCGGCATCTTTCAGCGTAACTTCAGAGGCGCCCCAACTCTGCGAGATAATAGAACCAAGATGATGATCTATAGCGTACTGCTCCAGTTGAAGAAATTCAGGGAGACCGATGATTCCCTCGGTCTCAGAAACAGGGCTGGTCAGTACAACGATCCCCGCGTCGGGAGCGATTGCATGAATAATTTGTACATCCAGCGTTGTTTCACCTGCCCACCCGACCATGTCCTTATTGGTTGGGTCAAACGGTTTAGTACCAAGTGGGTTAATGATTTGAATGTTGATCGGTGGCAAACCAAACTGCTTATCGAAGACATCCATGTCTTGCTGCAGTGTGGGGCTGCCAAAAGACACGATATCCACTACAGTCTGCCCTTTGCCCGTGAAGCCCTTCTCAGTAAGCGCCTCGACGCCGTAGGCAACCCGGAATTGATACGGCGTGTTGCAGTAAACCCCCGTAGGAGGATAGCCACTCAGCTCAGGACAGGTATCATCCTTTGAAATGATTGGTGGGGTTGCTGTAGCAGTAGCTTTAGTAGAGCCATGTGGGGTCGCTGTCGATGTTCCTCCATTGCCCACTATCCCGCCTGGTATGCTACAGGCTGTAAGCAAAAGGAGTACAATGAGTAATGTCGCGGTGACACCGGTGGACGTTCGACGCCACCATGTTAGTGTGGTCATGAAAAATGCTCCTATTTCATTGCAGCGATCAGATCAGAAATAAACTGGCTGGCTCGAGGCGAACCCCATCCGGTCACGGCATCCCAACCTTGTACTGCCTGGAATCCCTTGACGTGAATATTCCCGTTATCGACATTGTTGCTGCCATTGATAATATCACGAAAATCCTTTTGTGCGTTTGGGGATGCACCTAATTTATAGAGGGCTGGATTAATAAAACCCAGGGAATGACCCGCCACTTGATTAGCGATGGCCACGATACCGGCCCAGAATGGCGTACTGGCACTGGTTCCACCTATCTGAGTCCAATGGCCAAAGATGTAGTTGACCATCGCAGTTTCAGGATTGGCATCGCCAGCAATATCAGGTAAGCCGCGATGACCCGCCAGTTCTGACTGCACGGACGAAGGCATGCTCTTTTGAAAAGCTGGTTCGGCAAAGAATGTACTCATACCACCTCCACTACCGGACCAGGCGCTTTCATCATAAGTAGGAGGTGTATTGCGCAGGGTTGTACCCCCGACAGCGGTCACCCAGGGCACATCCGCGGGAAAGTTCACCGTAGGCCTGGGTGATAGCTTGGTCGCAGCGATATTCGCCCAATCCGTTGCCCCGTTGTCACCTGAGCCTGAAACGATGGTAAATCCCTGCCGCGTTGTAATCTGCTTATAGAAATCAGCGAAAGTCTTGACCAGTTTCTGTCCAGCGCTACCTGCAAGCGTCGCCTCAGAGGCTACATAGCTCTGTGAAAAAATCTGCCCGAGATGATGCGCTACCGCGTATTGTTCTAATTTCAGAAATTCCGGCAGGCCAATGGTACCCTCTGTTTCATCAACCGGGCTGGTCATCACTACAATATGCGCGTCAGGTGCGATCGCATGAATAATTTGTACGTCCAGTTCCGTCTCGCCAGCCCAGCCGGTCATATCTTTTTTATTGGGATCATAGGGCACGGTCCCAAGCGGAGAAACAACTTGAATAGTAATTGGCGGCAAGCCAAATTGCTTATCAAAGACATCCATGTCCTGTTGTAAAGTAGGGCTACCATAGGAAACAATGTCAATAACCGTCTGTCCTTTGCCCGTAAAGCCCTGTTCTGTCAGCGCCTCAACATCGTAAGCCTGGCGAAAAGCCCGCGGCGTATAACAGTTTGGATTACTATCTAGCGGCGCGGGACAGACTTCAAGTATTGTCCTGGTAGGGTTATGCGTTGGTTTCGGCTTCGGCGTTGCTGTAGCTGTGGGCGTAGGATTGCCGCCAATAGAGTCGATTGGACTGCAGGCGGCGAGCAAGACTAACAGGACAATAAGCAAAGGATAACGAGGTTGCAAATTCTGCATAAAACGCATAATAGTGCGTTCTCCTTTATTGTAGAACGGGGTTGTTGAACAGGGTCGACACCATACTCCTAATATATACGTAAGCAACTCAGCATTTCTATTATATACTACACCCCCACTCCACCGGATACCTCGTTTCTTGAGCAAATCCAGAGAATATTGCTTCATATCCATACTCTATTTTGACGATTCTTGCCATATACTCCATTGTGGGATAAGAGCATTTCCTGGTAAGAGAAGGATACATGTCGATCTCCTGTTGGTACCTTTCCCCGTGTGCATTTTTCTGGCGATGAAGAAAGGTCGCACTCGTATGAGTACTATTGAACACGTGCTGCCCATCGAGGCACACAAATCCTTTCCCTGGCAGCACTATCTGCTTGATAGCGTTCTGGCATGCGGAGGAGCGATGCTGGTCACCGGATTCATTTACCTGTTCCAGCTCTACCCGCGCATTCCCAACATTTCGATCGTGTATCTGCTCGTGGTGCTTGCACTGGCAAGCACACGTGGACGTTATCCCGCTATTCTTGCCTCGTTGGTGGCATTTCTCTCTTTCGATTACTTCCTCGTGCCTCCGTTGTATGTTTTTACCATCAACCGCGTGGAAGAATGGATTGCGCTCTTTGTCTTCCTGGTCACTGCCATCCTGACCAGCCAGCTGGCCTCAGCTCTTCGTGAACGCGCAGAACAAGCATCGCGCCGGGAGCGTGAGACGCACATCCTCTACGACCTGGTGCGCTTGACCAACCGTGAGGGGGTGCCGGAGCGCCAGCTTCACACAATTGCTCAGGCGGTCGTTGACGTGTTGTCCTCCCGGGGCGTGCATGACTGCGCCATTCTGCAGCCGGATGCGGCAGGAACCCTGCAGGTGCAGTCGAGCGCCTACCAACCTGTGGAGCAAATCACTCTCTCCTCCGATGAGAAGGCGATCGCTGCCTGGGTGATGAAGCACGGCCGTACCATGGGTCTCTACGACGATGATCTCCTCGCCCCTTCTACAGCTTCCCGTTTTATACAGCGCGTGCTCGTGCAGAGTACTTCTAAGGGACGGGCAATACGCCGGTCGCTGCGCCTCATCCCACTCAAGGTGGGGCAGAAGGTGGTCGGGGTGCTGCGCCTGCGGGTGCTGGATGATCCACGCCGGTTGATGGATGAAGAACGCCTGGAGGAGGAACATACTCATTCCAGGGTGCCAACGTCTTTCTTCTGGACCTTTCTTGACCAGGTAACCGCCTTGATCGAGCTCGCGCGCTTACAGCGGGAAAACTTGCGCATCGAGGTGCTGCAACGGACCGATGTCCTGCGGGCCGCTTTGCTTTCCTCTGTTTCGCACGACCTGCGTACACCCCTGACCGCGATTAAAGCTGCCGCCAGTTCACTTTTGCAAGAGGATGTCGAGTGGGACGAGGAAGCTATGCACGGCTTCGCGCTTTCCATCGAACGGGAGGCGGACCGCCTGAACAGCCTGGTGGGGAACCTGCTCGACATGTCACGCATCGAGGAGGGCGCACTCAAGCCGGAGAAAGAGGTGTATTCCCTCAGGGCACTCATTCATGACGTGTTAGGACGTCTCGAGCCGCTCTTGAAGGAACGCATCGTTCACACCCCCCTGCCTGATGACCTGCTCCTGGTCGAGCTGGACTATTTGCAAATGGACCAGGTACTAACCAATCTCATCGAGAACGCCGTGCGCTACACACCCACGGAGTCGCCCATTGATGTGAGCGCGCAGGTTGAAGGTGAGCAGGTGATCATCAGCGTGGCTGATCGCGGTCCCGGCATTCCTCCGGCTGACCTTGAGCGCGTCTTCGATAAGTTTTACCGCGTCCTGCATGGGCAGCGCACAACAGGATATCCCATGGGCTCAGGTCTGGGGTTGGCCGTCTGTAAAGGCCTGGTCGAAGCACATGGTGGACGGATCTGGGCAAAGCTGCGTGACGGTGGAGGGTTGATCGTCTTCGTCGTGTTGCCTCTCGGCAAACGGGAAAATGAGAAAGGAGAGCAGTGATCTGTGAGTAAGCGAGGAGCTTCTATCCTGGTGGTGGATGACGAGCGGGAAATCGTGCGGGCCCTGCGCCGCAGCCTCAACGCCCATGGCTTTACTGTGCTCACGGCGAGCAATGGCGAAGAGGCCGTCGAGATGTTCTCACAGCAGCGGCCCGATCTCATGCTGCTTGATCTCCTGCTACCTGGTATGAGCGGCCTGGAGGTGTGCCGCCGTGTGCGCATGACCTCAAACTTGCCCATTATCGTGCTCTCGGTGAAAGATGCCGAACACGACAAGGTCGAAGCGCTCGACCTGGGGGCAGACGACTATGTCGCCAAGCCTTTTGGCATGAACGAAGTGTTGGCCCGTGTACGTGTCGCCTTGCGTCGCGTCGCCCGGGCGCCGAGCGGCACCGAGCCACGATTTCAGGCCGGGCCGCTTTCCGTGGATTTCGCGCTTCGGCGGGTTCAGGTACATGAACGAGAGGTTTCCTTGACGCCCACCGAGTACGACCTGCTCAAAGTCTTTATCGCCCATCGTGGCAAGATTCTCACACGGCAATTGCTGCTGAAAGAGGTCTGGGGAAACGAGGCGCATGCCCGGACGCACAGCCTCCACGTCTATGTCGCCCAGTTACGCCAAAAAATCGAACCGGTCCCTGAACGACCGCGTTTTATCCTCACCATTCCTGGCGTCGGTTACCGCTTCGCTGAGGAGGTCGAAACCGGTGACGAGAGTGCCAGTACCGACATCATGAGAACATCTTGAGCAAAAGGGAAGGGAGCATGCCAACAATCTATCAAACAGGTCAAAGGATTGACCACTACGAGATCATCCGCTTGCTTGGGCAGGGAGGCGCAAGCCATGTCTACCTGGCCCGGGACCGGCGGGCATTGCAAGCGGTTGTCCTCAAGTTTCCGGCGGATGATGTAATTGGAGGAGCTGCGATCTTTGCTCGGTACAAGCGCGAAGCGGAGATTGGCAAGCGCCTCAACCATCCTTTCATCCAGCGGCATGTGAACCGGGGTGAGGCAAGGAGCGCCGACTATCTCGTGCTGGAATATCTTCGCGGGCGAACCTTGCGCGCCGTGATGCGGGAGCATGCGCCTGCGCTCCTGCCAACAGCAGAGGTGATCCGCATACTTCTTCAGGTGTGCGAGGCGCTGGCCTATGCTCATGAGCAGGGGGTGATTCATCGCGATATGAAACCCGAGAACATTCTGCTGCTGGATACTGGTGAAATCAAACTGCTGGACTTTGGTATCGCCCTCTTCTTGGAAAAGGAACATCGTTTGGCGTGGCGTAGGTCCCCTTTCTTCTCATCACCAGTCGGCACCCCCGACTATATGGCTCCGGAACGGTTGCAGGGCAGGCGAGGCGATACCCGTGCTGATATCTATGCCGTTGGAGTGGTGCTCTATGAACTGCTCTGTGGGCGAACGCCGTTTGAGGAACACGAAGGGTTTGTGCTCATCACCCAGCAACTTTCTCATGACCCGCCGGGAATTCTCGAGCGTAACTCAACCCTGCCACCTGCGTTGGCAACGGTGGTCATGCGGGCGATTCGCCGTGATCCGGATAGGCGCTACGCCAGTATGCGAGAGATGCTGCACGATCTGGGCCACCTGGATGACGTGACAGTTATCGACTATGTCCCTGTTCCACCCAAACTCGGTGGACGCTACAGGCAAGCGATCCGCACCGCCCTTATCGTGCTCATCGCCTGTCTCGGCATCGTTGCCTTCGGGTTGCTCGCCCAGTTCGCGCATCATATCGTTCACTAGCTCTGGAGAAGCATGGTCATACCGACTCACAGAATGGGTACCGTATACGTACAGTATCTGCTGAATGAACAAACTTGTAGGGCCAATTGAGAAGAGATGAGTACAGCAGAGTCAACTGTCTCATGAGAATTTCTTGAGCATTTTAGAAGTCATCCAGAGGACATCCAGAATATCCTTGCGGTTATCCAGAACGCACATTTACTGATCTTGAATTACACTGGGTGAAGAAAGGAGGAGATCGGTATGCCAGGAGCTCGAATCTTACTGGTGGAAGACGATGAAATCCTGCGCGACCTGTTGGGGCGCAATCTCACGGTGCGTGGGCATGACGTGAGCATCGCGGATATCTGTGCGCCACCCCTTTTGATCTCATCGTCCTGGATATCAATCTGCCCGACCAGACCGGTTGGGAGGTGCTGCGCACCGCTCTGCGGGAAGGCTGGCTCCATCCTCGGGACATCGCTGGCAGCGGCCAGAAGTTACCCGTCGTGGTCCTATCTGCCGTCCGGGTGAGTCCACACCGTCTCGAGGAGTTTCACCCCCTGGCGTACCTCCCCAAGCCGTTTCCGATGGATGCGCTCCTGCGCCTGGCTGTTGAGGCCGCACGACGGAGGGAGACGGGCTCTGGGCAGGGTGAGAGAGGTCAGAGCTCGCCACGTGTGCTGTGACACAGGCACATCACAATTGTTGCACGATTGGAGAACCCGTGGTCCAACGAGGAAGGAGGAACTGTATGCTTGACCTGATTGTCGTTGTGGTGACTATTGTCTCGTTCATCGCGTTCATCGGCTTCACCGAAGGCTGCGAGCGCCTGTAAGAAAGGAGGGTATGCAATGAATTCGCCACTTGAATATCTGCTGGTGGGCATTGTGGCATTTGCCATCCTCGTCTACCTGTTTATTGCACTCCTCATGCCTGAGCGTTTTTAATGGTGTCTTCTAGTAAACAAGTGAGGGAAAACCTATGCCTGTAACACTCAATAGTGCCCTGCAGGTAGCTATCTTCCTGCTCATCGTGCTGCTGCTGACCAGGCCGGTCGGCCTGTACCTGTACAAGATCTTCAACGGGGAGCGTACCTGGCTCTCGCCGGTCTTCGTCCCGGTGGAACGCTTCTTTTACCGGCTCAGTGGCATCGACCAGGAGGAGGAGCAGAAGTGGACGGGCTACATGATTTCCGTGCTGATCTTCAGCGTGGTGGGCATGCTGCTGTTATACCTGCTTGAGCGCACCCAGCAGTTGGATGGATCGTTCTTTAACCCGCAGGGCTTGCCGAATGTCGAGCCGCAGCTCGCTTTCAATACTGCCTCCAGCTTCACCACCAACACCAACTGGCAGTTCTACACAGGCGAGCAGACCATGAGCTACCTGACACAGATGGCCGGCCTGGCCTTTCACCAGTTCGTCTCCGCTGCCGCCGGCATCGCGCTGGCGGTAGCGCTGGTGCGCGGGCTCGCGCGGCGCAGCGCGCAGCACCTGGGCAACTTCTGGGTGGACCTGGTCCGCTGCACCCTCTACCTCTTGCTGCCCATCTGCATCGTGGGTGCGCTGGTCTTCGTCTCGCAAGGCATGATCCAGAACTTCAGCCCCTACACGGTGGTGCATACCCTCAATGGGCAGACACAGACGATCGCCCAGGGGCCGGTCGCCTCGATGGAAATCATCAAAGACCTGGGCACCAACGGCGGCGGCTTCTTCAACGTCAACGCGGCCCATCCCTTTGAGAACCCCAACGCCTTCACCGCTATGCTGATCATTCTCTGTGAGATCACCCTCGGGGCAGGCCTTTTCTACATGTACGGCAAGTGGGTGGGCGATACGCGCCAGGGCTGGGTGTTGTGGATTGCTTCGGCCATCCTCTTCGTGATCGGCGTGGCGGTAGTTATCCCTGCCGAACAGGTCGGCAATCCCATCTTGACCAGTGTGGGGGCCAACCAGGTCGTGAGTGACACGCAGGCCGGTGGCAACATGGAGGGCAAGGAGGTGCGCTACGGCATCACCATCTCGTCACTCCAGGAAGTGACCACAACAGCCACCTCGACGGGTACAGTCATGAGCTTCCACGATAGCTATACGCCTATTGGCGGGCTGGTGCTGATCACCAACATCGCGCTGGGTGAGATCATCTTTGGGGGCGTCGGCGCAGGACTCTACAGCATGATCTACTTCGCCATCATCGCGGTCTTCATCGCTGGGCTGATGGTGGGGCGCACGCCGGAGTACCTGGGCAAGAAGATCGAGCGCAAGGAGATCATGATGGCGGTTCTCGCCCTGCTGATCTCGCCCCTGCTGGTCCTGGGCTTTACCGGCTTGTCTATGGCGATCGCCCCAGGCTTGGCAAGTATCTTGAATCCTGGGCCGCATGGGCTGACGGAGGTCCTGTACGCCTACACCTCGGCCAATGGCAACAACGGCTCGGCCTTCGCCGGACTCTCGGCCTCGCCCTACTACAACTGGACGATGGGCCTGGTCATGATGATCGGCCGCTTTGCCGAAGTCATCCCCATCCTGGCCTTCGCAGGCTCGCTGGTGAGGAAGAAGGCCGTGCCTGCCGGGCTGGGTACCTTCCCGACGACGGGTCCGCTCTTCGTGGCCCTGCTGATTGGCGTGATCCTGATTGTGGGGGCGCTGACCTACTTCCCGGCGTACTCGCTGGGGCCGATTGTCGAACAATTGCTGATGCAGCAAGGGAGAACATTCTGAAATGAGCACCGATTTGCAAACTGATACGCTCGAAGTCAAACAGTGGAAGACGCGGCGTAAGGGCGACATTTCGATCTGGGACCCCAGGATCATCCGCGGCGCGATCCCGGACTCCTTCAAGAAACTGGATCCGCGCGTACAGATCAAGAACCCGGTCATGTTCGTGGTGGAGGTGGGCAGTGTAATTACCACTATTGAGTTCGTGCGCTTGCTGTTTGCCACACCCACCGCGACTTTCACGCGCAGTCTGCTCACGTCCGAGACGATCTTCGTGCTGGCAGTGGCCTTCTGGTTGTGGTTCACCGTGGTCTTTGCCAATTTTGCCGAAGCGATGGCCGAGGGGCGCGGTAAAGCCCAGGCCGACACCTTGCGCCGGGCGCGCTCGACCACCATGGCCAAGCGGCTCTCCAGCCCTGACCGCTTCAGCAATGTCCAGGAAGTGGCCGCGCCAGACTTGCGCAAAGGCGACCTGGTGCTGGTCGAAGCCGGGGATGTGATCCCTGGCGATGGCGACGTGCTGGAGGGGGTGGCCTCGGTCGATGAGTCGGCCATCACCGGAGAGTCGGCCCCCGTCATTCGCGAGAGTGGCGGCGACCGCAGCGCGGTGACCGGTGGCACGCGGGTGCTCTCGGACTGGATCGTGGTGCGGATCAGCGCCAACCCGGGCGAGACCTTCCTCGTGGTATGTCTCATCCCGACGACCATCGGTGGGTTGCTCTCGTCAATTGGCATTGCGGGGATGGACCGCATGGTGCAGCGCAACGTGCTGGCCATGAGCGGGCGCGCCGTCGAGGCGGCCGGTGACGTGGACGTGCTCTTGCTGGACAAGACCGGCACCATCACGCTGGGCAATCGGCAGGCGACCCGCTTTGTGCCGCTGCGTGGCGTGGAGGAGCACGACCTGGCGCACGCTGCCATGCTCTCCAGCCTCTCCGACGAGACGCCAGAGGGGCGCTCGATCGTGGCGTTGGCCAAAGAGCGCTATGGCTTATCGGATGAAGTGGACCCGAGGGCGATCTTTATTCCCTTCTCGGCCATGACCCGCATGAGCGGAGTGGACTTGAATGGCAGCCAGAACGGCAGTGGTCTGTCTATCGTGACCCATACGATCCGCAAAGGCGCAGGCGATTCAATTGTCGCCTATGTGGCGGAGCATGGGGGAGCAAGCAGCGACGAACTGAAAGTGATTGTCAATGGCATCGCCAGCGTGGGCAGTACGCCGCTGGTGGTGGCCGAAACACAAACTGGCTCCAATGGCGCCGTGGAGAAGGCGCGCGTGCTGGGCGTAATCGAGCTCAAGGACATCGTCAAGGGCGGCATGCGCGCACGCTTCGACCAGCTGCGGCGCATGGGCATCCGCACGATTATGATCACCGGGGATAACCCTCTCACCGCCGCCGCTATCGCCAAGGAATCCGGCGTCGATGACTTCCTGGCGCAGGCCACGCCGGAGAACAAGATGAAGCTCATTCGCGAGCAGCAGACCGGTGGGCGCATGGTGGCCATGACCGGCGATGGCACCAACGATGCGCCGGCCCTGGCCCAGGCGGATGTGGGTGTGGCGATGAACACCGGCACGCAGGCCGCCAAGGAAGCAGCCAACATGGTCGATCTCGACTCCAACCCGACCAAGTTGATCGAGGTGGTCGAGGTGGGCAAGCAACTGTTGATCACGCGCGGGGCGCTGACTACGTTCAGCATCGCCAACGATGTCGCCAAGTACTTCGCCATCATCCCGGCAGCCTTTGTGGTGACGTATCCGCAGCTCAACGCCCTCAACGTCATGCAGTTGGCGACCCCGCACAGCGCGGTGCTCTCCGCGGTGATCTTCAACGCGCTGATCATCGTCGCGCTGATCCCGCTGGCATTGCGTGGCGTCAAGTACCGCCCGATTGGGGCGGGGCCACTCTTGCGCCGGAACTTGCTGATCTACGGCATCGGTGGCATCATCATCCCGTTCATCGGGATCAAAGCCATCGACCTGGTGCTGCAGGCGCTGCACCTGACACTCTAAGCAATCGCGGGTATGTGGCAGCCCGGTCCTCCTCGATTGGGCTGTCGGCCATCCTTGAGAAAGAAGAAGGAAGTGTGAAATGAGTAAAACTATGCCGGCCTCGCCTGACCAGGCACCGAGGCAGTCACCCTGGCGAACCATCTTGAATAAATATCTCCGCCCGGCGGTGGTACTGACGCTACTCCTGACGATCCTCACCGGTCTGCTTTATCCAGGGGTCGTCACGGTGCTGGCCCAGTTGATCTTCCCGTACCAGGCCAACGGGAGCCTGCACTACGTCAACGGCAAGCTGGTGGGCTCGGATCTGATCGGGCAGTACTGGACCTCGTCCAAGTACTTCCATGGGCGACCCTCGGTAACCGTCAACCCAAGTACTGGAACGCCCGAGCCGTACGCTGCCGATAACTCGACTGCCTCGAACCTGGGGCCAACCAATTCGGTACTCATTAAGACGGTGCAGAAAAATGTCGCTGAACTGAAGAAGGAGAACCCGAACGCGCCTCCCGGCCCGGTGCCGGTTGATCTTGTCACATCCTCGGGGTCGGGGCTCGACCCGGATATCTCGATCGCGGGCGCGCTCTACCAGGTGCCGCGCGTGGCTCAGGCACGTGGTTTGAGCCAGGATAAGGTCAAGCAACTGGTGATGAATAACGTGACAGGGCGCTTCCTGGGCATCTTTGGTGAGCCGTTCGTCAATGTACTTGACTTGAATCTCGCGCTGGATGCGCTGAAATAATTCCGTTCCGCACTCCTGAGCGCTAGCGTGTATAGTAGGGTTGACCCTTGCGGTCAACCTAGCATCGTTTGAGTGCAGAATAAGCAGAATAAAAGGTAGGGACACGATGGCAGAGCACCCGCCAGACGATCAAACACGTGAGCGTGAGGAGGGTCGGCCCGATCCGGAGGAACTGCTGCGGCGCTATAGCCTACGAGATAGCGACCTGGAAGCTCCTCCCTCGACCACACCTGCATCGGGTGAGCAGGCCGCTCAGCAAACCGAAGGGTACCCGCATCGGCGTGGCCGCTTGCGCGTCTACCTGGGATCGGTAGCCGGCTCGGGGAAAACGTATGCCATGCTGAACGAGGGACACCGCCGTGAAGGCCGGGGTACCGACGTCGTGGTCGGCTATGTGGAGACGCATGGGCGTGCCCAGACGCAGGCCCAACTGGGGGATTTAGAGGTCATTCCACGTAAGAAAGTCACCTATCGCGGCGTGACTCTCGAAGAGATGGATACCGAAGCGATCATTGCCAGGCATCCCAGGGTGGCGCTGATCGATGAACTGGCCCATACCAACGTGCCAGGCTCAAAGCACGCGAAACGCTATCAGGACGTGCTGGAGATCCTCGATGCGGGTATCAACGTGGTCACCACAGTCAATATCCAGCACCTGGAGAGTCTGAATGACCTGGTTGCCAGTATCACAGGGGTACGTGTGCGCGAAACGCTGCCGGACCGCATCCTCGACCAGGCTGATGAAGTAGAGCTCGTCGATATCTCTCCCTATGCCCTGCGGCAGCGCATGAGGCACGGCAATATCTATCCTCCTGATCGCATCGAGGCGTCACTGAACAATTTCTTCCGCGAGGGGAATCTGACGGCGCTGCGCGAACTGGCGCTGCGGCGCACGGCCGAGAAGACCGAGGCGCAACTCCAGCAGTACATGACCGAGCACGGGATCAACGAGCTGTGGCCTGCCAGCGAGCGAGTCCTGGTGGGCTTCGATGCCCGACCCCATACCCGCGAGGTCATCCGCGATGCCTGGCGGTTGGCCCACGGACTGCACGCGGATTTGATCGCCGTCTCGATCCAGCCGGAGGGTTATCGCGCCTTCACAGGAAGACTTATCGGCTTTCTCAAGTATGGCAAGGACGCCCCAAAGCAGCGTGAGGCTGCGCAGCGTCGCCTGGAAGAGCATGCTGTGCTCGCTGAAGACCTGGGGGCTGAGGTCATCCGCACGAGCAGCCGCGATATCGCCAAAAAGCTGGTGGAGATCGCCCACGAGCGGCAGGTGACCCAGCTAGTGCTGGGTCAGCCAGCGCGTAGCCATTGGGAAGAACTTATCCGCGGCTCCATCATCAATCGTTTACTACGGCTGAGTACTGACATCGACATCCATCTCGTCCCGCGCAGCAGGGATGAGTAGGAAGGAGGGTGATCGTTGGGACAGTGCTGATTGTGGTAGCCTTGACCGATGCTCTACTGGTGACACGCTCAGTCGTTTCAGGCCAGGTAGAAAGGAGTTCCTATGCGTGACATTGAACAGATTCCACAACTTCCAGTGCGTACAGAGAAACATTGGCAACAGTATCTCATTGATAGCCTCCTGGCAGTGGGGGGAGCATTGGCCGTAACAGGGATCATTTACTTGACTAAAAAATAGAAAGAGCGTTCAGTACCATAGTCCTAGGTCAAGCATATGAAGCTTGACCTGGATTTTTTTAACGGGTACAGTCATCTATAATGCAAGACGTAGAGGTTGTGCGTTGGGGCAGTCTAAATCTAAAGGATTGGAGTCACACGTATGTCGTCTATTGAGGATCGTCCGAATAGTGCCACCACAGAACAAAAGACTACTGTTGGGACATTACAGCTACCAGGGCTTGTCAGCCAGCTTTCTCCAGTAGAGCAGCTATCCTATCCTGATGCCTCTCCACTTCTAATTGGAACGGCTCTTTTACCAGGCATCCAGAATCCGTCTACCCCAGCTATAACTCGCCCGCTGACAGACCTCTTTACATCACCGGGAGCGACGCGCAGCCTGCCCGAAATACAAACGGGTGAATTGCCACTTCAGAGAAGTACAACAACATCTCTACGTCAGCCCGTTGTGATCCGCAGTACTGGTAAGAAAAGCAGCGGCACATTGCTGGCCCCTAGGGGACGTCGCTGGGTTGTGCAACTCTCAGTTACAGTAGTACTGTTATTAATGGCAATTGGCACGTTACTGGCAGTGGTCCCGGCTGGAACGAACGCGGAAAAGGGGTTTAATCCATTTCGACCGATTATGAACTGGGTAGAAGGTAGCAATAGCAACCCCAGTCTATTAGCAGAGCAGGCAGCAACGGTCACGGCTGTAACACGCGATGGGTATCAACCTAGTAGTAATCAAACGTATTCCGGCTTGCCAGCTCCCCCTGCAGGTACAAGTGGGTATGATGCCTTTACCTACGGCCAATGTACGTACTATGCAGATTTTCGCTATCACCAGTTGACGGGTAACTGGGTTCCCTGGGGAGGGGATGCATGGGAATGGGCAGCTGGGGCCAGAGCATATGGATGGAATGTTTCGTCCATTCCGCATGTTCCTTCCATCATTGTCCTGCAACCAGGAGTACAGGGCGCAGGTTATTTCGGTCACGTTGCAGTGGTTGAGGGCATCAACAAGGATGGCTCTGTCTACGCTACGAACTGGAACTGGTACGCCAATGGTGGAGGTTGGGCGCGTTGGAGCTCTTGGAATTTCAGTCCAGGGCCAGGAGTCTCGTTTGTGTGGAAGTAAATAAACTAATCCTCCGAGTATAAAAGAAAAGCAGTAGGGCAGCTACCTGAATACATCAGGTAGCTGCCCTACCAAAAATGCGGCAAGAGGGCCACTGCTTTCAAGCAGGTGGGTGCATTGCCGCCCGCCCGCAGGCGGTCTGACCTGTTGACATACCTTTTCTAATGCATTATAACAGAGCACATGAAAACATTTGAGTACCGACTGTACGTGAATAAGGAACAGGCCCACTTGCTCATGGCTTGCCTGGCTACGTCTCGACATATCTATAATAGTATGCTTGAGATGGTCAAACAGCAGTATGAGGAGCAAGGCACGTTCCCCAGTAAGTACGATCTGGAACATGCTTTCAAAGGTCATGGAAGTGAACAGGTGCCCGCCACCACGGTACAGCTGCTCGCAGACCGGCTCACGAAATCGCTGAA
>WNGL01003591.1_pt1 | contig 31986 bp, 34 predicted proteins | sample 5400591 | NCBI WGS metagenome assembly WNGL01 (sample SAMN13153377, study PRJNA577476) | soil metagenome | isolation source: 80 cm soil or saprolite under Garry oak tree replicate 1 | place: USA:California | collected 2016-06-15
TTACCGATAAAATTGACTCAACTAAATTAAAAGGGACGGCTCTGAATCGCGTCAACCAGGAAAAAGCGCGGCGGTGGAAGCGCTTGGGTATATCGATGTTTGCAGGTTGGATGTTCGGGCGATTTATTCGAGGCCATGCGGATCGTAACGGTAATTCCGATGGCAAACATGTGGACTCGGCAAAGTCGCGGGGCTCCGGCGGCGTCTTGGCTCTCCTGGGAAAGCAGGTAGTTTTCGGGGGACTGAGCGCAATCACTTGTGAAGCGCTTCAAGCGCGATTGTCACAGCGCACGGGTGAGCAGACCCCCGATGCCAATCCGGTTGTTCCTGCTGCCATGGAGAAAAACCGAGGCCGGGAGGCGGACCGTCCGAGCCAAATTCCGCGACCAGGCTGGCGTGACATTTTCTTTCGGGTAAAGAGCGAAATGGACCACGACAATCTATCTATCGTCGCTGCCGGAGTAGCTTTTTATGGTTTTCTTGCGATTTTTCCCGCCATAGCAGCGCTGGTTTCCATCTACGGTTTGATCACCAGCCCCGCGGAGCTTGAGAAACATCTCCAAAGTATCGAAACGGTCTTGCCTCTCGAAGCGGCGGGAGTGATCAATGATCAGTTACGGCGGGTCGTCGGCGCGCAGCAAAGCGGTCTCGGCTGGGGAGCTTTGGGAGCCATTATCCTGGCTTTGTGGAGTGCGGCGAGTGGTATGAGTACCATGTTGACCGCGCTGAACATCGCCTACGATGAAGAGGAAAAGCGGGGTTTCATTAAACTCAAGACGCTATCCCTAGTTCTGACTCTCGCGGCGATTCTTTTTGTCATCGTATTTCTCGGCTTGGTGATCGGTGTTCCGGTCATCTTAGAAACCGTCGGTATCGGCGAGATGGCTGATCCGCTAATCAACTACTTGCGTTGGCCGTTGCTCGCGTTCGGCGGCATCTTTGGCTTGCAGGTGCTGTATCGCTATGGGCCTAGCCGCAATCAACCGAGATGGAACTGGGTCAGTTGGGGTGCCGTTATTGCAACAGCACTGTGGTTGGTAGGCTCGGCTTTGTTTTCCTTTTATGTGGCGAATTTCGCCTCTTACAATGCGACTTATGGCTCGCTCGGCGTGATTGTGATCCTGATGATGTGGTTCTTCTTGTGCAGCTACAGCATTCTTTTGGGAGCTGAGATCAACGCTGAGATGGAGCATCAGACGGCCAAAGACACCACGGTCGGTTCGCCCAAGCCTTTAGGCCGCCGCCAGGCCTATGTAGCCGACACCGTCGGCGCCCGACAGTGAATAAATAGTCTAGTTGCCTTTAGCCTTCTTTGCCAACCTCTCATAAATCTTCCGAAGTTGCTCGAGACGCTCGTCATCCATCTCCTCCAAGTCGAGTAAAAAATTACGCGCGCCTTTATTCGCCCGGATCAACTCGTCGAGCTTCAGTTGCAAAGCCTCGGTGTCCCGAGTTTGTGTATTCTGTATGAGGAAGACCATCAGAAACGTCACGACCGTTGTGGCTGTGTTGATCACCAGCTGCCAGGTATCGCTATAGCCGAACATCGGACCAGTCGCTGCCCAGACGATCACAATTATAACGGCTATTGCGAAAGCCGCCGGGCTGCCTGCGGCAGTTGCGGCAACTCTAGCAAAATGAGGAAACCAGCGAACGGATTTTTTATGTGCCATATCTTCCTCCTGAGATGCAAGACCCTCTAAATGAAGATAACGCGCGGGAAGGACAGTTGAAATGAGGCTAACAATGAATCGCCGGCCGTCGCTGACTTTCAGCTTCATCCTATCGCCGCTACACACGGCGAACGCGTCGCTCACACCGGGAGCAGCATTCAGCCAACGACTACCTCAGAACACGAGAGAAAGCATCAATCCGAGAAGAAGGTTACGCGGAGCTGATGGCGGATAGCTCTCTGGCGATAATAAAGGTCCGGCGATGCCGGACCTATTTCTCACGGCCGGTTGTCCACGAGGGCGGATCACTCGCCGGAAAAGAGTCGGCCAGCGTTTTATCCAAGTTTTCTTCAGACGGCTTTGCCTTGGGTGACTGGCGCTCTTCTGTACGCGGTTCGCCGGATTTCACCTCAGCACTCGTATCAGTGCGATCGGGACAGAGCGTCTCTTTCAACCGATTCCAATACTCGTACGCGACCTCGGCTCTGGGCACGTAAAGATTCTCCGGCCCCGCAGTCATTTCAGCGGTCGCCTGAAAAGAGCCGGATGCCGGCTTGCGGAGATCCAGATATACAGCGCCTTGCTTCAATCTGCTTCCGCGCGGGACGATTGGAATCTCTCTCAGTTCATCATTGCGAAAATTCGGCAGCAGCTCCGTTACCTCTTTGATCTGAGCCGCCGTGCGGGCGTTCGAATCTTCTGCAGATGACGGCCCGATACTCTGTCCTTGTAACCGGTCTGGGTTTAGATCATCTTCCCAGCGATCGGGATGTTTCCTTTGGCCTTGCGGTTTCTCTTCCACTCTGTGTTTTGGTGCGCGTCTTGCCATTGTCTTACCTAATTTGTTGATGGATTTTGAATTTTTTTCACGCCGGTACGCCATGCCATGGCGCCCTCGTGGCTCTCGACCATCTCTCGTGCCCGGAAGCGAGTACGGTCTACTGTCCGGCGCACCTCCTATCTTGTATTGGGGCAGATAGTGTGCCAATAGATGAAGCCGGAAATGGGTAACGGAGCGCAATCAAAAAGATCGTTTTTTTTGCGTTTCGAAATTGGGAAACTTCATCGTCTAAAACAGACCGTCTTAAAAATTCTACCGTTTGTCTGTAGACACAGACGGCGCATGGAAGACAAGCCTATTCCAAGACTCGCGCCGCGCGAATATTCATTTATGGCACTGATGTTGCACGACAGTTTGGCCATTCCGAGGAGGTAAGGGAGATATGGAAACTTCACTGCAGCCTCATGAGGAAGAAACGATCATTCGGTTAATCCGTGGCATTCTTCAAGATACGCTCGGCCTCTTTTCTAAAGAGCTAACCGCAGCAAAGCTCGAGGTCAAACAGGAAGTCACAAAAGCTCTGAGATCAGGCGTATCGCTGGCTATCGGTGGCTTTATTTTGGCCGTCGGTTTCATTCTGCTCTCTCTCATGTTCGTTTCGATCTTGGCGACTTACACGCCGCTGCCGATCTGGGCGAGTCTCGGAATAGTTGCTCTAGTGTATTGCGTCGCGGGGGCGATGGTCCTGTGGGCCGGGACACAGAAGGCCAGCAGGGTGAAACCGTTCCCCGAACAATCGGTGCGCAGCACGAAACAGGACGTGCGCTATATCGCCGAGCGGGCAGCCGGTCGCCAGCAGCAACCAGAGTTTTTCACCTGACCTGCTACACTGGGAAGGAGGTCCTATGGACGATAAATTACAAGAGGTAAGACGCGACATCGAACTGACTCGGGCCGCGCTCGGGGAAAAAATCGATCGTCTCACAAATAAGGTGGAAACGGCAAAAAACACCACGTTGAATCCCGTCTATCATGTGAAGACCCGCCCTTGGCCGACGCTGGGGATCACGGTTGCGCTGGGATGCCTGGTGGGTCGTTATATGAAAGCACGGCTGGTCAATTCTGCCGCCCGTCGCAACGGAATCCCGCCAAGACCTTCGATAGTCCGGGAGGTGGCCCGAAATACCAGTTCATCCGCGGCCAACGTCGTCGGCCTGCTCGTTGCGGATTTTCTCCGCGATTTCATCAATGAGCGCAGAAAGAGACGTCAAGAGCGGCGATCATGATTACTTGATCGTCGTTTCGTTGTTGTTCTCGCTCCAGGTTCTATCACGGGTTCCACGAGCCCCTTGAGTTCCGAACGGGTCGCCTCTATCGTTTGGGCCGGTGGTTGAATCTTACTCCTATGACTCGGTCATTGTCGGCTCGGGTCCGAACGGTTTGGCCGCAGCCATCACGATGGCTCAAAACGGCCGTTCGGTGGCGGTATTTGAAGCCGAGGAAAATATCGGTGGAAGCGTTCGTTCGGCTGATCTCACATTGCCCGGCTTTGTTCATGACATCTGCTCGGCGGTTTATCCCCTGGCAATAGGCTCGCCGTTTTTCCGCTCGCTACCTTTGGTCCAGCATGGTCTTGAATGGGTCCAGCCCCCGGCGGCGCTGGCTCATCCGCTCGATGACGGGACGGCAGTTACATTGGAACGATCGATCGCCGAGACGGCTTCAGCCCTCGGCTCCGACCGAGATGCGTATCGGAAGCTGATGTCGCCGCTGATTGCAAACTGGGACGGATTGGACGCGGATCTGCTCGGTCCGCCGCGGCTCCCGCGCCATCCGTGGAATTTCACCCGGTTCGGATTGCTGGCGATTCAGCCGGCTCGCCGCCTGGCCGAAAGCCGTTTTCGGGGCGCGCGTGCGCGCGCTCTCTTCGCCGGCTTGGCCGCGCACTCGATGCTCCCTCTGGAAAAATGGGGCTCGGCCGCTTTCGGCCTCGTCTTGGGCATCACGGGGCATGCGGTGGGCTGGCCCATCGCTAAAGGAGGAGCGCAGAGCTTGGCCAATGCATTGGCGTCTTATCTACGCTCTTTGGGCGGCGAGATATTTCCCAATGAACGAGTCGGCAGTCTCGATCAACTTCCCTCGTCTCGAGTGATTCTTTGCGATTTGACGCCATGCCAATTGTTGAAGATTGCCGGCGCGCGACTGTCACCGCGCTACCGCGGGAAACTAGCTCGCTATCGTTACGGCATGGGCGCCTTCAAGATCGATTATGCGCTATCGGCACCGGTACCGTGGAAGGCTCAGGAGTGCACGCGCGCCGCCACGGTTCATGTCGGCGGAGAGCTCCGAGAAATCGCCGCGTCCGAGCTTGCCGCCTGGCGGGGAGAGCACGCGGAGAAACCTTTCGCGCTTGTGGTGCAGCCCTCCCTATTCGACCCTTCGCGAGCGCCGGCAAATCAACACACGCTTTGGGTCTATTGCCACGTGCCGAACCGATCCGCATTCGACATGACGGATCGAATCGAGGCGCAAATCGAACGATTCGCGCCGGGTTTTCGTGAAGCCATTATTGCGCGCCGAATTGCACCGCCAGCGGAGCTCGAACGACGCAACGCCAATCTCGTCGGCGGCGACATCAATGGAGGGGCGGCGAACCTCGCACAGCTTTTCTTACGACCGACCTGCCGGCTCTACTCAACTTCCCACAAGGGTTTGTATCTCTGCTCGGCCTCAACCCCGCCGGGCGGCGGCGTCCACGGAATGTGTGGTTACTTCGCGGCCCGTCGCGCCCTGCGCGACCTGTTTTAGCGGGCGGCGCCCTCAGTTTGGATTTACCGGGTTCCAGTTTCCGGTTGCTCTTTGCCCGCCGGCAAGAAAGTTCGTTTAACTCTATTGAAGCTGCTCTCGGTTGCGCGCAGCGGCACGGTCAGCGCGCTCTGTGAGCAGGGAAGGCGCCACCGCGGATTGGCTTTCCCAACCACGTCTCGGGATGTCTCCTCGGCCATCGCGTGCCCCCGGCAGCAGCCGACAGACCAAACTCATCGTCTCAGCCACCAAGGACGGAAATAAGCTATTGACGAGACGCAGCAAGCGCGCTTGAGGCGTAATGACGAGCTGCGATTTGCCATAGCGGCAAGCCTCGATAATTTCTTTGGCGGCATGTGCCGAGCTGGTGGAGAGAAGGGGAGAGGCATTGGCGATGCTGAAGAGCGCAAATTCCATTTTCTGTTTGCCTTTGAAAAAAGCGTTGAAGTGCGAACCGGTTCGCATCAATCCGGGCGAGACCGTGGTGACGTGAATCCCATCCTTTGCCAGCTCCGTACGCATTCCCTGGGAAAGGCCGACGAGAGCGAACTTGCTCGCGACGTAAGGCAGCAGATGCGGCACCGCCACTTTACCGCCGATGGACGCGATATTGACAATCCGGCCGTGGCGCTGACTTTTCATCTGCGGAATAACTTCCTGCATGAGATAAAGCGGGCCCCAAAAATGGACCGCCATCGCCCGAGCGTAGTCTTCGAGATCCATATGCTCCGAAGGTCCGACTTGAATCGTGCCGGCGTTGTTGATCAGAACATCAATGGCTCCGAATTCGCGAACAATCGCAGCTACGCTGCTTCGGACTTGCTCTTGCCGGCTCACGTCGCAAGGCAGCGCTAATACTCGTATCCCGTAGTTTGTGAGTTCTACGGCGCTCTCCGTCAAGCGCTCCTGGTCGCGAGCCAGAAGAGCGATGTTCGCTTTTTCCCTAGCGAACCCGCGCGCCAGCTCCAGGCCGAGACCGCGAGATGCTCCAGAGATCACCACGACCTTGCCGGCAAACTCCATGCGACGCTTCTGTCGGACCGCGTAAGCCCATGCCGCGGCGGCCGTGCCGAGGAAGATAAGCTTAACGGGAACAGGAATGTTCGATCGCGAATCATCCATCATGGAATCTCCTTACTTAGGGAATCGTTGTCACCGTGAAATCACGACTCGGAAGCCTTTAATCCTTTCTGTGCGGCGGCGGATTTTCCGGCGGCTCGTATGTCACGCCTTCCTCATTGGTCAAGTTGATGTCTTCCGTCCCGCCGTAGGGCTCTCGATCGGGGATCGTGGCAGGCGGGACCTCTTAGCCGGTTCATTTTTTGAACGGTCATCGCGCTCCCAAGCGAGCCTTTGCACCTCGAGATTCTCCGGAATCATCGATCTCCTCGAAGCGCGCGGCTTCCTGCACAAGAATTTACCGGCTGCTGGATTTTTCGCTGCTGGATTTGTTAGTGCTGTCACTGCTCTTTTCACTGCTAGTTCCGGTACTCTTGCTGCTGCTCTTTGATCCTTTTACGTTCTTATCGGCGCTTTCAGCGAGTTGCAGATGCTGCTTCAGGGTCGGTAAAGTCTGGCTGGCAAACTTCTTTACGTCAGGGTCCTTGGCTTTGTCCGACTCACGCTGGAATTTGCTCACATCCTCCTTGTGATCCTTCACCATAGCCTGCATATATTGCCGGTCAAACTCAGCGCCTGAAAGTTTTGTCAGCCGATCGACGGCCGATTTGTGCATCTTATCCAGCTCGTTCTGCAAATTTACGCCTTTGTCCGAAGCCAGCTTCTTCAACTCGTCGTTAGCTTTGCTGTGATCTTGCTCCATGCGCCGACCGAATTCCTTGACCTGGTCGTTGGAAGCTTTTTCGCTGGCGAACTTGCCTAGCTGGACTTCCATCATGCCGCCTTGAGCGGCCTCCTTGATAAAATTGGCGTCGCTGCTGGAAAGTTTTTCGCTTTTTGTCTCGGCGGCTAATGCCGATCCAGCAGGAAAGAGAAGGGAGAAAGAGAAAACCAGAACTTTTGCTACTTCTGCGGCTTTAAACATAAGCATCTGCCTCCTTTTTTTACGTTTTGCTACTCATTCTGAACGTTCCGCAAAGCATGTGCCACGAATTCCAGGAGAGAAGTTGTGTCTCTTATGAGCCGAATCTGAGACGATGAGGCGGCGAGTGTTGCGACTATAGGACTTTGACTGTGTTGGGAGGAGCGATGCCTAACCGGGCTGTCTGGAATAACGGCACGCCGTTGGCGCGCCGTGGGAAAGATACTTACGCTTTCGGCTGATATTCGCCGAGTGTCACCTGAATTTGCTGTTTTTGGTGATCTCGAAAAATTCCCAGATTAACTTTGGTTCCCGGCGCCGTGCTTGCCACATGATTCCGCAAAGTATTTCCGTCCGTTACCGCTGCTCCGTTGAAATCGACGATTACGTCGCCTTGGCGAAGTCCCGCTTTCGCCGCCGGCCCGTTGGGTATTACTGAATTAACCAGCACCCCCTGAACGTCCGAAAGACCGAACTTCGACGCTAACTCGGGAGTCATGGGTTGGATCGACACGCCGAGCTGGCCGCGGTGCACTTTGCCGCCCTCGAGTATTTGATCGAGGACGTTTTGCGCCATATTCGATGGTACGGCGAAGCCGATGCCGATATTTCCGCCCGAAGTTGAAAGAATCTGCGAATTGATGCCGATAAGCTCGCCCCGTGTATTGATCAGCGCGCCGCCCGAATTACCTTGGTTGATAGGCGCATCGGTCTGCAAAAAATCTTCGAAGCTGCCGTCGCTGAGCCCGGTCGCGCGTCCCTTGGCGCTGATGATTCCCGCCGTGACCGTTTGGCCGAGGCCGAGCGGATTGCCGATGGCGAGCGCAATATCGCCCACACGGACTTGATCCGAATTGCCGAGGCTCAGAGCATCGAGATCTTTGGCATCGATCTTGAGCACGGCCAAATCGCTCGGTGGATCCGAACCGACGACTTTGGCCTTGAATACCCGGTGATTGGTCAACTCGACTTGGATTTGTTCGGCGCCGTCGATGACATGGTAATTGGTCAAGATGGTCCCGTCCCGCTGCACGATAACGCCCGAGCCCAGGGCCATCAGCATTTTTTGTCGGGGAGCCGGCGCTCCTCCAAAGGCTCCTCCGAAAAAGTCACGCAACAGTGGATCCTCGGAAAACGGATATTGTCGCGGTGGCCGGACGCGCCGCTCAGTGCGGATCGTCACAACTCCCGGGCCAGCGCGCTCCACGACGTCGGCGTAAGACCCCTGCGGGGGCGGAATTCGAGGTTCAGCAGCCGATGTTTTCGGTGGGGGCGGTGATGTAGGGGGTTTGCGAGGAGCCTCTCTTTTCTGGCAGGCTCCTGACGAAATAGCAATCGCCAGTAACAGCAAATAAGTTGCGGGAGCGGCCCGTTGACGAATTCGTCCACTAACGGTTTGCGTAGTTCGCTCCTACGATTAAGGCTAAGATGATGATGAAAGACTTCTGAGCCAGCGATTCTTAAGCCAGAATATCGCGAAACCGACCAAAGTCCACTTCAGGCAGAACCAGTACACTGTCCACCACACGTGCAGCCAGGTTCTCAATTCCCAATAAAGCCAGTCCAAATCCTCCCCCCTTATTCTCGGCCTGACCGTTGGGCCAGGACCGTATCTTAGGGAGCAGCAAGGTACGTGCCATTTGGTATAGCAACACGATTCAGTTGACTTATCGCAAAATTGGAAATCTCTAAAAGCACCGGCTGCGAGTGTCGAGCGATTTTTACTTACAGTTGACTGCCAATACAAACCATTAGTCCTTCACTCTTCAGAATGTTTAGAGTGGCACCGATGCGCTGCTGATCGTCTCTACGGGCTTTGCTTTAGGCTGCCAAAATCTCTTTGACTTGGTAATGCGTGACGCCGCTGGGACTGATTTCTTTTCCAGTGATATAGTAGATCGGCAGTAACTGCAGGAAGTCACCGACAGTTCAAGCATCCGACAAAACCTGGTCGCGTAACGGTCAGCGGGCATCCAGGTGAGGACATGCCGAAGGGCACCTTAGCGTCACTACTGCGACAACCTGGACTAAAAGGAGTGAGGCGATGAAAAGATTACAATATCTGGTCCGAATTAATAAAGATCCTACGAGTGATTGGGGAGCCTCAGTGCCCGATCTTCCCGGGTGTGTAGCGACCGGAAAAAGCATCGACATTACCCTTCGGCGAATTGAAAAAGCTATCGCATTGCATCTTCGAGGTATGCGAGAAGATGGCATAAGACCACCATTACCGAGACATCGTTCCGTTACTCCAAAACGCACACCGCGAGGAGTGGACTTTTATGCAACTGTCGAAGTGGCGGCCTAACTTATCGCTTCAGACCGAACGCTTGACCGCGACGGCTGAGCGTGGCGTTGATCGACCTCGTGTCGAGTGTCAAGCTAAATTCGTGTTTTAATTTTGAAAATTTTGCGAATCACCAATTCAACATTGAAATTGTGAATTGTACCTCAACAATGCTCCCAAGCCGCCTTCGTGATTTGCTTGGCCGGGAAGTAGACGTTGTGATCGAGCACGGTCTTAAGCCGCGCATCCGCGATCGCGTCCTGAAAGAGGCGGAGTTGTTGTGAGAGACCCCAAAGAACGCCTCTCATTTTGACGTTTTGAGAATTATCAAAACGTGCAAGTTCCGCTTTTTGTCTACTCCATGCGTGGCCGCACAGCGCCTATCACGAACACGAGTTCATCGCTATTTCTTTCATCCGTTAGCCACGAGAAGGTCGTGCTCACGCATGATCGCGTGCGGCGGGGTCAGTGCAGAGGGTCAGGTCTACTTTCTTGCATTGATGGCTGGAGCTGTGCGGCTCTGTCATGGGTTTTGAAAAATTCGCGATATAAAGATTTGGCATTCCGCTAAAAACAACCGCGTGAGTTAAAGGATCACGGCAAAAATTTTTCCGGCTTGTCAAAACGGCCGCGGATCCGACGACGGCATGGGAAGAAGTCGATCCGGGGAAGATCTTTCGCTGAGTCAAAGTTAGGTTTCATCTTTTGAGAATTGTCGAAATGTCGAAGATCGAAATCAGTTGTCCGGCGTGATAATGTCTTTCTTCCTCCGAATCGCAAAGTTAGGACATGATCGTTGGCCATCTCGCGAGGATGATCAAGTTGAACCCCCTCTGTGGAATCATTGCTCTCACACTCTGTTTAGCCGGCTGCTCGGCATCCGGCGCCAGATTCCAGGATACTCCGTTTGCCACGCAACCGATCGCGGACGACAAGAGCAGAATCATTTTTTACCGGGAGTCTGATGCGGACTTCCGGTCGGTCACCCTCGGCATCGATGATTCGATCATGGGCACGCTGGCCCACAAAGGATTTATAGTGGTCGAGACCTCTCCGGGCGATCACCGGATTTCTGCGTGGGTCCGGGGTATGTCGATAGGGAAATTCGTAATGAGTATGACTGTGGTTGGCGGAGAAACCTACTACATCCGGGCCTCTTACAGAGCCGAGCGTATGCTCTATCCCTTGATGGGTCCCATCGGTGTGGCCCTGGTCTTCGCAGACATTAAAGGCGAATTTCAACTTGAGCCGGTCACGGCGGCGGTGGCGTTGCAGGCCCTAAAGGAACTAAAGCTTTCCGAATAGGTCCGCGGGACGGGGTAGCTACGAAGCTAGTTCCAATGGTTCGACTAAGCTCACCATGAGCGGTCATTCAAAGGCCGCGCTCCGTTTATATAAGTGCACGGCGGTTCCAGTGGTTCCGGTGGCTCGACGAAGCTCACCATGAGCGGAATCTAAACCGCTGCGCTCCGTTCAAAACGTTTAACCCGCTTTCACAAGAGAAGCCAGTTCCAATCGTTCAAGTCGTTCAACCGCTTCGCTCAGTTCAAATCGTCTCGAAATGTGTGACTGGCGCTCTTACGTGCGCTGGGTTTTCGAGGCCAAGAAACGTTAGGGCCTTTCGGTCCTCAATCATATGGTCACATCCAACATATCCATCTCCTGGTCAAATACACAGGCGGGGACGTCATAGCCCAGAGCATGCAGTTAATTGCCGGCAGAAACACAACCAGCCCAATTGCAGTTGGCGAACGCGTTGTCGGCGTTGTATCCTAAGCAGAGCGAAGAGAAGCGGCTATTAGACGCTATGCTTTTGGCAGTCCCAAGATAGATTCACCGCCGAGGCGGGGGAGGACGCCGAGAGGGTAGAGTTATGAAAAATGCTCTGTGCGATCGGCGGCTCTATGGTGAAACCGGATTAGCCTAAGGCAGGTGAAGCGCCTGTCAATTTGAAGCGATTCTTCGAATGAAATAGGATAATTGCTATGGCTAAACGTGCACATAAAGACACGCCTAAAGACAAGTTGGCCGAACTCAAGGCTAAGCATTTCACGGCCAAGGGCCGCAAACAACGCATTGCGAAAGCTCTGGAGATCTTAAGCCGACCCGGTCCGACTTTTAAATTGGATCGAGAAACGGTCAAGTGGATTGCTCAGGACGTTGAGATCGAAGATTTGTAGTCATGCCGGTGGAGCGGATCGAAAATCTTCCAGCCGGTACTCGCCTTTTCCTGGACGCAAATATTTTCGTTTACGCCTTTCTTGGTCATTCTAACGAGTGTCAAGGGCTGCTCGGTCGTTGCGCCACCGAACAAGTTCTCGGGATCACGACCCTTGACGTGGTCAACGAAGTCACCCACAGAATGATGCTTGCCGAGGGTGTTGGCAAAGGCGTCATTAAGAGAGAGCGCGTCAGAGACTTACGAGGTAAGTGGCGCGAAGTCGCTAAACTGACGGAATACTGGACGCAAACATCAGCGATCTTTGGTCTGAATATCCTCGTGCTCACAACGGACGAAGCTCGGCTGCACGTTGCTCAAACTATCCGAGTGCGCCACGGGCTACTTACGAATGACTCTCTGATCGTCGCTGCCATGGAAGAGTTTGGGATCGACAGTCTGGCAACACGCGACAACGATTTTGACCACATCTCTGAACTTATTGTTTACAAGCCTTCGGATATTTGAAGATCGACGGCAATGAGCATTTACGCTACACTCTGGTGGCTCCAATTTCCACGATATGGCGATGAATACATCGGATGCGAGTGGATCAGAGTCACTGCCCAAGGGGTTCCCGCGCACGTGGGTACACCGACCCCAGGGTTTGGCTACGAGGACGGCGACCCATACGCGGAATTTCTGCCTTCCGCAGTAGAGGTGAACCCGAACGGCGATAGCGAGTTCATGCGCGCCGTTGTGATTATCACTGAGGAGACAAAGAAGGGTACCGCTCGTTCCGGGCAAGAGTACGCGAATCCATTACTCGTCCTTTCCGGTCGGGAGTACGCCTCCATCACATTTGTCGAGTTGCACACACGTATCTGCGACGCTTTACGCGGGCCAGGGGCAGAAGTTGTGGCGCAATCGTTCACACCCGACGGCGAAATTCAGCTGATACTCTCTGACGGGCGAATTGTCGATACGACGAAGCGAGGAACAGGAAACAGTTAAGTTGGATAGAGGCGACGGCGAGAGCAACAAACTCAGACAAATCTATATATGTGCTCCGCGTCTCGGTGGTGAAAAAAAGGATTATTTGGGTATGGACCCCTGGTATAAAGTCACGACGCCACGGAAAGAAGTACGGGAAGGAAGATCGTTCAACCCGGACGAGTTTGCGATCGCTCTGGAGCAGGTCGTCGCGCGAATAGCTCCGGAAGGTCCTAACGCTGTATTGTCGCGTTGCGAATGGGCAAGGACGTCGGAAACTTCCGAAGGCTCCGCCTGCGCCTGGACACATGGAGCTAATTCCGCTGGACGGCGAGGAGATGAAACAGTCGAGCACAACAGGTGGGAACAAACTGTTACAAGTGATAGGTAGCACATGCTCGAACTCACTAAGGAAGAACAGGCGTGGCTTGACGCCTATCGAAAGGCTCTGGATAAAAAGCATCCTGGAACGGTTCAAGAAATGCTCATCTATGGATCAAAAGCCCGCGGCCAGGCGCACGCCGAAAGCGACCTCGACGTGCTTTTGATCGTCAAGAACGAGGCCGGCGCGCTTAAGAGAGAGCTGCGCCGCATCGGTTACTTGCTGGCCGCGACGACGGACGTTTTGCCGTCTATTCTTGTCTACACTCAAGACGAATGGGAAAGCCGAAAGCGAAGCGGCTCAACTTTCAAGCGCAGCGAGCTGGGGAGACCCGCTGCGTCTGAATTTACGGGACGGGATGGCTTTCAGCGGCTGGGCACAAGAGCGAGGGCGACTTATCCGCCGGGAGCTTGGCGGAAGTTTTTGATCCACCGGCTTATTTCCAGCGGAAGCGGAAAAGAAGTGAGCCTGGCTGTATAGAACTACTCCCGACATTGCCGGGGCCGGATAGAAGTATCATGAGGCTTACTAACGGGTGCTGGACATCGACGATTTCGCCGTTGCTATTCATGCGAAGCCTGAGGTGGGTATTCCCGTGGCGGTCGTTGAGATAGACGTATTCAACTGCTTGCTGAATTTGTAGCGGTTCGCCGTCGCTATTATAGGGGGCTAGTCCTCCGCTATATGAATCAATCTGGGGTTCTGTCAGTTCGGAAGCCAGATCCAAACTCTTCACACCGTTTTGATCCACGCATAAGGTTCCCCATAATACATCTCCGGCCCGCAATTCGATACGCTTGGCAGCCATGGATCCCCGCGCCTCTCACATTTTATTAAAACGCCACTCACCGCAGGGAGTCAATACTTCCTGGGTGATCGCGCCTCACTTGTGAGGAATGGGTGGGCTGAGTTTCTTTTCACCCGATAGTAAAATTTCGGCGCGCGGCTGAGAAGTTCCCGAACTTCAAGAAATTGAACTCCGACAATGGTCGATTTAAAAAAAAATCAAGATCGTGAACGCTGCAACGCTTCTCTCAACGCCCGCTTGAGGACGGCACCGAGAGCTTTCTTCTTGTAGGCCGCCGAGCCGCGCGTGTCTTCCACCGGCTCGGCTCCTTGTTGAATAATTCGCCCGGCCTCTTCGATCAGCTCCGAGGTAATTTTCTTGCCTTGAAGAAGATTTTCGACCGGCAACGCTTTTTGCGCGACCACTCCTGCTCCGGTCACGCCGATGCCGGCGACGCGACAGATGCCATTTTTGTCAAGCTCGATTTGAACGGCGGCGCTCGCAATGGCGAAATCACCGGCGACGCGCTCCAGTTTGAGATAAACGCCACGACTGTCACTACTCGGAACGGGAAAAATCACTTCAGTCAGAATCTCGTCACTTTCCAACGCGGTCGTATAAGCAAACGTGAAAAAGTCCGTCGCCGCGATCAATCTTTCCCCCTTGGGCCCCACGCATTTCATTTGGGCATCGAGCGCTAAAGCCACCGGTCCCAAATCTCCGGACGGATCGGCTTCGACGAGGCCACCGCCTAAAGTGCCCCGGTTGCGCACCTGGGCGTCGCCGATTTTGCCGGCCGCCTCGCACAGCATGGGAATTGTTTCCTTGATCAATGGAGACTCCTCGATCTGCACATGGCGAGTCATGGCGCCGCAGCGGATGTAACCGCTCTCTTCCGTAATGCGACTCAAGTTTGGAATGCGATTGATGTCGATCAAATATTTCGGCCGCGCTAGGCGCAGCTTCATCATCGGCACCAAACTCTGGCCGCCGGCCAAGAGTTTTGCGTCTTCCCCGTGTCGTTCGAGAAGCTGGACAGCTTCCTCGATTCTATTTGGCGCCACATACTCGAAAGATGCCGGATACATTCTTACATCTGCCTCTTGCTGTACTCATAGCGCATCGGATCCCATTTGCTCGAGCGGATTTCTTCGTAAGCCTTTTTAACGAAAGAAAAATCGTAGACCTGATCCAAGGTGATCGCGCCCTTGATCCTGCCGGTTGCGCCCACCGCGCGCATCTGCTCGCGCACGCGCTCGATGTTGGTCGTCATCGCTTCTTCTGTGGCGCGCCCGATTTTCGCAATGTCGGAAGCTTGCTTATCGCGCTCGCGCCAGATCTCTTTGGCTTCATTGAAGTCCGTGAGACGCAGCGCCTCCATAACGAACTTCGCGCTCTCGTTCGGATTCCGATGATAGAAGATTTGCCCCTTGAGAGTCGCTTTCACGATTTTGTAAACTTCATCCGGCGCGTTCTGGATCTTGTCATCGCCGGTCTCAAGATTAGCGCTTAGTGCCGACACGTAGTCGCCGCTGTAGAGCAGAATCCGAAAGCCCTTCGCTTGCGCCTGCCTGGCGTTGCCGATCGTAATCATTGTCGCGTCCACCGCACCGGCCAACAGCGCCCCCAAGCGAACCGACGGTTCGCCGAGAGCACGCATCTGTACGGTATCAACCGGAACGCCGTTCTTACTCAAAAGCTCGCGAAACAGTAAAGTCGAGTTGCCAGACGCATCGGAAATCGCCACGGTTTTGCCGCTGAGTTGTTTGACATGGGTGATTTTTGGCGAAACCACCAGGTACTGGGACGGCTTGTCTGTGCTCACTTGAAGAATCTTGAGACGCGCGCCCCCAAAGATTGCCGGAATGGAGCCCCCGTTACCGTAGTCCACCGCTCCGCTCACGACCACCTGAGTCGTCACGGTGCCGCGAGTCACGATCACATCGACATCCAGACCTTCTTCGCGGTAGAAACCCAGTCTCTGCGGAATCAGATAAGGAACCAGCGACTCACCGGCCGATTTCGAAGCGATGCGGATTTTTTTAAGAGACTGAGCGTTAAGCGGCTGACTTGTTCCGAATATGAAGAATGCGACGGCCAGCCCGACACCGCCTAAAAAGCCGAAAGATTTGTGAGTGTGCTTTTCAGTGCGATCACTAAAATCCTCTCCCTTAACAGACTGTGGCCTGATGTCATTTAGATTCTTCGCTCCGCTCAGAATGACACCGGCAGCGGTTTTGAGCGTTACGCTCAGAGCTACATTCACCATTTGCCTTTCCCCACCAAGGTGGCCAATGAATCACTCCCTCGGCCCGGCAAAGATGCGCGAGAGATTACTTTTGGCTCCTTCATAGACGTCATCGCCATGCCCGACCAGGAGCCGTTCCAAGTCGAGATTCATTTCGATCAGCCGCCTCACCGATTGGTTCGCTGTCTCTGGATCGGAAGAAAGATAAGCCGGCGAAACCACGAGATGCTCGCCCGCGCTGACGATCGCGTCGCCGGCAATCAGCGTTTTGATACGAGGGAGGTGCAGGCTTATATGTCCCGCGGTGTGTCCCGGCGTATGCAGCACGTTAATACCGCCGCAGTCCGGCAAGCGCTCTCCTCCTCTAACGACATGTTCGACATCATAGCCTGTAGTCTTTTGTATCGCCGGCATATCCAGCTCATGCGCCATGACCTGGAACTTGAGCGTTTTCTTGAGCTTCTTCAGCCCTCCGGTGTGATCTCCGTGACGGTGGGTGAGGATACATAACTTGAGATCCTCATGCCTGTGGTCCATGTCTTTGATGGCATTCATGATGATATCGGCGTCGGCGTCCGAGAATCCGGTATCCACCAGGATGAGCCGATCGTCGCCGGAGACCAAAAAAGATTTGACGATTCCTCTCGGACCGTTGACGCGGCACGGGACGATCTTGATGTTCTCGATCGGAATATCTTTTAGGATGCTGACCATAGATGTTCCTTTATCCTGGGAAGTTGGCTGCTGTCTCTTTGATGGCCGTCACAATGTTTCGATACCCGGTGCAGCGACATAGGTTGCCCGAGATCGCCTTTTTGATCTGCTCCTCGGTTGGATTGCTGACCTTTCTAAGCAGACCATATGCAGACATGAGCATTCCCGGCGTGCAGTAACCGCACTCGACTGCATCGTTCTTCCAGAATCCTTCCTGCAGCGGATGCAGTCTCTTATCCTGTACCAATCCTTCGACGGTAATGATTTCATCTCCCGCCGCTTGAACGGCAAACACCATGCAGGATTTCACTGGAGTGCCGTTCCAAAGCACCGTGCACGCTCCGCATCGGCCGACAACGCACCCTAAATGTGTGCCGGTGAGTCTCAACGTGTCGCGAAGAAAATGAGCTAGCAAGGTTCGCGGCTCCACCTCTCCCGAGCATGGGTTTCCATTAACGTTCAGAGAAATTGTTTTAAGCATGAGCAGACTTTGATTTTGCTTTCTCAATCAGGTCCAAGATTCGCTCCGGAGTGAGCGGCGTCTCGCGAATTTTCACGCCGAGCGGGCTCAACGCGTCTTCTACCGCATTGCACAGTGCCGGGGGTGGACCTAACATTCCCGTCTCCCCTGCTCCTTTCGCGCCTAGAGGAGTGAAGGGGTTGGGCGTAATGATGTGCTCCAGGGCGATCTCCGGCACCTCTTCCACAGAGGGAAGACGGTAGTCCATCAACGTCGAGGTCAAGAGCTGCCCCTCTTCGTCGTAGCGGAGCTCTTCGTAGAGCGCGGCGCCGATGCCTTGCATGATGGAGCCTTGCTGTTGCGTATCGACGATCTGTGGATTGATCATGTTGCCGCAGTCATGCACCGTGCAGTACCTGATGATTTTTATGAACCCGGTTTCCACGTCCACGTCGACGACGGCCACGATTGCGGCATACGGATAGCTCGAAAAAGTGTTCATGCGTCCTTTTTCGTCGGGCGTGTAATCGATATTGGGATTGACGAAATAACCCATAGTCTCGAGACCGGGCTCCATGTTCTCCGGCAGGAGATGAATTGCGCCGTAAGCCGTGCGGACGATTTCCATAATTTCGATGGAGCGGCCGGGATCATCTTTAGAGGAGACCTTGCCATTTGCGATGTCGAGCTTCTCCGGAACTACGCCAAGGCTTCGCGCCGCGATTCCCAACATCTTCCCGCGCATTTTCTTTGCCGCCACCCAAGCCGACGGCATCAGCACCACCGACGAGCGGCTGCTGCCGGTGCCGAAACCGTAGGGCGTCGGCAAAGTGTCGCCGTGAATCACGTGAATGTTTTCGAATGGAATTCCCGTCTGGCTGGCGACGATCTGCGCGATGGTGGTCTCGTGGCCCTGCCCTTGCTCGCCCATGCTGGAAAAAACCGTTGCCGCTCCCGACGGGTCGATGCGCATGCGGCATGACGCGTAGCCACCCGTCGCATGAATTCTGCTGGAACTGGTCGGTTCCATGACCAGCGCAACGCCGATGCCGCGGTATTGGCCGTTGCGACGCAGCTCCTCCTGTTCTTTTCTTAATTGTTCGTAACCGGCGATTTCCAGAGCGCGCTCGAGACAGAGATGATACTGGCCGCTGTCATAAAGAGCGCCGGTCACGTTACGATAGGGAAACGCCTCGGCGGGGATGAAGTTTTTCATCCGGATCTCCACGGGATCTAACCTCAATTCCCGGGCGGCGATATCGACCAACCGCTCGATAACGTAGGACGCGTCGGCCTTGCCGATGCCGCGCAGCGAGCCGTGGGTCGTCTTGTTGGTGGACACGCCGAAGGCATCAACCGAATAGTTTTGGATCTGATAAACTCCCGGCACATACAAGGCGCTCGCCATGATGGAATGATCGACCGTGTAGGTCGAGCCCATATCGGCGATGATCTTGTCTCTGATGCCGAGAATCGTGCCGTCTTTTTTGAGCGCCATCTCGATGTAATGAATCTGATCGCGCCCGTGACGGCCGTTGCGCAAGTGCTCCACGCGCGTCTCGCACCATTTAACCGGACGGGCAAGCTCGCGCGAGAGAAAAGGCAAGAGCAGCTCTTCCTGGTAAGTTTGAATCTTGATGCCAAACGAGCCGCCCACGTCCGGCGCGATGACGCGAATCCTGCTCTCGGGAAAGCTCAAGATATCCGCGATGCGCGTCCTCAGCGAATGCGGATTGGCGGTCGCCGACCACATCGTTAGGCTGTCTTCCTGTTGATTAAAATGCGCCAGATAGGCGCGAGGCTCTATGGGACAGGCGGTGATGCGGTGGCTGCGAATTCTTTCTTTGATAACGACGTCCGCCTGTTGAAAGACCTTGTCGATGCCGTCCGTGGCAAAATGATATTTGTAAACGATGTTGCTGCCGACGTCTTCGTGAACACAAGCTGAGGCCGGTTCCATCGCGGCTTCCGGATCTACAACCACGGGCAACGGCTCATAATCCATCGACACGACTTCCACGGCGTCTTCCGCTAAGTACCGGTTATCGGCAACGACTACCGCCAACGGTTCGCCGAAATAACGAACCTTATCCACCGCCAAAGGGTAAAGTTTGATTTGCCGGAGAAGTGAGCTGCCGCTCACCCGCAGCGGCTTTATTTTCTGGGCGATGTCCTCGCCGGTAAAGACGGCGTGAACCCCCGGCATCGTCCGGGCGGCTTCAACATCGATGGCCTTGATCCGGGCGTGGGCGCAGGCGCTTCGAACAAACGCCGCGTGCAATGTGTCCGGCGGGAGCAGGTCATCGACATAGCGCCCGGTGCCCGTTACAAAGCGCAGCGTTTCTTTTCTTCTAACGCGCTCTCCGATGGGAGGAGTGATTGGGAATTCCATAGTGCCTTAGCGCTTCTTCGGGGAAAGATTTTTCTCCAATACAACATTGCCGTTGTGAATGACTTTCAAGTCTATCGGCACGGCGAGCCTTTACGCCGGGATCGATTCTGAGCATGCCACCTCCCAGTATGCAGTTGGCACTAGTTCCCTGTCAGATTCTTCGCCTGCGGCTCGGAATGACATATGCGCGCTTCATCGAGCTTTCAACGTGGCACGCGTAGGGGCGGGTTTGAAACCCGCCCCTATAGCTCACAACTCGCGCGGTCGCAGTCACTCTTTGAAAAATTTTCCCCACTTCTCCTCGGTTGCTTTCAGCAGTTCATCACTGATCTTCGTCGTTCGCGGAAATTCGTCGATCCAGTGATAAGGTTTGCAGGCATCGATGATCGCCACCGCGCCCGTATAATCGCCGGTTTCTTTTTTATGCTTGGGCAAGCGCGGATCGATTTTGTAGCTCCAAATTCGACGGCAAACATCCAGCGAAGTTTCCGGGTCACACCGAGTTGCGACTGCCCATAGAACATCGTCTAGGTCGAATGGATCGATATCGTCATCGACGACAATGACAAACCTCCCGTGATAGCCGGCGGTCCCGCCCAAAGCTCCATGAGCCGTCCTCATGGCGTGACCCGGATAGGCTTGCTTGATGGCAATGATTGTCATGCCCCACGAGTAATTGACGCCAATGATATTGGGGATTCCCAAAGCTTCCAGTTCATTCCAGATCAGAATGCCGCGCGATGAAAGGAGCCCGCGGCTGGCACCCAAGAAAGGCGGCAAGCCGAGAACGATAGGGTCATTGCGATAGAGCACGCTCTTGATAACCGTTACCGGTGCCGGCCGCGCCCCGCCGCCGTAGTATCCGGACATTTCGCCGAAGGGCCCCTCCACTTGCATGCCGTGCTCCGGCGGCAACATCTCTCCCTCCAACACAACCTCAGCCCTCGCCGGTATCGGCAAATCAGTGACAACGCCTTTAGTCACTTCCACGGGAGCACCGCGCATCCATCCGGCAAATCCGTATTCCGATACTCCCCAACTCAGGTTCGTACCGGCGGCCTCAAAAAGTGCCGGTTCTTGGCCAAGGGAAACGGCCACGGGACAAGATTTTCCTTTCGCCCAGTATTTCTTGCGGATGACATCGCCATGATGTCCGGAACCGATATGGGCGACCATTGTGTTCTTGTTAAGCAACATGTAACGGTACGACCCCACGTTGAGAAATCCGGAATCTGGATCATGCGTGATGGCTGAGGTCGCGCAAATATACGGGCCGCCGTCCCGCGCATGCCATCGGGGCCAAGGAAACTTCGCAAGATCCACATCGTCCTCGACAAGCACGTTCTCTTTCACGGGACCACTGTCAACATGGCACGGCTCGAGCGGCTTGAATTCTTTCAGTTTGTCTTTCCAATATCGGACCGCTTCCGAGTCGCTGAGATCTTCTGCGACGCCATAGACCAGACGTTCTCTGGATTTATGCGCGAGAAAGTTAGTCAGGATCCTGAAGCCCTTCTTATATCCCCGAATCGAATCGAAGAGCACCGCAGGCGAATTCGGCCTGAATGTTGCCATTTCCGTGATCGCGCCGATCTCCAGATCGCAACTGGCTCCCTCGATGACCGTGAGCTGCCCGAGTTTTTCGAGCGTGGAGATGTAGTGCCTGAGGTCGGTGAAAATCACATTCTTGCCTCCGTTTCTTCACCGTGGACTAGGTTCATTTTGTCACCTACCGTGTAGCAAATAACCCGGAGAAACGAAAACATGGGATAGCGAATAGTCTGCCGCCATTCACGGCTTGACGCGTCGACTTTTCGCTTTTTCACCCGTGACGAAGTGTTCGCCTCGCAAGGCACTCTCTGCCTCTTCTTCGTCCTCCGGAGTCCACGCTCCGAGACTGTAACCGAACCACGGCATTCGTGGCGTGAGTTCGGGAAATCCGAGCTCCTCCCAAATCTCTTTAGCGTTTTCCATAAGATCTTTTCGGGGCAGGGAAACCGGAGTATAGGGCCAGGGCCGGGTTGCATCGATCAAAAGCGCCGAACTCGACGCCATACGACTGACATGGGTCGGCACTCCCGGAGGATAGGCCGAGGGATCGAGGCCGGGAGATTTTCCCCGCGCGATGACAACATCTTGATCGGGCCTGACGTTGAAACAAATCGCCCAGTTGATCATCGCGGGATCCCAGATATCGATATCCTCGTCAACCGCAATACATATCTTTGCATAGCTTCCGACATAGCCGGCGCTGGCATTCAAGGCTCGCCACACGTCTCCCGAATTGGCCTTTTTCATCTTGATCACGCAGTACGCTTGGCCGCTGCCGCTCACCTCATCGTGAAGCGCGACGTCGAGCACCGCTGAATTCCCGCTGTCGAAGCGGAGGTATTTGTAGATGACCTTCTCGGTTCCCGTGTGCTTGATCTTGCTGCTCTCGCTCGGCGGGAACTGGCTCATCAACGCCGTGTAGATCGCATCGCGCCGATGGGTAATACACGTCACGTCCATAAAGGGAGCAACTCCGCGGTGTCCCATGTAGCCGGGATATTCACCGAATGGCCCTTCGGGCTCGATCCATTCAGTCGAGATTTTCCCCTCGATCACAATTTCCGCCGTCGCCGGAACTTTCAAGTCCACGGTCCGGCATTGAACAACCTCGATGGGCTCGCCCGCCAGGCCGCCGGCAAGACGATATTCATCGAAGTCGTACGGTAATTTTGAGGTTGCCGCGTAAGCAATCGCAGGGATCACGCCGATCACGATCGCCGCTTCCAGCGGAATGCCTCTCGCCCTGCATTTCTGCCAATGCTGGCCCATATGTTGTCCGAGGAATAACCCGCCGTTTCGGTTCGGCGCTTTGATTTGGCTCCGATAATTGCCGATGTTGTAAATATCGGTATCCGGATCTTTGGTTATCCAATTGGCCGACGTGAGATACGGAGCGTTATCGAAGCCGGGCGTCGAAATGGGAACCGGAAGCATGTCGAGTCCATGACCGTTTAAGAGATCATCCCCCTGCCAAATCATTTCTTGCGTCGGGCCTGAGCGGACTTCCACGGGCTCGATGGGATGGAGCTGCGCCCGGGTCCAGCGCTCGTGAATCTGATCCGGCTCGCATTTGAGACCGATACTGTAGATCTCCGTGGTGGCCGCCAGCGTCCCGACACTGACCGGCATCGAATAGTTTTTTCCCTTTACGTCAGTGACGTTCTCAAACAAAAACGCCTTTCGCTGGCGCTCTTGCAGCCCGCGAAATTGCCAGCGAACAAGCGGCATCAGTTCCGTGTCCTTATTGATCCTTTTCTTAACACGGACAAGCTTCCCTCTTTCGTCGATGGCTTTTAAATGCTCCCTCACATCTTTGTAGTAATCACTTTTTTGCATGACCGTTCCTTTCAGATTTAGAATGAGTCTTGGCGAAGCGTTGCCAAACCTGATGCCAGAAAGATTCTGTGCGCTTCTCTTTCGTCGCAAGCGCTCTCACGGCCTCCATCCTCTGGCCTGCAGCTCATCGTTGACTTTCCGGGCCAGCGAGAAATCAAAAATAGTCTCCAGACGCGGCGGCTCCTTCAGACCCACGCGTGCGAGGATGTGTTCGAGCGATTTCTTTTGTAACTCTTCGCTGAGCGTGCCATCTGGAGTCAAACCCGGGCGAATCACATCGTATATTTTGGCCACGGCATCTTCTTTGAGCTTGAGGAAGCGGACCAAGACCTGCGTTGTCACCGCGCGATTGTCGCGCAAGATGCGGAACCCCTTGACCGATCCGCGGAGGAATTTCTCTGCCAGCGCCGGTTCGGATTCGAGGAGCTGCAAGGAGGCAAGTATGCTTCCCTGAAGTTCGACCATGTCCTGGTCGATAAACGATACCAGTTGCCGGTAACCGCCCTCCTGCGCCATGAAGTTGGCCGGGATCGAAAGCATCGCGGCGTCCACCGATCCCGCCTGCAACGCGTAAAAGCGCGCGATGCCCGAGCCCACCGGCAGAATCACGACGTCCCGGCCGCCTTCAAGTCCCTGCTTCTTTAAAACATCCCGAAGCAGTGAGTCGGGGCCGCTGCCGATACTCGAGACGCCAACTTTCTTTCCTTTGAGATCTCCGACCGAGCGAATCTCCGCTCGCGCATAGAGCCAATACATTGGCCGGCGGTAAGCACTGAAAAGAAGCCGGATCGGCGCCCCTCGAAGCGCCGGCAGGAGTCCGGCCCCGCCTTGAGTGGAAAAGCTGACGTTGCCGCCGATGAGCGCCTGTATGCCGACCGCCGAAGGCATTACGATCAGATCGACATCCAAACCCTCTTCGCGGTAGTAGCCCCTGTCCTTGGCGATCGCAAATGGCGCGGCAGCCGGAGTAATCGCGGGGATAGCCACATGGATTTTTCTGAGCTGTTGCGCCTCCGCCCACCGTAGCGAGAGCAAAGGCAGGAGAAATGAGAGGATAAACCAGCCAATGTCCCGGCGACGTACGGTTGTACTAACGAACAGCCTCGACAAATTAGTGTCCTTTTCAGAGATTCACGACAAAATTCAGTCGTCATTTCCGGGCAAGCTGGCGATAGCTGACAAGCCGGAATCCAGGAATTTCTAAGACTTCTGACGGTAAGAGTAGCACATACTTTTTTCAGCGAACTTCGGAGACACCACGCTACCAACGAAACAAAACATCAGAAACAATCATGAGCTAAAGATCCAGCGTGTTAGGAGCAAAAAGCTTCTCGACTTCAAGTTTTTCTTTCACCAAACCTTGCTCGTAGAGATAGTCCATGAGCGCGGCAACAACGTGGCGATTTTTCTCCAGACCGTACGGCCACGGATCGTCGCCGAGAATTTCTCTTTGCTCCTCCACCGGTCCGCGGAACCACGCCAAGCTAATTTTGTAGGGCGAGGTATCGTTCAATCTTTCGTAAGCATTTTCTTTAGCCCGCTGGAACGCCTTGAACAGGCTTCTAGCAATCCAAGGATTTTCTTGCCACAGCTCTTGCCGCAGCGCCACTGAATGCATGATCGGAAAAATACCGGTCTTCTTGAAATAAGCGGCTTCGACTTCCTCGTAGTTCTCGAACAGACGCCGTACATGCGGCGGCGGATTCAAGAGCGACGGGAAAAGACTCGCGCAGATAACCGCGTCCAGTTCGCCGTTGAACAGCATCTGATCCGGCTTGCGATCCGGCGGAATTTGGTGGACCGAGTAGCGGTCCGGCATCTCGATCTCCATGCGCGGCCGCGGCATCCAGGTAAACCATTCGATCTCTTCCAAGTTGACCCCATACTCGTGCTGAAGCGTTCCGCGCACCCAGACCGTCGCCGTCTGCTGGAACTCCGCCAGCCCGACTCGTTTGCCCATCAGATCGCGTGGCTCACAAATACCGCTTCTGGTATTGATGAAAATATACGAGTGGCGAAAGGCGCGGGCGGGAAAGACCGGAATCGCAGTCAAAGGCTTTCCGATGGTCCGCGCAATGAGATAGGACGATAGCGAAATCTCCGACGCATCGAAGTCATAATAATTGAGCATCCGTGTCCAGATCTCGAGATGGGGCAGCACGAGCCAATTGAGCTCCAGGCCTTCCGGTTTCACCGAACCGTCGATCAACGGATGTGTCCGGTCGTAATCTCCACACGCGATGGTTAGTTGAAGCGACATTTCTTATTCTTCTTCCTCACCACGAAGAGATTCATGATCTTACGCTCGCCCACAGAGGATGAAAGTGGTGGAACCCTCTTCCTAACCTGGGTCGACCTCCAATGTATATCCCTCCCTCTATGCCACGCCATACCAACTCGTCACCCCCGAACGTTTTAATCGGGGGTCCAGTCCGAAATTCCCCTGGATTCCCGCTAAAAACATGCGGGAATGACGAAATCTAGGACTCCACGCCCCACCCAATTTTCGAAGGAGAGCACGAAGGAATTCATTCGTGATTCAGAATCTGGATTTTTATCAATCCTTGGTTTCCTTCGTACTACGCGGGCGATTATCCTTCGACGCAACGCTGTTTACAGCAATGGCGCGCGGCTTGCTCTCTTCTCTCCACCCGCGAGAAACTGTGTCGCAATGTGACAATGCGTCCTCTGGCCATTACGACACAGTCTCCGACGCGGCAGACTTAAGAGGGGGATCCTGCCGCTTTCGATACTCTTGCGCGGCTTCGAGAATCGATTTGGCGATGGCGCCATAGGCGCCGCAACGGCAGATGTTGCCGGTCATCCATTCGGCAATTTGCTCGCGCGTGGGATCAGGATTTTCCACCAAAAGTGCCTTTGCGGCCATAATTTGCCCAGGCGTGCAGTAACCGCACTGAGCCCCGATGTTGCGGATGAAAGCCTCCTGCAGCGGATCCAGCTGATCGCCGTTTGCCACTCCCTCGACGGTGAGCACGGATTTGCCATGCGTTTCGAAGGCCAGATAGCTGCATGAGCTGATCGGACGCTTATCGACCAATACCGTGCAGGCGCCGCAGACCTCGGATTCGCAGGAACGCTTGGTGCCGGTGAGTCTGAGCCGGTTGCGCAAGAATTCCAGCAAGGTCTCCTCGACCGGAACTTCGCCTGACCACCTTCGGCCGTTCACTGTCAGCGACAGACTAAAGTTAGCGTTACCTGGAAATTTATCGAGCGCCATTTCCACTCCCCTGGATAGCGCTTTCCAGTGCTCGAGCAAGCAGCACGCAGGTCATATACAGCTTGTATTCAGAACTCCCCAAAAGATCGTCCACCGGCCGCAAGAGTTCTCGGAAATAATTCTTCTGTTCCGCAACGATCTTTTCGGCGTCACCCAATGTCGCGCCTCTGATTTTGGCCTCGATTTCCCGCAGCCGTTGCGCTCTCGGCCCGACACAGCCAATGGCAATACGCGTCTCTTCGATGATCTCTTTGTCCATTTTCACGGCGACGGCGACGCCGAGTGTCGGTCGCTGAAAGCGATGAAGGCGCAGATAAGCGCTCTTCATTCCGGCAGGCAGAGGAGGAATTTGAACTTCGACCAGCAGTTCGTTCGTTTCCAGGGCCGTCGCGTACATATCCAAGAAAAAATCCTCCAACGACAGTTGCCGCTCCCCGGTTTGGCTGCCGATTCTCACCGATGCGTTATGAACCAGCAGCACGGTTGCCGGATCCGAGTGGGGATCGTTGAAACAAAGGTTGCCGCCGAGCGTCCCCTGGTTTCTCACCCGGATATTCGCCACTTGCGACTCGGCGTAAGCAAACGTCGGCGCGTGCTCAAGCATGATGGGAGCGGTCTCCAATGTGCGGTGCGTCACGCATGAGCCAATTCGTAGCGCTTCGCCGTCCCAAGCCAGGTTATGGAGTCTTGCGATTTTTTTGACGTCGATCAAAGACTCGGTTCGCAGTAGCCCATGGCGCATAAGCAATAACAACTCCGCGCCACCGGCGTAGATTTTCGCGCTCTCGCCAAGCTCATCCAGCGCCGCGGAGGCCTCGGGGACGGTGGTCGGTTGAAGTAATCGCAACGATTCCAGCATTGACGTTCTAGGACGAATTTGTTCCCTCTCCTGTGCCGGGTAGAGGGTGGGGATGCAAACTAGATCCCCTCATGTGCTTCTCCCACAAGAGACTTTGAGCCACAGGCGAAGAATCTCGTTTTTGTAAGTTGCTCGTTCGATGAGATGCTTCACTTCGTTCAGCATGACATACATCAGTTTCTGGCTGTTACGACGCAGCCTCTAACGGCAGAAGAGCACTTTGCAGCAAGGCTACGACCTCTTGACAGCACCGTGCACTTTTCCTCTCATAGCTTTCCCATCGCTCGCAAGATTTTTTCCGGGGAGATGGGCAGCGACCTGACCCGCACGCCGAGCGCGTCGTAGATCGCGTTGCCGATGGCGGGCGCGACCGTCACGATGGAGGTTTGCGACATGCCTTTGGAGCCGAACGGCCCGGGCCCATCTTCCTTCTCCAGCATCGCGGAATAAAAAGCCTCGGGAATATCTGTCATCACGGGCAGGCGGTATTGAAACGGATCGCCGTTTTGGAACTGCCCCTCCTGATAAATCGTCTCTTCAAAGAGTGCATGGCCGAATCCCATCACGGCGCCGCCGTCTACCTGGGCTTTGGCCGACGGATAATGAATCGCCTTGCCGGCATCGGCGATCACCGAGTAGCGCAGAACGCGCAGCTCGCCGGTTTCCGAATTGACTTCCAGCTCGAGCGCCGCCGCGCTCGGCGCCCAGTGATCCATGCCGCTGAAAGCCGATTCTTTCGCCGTCGGCGGCACGCTGTGATAACCGACGCATTTGATCACCGCGTTGCCGCCGAGAGCGTCGATGATTTCCCGGATGGAAAAACTGATCTCGCCGCAACAGAGACGCCCATCGATCAACCGCCAATCTTCCGGCTTGCCGCCTTTTACTTGAGACGCCAGCGAAAATAATTCCTGCTTTAGCTTTTCGCAGGCATTATGCACGGCATTACCCATTTGCATCGTGGTGCGTTGCGCGCTGACGCCAGCGAAGGGTAAATTAACCGCCGTGTCGGGCGCTCTAACACGGACCTGGCTTTGCGGCAGACCCAATGTTCGCGCGGCGATGACGCTGAATAAATTATGAGTTCCTTGGCCGATCTCCGGCGCGTTATGTTGGATCGTCACCACACCACGCACATCCATTGTCGCCATCGCATAGGCCCTGCCGCCGCCCTGAGAGCCATGACGAAGACTGAGCGACATACCGCGCCCTTGTACCCAACGCGACCCGGTAGCCGCCGTTTTGTCGCACGGCTCGCGATTGGACCGACCGTCCCAGGCGATTCCCGCTACGGCCTGCTGCATGAGATCGAGATAATCCGTGTCCATGAGCGGTGTGCCTTTGGCGACGAATTCCCCCCGCAGCAAGACATTCTTTTTGCGAAATTCGTAGGGATCGATGTTCAGCTGCCGCGCGATGCTGTCAACCGTGCATTCGATTCCCCAAGTGGTCTGTACTTTTCCCGTAGCGCGGGTGTGGCCGGCGGGAACCTTGTTGGTGTAGACGCAACGGCCCCTGATGCGAACGTGCGGGATGCGATAACATCCCCAGGCGGAGATCACGGAATTGTGCGCCGCGGTGGCGCCGCCGGTGGTGTAAGCGCCGGTATCGATGACGAGGTCCACGTCGAGCGCGGTCAATTTTCCATCCGACTTCACGCCGACTTTGGCCTTGAACACCGCCGCGTGCCGGGCGTTTTGCCGAAAGCTGTGCTCCGCCGAGGGAATGAGCCGCACGGGTCGACCGGTCTTGCGCGAAAGAAAAACCGCCGCATGAATAGACGGGACAAGAATCTTGGAGCCGAAGCCGCCACCGACGTAGGGAACGCGCAGGCGCACCTTGTCGGGCTCGACGCCGAAGAACCGGGCGATCTCGCCGGCATCGCGCATGGGCGAGCTCGTCGGCAGCCAGAGATTAATCTCGCCATTGATATACTGCGCCAGGCAACCGCCGATGTGCTCCATCGGGTGATGAAACATGGATGGAGATATGTAGGTTTCCTCGAAAACCTGGTCCGCTTGTCGAAAGCCTTCCTCGATGTCTCCCCACGCCAGGCTGTCCTCCAGCAGGAGGTTCGTGCCGCGTTCTTCGTGGAGAATCGGCGCGCCGGGATCAAGCGCTTCGGTTGCATCAAAGACCGCCGGGAGCGGCTCATACTCGACGCGAATTTTTTCGAGCGCCCGCTGGGCGGTACGCAGGTCTTCGGCGACCACAACGGCCACGAGTTCACCATCGAAGCGCACTTTATCAATGGCGATAAAGTCCTGATCATCGCTGAGCTTCAAATGCTCATGATGCGCTAATTTGAGCCGCGGGTTCAGGCCGTCGAGATGTTCCCGGTCCAAGACCGCCAGAACGCCTGGGCACCCTTCGGCTTCGGAGGAGTCGATGCTCAGAATTCTTGCGTGAGAGTAAGGGCTCAACAGAGTTGCGCCGTAAGCCGTCTGCGGCAGATCCGGCAGATCTTCGATATACTGCGCTTGACCTGACACTTTTTCCCGAAGATCGATTCTAGGATGGTCCGCCTGCCATTCGTCGAGTTTCGATTTTAGATTGTCGCTTTTCGATTCCAATCCCGCGCTCCGTTCGACTCATTAATCCGTCAATCCTTTAACCGTATTCATCGCATTCCAAACCATTTCCGGTATCAGCGGTACCCGTTGAAGCCTCCTTGCAATGGCGTTGTGCACTGCGTTGGCCACCGCCGGCGCCACCGCGAGGATGCCTCCTTCTCCCATGCCCTTCGCGCCGTAAGGTCCCGGTCCACCGCCACCCTCCATTATAAAAGTAGTCAACGAGGCCGGGAGATCGTTGAATCGCGGCAGGCGGTAGTCCACCAGGCTGCCGTTAAGCAGCTGTCCATCCTGGTAAACGAGGTCTTCAAATAGAGCCTGGCCCAGACCGAAGACCGCAGCCCCTTCGTCTTGGGCGTGGCATTGAATCGGATGAATCATTTTTCCGGCATCCGTGAGCGACACGTAGTGAAGAATCTTCACCTCGCCCGTCTCGGAATCGACTTCGACCTCGGCGGCGCCGAGACCGATTTCCCAGAACGGCGATGGATAACCCAACGGGACGTTGTCATCCCGCGGCACTTTAAAAAAGCCGCGACCCCAGATCTCGCCCTCCGTGTCGCGAAAATAGCGCTGCATCACTTCGCGGAAACTGAGCCTTTGCTCGCGGCAGATGACCCGGCCATCTTCCAGTTTTATTTCTTGTTCCCCCGCGCGAAAAACCGCGGCGGCGGCCTGAAGAAACTGGGTCCGCGCATCCCGCGCCGCCTTCAGCACGGCCTGTCCCATAATCGAAGTAGCGCTGCTCGCGTTGGTTCCCTTATCGAACGGCGTGTAGTGCGTATCCAATGCGGCTACGCGAATTTGCTCCGGCGGCATGGACAACTCTTCCGCGACAACCTGCAAGAAAGCGGTGCGCATGCCCTGGCCGACCTCAACGGATCCAGTAGAAAGAAGCACACTCCCATCGTTAAAGATTTTCACCGCGGCGTTAGCCGGCTTGTTCGTGCCGCCTCCGTCCTTCACCGCTGTGGCGATGCCGATGCCTCTCTTCTTCGTCGTAGAGTTTTCTTCGGCGTTGTCCCGTGATTCCCATCCAATCGCCTCCGCAACCCTCTTGAGCCCGGCCTTGAGGTCGCAATCGATGGGAGTGTCTCCCTCGGCAAAGCTCTCCCCTCTTGCCAAGAGGTTTTTCATTCTAATCTCGTAGGAATCGATGCCGAGACGCTCGGCAATCATGTCGATATGGGTCTCGTATGCGAACGCCACCTGGGGTCCGCCAAAACCGCGAAAGGCGCCGGCGGGCACCGTGTTCGTATAGATTGAATAAGAATCGGTGAGCACGTGAGGAATACGGTAAGGTCCGTGAGCACGGTAGCCGGCTTTTTCGGTAACCGAAGGACCTGAATTCGCGTAAGCGCCGCCGTTCAGATACACCTCGCACCTCCGCGCCACGAAGGTGCCGTCTTTCTTCACGCCGGTCTTAATCGTCATTTTGGCGCGCGGCTGACAAATCGTCTTGAACGTCTCCTCGGCGCTGAAAGCGAGGCGCACCGGACGTCCGGCGATGCGCGACAAACATGCGGCGATGCCTTCGGTTTTGATACCGCTCTTGGCTCCGTAGCCGCCACCCACGTAGGGCACGATCACGCGCACCGCGCTAAAAGGCAGTCCGAATATGCGAGCCAACTCCTGTCGGACGGGAAACGGACTTTGACTCGCCGTCCAGACACTCAACGTCTCCCCGTCGAACTGCGCAACAGAGACATGGGGCTCCATCGGATAGTGCTGGGCACTGGGAAAGGAAAACGTGTCCTCGAAAATAAAATCCGAGCTTCGCATTCCTTCTTCAACATCGGCGCGCTGGTGCCGGAAATGAAAACAGATATTGCTTGGCTCGTGAACGATATGAGTTCCACCGCGGCCATAGTGCGGATCTTTTCGACCTTCCAGTTTCTCATGCACGAGCGGCGCTCCGGGACTTAAAGCTTCTTCTATCGTGTAGACCGCCGGCAGCTCTTCGTATTCCACATCGATCCGCTTGATCGCCTCTTCGGCAATGCTCTCTTCGACGGCGGCCACCGCAGCTATCATGTCTCCCACGTAACGCACTTTGTCCGTCGCTAAAATCTGTTGGTCTCTCACATAGGCGCCAAAAGAATTGGCGGCAACGTTCAAATTGTCGCGCGTAAGAATCGCAACGACCCCGGCCAATGCCGCGGCTCTAGTCGAATCGATGCGGCGGATGCGCGCGTGCGGCAACGGACT
>WNGL01001251.1_pt1 | contig 31970 bp, 29 predicted proteins | sample 5400591 | NCBI WGS metagenome assembly WNGL01 (sample SAMN13153377, study PRJNA577476) | soil metagenome | isolation source: 80 cm soil or saprolite under Garry oak tree replicate 1 | place: USA:California | collected 2016-06-15
TTCCGGCATGGCCGCGTCTGCCAGCAACACCAGCCGGGAGATCGGCGCCGTCACCGGGGTCGCGATCCTCGGCTCGCTGGTGTACTCGCAGCTGCACGCCAGCCTGGCCACGCAGATGAATCATCTGGGCGTGCCCGCCGGCTTCCAGGGCCTGGTCGTCACCGCCATCGAGACCGGCCAGATCCCGAAGAACACCGGCGCTTACGCGGGGTTCGGTAAGCTGGTACAGGAGGTAATCGGCGCAGCCTACACGGCCTTCCACGACGGCCTGCACGCGGCGCTTTACCTGTCGGCCGGGCTGGCGCTGGCCGCCGGGCTGCTGGCCTTCATCACGCTGCGCTCACATCCGGTCGACGCTGGGTCTTGACTTTTCCGCCCGTTTGAGCGATGCAGGAATAGGACGGCAACGACGCACGGCCACCCCTCGACGGCACGCAAGCGAAGAGAGGCCGACCATGGTCTGTTATGCCCGCCCTGCGAGTTGGCTGATGGCCATCGTGACCGTGGCGTGGCTGGTGTTCTCCGGGCCCGTCAGCCACTTCTTCGGCACCGCCGCCGCCATGGTGGCGGTGCTAACGGCGACCGCCGGCGCGGCCGTGGCCGCGGCGCTGGTCTTCACGACCTTCATGTCGACCCGCCACCGCCGGGCCGCGGCCGGCGGCTGCGTGAACTGCCGGTTCCGCTGCCAGCACGCCATGACCGGGCCCGCCCCGACCCAGCACACCCGGACCCAGCACACCCGGACTGGGCACGCCCGGACTGGGCACGCCCGGACTGGGCAGGAACGCCGGTTCTGGCTGGTGACGACCGCAGACCGCAGGCCGCCGGAGCCCGCTCCCGGCCATCCGGGCTCGTCCGGGCGCCCGGGCGGCGCGCCCGGCCGTTCGGTACCAGTCTTGCTGCCCATGCCGGCCGTGAGGTCCGCCGCGCCGCGGTGGCCGGACCGGCCCCTGCTTGTCCCCCAGCGCGAGCGCGCCGGGGCGCGGTTACGCGGTCGGCAGGACCTGATCGGCCGCCTGTTCGGTGTCCTCGAAGAGCCGCCAGCAGCCTCCGCCGGCTCGCTTGGCCTCGTACATGGCCAGGTCGGCGTGCGCGAGCAGGGTCGGCAGGTCCGGGCACGACATGCGTTCGGCGATCCCGGCGCTGACGGTGAAGGTGACCGGCTTCCCGTCGCTGCCGGTGACGCGGGCCGGGGGCCCGGTCAGCCGGGACGCGACCTGGATCGCCCGCACGCTGGTGACCCCCGGCACCAAGATAACGAACTCATCGCCGCCGTAGCGGCCCGCGATGTCGTCGGGCCGCACGTGCTCGCGGCAGGACTGGGCCAGGTCGGCGAGCACCCGGTCGCCCACGGCGTGGCCGTGCACGTCGTTGACCTGCTTGAAGTGGTCCACGTCGATCAGCAGCGCGATCAGCGGCTGGCCGAGCCGCTGTGCGTGCGCGAAAAGGCCCTCGGCCACCTCCATGAAGTGACGCCGGCTGTACAGCCCGGTCATCCCGTCGATCGAAGCCAGCTGCTGGTACCGGACCGCGAGCCGGCCGTAGTCCCGCAGCGTGGCGAACTGCCTCGCGCTGACCAGGAACGTCAGCGCCACCGCCCCGAGCAGCACGCCGCCGAGCGCGACGAAGGTGACCTCGTGCAGGCCGACGACGACCAGGAGCAGGTAGCTGGCCGTGACCGCCAGATAGGGCAGGACGCTGGGACGCGCCGCGAACGGTCGCGGCAGCACAGCGGACCCGGACGCCGGGCCGACCCGAAGCTGGGATCCGGCCGCGACGAACAGGATGGTCAGCGCCAGCACCCACAAGGTGTCGACCGGGTCCCCGCCGAGATACGTCGAGTGAATGGTGGTGTAGTCGTAGATGACGTCGGCCACGATGAATACCAGCATGCCCGTCGCGAAGATCCGCAAGGGCGTGATGCTCGAGCGAGGGGCGCCCCGCCACAGCACCGACAGCACCCCGAACAACAGCAGCAGGTCGCCGATCGGGTAGGCGAAGATCACCAGGTCGGGCAGATCGAAGCTGGGCCGCGACTCCACGGCCGGGCCGAGCGCCACGTACCAGAGAAACGTCGCTCCGCTGACGAAGACCGTCCCCATGTCAAGCAGCATCCGCAATCGCTCCGGTCCTGTGCGGCGACTGTACGGGAAGGCGATGAGGCCGGCGAAGGCGACCACGTAGAAGCTCAGGTAAGCGGCGTCGGCCCAGGTCGGGTAAGGCTTTATGTGCAGGACCACTTCGTAGACAAGCTGCAGTGCGTCACCGAGCAGGTAGAGCCAGAGCGCGACGGAGAGCAGTCGCCATGCCAGGCAGGTGTGGCGGTCGAGGTCGGTGCGCCGCGATACGAGCCAGGCGCAGACCGCCCCGGCCCCGTTCACCGGGAAGAACGCCAGGTCTCCGATCAGGGACTGATGGTCGCGGCCGCCCCAGCGGAACACCTGCCACAGTCCGTAGGCCACCAGCATTGCCGCCGCCGCGGCCAGCGTGCCGCCTCCCACCGCGTCCACGGCCCGCCGCACCTGCCGGTAGGCGCGGCTAACCCGCCCTGGGTCCGCGGCGGCCGTCCCGGTCACCGGCCCCCCGGCCTGGTCGTGTCCCGGGACGCTCCGTCGCGGCGAGAGCGGTTCCTGCTTACGCAGCCAGTTCGCGAAGTCGCCGGGTGGCATCGGCCGGCCGAGGAGAAAGCCCTGGCCGACGTCGCAGCCGAGGGCCTGCAGCTCGGACCGGACGGCCTCGGATTCGACCCCTTCGGCCACGACCGTGACCCCGAGCTGATGAGCGAGGTCGATGGTGGTGCCGACGATCGCACGGAAGCTGGCGTTGCCGGCGATCGGGCGGACCAGGGACATGTCGAGCTTGAGCTCGTTGACGGGCCAGCCGCCCAGGCTCTCCAGCGAGGCGAAGCCGGTGCCGAAGTCGTCGAGGGCGACCCGTACGCCGAACTCGGCGAGCTGGGCGAAGAAACTGGAGCTGACGACGGCGGTCCCGGTCTGCTCGCTCACCTCGAGCGTCAGCATCGGGCCGGGCACCTGCTCGCGGCGCAGAAACTCCGCGACGACGGCCGGGAACCCGGGATCGGTCACGCAGTCGGGCCCCACGTTGACCGAGATCGGGACGACCCAGCCGGCCGCGGCCCAGGTCCGGTGCTGCGCGAGCGACAGCCTCAGCATCAAGCGGGTGAGCTCGCCCATCAGCCCGAGCTTCTCGGCGACGGGGGCGAACAGGGCCGGCGGCAGCGTCCCGAGTTCGGGATGCTCCCAGCGCGCGAGCGACTCCGCCGCCACCAGCCGGCCGGAGGAGAGCTCGACCTCGGGCTGGTGATATGCCACCAGCTGCCCGCTGCGCAGCGCGTGAGGGAATTCGGCACGTAGTCGCGCCGTCATGTCCTCGGCTTTGGCTGGCATCGGCGGGCGCTCTCCTCAAAGACGTCAGGATGCCAGTTTACACACTGTAACTAGTCGTAACATAATGTCAGCAGCCCGGCCGCCGGACCGTCACCGAGCCAGGTCCCTCGGATCCTCTGGTTGCTGCGCAGGCATACCTGCGAAACCGCGCCGTAGGACATGCCCCTCGCCGGGAGGAGAAGAATGTCGTAGTCAGCCCACTACGCCATTACAGTGATTAGGTGAGGTGGAAGCCGGGTGTGCTCGGTGAGGTTACGCCGCGGGGGACCCGCTGTCATCTGTGCCCTCATCACTGCATGCTGGATCCGGGGCAGGTGGGTGTCTGCAAGGTGCGCCGGGGTTCGGCAGGAGGCGGGCTGGAGACCGCGACCTTCGCTTCTTCGGTCACTCATATCGATGCGATGGAGCGCAAGCCCTTCTTCCACTACCGCCCCGGGACACCGACCATCACCTTGGCCGCGCCGGGCTGTTCCTTCCGGTGCGACTACTGCGTCAACTTCCGGATCTCCCAATACGGCCGCGACGACGAGTCGGTATGGAATGTCCACCCGGTTGAGGCCGACGAGATCGTGGCGCGAGCCGCGGCCATGGGCGGCGCCGTCGCACTCTCCTATACCGAGCCGTCGCTGGCGCCCGAACTGACTCTCGAACTCGCTCGGCACGGCCGGGACGTCGGCGTCGAGGTCGTGTGGAAGAGCAACGGGTTCCTCACGCTCGAGGCGATCGCTCTCTGCGCGCCCGCGGTGGCCGCGGTGAACATCGACGTGAAGGGCGTGGACGAGGAGTCCCACCGGCGACTCACAGGAGCTTCGAGCCGACCGGTGATCGAAGCGATCCGGGCCTTCCGCGAGCACGGAACCTGGGTCGAGGTATCGACACCACTGATCCCCGGCGTGACTGACCCAGAGCGGATCGCCGCGGTCCTCGCCGGGATCAGCAGGGACATCCCCTGGCACCTGGTACGGTTCACGCCCGCGTACCGGATGCGTGACCAAGACCCGACGACCCCGCAGGCCCTCGCCAAGGCGGCCGACGCCGGCCGAGCCGCCGGGCTCAGATACGTATACGTCGAACGGGCTCTCGGTGCGGCGGGCCGGACCACCTGGTGCCCGTCGTGCCAGGCTTCCGTGCTGCGCCGCGGGGTATGGTCACTTGCAGAGAACCGGCTCGAAGCCGGGCACTGCCCGGACTGCGGAACCTTCCTCGAAGGGCGTTGGTAAGGCATGACCGGCTACCGTTTCGTCGAGAATCTGCCGGATCTCATCCAGCCGGAGGAATACGCCGACCATCCGGAAGGACGGCTCGTCCGGCTCCGCATCTCGGTGACCGAGGACGGAGTGGAGATCCTGGGAGACGCCTTTCGTCCCGAGGTCCTCGAGGAGATCCTCCGCAGGCTCGGCCCCGATGAGATCGAGCAGATGCTCTGCGGCTGACCGTCATGACCGATCGCTGAGGATATCGCCGATGACCTCATGGAGCTGTTCGGGACCGACCCCCGGAGCGAGCACGTGGGTTCGCGGCGCCGGGTCCTCGACCGGGATTCCCGGATAGTGGATCCGCACGATATGCAGGCCAGGCCTGCTCGGGCACGCCAGGTAGGGATGGGTCAGTAGAACCAGCCGTGGCAGCCCGTCAAGTGAGTCGCTGAGCTGGGCGGCGGCCGCGACCGCAGCCGTCAGCGCAGCCGCCAGGTCGGGCCGCTCGACGTTCCCCCCGGACCACAGATGCACCAGGTCGGCCATCTCATCGAGAAACCTGACCGCCGGTGAACTGAGCGGCACGAGCGCGCACCGGCGGTGCCGCCGGATCGCGATGCCCGCCAGGAGGTTGGCGATGAAGCGTAGTGTCACGCCGATCGCGCCGAACGCCGCCGGGGTATCGTCAAGCAGCAGGACGACCGGCTCTGCCACCATGGGGAGATCGCCCTGACGGGTTCGGAAGAGCAATTCGTCGCGGGACTTCTTGACCGCGAGCACCATCCGGGGCAGCGCGAGCTGGGAGGGCAGTAGCGAAGGCAGCTGGCCGTTCCTGGCGATGCCCGCGCGGGTGTCGCCCACTCCGTGGCCCTGGGAACTGCCTTCGGAGCGGAGCATCGATCGCAATCCCAGCAGCCTCCGCTGCCGGGGGGCTAGCGACCATCCGCCGAAGCTCTGGCTCCGCACCCTGACGAGGAGGTCAGGTTCGGCCGCCACCGCGTCTGGACCCAGCAGCGTCGCCAGGATCAGCACCGAGTCGTCGATCCGGTCGAGTTCACCGAGCAGCGCGGCGACCGGTGGCTGGTACGTGTCGGGAGCGACCGGCACGCCATCGAGCGCCTGCTCGACCGCGGCGCGCAGGTCCTCCCGTATCGCACCCGCGGGTGGCAGCCGACCCTCGTCGGCGGGCAGGCCCGAGGCCACGAGTACGGCCAGACCGACCACAGCATCGGGCGGCCAGCGCAGACTGCGCAGCATCGCGACACCAGGGTGGCCATCGAACTCAGCGAGGGGTCCGGCGTCGCGCCCGAGCAGGAGCGAAAGCAGGTTGGACAGGAGCGGAAGACAGACCATGGTTCCGGTGGCCGCTGTCGCGGCCGCGAGTGTGGCCAGCACCGGCGCGGGGTGCGGGAGCGGCATCCGCTCGTCGCCCGGCAGAGGCGGGACCGTCAGTTGCCACCGGACGACGGTGCCGTCGTCGTGGCCGACGGCGAACCGCCCGTCGGCCGCCCAGTCCACCGTCGCCACGGGCCTGCGGCCATCCGGCGGTGGCGGCACCGTCAGCACGGTACGGCCCCGCCGCACATCCCAAAGATCGACCGCGCCGATCACGCGCAGCGACGGGATCGCGAGCAGGCGGGAGTCTGGCGACCAGGCCAGCGGCTGGGCGCTGTCTCCGGCTGTCGACTGGGCCAGCGGCTGACTTGCTAGCCAGGTACGGGTGTTCCAGACGGTTACCGGGCCCGCGGTACGGTCGACAGCGAGATATCCGCCATCGGGGGACCAGAGCACCGCACCGGGGCGGGGTGTCGAGCCGATGGGCAGCCGGCGGAGCCTTTCCAGGGTCCGGCCGTCCCACAGCACCACCGCGTTGGCCGAGGCGGCGGCCAGCACCGTCCCGTCCGGTGACCAGGCTGGGTGACCGGCCCCATCCGGGACCGGCACCGTGCGGGCCGTGGTCCAGGTCCGGTCATGGACAAGCAGGTCCCGTCGGCTCGGCGCGGTCACCGCCATGGCCTGCCTGGACCAGCTCGCCGGGCCCACGCCTGCGACGTCCGCGATGGACGCGCCGGTCGCCGCGTCCAGCACGGTGATCCGGCCGTCCGCACCACCGGCCGCGAGGAACCCGCCGTGGGCGGACAGCGCCCCTGTTCCGGCCCGCGCGGTCCACCGCGGGTGCTCGTCCTCCCCGAAGCGGGTCACCTCACCGCTCTCGCGGTCCTGCAGGAACCAGCCGTCGGCGCACCAGGCAAAACGGGACCGCCTGGCCACGACGGTGGGCACCGGCGCCGGGGTCGCGTCATGGGCGACGCGCCCGGCCGAGCGAGCCATCCCGGCCGCCCACCGGCGCAGGGCGGCAGCGGTCCGCTGCCCGCCCGACGGGAGCACGCTGTCAGGCAGCCTGAACAGCGTCACCGTAGCCGCGTCCGTCCGTACCGCGGCCATCCCCGTCTCGTTCACGTGCAGACCAGCGGCCTCGACGAGCGCGGCGGGCAGCCCCGCCTGCGGCTGCTCTGTTCGCAGCAACTGCCGGTCGAGCAGGTCGACCGACCCATCCGGTCTTCCGACGAGCAGCGTGGCGCCGGTACGGCTGAAGCCGAGGCCTGTAGGCCGCCCGCCCAGCACCAGCGGTGGCGCGCTCTCGCTCCGGGTCAGGACGCTGAGCACCCGGACGTCCCTGAGCCCGGCGGCCACGATCAGGCCGCCGTCCGGTGCCCAGGCCAGTCGGAGCGGGTAAATGTCGCCTACGTCGATGGAAGAGATCATCGTTTCCGCCGGCAGGTGCCAGAACTGGATGGACCTGGGCCGGGCGACGCACAGCTCGTCTCCGTTCGGCCGCCAGGCCAGGGCAGTCACCGGGTCTCCTCCGCCCCGCAGCCGAGTGACCCACCCGGTATCTTGCCGCCAGAGCAGGATGATGCCCTCGTTGGTGCCCACGGCGAGGGTCAGGCCGCTGAACGACAGCGCCACCGCGGAGACGTTCGTGCGCTCTGTCAGCTCCTCGGGGACCGGCAGGCTCGCGCCGGTCACCGCGTCAAGCAGGCTGAGTCTCCCGCTGGTGAGCAGGGTCACGGTGTCGCCGCCGGCTCCCCACACCGCCTCGATGGGGAACTCTGCCAGCGCGTCCCAGGTCCGCGACCAGCCGAGTTGTCCGCCCAATGCCTCCCGCACCTCCACCAGCCCCGCGCCCACCGTCAGCAAGCTCGTCCCATCGGGCGAGATCCGCACGCAGCGGCATTCGCGTACGGCCACAGTCGCGACGGCTTCTGGCGTAGTCATGTATCGGCCTCGGCGGCCAGCTCGTAGAGCCTCGCGGCGAGGGCGGGCTCCCCGGCTTCCCAGTACTTGCGGGCGGCCTCCGCTAGCTTGCCTTGCTGTTCGAGCAGGAAACCCTCGGTGCGCAGGCCGACCTGCTCGGGGTTCGGGGCACCGACTGCCAGCCCCGGTCGCTCGACGCGGGCCGTCGCCGCGTCGACGTGCTCCAGGATCGACAGGGCGGAGGCTGACAGCGGCCCGCTCGTGCGATCGGCGGCGACGGTCGAACCGAGCCACAGCGACCAGACAGGGACCGTGTCCGCCAGGGAGAGGCGGTGGGCCTGGCCAGGCCGCAGGATCACCAGCGACTGCTCGTCCACCTTGAACAGGCCGACCCGCGCCGGTCCGGGTAGCGCAGGCTGGAGACGATGGCCCACCTCCTGATACAGGGCACCCGGCCCGATCCGGTGCAGCGGTACGCCGAACGGGATGTCGGACACGCCACGGCCCGGCTCGGCGAGCAGATGCCAGCCCGGGCCAAGGACAATGAAGGCCCGCTCTCCGGCGGGGTGCCCGGCCAGAAACCGGCGGAGCGGTACCAGCTCATCATCGTGGAGCAGCAGGGCATCGACCGTGCGCGGCTGCTCGTCGCGGACAAGCGTCACCTCTATCCCCAGGTCGGGAGGGAAGCGTCCCTCCTGCGGGACAGGCGGGGGCTGGAGCGTCATGTCGGCTCGCAGTGGCGGCGGGAACTCGGCGCCACGCTCGGTGAGTTGCCACACGCCGAGGTCTCCGGCGAGCAGCCACTCCTGGCCTTCGGGCACCCACCGGCCCAACTCCTCGTCTGTCAGCGGCAGGGTGAGGCGCTGGTCGATCAGCAGCCGCCCGCCGGGACGGCACACGACAGTGTGCGGCAGCCCGCTGAGTGCGTGCGAGAAGGCCCGGGGCACCGCTCGGCCACGGCCGGTCACCCTGACCAGCACGGCGGCCCATTCCTCCGTCCGCGGCCGGAAGATCCCCTTGAGCTGGGCCATGGTGACCCGGAGATCCAGATTGGCGGACTGGAACCGGTCGATAATCCAGCGGGCGAGCAAGCCCGTGGTCACGACGAGGACCTCCTGCTGGTCCTTCGCCCCGGTACCGGGCGCGACACCGGCCGCGAGCTCGACCCACGACACGTCGGGCCACGCCTGAAGGTCACCCCAGCCGTACCGGCGACCGCGCGGCGACACGAGATCCGGCCCGTCGGGGACGTGGACCACGCCCCCAAGCGCCCAGGTCAGCTCGATATCTGCGGGCCGGTGCTGGCGCACGACGGCCCAGATCGCGCCGTCCGGGGCCCGGTGAGTCTGCGGGTAGCGGCGACGGGACTCGTCCCTGACCGCCGCGATAAGCGTCAGCGCGTCAGCGGGGCTGGTGAAACGGGCCGCGAACAAATTCTCCGGAGTCGGCGCCGGTGCGACCGGCTGCGGCGCGACCTTGGGTTTTGCATCGAGCCGCGTAATGTGGAATCCGCCGCCCGGCGGCGGCGGCTCGCGAGGCGGCGGCGGCCTGCGCCACGGTGCCATCACAGATCCCGTTCCGGTATCCCGGCGGTACCGCCGAGTGCCGACCGCGCCCACTCCCGCCAGCGGCTCGCCGTGCCGCGCAGGCGGCATCGGTAAGCGGCCGCGAAGATCTGCGCCGCCAGGTCGGGGCGGCCGAGCTGGTCAGCGGCCTGCACGGCCCACTGCATAAGCCTGGCCTGTTCGCTGGCCGGGGTCACCCCGGCCAGCTCGTCTTCGACCCGGCCGAGAACGGCCGCGAGCTCGTTCGGCTGCCGCTCGAGCGCCGAGCAGAGCGCGGCGGCGATCCGGAGCCGCAGGCCCTCGCCGGGTCCAGCCGAGGTAACCCCGGCCAGCAGACGGCGGGCGCGCTGCGGCTTCCCGGCGTCGACGGCCAGGATCCAGGCCGCCTCCAGCTGGTTACCGGCCGCCTCCCACAGTTCGGCGGCGTTCTCGGGACGGCCGAGTGCCAGCAGGCAGGACGCCGCGTCGCCGGTCCGCCCGGCCCGCCGGTAACAGTCGGCCGCCCTGGTCAGCTCCCCGGCCGCGCGGAACAGCTCCCCGGCCGCGACAGGCTCGTCGGCCTTGTCCCGGCAGCGTGCTGCCTCAGCGGGCTGGCCTGCCTGCTCGAAGCAGAGCGCCGCCTGCGCAAGCAGGTGGAGCCGACCAGCCGTCATTCCCTGGCTTCCTCGCGTTCGCCGATCGACGGGTCTTCGTCGCCCGGCTGATAGGTGAGCGGGGTCGCGTCACGGTCGAATCCCCCCACCACCTGCTCAGGAGCGGGCCGCCGCGCCACGATCTTGCCGACCTCGTGGGCGATCCTGTCGTGCACCGCGTCGTGCTCAGGTTCGTCCTCGGTGCTGATGTCCTCGATCAGGAACTCCTCGACCTCGCCGGTCTCGCTGTTGACCCGGAAGTTCACCCGGACTCGCATCGTTACCCCTCCAGCTCGAACTGGATCTGGATGACGCCGTCCTCCTCGCTGACCTCCAGGTTCTCGCCATGTTCGGCCGCGTAGACCTGCAGGGCGGTGGAGTACCCGGCGGCGACCAGCTGGAAAATCCCCTTCAGGGTCTCGCCCTGGATGACCTCCAGCTTCTGGCTGGCCTGGACGTCGAGATCAGGCCGCAGCTCGGCGGCCTGAAGCGTCAGCCGCCGTTCGGCGGTGCGCCTCGCCTCCTCCGCCGCCTCGTCCGACCGTTCGTTGAGCGCGTGTCGCGCGGCCTCCTCGGCCTGGAACTTCAGCGCCTCCTTACGCTCTCCGGCCAGCTCGGCCGCCTTGGCCTCAGCGGCGGCCTTGGCCCGCTTGGTAGCGGCTTCCCTGGTCTGGCCTCGCCAGTTGTCGGTGTAGTAGGTGCCGCTCGCCTCGACCGTCACCTCGTCTATCACCTCGCCGGTGGCGACGAGGGTTGCCTCGCCGATGGCTTCGATCGCGACGCTCAGCTTGATGACGATCTCCAGCTCGCCGGTGTCGGGCCGGTAGGCGGTGTGGCCGCCGGGCACCGTCCTGCGGTACTCGCCGTCGATCCAGACCCATTCCGGCGAGACCTGCATGGCCTGTTCGAAGGCAAGCCGGGCAGGCGGCGGCAGCAGGTCGGCGATCGACTGGACCAGCCGCGCTTCTGAGCTGACGTCACCGCGTGCCGTCGCGGCTTGTTCGATCTCTGCCCGCCAGGCCTCGGCGATCTTGCGGGTGGCCTGGACACGTACCCGCCTGGGGTTGCACATGACCCGTCCCTTCAGTTCTGTTGGTCGAGCAGTAGCGAGACCCGGTCCCGCTGCGCGCGGATGAGCTCGTGGGTGGCGCGGGCGGCCGGGTGACTAGTTCGGGCATCGGTCAGCAGCTCGTTGATCGCCCGCAGGGTGGCGATCACCGAACCCCGGGTGACCACTCCCGGCCTGGCCAGCACCAGCGTGGCCTCGTGCTGGGCCAGCGCCTCCAGTTCGGCGGGGCTGCGGCGGGCGCTCACCGGCTGGCCGCCGTCGGCGGTGACCCGCTCGTAGACCACATCCCTGACCGGCGCCGCGTCGGACTGTTCGGTCCAGAAGTGGGCCAGCGGCCACAGGTCCCTCGGCCTGGCTGTGCCGTCTTCCCGCAGCAGGGCGGCGGCCGCGACGAGTTTCTGAGCCCGTACGATCCTGCGGTCCGACAGGGTAACCCCCTGGGCGAGTAGTTCGCCGACCAGATCGGCCAGGATTCCGCGCACCGGCTGCAGGTCGACGTCGCCGAGCACGTCCGACAGCTCCGACAGATCCTCGATCCGCAGGGCTGGCGGTTCCCCGCCGGGCACCATCCGCCGCCGTTCCTGTTCCCAGCCCCGGTCCAGCAGCTCGGGCAGCCGGGCCGCGCCGACCGGCTCCACCTCCAGACGCAGCAGGAACCGGTCGCTGAACGCCTGCAGCGCGGGATCGTCCGGCAACTCGCTGGACGCGCCGAACAGGCTGATCAGCGGGGTCCGCTCCGATTTCGCGCCGTTGTGGAAGCGCCGCTCGTTGATCAGTGTCAGCAGCGTGTTGAGGATGGCGCTGCTGCCCTGGAACACCTCGTCCAGGAAGACCACCTCGGCGGCGGGCAGCATGTCCTCGGTCTTGATCCGGTACGTGCCCGTCTGGAACAGCTCGAAGTCGAGCGGCCCGAAGATCTCAGACGGCTCGGTGAAGCGGGTGAGGAGGTAGCTGAACCGTTTGGCCTGGATGAGCTCGGCGAAACGCTGGATAAGGTCGGTCTTGGCGGTGCCCGGCGGCCCGATGAGCAGCAGGTGCTCGCGGGCCACCACGGCGAGTACCAGCAGCGCCGCCGCGTCCCCGCGCCCGACGAACCTCGCGTCCAGGCTCCGGCGAATCGCCTGCAGGCTTCGGACGGTACGCAGCTGCCTCTCGCTCGGTTTCACTGGCGCCCCGCTATGCTTCGCTGCTGTTCGCGCCGGGCCCGTTGATAGTGCCCGATCAGTTCGCCGAGCCGTTCGGCGTCGGCGGTCCTGCCCTCCCGCCATTGGCCGACGAAGGCATCGCGGAACAGAGCCCGGATCTCGTCGCCGTTCCAGCCTTCTGAGGCGACCACCAGCGGGTCCATGAGCCCGGTGACGTCGATCTCAAACCGCCTGGCATGAACGGCGATGATGCCGCGGCGCGCTTCCGCGTCGGGCAGGCCGATGTGGAAGCTCTGGAACCGGCTCGGGCGCAGCAGCGCCCGGTCGATGATCTCCAGCCGGTTGGTAGTACCGATGACGAGCATCTGGACGTCGGGCCGGAATCCATCCATCTCGGTGAGGATCTGGGCGACCATCGCATTGCCAGCGCGGCTGCCGCCGTCGTCGGAGGTGCTGCGACTGGCCGCGATGGAGTCGAACTCGTCGAATACGATGACCGCGGGGGCGTTCCGGCGGGCCTCGGCGAAAAGCTCCCTGATCTTGCGCTCGCTCTCGCCGACATACTTGTCGGTGACCTCGGGCCCGGACACTACCTGGATCGTCGCGTCCATGCAGTTGGCGATGGCCTTGGCGAATAGCGTCTTGCCTGTGCCGGGCTCGCCGTGGAAGATGAAGCCCCTCGGAATCAGCTCTCCGCGCAGGCTCTGGTGTTCCTCGGGCAGCGACCGGGCCGCCGACATGACGTCAAGCGCCCGCATGATCTCCGCCTTGACGTCGACGTAGCCGCCGATGTCGTCGAAGGTGACGGTCGGGATCTCGAAGCTGCTCGAGGCCTGGGCCTTGAACTTGCGGATGTTCTCCTGCAGGTCCTTGACCGTGATCTGCTCGCGCCCCTCGGTCTCCTGGTAGGAGTAGCGGATGGCCTGCCGGAGCCGGACCGGGTTGAGGCCCGCGACGTACTTGTAGAAGTCAGCGGTGTCGATCCCGGTGAACCTCTCGGCCTCGGCAGCGGTCAGCAACGCCCGCTCAATCGGCTGGAAGGAGCCGTTCTTGGGATGCCAGACGGTGCGCGGACTGCCCTCGAACCCCATCCGCACCGCGAACCGGGAGGCCAGCACTTCGGGCAGCGTCAGCGACGGGTCGCTGAAGGCCAGCATGACCTGGTCCTCCGCGCCGTAAAGCAGATCCACCAGATCCCGGGTCTCGTTGGCCAGCGCCGAGTCGGAGCCGCCGCCGAGCAGGTCGAGATGGGTGATCACCAGGACCTGTCCCTGGGTGATGTCCTGGAGCAGGACGCGCAGCTCGGCGAGCAGCCGCTGCCGGAGGCTGGTCGTCCCCGCCTGCGGACGCATGTCAGGCGGCGGCTCGCTCTGCTCGCCGGGCGGGGGGGTGGGTACGTTCAGCACCTGTGGTTCATTGCCGCTGAGCAGGACGATGTGCCGGGCCAGATGCGGGACCACGATCTTGTCGCAGGAAATGAGCACGGACAGGCCGGCCCGCAGGAACGAGGCCGCCTCCCCGATATAGGAGTGGTAGGCAAGCCGGGTGGCGTCTCCCTCGGTGATCATCTCGGGACGCTCCACGGGGGCGGTGCCGTCGGCGGACGCCGCGTGATCCCGCACTACGGCACGGGACGTCCCGTTCGGAAGGAAGACCTGGCTGCCCTCAGGGAACTGGGTCACGGGAAGCCAAGTGACATGGATAGCGCTCATCGGCAGCGCCGCCAGCTCCGGCGGCAGCGGCTGGCTCAGGGCCAGGTCGGCCTCGGCCAGCGCCATGCCGAGGGCAGTGTCGGCGGGCTGGCCGCTATACCGGGCGACCTGCTCCACATCGTAGTAGACGAGTTCGATTTGGGCCCTCATGCGGCCTCCAGCTCCTGTACGCGCCTGAACAGGTTGGTACCGATCCGTCGCCCCGTGAGCCGGGGCCGCGCTTTGAACCGGCGCGGCTCGGCGGCCTCAAGCTCCGCCAGAGCCCGCCACCAGAACGCGGTCGGCACGGCCGACTGGTGCGGGCCGCCGAGAACGTGCTGCCAGGCGGCACGGGCCCGGATCTCGTGCTCCCTGCCGTAGTGGATGAGCGCCGTCTCGTAGACATCGACCACGAAGTCGGGATCCTCGTGGCGGATGTAGGCCAGGCACTCGCCTCGCCAGAGGGCTTGCTCCGGCGTGTCCGGCGGTGCGGCGAAGCGCAGCACGAGAATGTCCCTGGCGGCGCGGTCGGCCCGCAGCCGGTCAAGGAGGTCCTCGCATCTCGCGGCGGTCCGGGGTCCCGGCCGATCCAGCACGCCGGTCAGCGGCGAAAGGTCTAGGAGCTGGTCGCCGAGCTGACGCAGCAGCCTGACGGCGGGCGCCACGAGTCCGTGATGAGCCAGCAGGTCGGCGGCGTGCACCGGTGACGGCACCGCTCGCAGCAGCAGGGCGGCCCGTTCACCGTGCCCGTGCGCACCGATGGCGGCGGCCAGGACCGCGGCGGACAGACTCGGCGGGCGCCGGTCGCCGAGCAGCGGCGGGACCAGCCTGAGCCGGGCCGCGGTGACCGCGGCCAGCCTGCCCACGCACAGCAGCAGCTCGTGGCCCGGATCGGCGAGCCGGACGGCCTCCGCGAGGTCCCCTTCGGGCATGGCGTCGTTCATGTCAGTCGCCGCCCAGCGCGCGATCCGCAGGGCGGTATCTTCCGCTGTCATCGGAGATCCATTGGTCGTACTCCCTAAGTCCGTCCTCGCCGCGACCGTAGAAGCGCAGGACCCGGCCCTGGTGCCGAATGTTGATCAGAGCCGCGACCTGCCAGGGCCGCTGGAAGGTGGCCATATGCAGATCGACGTCGATCGAGGACAGGCCCATGCTGAAGTCGATGCCGACCACGTGCGTGTGAAACCAGCCGACGAGTTCCTCGGCCTGGCCGCGCTCCTCGATGAGCTGCGCAACGGCCAGGAAAGACTCTCCGGTGAAGGTGAAATGGACCCGTCCCGCCCCGGAGCGGTGCGCGGGCGTCACGTGGGTGATCTCGACGAGATGCGCCCGGTCATCAGCCTTGGTCACGCGGCCGAGCAGGAAGCCGCCCTCCTCCATCCGGCTAGAAAGCGGCATCCCGCGGAGGAACTGGCCGCGGATCTCGGCGGACATCAAGATGTTGAGCCTGCCCAGGCGTTCCGGGTCGAGGCCGAGGTCTTCTGGCCGGACTCGTTCCGCGTCCGCACCCGCCATCGGTGTCAGCGTGAACGGCCGGTGGCGCCGTTCGCCGAGGTCCACCTCCACCGATCCCTGGGCCTCGGGGGCCGGTCGCTCTTCGCCCGCGAGCTGCCCTGCTAGGTTCTCCGCCGTAAGGACGAAGGCCAGCAACCGTCGCCGCCGCAGCCGGAAACCCCACCGCGTCTCGTCGGGCTCCATTTCACGCAGTTCCGTGGCGAGAATCGGACCGAGCAGATCAACGACCCGAAGCCGTTCCTCACGGACCGTCTCACCGTTCTGGATGACCCGCAGGCTGCAGTACCCGAGCCTCCTGGCGAGGTTGCGCACCTCCGGCGGTCCCAGATAGGGCTCGGGGTCTCCGGGCTCTTGCAGGTCCAGCTGGATCTGGCCGCGCATGGCCATTTCGCCGAAATGCCGCACCGCTGCCTTGCGCAGGACGGGAGCGAGCTGGTACTCCCCGAAGTACCGCTGATCCTGGCCACAGTAAAGCTCGAGATCAATGTCCATACGACTACCTCTCGAGCGGTTTCAGCCAGAACAACGGATGGGCGAAGCTCTCGTTCACCGCTCGTCGCCCGCCAGCCGTTCCGCCAGCGGGCTGAGCCAGAGAGCGGGGGTGACCACACTGCCGGCCTCGCGCTTGGTCGAGGGGCGCATCGGCGGACCGCCCAGCGACTGGATCACCCGCTGGCCGGAATCGGTCCGAGCCCACAAGGCGGCGGGTGGATCGGGGTACGTGCTTGCTTCGACCACGTCGTAGTTGCGGTAGGTACCGATGTCGACGAGGAGCTGGCTGAGAAAGCCGAAGTCGAGATCGGGCCGGTAGCCGTCCATGAGCGGGCCGAGACACACCATTCCCGGCCGGACGCCCGGCTGGGGCAGCCGCCAGATGTTCGGATGGAACACCGGGGAATCCCACACGACATACGGCGCGACCACCGGAAACATCGCCGTCAGGTGCATGGTGAACCGGTGGAAGTCAATCCGGACCGGGTTCAGCCGCTCCCAGGGCAATGCCCGGAAGTCCTCGTTGCTGAGGTTCTGGGTGCCGGCGAGGAAGTCGTCGAGGTCCTCGGGCGGGGCCAGGCCCGGCCCGTCCAGCTCGAAGCTGAGCCGGTTCGGCAGGTCCTCGTTGTCATAGCCCGTGATGCGGAAGGCGGCGTGGCTGAGTTCGTACCGCCGGATCTGGGCCCGCATCCGCAGCTGCGCCTCCATCCGCAGCTCGGGCGAGATGCTCCCCGCGACGGCCTTGGTGCCGACGCGCAACTTCCCGGCATCCTTCACCTTGTTCTCGTGCAGTGTCTTCTCGGGGTCGAGCCGTTTATGGCCGCTGTCGGTCTCGGCGTCGATGACGGTGCTGACCGTACCGCCATGCTGGTCGGCCATGGCCCGGGTCTCCTGCACGATGGCGGCGGCGATGTCCCCCGGCGTCATGGTGGCCGGCACGGACTGCAGGAGGTAGGGGGTCGTGTCGGGGCCGAACACGGTGAGGTTGCTGTACAGGTACGGCCGGAACTTGTACTTCTCGTAAATCACCTGGAGCTTCACGCCGGGGGCGAAGGTCTGCATCATCTCCTGGATCTGCTGCTGCAGCCGGGCCGCGTTGTCGCCGGGATCCGGGATCTCGACCGCGCACTGCTGCTTGGAGACGTACAGCAGGTCCGCGGTGTTCGCTCCGAGCTGCTGCCTGATGACCTCGAGGAACTCATCGGGCAGGTCCACGCCGACGAGTATCAGCGTCGGGCACGGCCCTTCCGGGGTGATCCCCCGGGCCGGCGTCTCTGGCGCTGGCAGCTTCCCGGACCACTTGGCGTGCATCGCCTTTATCTCTTCATTGCCGAGATACATGCTCGCCGTCGCCTCGATCAGCGCGGGGATTCCGTCCGCGAGGCCGAGCCCCTGATCTAGCTGCAGCACGATCGTGGACCAGAAGGACTTGGCGTCAGCGAACTTCGGTATCAGGTGCGGCGGGAAGCCGATCTGGATGAGAACCGACCTCGCGGCCGCTTCGTCGAAGTACAGCTCGGCCATGAGCTTGGCGACTTCTGGGTGTTTCATCGAGGGGCTTCCGTTTCCAGTTCCAGATATCTGACATCACCGGGCGGTCGCACCACCGGGAGGATCTCTCCCGGCGGGATGCCCAGGTCGGCGAGGATGAGACCCGGGTCGGCGGCGGCGAGCGCCATGGGGGCGAGCGGATCACCCGGGACGATGGGAGCCCAGGCAAGCACCTGCTCGTCCGGCTCCGCCAGCGCCAGCAGATCGGCGGCGGCAGCGGTGGAGGTGAGGCCGGTACGGGTGATCCGGCCGGGGTCGATGGGCTGATGGCACGGGCAGTCCGGGTCCCTCCTGAGGGCGACGGTCACGCTCTCGCCGGTCACCGGATCAAGCCGGACCGCCCCTCGCGGAACGGGCAAGCCGAACAGCAGTCGTACGGCCTCGACCGATTGCCAGGAGGCGGTCATCGCCGATACCGGAGCAGACGCTCCGACGTGCTCCGGAGGATCAGCGCAGGCGACGTGCCAGGTGGCGAGGGCGCGTTCGGCGGGCGTGCAGCCGCAGGCGAAGCAGGGTCCGCCGGGCGGGTAGTAGCGGACCTCACCGCCCCACGGATAGGTGCCGGCGTCGAGCATCCCGGCGCCCACCATGCTGCAGCGGCCGGTGAGGGCGATCCGGTCGGCGATGCTATCCAGGCAGCTCAGCACGAGATCGGCGGAGCGCAGCTCGGCCAGTCCTGTGCCGTGGCGGAAGTCGGCGGCGCGGGCCGTCACGCTGAGCCCGGGTTCTCGTGCGCGCAGCGCGTCGGCGGCGGCCTCCGCCTTGGGCCTGCCCAGGTCGGCGGGGCCGTACAGCGCGCCGCGGCTGAGGTTGGACTCTTCGATCGTGTCCGGGTCGCACAGCAGCAGCCTGCCCACGCCCGCCTGGGCGAGCAGCCGGGCGACCTCGGATCCGACCGCGCCCACCCCGACGATCACGACGGACGCCGCCGATAGCGCAGGCTGGCTCCAGTCCGGGATGAGAGCATGCCGCGCGTACCTATCCTCTGCCACCTCACCGCACCTTCTGGAAGCTGGTCGGGCAGCGGACGAGCGGGCCGTTGGCGATCCACGCGTCGTAGCAGTCGTTGCCCCGGCCAGGGTCACGGTGTACGCCGAGCTTGCACTTCGGGTCCTCGGGACTGCACGGGCACAGCACGGCCATCTCATACGGCCGGAACGTCTTGCTGCAGAACGCGCAGTGCAGTCGCGGCCGGACCGGAACGAGCAACAGATGGCCGGGCAGCAACCGTTCGGTGTTCATGCCTGCCGGGGGCGGGTTGGCGCCGTCGAGGGCCAGGTGGAATGCCTCGGCGCGGGCGTCGTCGGCCGCCTCGCCCTCGCCCTCGACGCTGTGCGAGCAGGGCAGCGCGGGGCTGTGGTGCCGCACGACCAGCGGCGGCCCGTACTGCACGAATACCCGGTCCTCCTGCCGGAAGGTGTGACCGCACTCGTCGCAGTAGTCGGCGAGCCACACCGAGTCCGTGGTCGTCATCGCCACCCCGTCCACCCCGGTGTTGATCGGGTCGCGGCCCCGGCGGCGGCCGCGTTCGAACTGCCTGACCAGGTCATCGCTCATCGCAGACCCCTCATCAGGTCGCGGCGGGGAAGGAGACGAAATGAAGACCGGAGGTGTCGCAGCGGCCTAGTTTCATCTCCGCGCACGCGATCTCATAGGCCTGCTCCGCTGTGTGACCCGTTCGGATTCCGGTATAAAAGCCTCGAGCGAAAGCGATCGCGCAGTCATCCCCGATAGAAGTGACGGATCCCGCCACGGCTCTGGTCGCTCCCCGGAAAGACTGCGCGTTGCCGCCCGTAAAGCAGGAGTTCAGGACAACGCAGTCGAGGACGCCTGTCGTCGCGGCGGCGATCGCCTGGGCGAGCTCTTCGGGGCCCACGTCGGCAGGCGCCCCCCTGTCGTCTTCAAACACGAGCTGCCCATTTTGTCTGCCATGTCCGGCGAAGTGCAATATTTGAGGTTTTTCGTGCAGGATGGCTTGAATGATATCGGTGACCCGAACGGCGTGCCGGGTCCGGATTTGTATACCACCGAGATCCTGGATCTCCTGGAGCAGCCGCGCCTCGTGATCGATCCGGATCTTGGACTCACGCAGCGGGTCGGTGAGAAGACAGAGAACGGTTACCGGTCCGGCCGCACCACCTAGCTCTACCGGTCCGGCCGCCCCACCTGCCTTGGTGAGCAGGGCCTGGGCTGCCTCGCTGCCCGGGTGATCGCGTACTGCGACGGCTAGCAGCTTGCGAATGCCGTCCGGGACGATCCCGCGTTCCAATCGGAGGACAACGTCCGGCCAGAACGTGTCGGCCGAACGAAACTGCGGAATCTGCGCGGCCCGATACCCGATGCCGATCAAAACGGCCCGAGCCGACCCCTCATCAAAGTACAGGTCCTGCATCAAAGAAATGATCGCGTTTCGCACACCCGCCCCTTATGTCGCGTTCACCCCGCTATGTACCAGATTGCGGGGGCGATCCGTCCTCCTGATTAATACCAGCAGTACGGGCTAAGCGTACCCATTGCCCCACTATGCTGAAAGTCGAGCAGGCTGCCACTGGGTGGGGATGGTAGATGGCCGAAGAGACGCTCCAACTTGTCCCATTTGACACACTTCGTGAAACCAATGTGTCCTATGTGGTGGATTTCAACGGTCAACAGCGCCAAGCGGCGGGCATCAGGCACCGGCTGGGCCAGAATGCCTTCAGCGGGCCGGTGGCGCTGAAGATGGCCGTCGACGGAGAAGACGGAGAAGGGGCCGAATCGCGCCTGCGGCGAGAACTCGAAGTCGCCAGATATCTGGGCCCGCGTGGCGGCGAACTGCTTTCCAAGTGCCTGGGATACAACTTCAGCGACGCCCCGGCGTCGACCGTCGTCACCTACCGCGGCCGCCCGCTGGCCGACCTCGTCCGTGACGAGGCGCACTGGCCGCTCGACCACGCCCTCAGGACGAAAATCATCACCGATCTGATGCAAGGGCTCGAACTGCTGCGCGTCTCCAGCATCGTGCACGGTGGCATCGGCCTGGACACCCTCTACTGGGACGGCACCACCCTGCAGATCACCGACTTCGGTCAGGCCGCCTTGTGCGGAAAGTACCCCGATGGCCGCGCCGCCCACCATGGCGACGACGTCTACGCGGCGGGCCTTGTCATCTACCACGTGTACACCGGGCAGCCCCCGCCGGCCGACCCTGTTGACCTTCGGCGGCAGATCGATGAAGTGCAGGACGTCGAACTGCGCGACCTGCTGCTACACCGCGACCTAGTGGCCGGCACCGACCTCGACTACGTCTTCGCCGCGGACCACGACCAGCGGCCGACGTCGCGAGTGCTGCTTAACCGGCTGGATAGGCGGCCGCACGGCATCCAATGGGAGCAGTTGGTCGCCAGGGACCGGGCCGTGCGCGAGGACTTCAGGCGCCTACGGGAGCGGCAAAGGCGGTTTCGCGACGTCTACCTGCCCTGGATCGCCCGCCGACCCGCGCCCCCGCGCCCCCGGCCCCCCAGGCCGGTACGGCCGCCGGCGGGCCGGCCCCCCACGCTGGGCCCGCCGGGGGTCCGGCGCCCAAGGTCGGCGCGCCCCGGCCGCGGACCGTCCTGGCCCTTGGCCGCGGTGGTGGCCGTCGGAGTGGCCGTCGCCGTCCTCGTTCTCCTGGTGCTCCTATGAGCGACGTCTACTGCCCGATCTGCGACAGGCGGATCAACTGGACCGCGACGCCGCCCTACCGGATCGGCGCCCAAGGCCAAGCCGAGCTTCTCGTCCAGGACTCGCTGGAAAGCGAGGCGTCGTGGCGGGACCGGCTGACCATGGCCTACCGACCCTGCGGCGAAGTAGGCCAGGCAGGCACGCACCTGCTGCCCTACGACTACGCCGACTACACGCCGGTCACCATTGGCATGATCGGACACTCCAAAGCGGGCAAAACGCATCTGCTGGCCGCCATGATCTCCCGCCTGTGTTCAAATGATCCGGTCCTCGACCGGCTCGGCTTGCGGGTCAGCCCACTCGACCTGGCTGTCCACCAGAGGTACGTGACCGAATACATCACCCCGTTGATCTTGCACCGGACGGAACTCGCGGGCACGCCCGCGACCGCCGTGATCGAGTTCTGCGACGCGCTCAAGGTCACAAACGCCGAGAACCGGTCGTTCGCGGTCACCTTCTTCGACCTCGCTGGAGAGCGGCTGGCCCGCCCGAACAACGAGGAGGTGCGGTTCTACGCCTCGGCGAAAGCCCTGGTGTTCGTCGTCGACCCGGAGTCCCTGCCGAAGCGGGCCGACCCGCGCACCGCCGGCGATGCGAGCTTCGAGGTGGCACTGCGCAGGCTCGGCTCCAGGCCCCGGCCCTCGGCAACCGAGGCCTTCCACCCGGTGGCGGCGGCCGTCGTGGTGGCCAAGGCCGACCTGATCCGGTTCGAGGACAGGCTGGTGAGCGACTGGCTCGCACTCGGCAGCGCCGAGGAGGAGGTCGAGCTCCGCACCGTGGAACGCGAGAGCGAGGACGTGTACGCCTACCTGACCCAGCGCGGAGCGGCGCAGTGGTTGCGTCCGGCCCAGGAGTGCTACCGCAGCACCCTGCACTTCGCGTCCGCCACCAATAGCCAGGCCGCCGAGCGTAACCAGGCCACCCAGCGCATATTTCCCGGGGCATTCCGGCAGTGCCGAGTACTGAAGCCCCTCTTGGCCGTCTTCGCCATGACGGGCATCCTCGACGAGAGCGCTTTGCTGCCGTCAAGTGAGGAACCGAGATGAACCAGGCCGTTCACCAGATTCGCTACTGCTGGTCGGAGTCCTCGCTGCTCGGTACCCGGGGCATGGGCCCGGTGGAGTCCACCCTGCCGCCGGATCTGCTCCCCACCTGGGATCGGTACCTACGGGACCACGTGTGGGCGGCAGGCGCGGAGCCTGGGTTCACGTTCGTCGTCTGCGATGGCGTGGGAGCACTCCTCAGGAAGGTGGCGACGGCGGACGGACGGCCCGGATCCGCCGCGCACGCGCTGCTCAGCCCGCAGATGACGGCACAAGAGGCACTCGGGCTCACCTCCTGGGACGGCTGGGGCGCTTCCGCCCTGAGCGTGCTGGACTGGCCCGCGCTGGAGCCAGCCGCCGACCGCGGCCTCGGCGAGTTGCGCGCCCGGGCTCGCACCACGCTGGCTGACCGGCTAGCCGACCTGTTCGCCCAGCTACTGATCGCTCCGGCCGGCGGTTATACGGTGATCGGCGAACCTGATCCGCTGGCGGTTACCTGCGCACTCGGCGACCTGATCGGCGAGACCCCGACCTTCGCCAGCGACGAGTCCGCGGACACCAGGCCCGACCTGCCGACCGCCGTCTTCCTGCGCGAGGCCTCCTTCTCCTCGACCACTGCGACGCGGCGGCGGCTCAGCCCCGGTAACGCTCTCGCGGATGCCGCCCTCTCCTCCTTCGCCGTCGCGGTCGTCGACGCGTACGTAACCGACGGCCTGGATGGCATCGCCGCCATCCGGCCCGACCGGCCCCCGGCCAACCCCGCGGAGGTCCGCGAGTGGGCGCAGGCCGCGCAGTTCGCCCCCGGAGTCATCGCCGACCTGACCAGGCTGCCGAAGTTGAGCCCGGCCGTGCTGGGCGGCCTCGCGAATCGGCAGGCTCTCGAGCGGGTCAAGGCCGCCGCGACGGCCGCGCCGGCCAGCCACCTGATACACGCACTTGACCGGCGGCTCCCGGCGGAGGTCGCGTCGGTGCTTGTGCGCGAGGCCATGGTCAGGGTGTCCAGCGCAGCCACGGACCCCCTGCTGCTGGACCGCCTGGCCGAGCTGGGCCCGCTGCCGCTCGACCTGGTCGCCGGGAGCCTGCCGTCTGGTTTCGACCATCTCGCGCAGTTCACGCAGGCACTGCTGGCCCCCGGCGACCGGCGGGTTCTGCTCGAGCGGACGGCGGAGAACATTCCCATCGCCGGGCTGATCCGCTGGATCGACGAACACGCCGCGGCGGACCCGGACGGCGCCCTGGCGGTGTATTCCGCGCTGTGCAGGCGGGCTCGCAAGGCGTCGAAGGAAGATCTCAGAGTGCTGGTCGCCCGGAACGCGCTCGTCGACGCCGTCCGCCAGATGGCGGAGTCCGAACGGCAATCCTCGGTCTACCTCGTGACCCTGCTCAGGGCGCTGCCCAAGCATGCCCTCGAGCCCGACGTCATCGCCGAGCTGGCCGGGCACACCGATCCGGTCCTGCTCCACGCCCTCGACACGCTCGTCACTGATCAGCCAGGGCGAGAGGCGATCCACCGTCAGGTACGGCTGGCCTACTACCACGCCCACCACCTCCAGGAACCCGCCGCACTGCTGCCTGAGGACAACCCGGCAGATTCGAAAGCCCCCAGCCGGCGGCGGGTCGCCTTCCGCCGCCCCCACTCCAACCACCGGAAGCCGAAGTGACTCGAAACCTGACCAATGTCTCCAGAGATCTGGAAGGGCTTGCTCCGGGCGCATCCCAGGGCGAGCGAGCGCTCCGCGACCTCGCCGCCAAGCTCAACCGTTCGGACCGAACGGACCTGGCCGGAGCCGACCTCGCCGGGATGTACGCCCCCGCATTGATGCTGCCCGAGGGAACACGGTGGCTGCGCTGGCCCGCGAACGGGTTGGAGCTGGCCAGGGACATTCTCATCTTCGTACCCGTCATCTACACCTGGTGGAAGATCTCCCAAGCGCTCCAGGCGTACGACCATTACACGGGCACGAGTCCCTTTCTGCTGGCCTGGCAGCAGGGATTCGACCACAAGACGGATCGCCTATCCACCTCCGCTCTCGTGGTGGCCGGGGTCGTACTTAGCGTCATAGTCCTCACTTTTGTCGCCCACCAGGTCCGGACCTGGTACGACCGCCGGGTCCAGCACCGCCAGCAGCGGCTCGCGGTTCTCCTCGCCGAGGCAAGCCTGCTCCTCACTCAGTCGCTGCTCGTCAACGCACCCGACGTCACCAAGGCCGAGCTAGCCACCATCGGCACAAAGATCACCACCAGCTCCCGATCGCTGCAGGAGGCGCTCAGCAAGGCCGGTGCGGACATCGTAAGCGCGGTCAACACCAGCCCGGGGAGCAAGCTGCACGAGATGTTCGAGAAATGGACAGCCGCTGCTAACGAACTCAGAACCCTCGGCACTCGCCTCCAGGGCACCCAGGAGATGGTCGGCCAGCTCCGCGAAACCCAGACTGCCCTGTCCGGCATGGCCCAGCAGATCGGAGACGAGACTGCGCGCTTGCTCACCGCGCTCGAAAAGGAACGATCGCTTTCCCGCCAGGAGGCACACGCCCACCACGAACTCGCCACCAAGGTCGGAGAGTCCACCGAGCTCCTGCGCGAATCGCTCTACGGCCTCAACCAGCGGGCCGAGCAGTTCAATGAACTGATTCTCCGCCTAGTGTTCGTCGTCAACCGCCTGGATTCCAACGGCGGCCAGCCCTCGGCCCCCGGCGGCGGTTTCAACTGATGGCCCAGAACCGTTCGCGTCTGACCATGCTGGCGGGCTGGCTCTTCGCCGACCTGTTCCTAGTTCTCCTCATCGCAGGCCTGGCCGCGCTGCCCGCAAAGACTTCGGCGAACCCCGGCAAGCCACCAACGCACCCCAGTCCCTCCCCGACCACCACCCACAGCCCAGGCCTCAATCCTCACCGCCTCGACTTCAGCGTCAACCTGTCTCCTAACGTTTTCCGCGCCGGCGCCCGCGACCAGCTGCTGAACGAGGTGAACGCCGAACTCAACCGCCTAGACCCGTCACACCGCCTCGTCGGCTTCGTCCTCGTCTTTGCCTCCGATGACCAGAACGATGTGGGAAGGGCGATACGCACCGCGACCCAAGCCCTCAACCTCCTGCGCGGCCGCTCCCCCGACTTCGCCTCCGCGCAGGGCCTCGGCTACTGGAACGGCGCCAACAACGACTTCGAGTTCAAGATCTTCCTTCTGAACTAACGCGGCCAATTACCCCCTGATGTCGCACGCGGATCGCACGCGGTGGGCAAGAGCGGCGGTTCTCTGCCGACCTTCCGCCGCTTCCTGTATTTGGCTCGTGAGAACGCGAATGCAGGATCGATGTCGGTTGCGTAGCGTCACGGGTCACCCGTCGCGGAGGATGCCTGCTGACGGACCGCATGCCATGGTGATGCCGGGCGCCGCTGCACCCACCCGCCGAACCGGAGGAATGGCGTGACTGCTCAGCAGCTACTGACTGCGTTGTTTAACGCTGGTATCGCCATTTCGATAGGTGCCACCGTCATGTCGCTTGGCATGACTTATACCGTTGGGCAGCTGGTGGCGCCCCTGCACCGTGTCGTGCTGGTCATCGCCATGGTGGTGCTGAACGCGGCCGTGATCCCGGCTATCGCGTGGGGCATCGCCGAGATAACGCCCATGGACTCCAAGTACGTGCCCGGCCTGGTCCTGGCCACCCTCGGCGCGGGCAGCGCAGCGTCGCTGAAGGCCGCCCAGCTGGCCAGCCGGGCGGACCTGCCGCTGGCGGTGTCGGTGGTCATGGTGCTCCAGCTGGTCAACATCGTCGCCGTGCCGTTGTGGGCCGGGCAGGTGGTCACCGGCGCGTCGATCAGCGCCTGGGACATCGTCAAGAGCCTGCTCTTGGTGGTGCTGTTGCCGCTGGTGGCCGGGCTGGTCATCCGCGCCCGCTACGCCGATCACGCCAGGGCCTGGCAGCCCGAGCTGGTCAAGGCAGCCAACCTGGCGCTGGTGGTCGCGCTGGCCACTGGCATCGCGGCGAACTGGAGCACGATCGTATCGATGTTCGGGTCGTGGGTCATCGTCACCGCGATCATCATCATTATCGTCGCCGGTGCCCTGGGCCTGCTCCCGGGCCTGCTGCTGGGCGGCAAGAGTGCCGAGATCCGCACCACGACCGGCATGGTCTCGGTCTTCCGCTTCGCCTCCCTGGGGCTGATCATCATCGGTGCCCAGCTGCACGGCAATCCGGTCTACCTCGGCCCCGCGCTCACCTTCGCGCTGGTCGACTTCATCGTCCCCCTCGCCCTGGCTGTGGAGATCGGCCATCGAGCCGGAACGGCGGAACCAGCATCGGAGCTGGCTCCGGCGCGCTCGGCACACCCTTGAAAGAAGCGGTCAGGTTCTCGTTACTGTGACCTGGTGCTAGGAACCGGCTGGACCGAGGTCACTGCGCTGATCGCGGCCTATGTCATCGCGGTGGTGGCGACTCCGGCCAGTATCTCCGGAGTCGCAGATCCTCCTACGGCGGGTTCGGGGGAGGACACCCACACTTCCACGTGATCAGGCAATATCCGGCTCGGCTGGACATGTCCTTCGCTAGGCCTGCGTGTTATCGTCTGGTGATACAGCGTCGCTGCTCCAGACCCCGGTAGTGGCAGGAACTACTTCCTGGCGGTGAGTTGAGTGAGCAGTCCTGGCGCGCGTGACCCTGCGACGGGTAGCGGACCAGCTGTCCGTCCGGACGCTGTCTCCGCACCGCGTCCCCCCGATCGCCGTGACCGGTGGCTCCGCATCGTGCCTGAGGACGTCGTGACACCCCCGCCCGCCGGTCAGCCCGGCCACGGCAGCGAGGCGGCCCTGCGGAACCAACCGGTCCGCATCGTGGATGGCCGTATCGAGGGCGGCTACACCGACGTGTATGAGGTGATCTGCCCCAGCTGCGGCGATCATCCGGACCTGGATTACTCGGAGATCTCGCCGCGGCTTCAGTGGCTTCGCGGGCCGCACACGCTAGGGGCGGCCCTGGCTGTGTATCACAAGCATCTCGGGCTTCCCTGGCCAACGAGGCCAGTGTGGAAGCTTCAGGGTCCTGACTAGGCGAAGGCCAGGACCGCGAGCTCGACAATGAGCAGCGAGGCAAGACGGCTGGGCGCGCACTGGTCTGCGTGACCACTCGCCGAGCTGGCTGAACTTCATGCTCGCTGTTCGGCGCGGGTCAGGAGAACGTCGAGGTCCTTGGTATTCGCCGAGCTGGTGGCCGTTGCTGCCGAACGGCGGGGCTCGCATGTCGAAGGGCCCCGCGAGGTGCGTTTGCCGCCAGGTGTGGCCTCGGTCATTGGAGGAGGCAAACCAGGCGTCGGCGGTCAAGGCGGCATCGCCAGGCCGGTCGTTACGCAGGTCGTACCAGGTAACCCCGACCGTGCCGTGCGAATCAACGGCGATTGACGGGAAGAACGCGAACGCGCTCACGCCCGTGACCTGGCTGCTGCTCCAGGTGCGGCCGCCATCCCGCGAGCGTGCTACGGCTATCGCGCCCGAGCTGACCGAGCTGTCGTGTTCGTTGGCAACATAGACGGTGCCGTCGGGACCGACCGCGGCGCTGGGGAATCCCGGCTGCGGGTACTCGTTGCCCGTCTCGGGATCGAAGAACATCTGGATCGGCTGTGACCCGGCCAGCACCGGCGGCAGCCAGGTGCGCCCTTCGTCCAGCGACCGGGTCGCGTAGAGATGGCCGATCCCCGCGGCCAGGTCACAGGCGGTATGGAGATCCGATGGAGCTTGGCCCCGACCGGCCCGCGCGCCGCGCACCCGGCGATCGCGATCAGGATCACTACGGAGATGGCCACCGCCGTCACGCGTGTCATGGTCTCCCTCATCCCCTGGGCGCTGCGAGCAGCGCACGCGTGCGTTCGGAATTAAACCCTTAAATCATCCCGAACGTACGGCGCAGCACGAAGGTGCCCGCTCCCTGGCGGCCCTCCCGGTAGGCCTTCGTCACGGTGTCGGGGTTAACCGTCACCTCGGCGGCCACCTGCTTGACCGTGGGCAAGGGCGAGCACGCAAGCTGACACCCAGGAACCACGAGCACCATCGCTGCTGCGGGGCCGGGCGAGCCGTGAGACGAGCACAAGCTGCGCTCGCTGCTGCTGGACGACGTTACTTCCAGGTACGCCAAGTGCAAGGCTTCGGCGGAATTTCCAAAGAGGAGCGTGAGACTAAACGCTGGCCTTGTCCAGCGCCTGGGCGAAGTCGCCGACCAGGTCCTGGGTTCCCTCGATGCCCGAACTGATCCGGATCAGGTCCGCGGTGATGCCGAGGCGGTCCCGGTCCTGGAGGCTCATGCCCGCGTGCGAGGTGGCGGCCGGCCGGGTGATGAGTGTTTCCACTCCCCCGAGGCTCGGCGCCGCGTAGGCCAGGGTCACCGCGTCCACCAGAGCCTGCGCGGCCCGCTCGCCGCCGTGCAGGAGCAGGCTCAGCATGCCGCCGAAGCCGGACAGCAGCTTCGCCGCGTGCGCGTGATCGGGATGAGACGCCAGCCCGGGATAGTTGACCGCAGCGACCGCGGGATGGTCTTCCAGGAACCGGGCCAGCGCCAAGGCGTTGGCGTTCTGTGCCCGCACCCGCAGCGCGAGGGTCTTGATGCCCCGCGCCAGGAGGAAGCCCGCGTGCGGATCGAGAGAGCCGCCGAAGTGGTTGAGCGTTTTGCGCACCTTTTCGATCAGGTCCGCGCCGCCCATCACCGCACCGGCGACCAGGTCGGAGTGTCCGCCCAGATATTTGGTCGCGCTGTGGAAGACCACGTCGAAGCCGACCTGGAGCGGGCGGAAGTTCACCGGTGACGCGAAGGTGTTGTCGATGACCGTGACGATCCCCTCGCGCCGCCCGAAGTCCGCCACCTGGTCCAGCAGCCCGACCCGCATCAGCGGGTTGGTGATCGTCTCGACGAGAAAGACCTTGGTCCGCTCGGTGCACGCGGCTTCCCAGGTCTCCGGCCGTCCGGCGTCCACGAAACTGAAGGACCAGCCCAGATCCGCCGCGTGACCGGTCAGGAAGTCATGTGTCCCGCCGTACAGGCAGTCGCTGGCGAGCATATGGTCCCCGGCGCGCATGAGGGTGAGCAGGATCGTCGTCACCGCCGCCATCCCGGACGACGTGGCGACCGCGGCCTCGGCGCCCTCGATCGCCGCGAGCTTGTCGTGCAGGTAGTGCTGGGACGGCGTCGAGTTGAGCCGGATGTACTTGAGGTCGTGGTAGCTGGTGCCCGGCTCGACCTCGTACACCGTTCCTTGATAGATCGGGAAGACCACGGAGCCGTCGGGCCCGGGCCGACGTTCCCCGCCGTGGACCGCGACGGTGTCTATTGATTCGCCGTTTCCGTGCACTCCACTCTCCTGTCGCGTCGTAACCTCAGTAAAACCATCACAACAGCCTCGCGATGATCACACAACTCCCGTCACCCGGTGGAACGTGCGCCCGTTCCGGCGAATGGACTCAACCTTCACTGCCGGTCGGGGGAAGTCCGGTCGAGGGCGCGCATGGCGCATGACGAAGGGAAACGGGGCGGCGCCCGGGACCGCCCGCTCCTCGGCCACATTGAATGCCACAATCCGGTAACGGGCCTGCCGACACCGTAGGCATTCTGGCCGAGGCTAGCTCGCCGCCTCGCCGGGTGTGTGCTGGGTGGCGTGTGGCTGTCTTGGGACCGGGCTCTTAGGCGAGTCCGGGAAAGTAGCTGCCGTGGAGGCCGACGGGGATGTGATGGGGCACGCGGGCGCGGGCGATCTCGGTGAGGTCGGTGGCGTCGAGGGCGAGCAGGAACGAGGTACCCGCGGCCGCGTCGAGCACGACTGATAGCAGCACTCCGGCGTCTTCCCGCTCGGTGCCGGGCGTCCGGACGAAGACCGGCTCACCGGGATAGGTACCCGGTTCGGACCACGCCGTCGACGCGCCGCCTTCGACGTCGACTTTGGTGATCCGGTCCGCGAAGCCGCCGTCGCCCTGGCTTCCGGTCCCGTATACGTAGCGGTAGGGCCTGCCGTTGCGCCGGTCGTAGTCGATGCGCGGCAATTCCAGGCTGACGTCGGGGAGCGGCTCGCGGGTCACGTCGCCGCCGCTCAGGCGCAGCCGGTAACGGCGCAGCTGCGCCTGGGGCAGATGAACCTCACCCGTGCGCAGCCGGTCCAGGTAGAGCGCGCCGACGATGCCGGCATCGTCGTACCCGCACAGGTCGAGGATGATCTCGTCGCCGCGCTCGTAGGCGTTGACGTGGTGGAAGGCGAAGAACGGCTCGCCCTGGCAGGTGACGCGCGTCTTTCCCGTGTCCAGGTCCAGGACGCGGAAGCGGGTGCCGTAGCGCGGTTTCCAGTGGTAGTTCGCGATGAGGGGACGGCCGGACAGCGGGATCGTCACCGGAGTCACGACGAACGGGAATTCCACCAGCACGATGTGGCGCTCGGTGATCGCGAAGCTGTGCATGTAGGACGGGAGCTGCGCCGGGAGCCGGGCGATCACGCGCCGTCGTTTCGTGTGCTCGTCCTGCGCGTACACCCGGTAGGTGGTGAACGGGCCGAAACGGGTCGCGTAGCTCACCAGCTCGCCTGAGCGCGGGTCGTGTCGGCCAGAACGAGGCTCAACGCCGTGGTGCTGGGTCAGCCCGTGTCGGTGCCGGTGCTGTGGCTTATCGCCGCTGTGGCGGTGCTCGCGCTCGTCGGGGCCGTGCTGTGGCTGCTGCGAAGTGGCGAGGTAGTTGCGGCTGGCCAGGAACCGGTTCGCATACGTCACCGCGCCGTCAGCGAACGCGAACCGGTGCAGCATCGCGAGCCCGTCGAACCAGTGGTTGTAGCTGCGCGAGCCCACCTCGAATTTCGCCGGGCCGGTGCGCAGCAGCGTTCCGGCCAGCCATGAGGGGAGCCTGCCCTCGACCGGGAGCGAGGCGGGCGGCAGTTCCCTGTCGAGCGTCTGGAAACCGAGCCGGTGATCGCCGGGCGCGGGAGCTTCGCTGAAGGCCTCTGGCATCGGGTAGCCTTCCTCAAGTAAGGTTCTGGATGAATCGTTCTTAATTTACCATACGGGATTTACCAATGGAAGACATCCGGCTGACGCCGACCTCCTACATCGTTCTCGGCCTGCTCGCGGAGGCAGATCAGGCGACTCCGTACGATCTGAAGGCCATGGTGGCCGCGGGCATCGGTAATCTCTGGTCGCTGCAGCACACTCAGCTCTATGCCGAGCCGGAACGGCTCGCGAAGGCCGGCTACCTCACCGAGATCCGGGAGGACGGCGGGCGGCGGAGAAAGCTGTACAGCATCACTCCCGCTGGCCGCGGCGCGCTCCGCGGGTGGCTATCGGCGGAGCCCGCCAGCGAGCTGCCGGAACTGCGAGATGTCAGCCTGCTCAAAGTGTTCTTCGGGGCCGACCCGCGCCCGATCGCGATCGAGCAAGTCCGCGCGCACCGGGCGAAACTGCGTGAATACGAGGAACTGGAGCAGGCGCTGAACGGCACCGAGGTCTCCGGCCCGCTGGCGACATTGCGCGCCGGGATCGGCCACGAGCGCGAATGGATTCGCTACTGGGCCGGCCTAGCCGGGGAAGGCGACGACCACACCTGAACGCGGCCGCATCGAACCAGCTGCCACGAGGGGTGATGTCGAGGGCGCCCAGCGGCGGAGTGACACACGGCGTCAAGCGGGTCAAGGACCGCGACGCTTCCTCGGGCCCCCCGACCCGGCTGGTGGTCAGTGAGCTGAAGACACCCAAAT
>WNGL01009551.1_pt1 | contig 31969 bp, 25 predicted proteins | sample 5400591 | NCBI WGS metagenome assembly WNGL01 (sample SAMN13153377, study PRJNA577476) | soil metagenome | isolation source: 80 cm soil or saprolite under Garry oak tree replicate 1 | place: USA:California | collected 2016-06-15
TCTGGAATGAAGTCGCTGGGAGCCCAGGCGACGAACGCGTCGTCGCTGTTAGTGTAAACAGCAATTTTGATGGTTACGGGCATGGTTGTTTCTCCTGAGGGCTATAGGTCTCCGAATCGCAGAACATCAGTGCGAGGGCCCAACATCGCTTGCCGCGGCGGTTTGGGAAGTCAGCAACGGGAGCATACTCCGGGAGAGCGCGCCCGGCAAGAGAATTTGGAGTGCGCCGGCTCGACAGCGTTTCGTAAATGCTGTCGAAATCAGGAACCATCCGCTATTCAGCGGGTCGTAGCATCCATTCCTTTGTACTATCGGCTCGTTCACGCATTATGTCGTCGCTGGTTCTTACTACGAAAGCGCCATCACCGGTCGCCGCGATTGAAACATCGGGATCGCCGGTCAGGCCCGGATTTAACAGCTTTGGCCTGGTCCACTTACCTTCTGCCGACCGCGAAAGAACATAAACGCCGCCGGACTCCTTAACCAAAACAATCACGAGCAAACCGGATCGTTGATCTATTGCGGCATCCAGCTCCCTCACCGGGCCCGCGATGAATCGCGTTTTGCGGCCATATCCATTGGGTGACCATTCGACGTGATACGCCCCCATGCCCGGCGCGTCTTTGTGAATACTCAGGTCGCACCAATCCCAAATCAAATGCACTTTGTCACCCCATGCAGCACTCCATGGGGAAGACTGACTGGTGAAACCTCGACGATCAATCAGCCACGCCGAAGTCCATTTTCCAACCTTTGGATCCCCGGTAACCCAATACATATCGAGCCGATTGTCCTGCGAAATGTTCACATCAGCGACCGCGAGATGGACCATGCGGCGACTATCAATTGCCACCGCATGCGGTGCAGTTTCATGCGAACCAATGTCGCGAAAGAAAAGCGTGGGCTTGATCAATCCACCTTCACGTTTGCCGATGTACACGTTTGCTGGCATGTAACCATAGCCCAGATGATTCTCGTACCATTGCCGCCGATTCTTGAGTGTTGAAACGAAGCCATGTCCGGGAGTGATCTCGCGCGGCTCGTCATCGTCGCGGCCGCAATATGCTTCATAAGTCGATCCATCCGGCGCGACCGCTCTCACGATTTTTCTTTTTTCGAAATAAACCCGCGGTGGTGGACCTGAAGGCGGTTGCGATTTCAAAGTGAAGGTGAAAGGACGCGCGGTCGCGGGAATCTCGTCTGCTCCGTTCAGCCCTTGGGGCCCGGGAAATTTCCTGAGCGGGACTCCGAGCAGCTTTGCAGTTTGCGCTTCTTCAAAAGCAATTTCGTCGGACGGACGATCTTGAAGACATTCAGATTTCGGCGTTCGTCCTGTTGAAGTGGATCCGAATACGAGCGCGATCAGAGAGAGCACAACAAGCAAGGTGAGACGCGTGGTAATCATCGCGAAGCATTATCGCACTGAAGCGATCGCGAAGCGTAAAATTCTCGTCAGTCTAGGGCGACAGAGTGTTTCGTCGCGAAGCGAGGAGGTTTGTTTGGTTCTCACAATTCCGGCGTTGAAACGCCGCGCTTTGGATCAGGAGTGCGAAGGTCGCCGAATAATCTATGGGACGCTGCTTCTTTTCGTTTAAGAAATAAAGTTCGGCCAGAACAATTGCGGGAATGTAAATGAGTGCCTGACCCTGTTTGCCCTCATCAAATGCCGCCCGGGCTTGAGCACCGAGGAGAGGAGAGGCGATGAAGTACCAGAAAAGCGCGTGGGTGTCCGCTACATAGAGGTTCACGAAATAATCTCCTCAACCTCCCTCCGCCACTCACCCCGAATCTCACGTATTGCGCCGTCAATGTCGAAGTCCTTCGGAAAGCCGTCCTTCCAAATTCCATACAGGTCGCGAGGTCGGCGGTTAGGACCGCTTTCGTTCGACGACAGATAGGTAGCGAGGCTCTGCTTCTCCTCCGCAGAGAGGGTTTCGCTCAGTTGTATTATCTGTTCTAAAACAGTCATCGTTCCTTACGGATAAACTATCACCGCTAAGCCTTCGCGTAAACCTCAGCGCCATCGACAGGATTTACAAGATTCATTTCCGTATCAATCTACCGGAAGAATCGAACTTAAAAGCGAGCCCTTCGGTTTGTATTCGCGGAACTTGCGCTTGACCTGAACTGAAGGACCCAAGTTCAACAATAAGCCGTGGTCAACTTTGGTGGCCGTGAGATAATTTACAAGTTGCACCTCATGCTCTTTGGCCAGCGTCAGGGCAGCTTTCAGCTCGACGACAACCCGCTCGTCAACCCACAGATCAGCATAATACTCGCCGACGACCTGACCGTCATACACGACGCTGATTGGCTCCTGTTGTTTCACTCTGAATCCCTGCTTCTCAAGTTCGATACGAAGTGCGTTTTCGTAGACCTTTTCGAGAAAGCCAGGGCCGAGTTTGTTGTGGACTGTGTAAGCGCAGCCGATGATTGTCTGAGTGAGTTCGTCGTCCGTCATTATTGTCCTCCGTGAGATGGTTAGACAGGATTCACAAGATTTACATGATTGAGAAAGCAGACCAGTTTGGATCAATTTCAAATGAGAGCTTCGTCGACCATCGCGCTGCGCGATTCCGATTCTCTCTTTTCCGAACCTATCTTGTAAATCTTGTTAATCCTGTCTAAGTTCTTGAGACTTGATAGAGTTCACCACCCGCCGCCGCAAACTCCTCCGCCTTCTCTTTCATCCCCACACCTAACGCCGCCTGTTCATCGATCTCTTTCTGCGCCGCATACTCGCGCACGTCCTGGGTGATCTTCATGGAGCAGAAGTGCGGCCCGCACATGGAACAAAAATGAGCGAGCTTGGCGCCCTCCTGCGGTAAGGTTTCGTCGTGGTATTCGCGCGCGACTTCGGGGTCGAGGGAGAGATTGAATTGATCTTCCCAGCGGAATTCAAAGCGAGATTTTGAGAGTGCGTTGTCGCGATACTGGGCGCCGGGATGGCCCTTGGCGAGGTCGGCGGCGTGCGCGGCGATCTTGTAGGCGATGACGCCGTCTTTCACGTCTTTCTTGTTCGGCAGGCCGAGGTGTTCTTTCGGCGTGACGTAGCAGAGCATTGCCGTGCCGTACCAGCCAATCATCGCGGCGCCTATCGCGGATGTGATGTGGTCGTATCCAGGCGCGATGTCGGTCGTGAGCGGGCCGAGCGTGTAGAAGGGAGCTTCGTGACAAGTCTCGAGCTGCTTGTCCATGTTCTCTTTGATCAGATGCATGGGAACGTGGCCCGGGCCTTCGATCATCACCTGACAATCGTATTCCCAGGCGATCTTGGTTAGCTCGCCCAGCGTTTCGAGTTCGGCAAACTGTGCTTCATCGTTCGCGTCGGCAATCGAGCCGGGGCGCAGGCCGTCGCCGAGAGAGAATGAGACGTCATAAGCAGTCATGATTTCGCAGATGTCTCGGAAGCGCGTGTAGAGAAAACTCTCTTCGTGATGCGCGAGACACCACTTGGCCATGATTGAACCGCCGCGACTGACGATTCCTGTTGTGCGTTTCGCAGTCAGCGGAATATAGGGCAAGCGCACGCCGGCGTGAATGGTGAAATAGTCGACGCCCTGCTCGGCTTGTTCGATTAAGGTGTCGCGAAAGATTTCCCAGGTCAGTTCTTCGGCCTTACCGCCGACTTTTTCCAAAGCCTGATAAATCGGCACGGTGCCGATGGGCACGGGCGAGTTGCGTATGATCCATTCGCGGGTGGCGTGAATGTTCTTTCCGGTTGAGAGGTCCATCACCGTGTCTGAGCCACACTTTATCGCCCAACGCATCTTTTCAACTTCGTCGTCAATCGAAGACAGCACGGCAGAGTTGCCGATGTTGGCGTTTATTTTCACCAGGAAGTTGCGGCCAATAATCATCGGCTCGGATTCGGGGTGATTGATATTTGCGGGAATGATCGCGCGGCCGCGCGCGACTTCGTCACGGACGAATTCGGGTGTGACGGATTCGGGGATTGAGGCGCCGAAAGATTGGCCGCGATGTTGATGGAAGAGTGAATCGCGGGAAGCGTCTAGCGAACCGTTGCGGGCGGGGCGCCCGCGCTCCCAGTGAGTGCGATCCGCGTTATCGCCAACTAAGTTTCGGCCAAGGTTTTCTCGGATCGCGATGAATTCCATCTCGGGCGTGATGATGCCGCGCTTCGCGTAATGCATCTGCGTGACGCACGAGCCTTTTTTTGCGCGCAGAGGCGTGCGGCGCAACGCCGGAAAATCTTCCAGGCGCCCTTTCTCTTTTTGCCGCGCCTGATTCGCGGCGTCGAAAGTCAGATAACCATCGTCGATCGGCTGTATCGACCGACCTTCGTATGATTCGATATCGCCGCGTGAAGTGATCCACTCGCGTCGCAACGCACGCAGTCCTTCGCGCACGTCGCAACCAATCGACGGATCGCCGTACGGTCCGCTCGTGTCATAGACGCGCACCGGCGGATTGTCTTCCAGGTCGCCTTTGAAATTGCGCGTCGGGTTTTGATCGATTTCGCGAAACGGCACCCGTACGCCGAGTTGTTCGCCTTCGATGTAAATGCGGTGCGAGTTTGGAAGTTGTTTGTCTTCGAGTTGAGTTTTTGATCCCGTCGCTACCGCTCCGGGTACTGACACTGGTTTGATTGCAGCGCTCATGATGTTCTCCATTTGGATGTCCGACAAACTTTAGTTTGTCGTTGACCTTGGATTGCTACTCAAGTTGAAGCGACAAACTAAAGTTTGTCGGACATAGAAAACAAAAACCGCTCCACCTAATCAAAAAGGATGGAACGGTCAACGTCTGGCTGTTTCTCCCTTCGACGGTGCTAACCGTATCAGGTTCATGGGGTCTCCTGAAGAATTTCGGATTTCGGAATGCGAATTTCGGATTTGAATCCGAAGCTTACTTTACTCCGCAATCCGAATTCGAAATCCCCAATTCTTTTCGGACTCTCAGCCTCGCTGCTTAGCGCGGCTCCCCCGAAACGTATTTGATTTTCAAACTGTCGAATCGATTCTAGGACTACCATGCTGGCGTTGCAAACTGAAATCAAGTTACCAGTGACTAGCTTTGAGATTAATTCTCATTCACACAGTCTCTTCAGCGAGGTGGTTAACGAAGTCAAGTAACACGGCCAACGGCCAGCCGTTTCAACGGCTTTAGGGAAACCGTTGGAAACGGTTATGAGTCGTGGAGATTATCGCTTGCCACCTCGCTAAAGCGAGGTGTTAATGAGATTAGCGCACAGTTCGGCTATAATCCCGCTGCTTTATCACGCCAGAACTTTCCGGAGACAACTAATGTTGCAAAGTCGCATCGTCGCGATTACCTTGATCGGAGCCCTGCTGTGCTTATCTATCCTGGCCCAATCAAGGAGCGACAAAGATCTACTCGAGCGCATTCGCAAGGAAGAAGCGAGCAATTCTCAAATCATGAAGACCGAGCACATGCTGACGGATGTTTACGGTCCGCGGCTGACCGGGTCGCCGAATCACAAACACGCGGCGGAGTGGGCGCTAAAGCAGATGACTGCGTGGGGACTTTCGAACGCACATCTCGAGCCTTGGGATTTTGGCCACGTTGGCTGGCTCAACGAACGCTTGACGGCGCACATGATCTCCCCAATCAAAGACGTGCTCACTTGCGAAGTCCTTTCGTGGACGCCCAGCACACGCGGGCCGGTGATGGCGAAAGCGTATCAGTTAATTCTGCCGGATCGGCCCACGCAGGATCAGTTGACAGCATTCTTTGAATCGCAGAAAGCCAGAGTGCGCGGCAAAATCGTGATGGCCGGCAAGCACACGATCGTGGTCGTGAATTTGAATCCGCCGGCGAAACGGCTGACTGATGAACAAGCGGAACAGCGGTATGGCCCGAACGCGCGGCCCTTTGCATTTCCGACGCCCACGCCCACTCCGACGCCTGCGCCCGGCGCGCCGAAGCGTTTGACGAACAGGCAAATAGATGAGCAGCTCGATACGTTTCTAAAACAGAATGGCGCGTTGATTCGAGTGAACGATGCGGGCCGCGAGTTTCGACAAATTCGCGCGTTTAATAACCGGACTTTTGACGTGACAAGAGTGCTGCCGACAATCGTGATGAGCAACGAAGACTACGGACGCATTACGCGCATCCTCGCTGACGGAACTGAGGTCACGCTGGAATTCAATATCGTCAATCGCGTCTATCCCGAAGGCCAGACTTCATACAACACCGTGGCCGAAATTCCCGGCTCGGACAAAGCTGACGAAGTAATCATGCTCGGCGGCCATTTGGATTCATGGCACGCGGCGACCGGCGCGACCGACAACGCCATCGGCTGCGCAATCATGATGGAGGCCGCACGCATTTTGAAGACACTAGGCGTCAGACCGCGGCGCACGATTCGCGTGGCGCTATGGAGCGGCGAAGAAGAAGGACTGTTAGGTTCGCAGGCATACGTGAAAGAACACTTCGGTTCATTTGAAAATCCAAAGCCCGGCTATGAAAAGGTCGGCGGCTATTTCAACATCGATTCCGGCACCGGACGCGTGCGCGGCGCCGGCGTGTTTGGTCCGCCTCAAGCCGCGAACATCATGCGGGACATTCTGAAACCGTTTAAGGATGACGGAGTGGTTGGCGCGACGGCTTCGCGCAGCCGCAATCTGGGCGGCTCAGACAACACATCGTTCAATCAAGCTGGCCTGCCCGGCATCGGCATGGGCCAGGACCCGATCGAATATCAATCGAATACGTGGCACACAAACCTGGACACTTATGAGCGTATTCTCGAAGACGATGTAAAGAAGGATGCAGTCGAAGTCGCGTGGTGCGTCTATCAATTGGCGATGCGTGACGATCTGCTGCCGCGATTTGCGAAAGCGGATATGCCGGCGCCGCCGCCGGCTCCAACGCCCGAGCCGACACCACCGCGGCCAACGCCCGCGAAGAATAAACGACGAGGTTAGTTACACGCCTTTGGCCGAACTTTTAAAAAACTTCGTTGTGGTACTCATTGGTTTTGCCGGCACCGGCAAATATACGATTGGCCGCGAGCTCGCCGCGCTCACGGGCGCGAAGCTGATCGACAGTCATCTAATCAACAACGCACTGTTCACCGCAGTCAATGCGGACGGCGTGACCCCGCTTCCGGAACAGATTTGGGAAAAGGTAAGACGCGCCAGACACCTCGTCTATGAAACCATCCGCGATTTGTCGCCGAGAGAGCTGAGTTTTATTTTCACCATTCAACTGATCGAAGAGGACGGAGAAGATCACGCAGCGTTTGCAGACTTGGTTGAGTTGGCGGCGGTTCGCCGCAGTCTGCTGGTGCCAATCCGTTTGGTGTGCGACGTGGAAGAGTTATGCCGCCGCGTCGTCGGCCCAGGACGCGCTGCGATGCTCAAACAAATCACTATCGCAGCCGCTCGGCAGCGCGCTGAAACTAAGACCGTCCTGACTCCGCGCCATCCAAATGTGCGGACTATCGATGTGACGCAAAAGTCGGCAAGGGATAGTGCCGCGGAGGTCCTGGACCACGTATTATCGCTTGTCGGAAAAGAATGACCACCGAAGCAAACAAACTACCGGTTAGGAAATATGTTGACGCCTTCAATGGCGGCGATATGGATCGGTTGCAGGCGCTCTTCAGCGAAGATTCGCTTGTCTATGGCGTTCTCGGCTGGGGCGGAATGGATCAGGTGGTTCCGATCTGGCGAGAGATTAAGGCGGCATTCGATATTCAACTTGAAATCGAATCAATGATTGCCGAAGGCGATATTGTCGGGGTGCGTGATAATGCCTCGCAGATGCGACAGATGGGGTTGCCGCTGGCGTAGAGGAAACAGGGGATGATTTTAACGCAGAGGACGCGGAGGGTTCCGCAAAGTAACGCAAAGGAAAACGCTGCGAAACCCCGGGTTCGATCTTATTATTGCCCGGCAGGCTCAGTCACCAAAGGCGCGTTCAGATACTTCGCGAAGAATTTCACGTAGCGCCGAATGCGGTCCATCTGATGGCGTGGCTCAGTGAAGCCGTGGTTTTCGCGCGGATAGACCACAAACTCAACCGGCACGTTTCGTTCTTTCAAGGCTTGATAGAATTCCTGCGCCTGCGCGATCGGCACGCGCGTGTCCACCTGTCCGTGCATGATCATAGTCGGCGTCTTCACGTTGTTTACGTACTTCATCGGCGAGCGGTCCCAATAAAGCTCCTGCGCGTCCCACGGCGACTTGTCTGAATAAAACCAACGCAGATACCGTTGAATATCATTCTGTGAATACATCGAATAGATGTTCGTTAGCCCTGCACCCGGCGAAACGGCCTTGAAGCGATCCGTCTGCGTCAAAATCCAGAAAGTCATGTAGCCGCCATACGACCAGCCGAACGCGCCGAGACGATCGGGATCGGCGATGCCATTCGCGATTATCGCATCGACGCCGGTCATGCAATCTTCATAATCGCCCTTGCCCCAGGTGTTCTTATTGGCTTGAGCGAACGCCAGACCTTTCCCGGTCGAGCCGCGAAAGTTCGGTTGCAGCACTGCAAACCCGTTCGCTGCAAGCACTTGCACCGTGCCGTTAAAGTTATTGATCGAAGCGCCCGTTGGACCACCGTGCGGATTCAAGAGAAACGGCATTTTCGTTCCGGCTTGATAACCTACAGGTTTAGTGAGAACGCCTTCGATTTCGGTGCCATCCTTACTTTTCCACTTAACTACCTCAGATTCGGCAAGTGAATAATCTTTAAGCCATGAATTGTGATCGGTGATCGGGGTGAAGTTTGTGAAATTGGTGTTAGCTCGATAAATCTCCGTCGGCTGGGTCGGCCCTGAGAAGGTCCCGACGATTGTCTTTCCGTCGCGGCTGATTTCACTGATGCCGGTCACGCTGCCTCGCTGTGAGAGTGGTTGAACAACGCCGAAGGTAACATCGTAGAGTTCGATCGCCTCGCGCGTGTTGGTGCTGAAAATAATACTGAGTTGGTCGCGCGTCCACACCGGCGTACCTGCGCTCAAGTCGAACTGGCTGGTCAGTTGCTTCGGCGTGCCACCATCGGCCGAAACTACATAAAGGAATGTTGTTGAAGGACCGGGATCACGATCAGGACTGCCGGTGAAGGCGATCTGTTTTCCGTTTGGCGACCAGCGCGCGTTATCGCTCGATGGCGTGTCAACCAACTTTTTCTTTTCCTTTGTCGCGACCGTGATTATCCAAACATCGCTCAAGGCGCCGTCGTCGGCCTTTGGGGTCGGGCGAACGGTGTAAGTAATGCGCGTTCCGTCAGGCGACCACTGCGGATCACTGACGGTGAAATTGCCTTCGGTGAGCCGCTTCTCGTCTTTCTTTGTAATGTCGAAGAGCCAGAGATGGGTCATCTTGATGTCGTGATCGATTACCATCGTGTCGTCTTTGACTTTCTTCCGGTCTTCTTCATCTTTGTTCGGCTGATCGGTCGCGGTGAGGAGCAACTGTTTGCTATCAGGTGAAAAGCGAAAACTGCTCACGCCGCCCTTGTGCGAGGTCACGGCCCACGCCTCGCCACCATCAGCCATCATCATCCAAACCTGGCGCTCGCCATCTTTTTCGCGATCGGCGAGAAAAGCGATTATATTGCCGTCCGGTGACCATTCGGGCGCGGTCGCACTCTTGTCGCCGCGTGTATATTGTCGCGCTTTTCCGCCGTTGATTGCCACGACCCAGACTTGAGTGACGTTCTTCCACTCTTTGTCCTTCTCCATTTTCGTTTCGCTCACCGTGTAAGCGACGCGCGTTCCGCCAGGCGAAATCCGGGGCGCGCTCACCGCGTTGATCTTCATCAGATCGAGTGCGGTCAAGAGTTTCTTTCCATCTTTTGCCCGCGGCGCCGGCGCTTCATTCTTGGCCGGCTTCGTTTCTTCCGGCGTCTTTTCCTGCGCCGGGACGAAAACGGCGGTTGCGATTAGGCAAAGCAAGACCCTTAGGGCGATAGCTAAGTGCTTTCGATTCATCATGATCCTCCTGAAACTGCAAGACCCACCGGCTGACGCCGTGGCACCGACCCGAGACGCGCAAGTTATGACAAACGCACCTCAACTTGCAAGAGTGGAAGGATTAGTTCGGTGAGGTAGTCCCTCGAGTCTTCCCCAGTTAACCTCTTAGTCCTCCCCGGCTAAACTCTCTCCCAACAGCCCGCGTTGACAATCGCGAAGGCGCTTTGTTAGCGTGAATCGCGAAGAGGGTCATTTAAATATCGCGCCGGGTAACAGCCTCAGTGCCGGCCTTAATTTGATCGCTGATGTTCAATCACAATGTTCGCCGCCCGGCCCCCAAAAAACGCTTCGCAATTGCGCTTGCGCTCTCAATAATCCTCATCGTTGCTTCAGCCTGTCACCTGGTTCACAAACCTGTCGAAACTGAGAAGCTGCTGACTCCGCTGTCTGAAGCCGACACAGCGCAGTTGATCACCACGGTTAACAACCTCGTCACAATTAAGTCAATCCACGGATCGGTGGACATTCAGTTCGAAGACACTTCATTCGCAACTGCGGGCATTGCCGAGAAATATCGCGCCGCCGAAGGGTCGGTCACGCTCCAGCGTCCGGGAAAGGTTTATCTAGTGGTGCAGGGACCTTTCGCCACCCCTATAGCACATATGGCTTCCGATGGCGAACACTTCCGGATCGCGATTCTCAAAGGCGATGACAAATACAGACGTTTCGTGCGCGGCACTAACAATGCCATCTATCCAAAGCTCGATATGGATGGCCAAAGTAACGCGGGGAAAAAAGACAAACCGAATTCGGAAGCCCAAACTGTAAACACATTATCGAATCTGCGCCCACAGCATCTTACCGACGCGCTGTTGATTAACGCCATCGATCCGCACGCGACCGGAGTGATGTACGTGCAGAGCGAGTTTTTCGAGTCAGAGAAAGACACCAGCCAGCCAAACAGCAAGAAGCGCATCGTGCGCGGCTATTATTTTCTCGAAGAATTTCAGGCCATCGGCGATAATTCAGCACGTCTGCTGCGACGGTTCTGGTTCGATCGCGTGGGCGGCATCCGCTTGGCCCGGTTGCAGACTTTTGACGAGAAAGGCGTACTGATTACCGACGTCAGTTATGGTGCGCTGAGGAAATTCGGCGCCGAAGGAAACGTTTTGTTACCGGCGCAAATCTCGCTGACCCGGCCCCAGGATCACTATAAGATTACCATCACCTATCAGACGCCTGAGTCGCTGACCGTGAATCGGGATTACCAGTCAGAAGTCTTCGTACTTGAGAATAAGTGGGGCCTGCGCGAGGTCGATCTCGATGCCGAGAAACGGTCAATCGTAATGCATTATTCCGTATGCGAGCGAGGTATGCGCCTCGGCCAGCATGTCATCGAGCGCCAACGCCCTTTCTGCTGCCTCTGAGGACAGCCAACATTGAAACGCAAGGAGATCGGCAAGCAGTAGGTTCTAACAGGAGAACTCCGCTGCAAGCTGAGACGGCAATCACCCGAAGTAAAGAGCTTCAGGTGGTTGCTTTTTTTGTCCGATAAGCTCTAGCTTGTCGAAGCTTTGGCGCGTTACAGAACCGCGAGCGGTCGCGACCGGATCATTTTCCATTTGACATTCGCGAATTCATAGGCGCTTGTTCCCTGCGCCGGGGGACAGGTCCGTTATCTAAACAGAAGCTGTTTCCTAAATGGCAAATGTTAAATGAGAAATGGAAAATGATCCGGTCGCTACCGCTCGCGGTTCTGTAACTCTCCTTGACCAAACACTAATGAACAGGGCTAATATTCTTGTCGATCGTTGGACGCATGTCACAACCCTTAATCATCGCTATCGATGGACCTTCGGGCGCGGGCAAATCTACGTTGGGACGGATGCTCGCGCGCGAATTGGGATTGCTCTACATCGATACCGGTTCGATGTATCGCGCCGTGGCGCTGGCGGTGATTGAATCGACCATCAACGAGTCTGATGACGTGGCGGTCGGTTCACTGGCGTCGCGTATCGATATCGATCTCGCTGGGGATCCTGATTCGTTGCGCGTGACGCTGGAAGGCGATGACGTGACTGATCGCATCCGCGCTGAAGACGTGACGCAAATGTCATCTATCATCTCAACCATTCCCGCCGTGCGCCGCGCGATGGTGCAAAGGCAGCGCGAGTTGGGCAAGCGCGGCGCGGTGTTGAATGGCCGCGACATCGGCACGGTCGTATTTCCCAACGCTGACATCAAATTTTTCCTTGACGCTGTGCCCGAAGAAAGGGCGGAACGACGTCTGGCCGAAGAGCGTGAACATAATACGAATGCTACTTATGAACAGACTTTCGCCGATATCATCGAACGCGACCGGCGCGATACCACCCGCGCCGATTCGCCCCTGGTAGTTGCTGATGATGCGATTGTGATCGATTCGAGCGGTCAACCAATTGAGAAAGTGTTTGAGCAAATGATGAAGACCGTCCGCGAAAAAGACAGAAAATGAGACTGCTTAGATTTAGTTTTAAGAATGAAGCGATCTGGATAACGATCTTTTCGCTCGCACCGCCGATTATCGGTCTCCTGATTTTCTTGATCGTATGGTTGTTGCATTCGTTGCATTGAGAAATCCGCAATCGATGCCGAACCGCTTGCGGTAGCAAGCGCGTAAACACCCCTGATTCGGCGGCTTGCTAAAGCACAGAAATAACCGCTCGCTACCGCCAGCGGTTCTGTACCAAAACATGTTCACCGGAATCATTGAAGAACTCGGGCAGGTGCGCGAGGTGGAAAAACGTGGTCAGGACGCGCGCATTTTCATTGAAGCACACACAGTGACCGAAGGATCAAACGATGGCGATTCGATTGCCGTTAATGGCGTCTGTCTCACCGCGCTCGATGTGAAGCCCGACTCGTTCGCCGCTGATGTTTCCAAAGAAACCCTTTTCCGGTCAACGCTCGGAAACCTGAAAAAAAGTTCGCCTGTTAATCTTGAACGCGCGGTCACGCCGATGACGCGGCTGGGCGGGCACATCGTGCAGGGTCACGTTGACGCGCGCGGCACGTTCTTAGGCTCAGAAAATCACGGTGACTCATGGACCTTTCGCTTCGCTTTGAGATTGCGGTCATTCCCAAAACCTGGGAAGTGACTAACTTCTCGCAACTAAAGGCAGGTGACGAAGTGAATCTGGAAGTTGATGTCATTGCGAAGTATGTCGAACGGATTCTGACATCTGAAGGCCGCGGGGGCTGACTCTGCCGGCTAATCACTCGGTCCAGACTCTCTTCTTGCCAATAGGTTCCCTTTGCACCTTCGCGTGAACCAGCCCTGCTTTTCGCGCGAGGTGGCGAAGTGAATCAGAAGCCGCGAAGAAAAACCAAAAACCGTCCGTTGCCTATCCTGAGTCGCGAAACCTCGCCTTTTTGAGATAACATAAGTCAAAATCCCCAAATCTGTGATCGGAAATCCAGATGCCATTCGCTTCCATTCCAGATGCTGCCGCCGACATTCGCGAAGGGCGAATGATCATCATCGTGGACGACGAGGACCGCGAGAATGAAGGTGATCTGGTTTGCGCGGCTGAGAAAGTAACGCCCGAAATTATCAACTTCATGGCGCGACAGGCGCGCGGATTGATTTGCTTACCGTTGACCGAAGAGCGTTGTGATGAGTTGCATCTGCCGCCCCAGGTCGCTGATAACACTTCGCGTCTCGGCACGGCGTTTACAGTTTCGATCGAGGCCCGGCGCGGAGTAACGACGGGAATCTCAGCCGCAGATCGCGCCACCACGATTCTGACCGCGGTCGATCAGCGCACCAGGCCGCAGGATCTCGCGCGTCCGGGACACGTCTTTCCGTTGCGCGCCCGGAAGGGCGGGGTGCTGGTTCGTCCCGGTCAGACGGAAGCGGCGGTGGACATTGCGCGCATTGCCGGGCTTTATCCCGCCGGCGTCATCTGCGAAATCATGAACGAAGACGGCACGATGGCGCGGCTGCCGCAACTGCGCGACTTTGCGGTCGTGCATGGCTTGAAGATCATCACCGTCGCCGATTTAGTCCACTATCGCATCCGCAAAGAAGTTCTCGTGCGTCGCGCGGTAGAAACTGATCTGCCGACTGTTTACGGTCGATTTCGCGCGATTGCTTTCGAAAACACGATCAATGGCGACGTGCACCTGGCGATGGTTATGGGCGAGCTGTCCGCGGAGGATCCGATCCTGGTTCGCGTGCATACGGAAAATGTTACCTGCGACATGTTCGGCTCGACGATCGATGACACCGGCTATCAACTTCGGCGGGCGCTGGAAAAAATTTCCGAAGTAGGCCAAGGCGTCGTGCTTTATCTTCGCCAAAGCGAGCACAGTCTCGATCTGATTCATCAGTTGCGAACCTACGCCTTGATGCAGGAGCGCGGCATCCGCAAAGCCGAAGCGAGCGCCGAGACCGGTTATGGTCTTAATCGTGATTACGGAGTCGGCGCCCAAATCCTGCACGAACTGGGCCTGCGGCGCATTCTGCTGCTGACCAATCACCCCCCCAAAGTAACTGCCCTCGAAGGTTTCGAACTGGAGGTTGTAGGCAACGTGCCGCTTGGTTATCCTGCATCTGAGGATGTGGCGGAGGATGAAACTCTGGCTCCCTCTCCCTTTGGGAGAGGGTTGGGGTGAGGGCTTAGCTGACGAAAATTAAACAAGTTCTTTGGTTTCTCTTAACTAGTTTACGGAGGGAAGAGAAACTTCAAAGCCATGAGCGCAGCTAAACCCTCACCCAAAACTCCCCCCAAAGGCAGAGGGAAAATATTCCCGAGCCTTGAATTTCCCCGGCTTTCAGTTTACAAACAAAGGAGTCAGATTTCGGGAATCGCAAGGTGTCAGAACCGGATAATCTATCATTTGTCATTTGACATTTTTCATTTGATATTTGCTACGACGATTTCTTTGAGCTCAAATGACCCGGGTCGGAAATGACAAATGGAAAATGACCCGGGCGCTACCGCTCGCGGTTCTGACACTTTGTGATTCCTAACGTCTGACCTCTCTCCCTCGAAAACTCTAATGCCTGTGGACAATCATCGCGATCGATCACGCGAACCATCAGACGCCGGCGAGCCGAATCACAGCGTTCAACCAACGCCAGTGGGCCGGCGCCGACGCTTCGTCACGCGTCGCAACGCTATACTCTCCGGCATCGCCATCGGTCTGGGTGTCGTCGTCATTATTATCGTCGCCTTCATGGCTTATAAGCTGGGCTTCGTCGACCGCTACATCGCCGGACAGGTGCAGGATACGTTTTCGAAATACGGCGTCCGCGCCCAGATCAAGACCTTCCACACTTCGTTTTCGCCGCAGACGGTCGAGATGCTCGGCCTCGAACTCTTTGACGCGCAGACTGGCGACAAGCTTGGTAAGATTGATCGCCTGCTGGCTACGGTGCGCATCGAGGATCTTTACGCGCTCAATCTGCGGCGCAATATCAATCTCAAAGATTTACAAATCGAAGGGCTCGAGTTGTGGGTGACCTTCGATGCCCAGGGCCGGTCCAACTTTCGCAACATTCACATTCCGCCGCCGGAACCAAACCAGCGAATTCTGTTTGCCTACTCAACAGCCCACGTCGAGATCAAGAATTCGCAGATCCATTATGGCGACGCGCTCCACAGTTTGTCTGGTGACGCGCGCAACCTGCGCGCGACGATTCAACCCGACGATCCGAGCGCACCTGCCGCGAGTTGGATGAACGCGGTTACGTTTGCCTCGACGAACTCCACTTTTGTTTACGATGGGCGGCCAGTCAACAACATCGACATTGACGCGCGCGGACGCATCAATCAAACGCGCGCCGAGATTCAGGACATCACGCTTCGTTCGCCCATCGCCGAAGCACACTTGCAGGGCGTAATGGATGATTGGCGGGCACTGAAATACAACCTGAGCGTAACTTCGAATGTCGACCTCACGCAGGCCTCAGACATTCTGCAAGCAGGTATGACGTTGCGCGGCGCCGGTAACTTCGTCGGCACCGTCACCGGCGAGGGCGAGCGTTATCAGATCGATGGCAGCATCAAATCCGACGCTCTCGCCGCCGATGGCGTGCGGCTGCAAGCACTGAACGTTACCGCGAAGGGTGGCGGGGAGGGAAAGACTTATAACTTCAACGGCCGGGCCGTGGCGGCCTTATTAACGGCCGGTGATTTTCAATTGAACGCCGTGCAACTGACCGGCGGTGTGATGGGGACGGGATCGGACTTTCGTTGGCTCGGTGAATTGCGCGCCGCTGCCGAGAAAAGTTACGGCACGACGATTACAGGTTTAATTTTGCGCGACGCTCGCGCTGAGTATCGCGATGGAATTCTCACTGCCTCTGCGCCGCAGTTTGCGGGCAACAGCTTGACCACATCGACGGCTAAAATTCGCGAGGGCATTCAGGCAACGGACCTGCGCGTCAAATCCGAAAAGGGCGTAACGAGCGCGTCGATTGCCAGGGCGAAAGCGGGAAAGATCGAAGCAGAAAAGACGACGGTTAGCGGCGTCACTGCCAAAGCGATCGACATTAAGAGTAACGAAGGCATAACCAACGTCACGGTGAAAGAAGTTCAAGTCGGCGAGGCCAACGCCTTCGGCGCAAAGACCGGCAGCATCAACATTGCCGGCGTACGCTTAGCGATTCGGGAACGTCGCGTCGAAGGATCGACCAATGATATCGATGCCGGCACTGTCACGCTGGAAAACGGCCGCGTCGAAAATGTGAAGCTGGCGCGTCCCGTGTTCACCGTGGAACCTTCGGGCCGCTATCGAGCCAGCGCGGATTTGAGTTTGGGTGGCGGTGTGTTGGCCCAAATGAAACTTGGTCCGGCGCACGCCTCACTGGTCGCGAGCAGCGATCAAATTCAAGTGAATAATTTCGTTGCTGAGGCGCTCGAAGGTCGTGCGACCGGCAACGCGACGATTGCATTGACAAAGAAGGGTGCGTCGCGGGTCAGCGCCGACTTTAATAACTTCGATCTGGGTGGCTTGATCACCGCTCTTTCCGGCCGGGCGATTCCCATCGACAGTAGAGCGACCGGAAAAGCCGAGTTGGTATTCACCGGAACCGATCTCGACACGGCTACTGGCAGCGTCAACGCGAAACTGAGCGGGGCAGCGCCCGCGGGAAGCGATCTGACGCCGGTCTCCGGCGATTTGGCTATCACCGCCGATCATGGGCAGTTTCAGATCCAACGCGCCAACTTGCAAACCGCCGCCACGACCCTCAGCGCCTCAGGCCAATTCTCCATCGAACAACCGACTTCAAATCTCAGGGTCGATGTGGCTTCGTCGGATGCTTCGGAGCTTCAGCGATTGCTGATTACTTCAGGCGCGATTCCGGAAATCGAAGAGCAATTCAGAACCTACGGAATCGAAATCGGCGGGAAGGTCGCTTTCAACGGCACTTTGAACGGCGCACTGAAGGATCCGATCGTCAGCGGTCATGCCGAGCTAGGATCGTTGATAATGAATGGCCGCGATTTAGGATCGTTGACGACGGACCTCTCGTCTACAGCCGCCGAGACGCGCGTCGATCAGGGTCGGCTGACGCAAACCAATGGCGGCGGCGCGCAATTCGCACTGGTCATTCCGCGCACCGGCGAAAACAACACGTCCATCGACGCGACGCTCGATCGTATGAACGCCGCGAATCTAATCACGGCGCTGCCAAAGAAAGAGTGGCGCGATCAACTTGGCGACACGCAAGCCGATGTTTCAGGTACTTTGAAGGTCACCGGCATACCAAAATCGATGAGTGGCGTTGCCGACTTGCGTTTTGGCCAGGGACGTCTCGGCGGCGAGCCACTGCAAAATCTGACTGCTCACGCGACCTTCAGCGGCTCGACCGTCAATGTCGATAAGGTTGACGTAAATTTCAATGCGGGTCATTTGATCGGCAGCGGCAAGTTCGACACGGAGACAAAAGTCTTTGAAGTGATCGCAAGTGGTGACCGAGTTCAACTAGATCGGCTGGAAGCTTTTGCAAGTCGTCCAAACTTGCCGAAGCTCGCCGGCATCGGCTCGATCAAGAGTCTGAAGGCATCTGGCGTATTCACCGACGTATCGACTTACCAAATCAGTTTTGACGCTGAGAGCAGTGACGTGACCATCGACGGCCACTCCGCCGGCGCGGTAACGCTGATTGGCCGCACTGAGAACAAACAGCTTAACGTCACTTTCACCACGACTGGTTTGCTGAGCGCCCAGGCGCAAGTCGTCACGGCGCGAGTCGATCTTTCGAATGAAAAACTTCCGGCCGTCATTGAATCGACAATCACGAGCGCGGATCTCACGCAGGTTTTTAAGATTCTGCTGCCGGAAAGCGACGTGATTGTCAGCGGGCGAGCCACCGGCACTCTCAAACTCAGCGGCAATCTGATGTTCGAGAACGAGCAGGGCGAAGAATCTTTTTCTCTGAGAGGTTTGACCGGCACGGCCACGTTCACCGAATTATCGGTCAAGGCCCAGGATGTCGCGCTCTCAGTAGCCGGGCCATTAGTGATCGACTTCAGGCCCAACGAAATTAGTTTTCACGCCACTCAATTCACCGGCCCGGGCACCGACGTCACGCTGCAGGGCGCCGTGGCCACCGCGCCGGCCGGCCATAACAGTCTGGAGGTCAAAGGCCGGGTAAATCTGCGTATTCTCAGCGGGGTCTCGCCGGATATTTTCTCTTCCGGATTTGCTGACCTCGCGATCAATGTCGGTGGCACTTATGAAAATCAACGAGTGACCGGAAGAGCATCAGTTGGCAGCGCTTCGATTTCTGTGCTGCTTGGCGATCAGCGAATCACTCTGGCAAATCTGCAGGGGGTAGTGCTCTTCAATGCGCGCCAGGCGCAAATCGAAAGACTTGAAGGCACGCTGGGCGGCGGCAAAGTAACGGCCACCGGCGGCGCCCAGCTCGCCGGCTTCTCAGTCTCGCAGTTCCTCTTTAACATTCACGGCGACAATGTAACGCTCGATTATCCTCAGGACTTTCGCTCGACGGTCACGGCCGATCTTGAGCTGCGCGGCAATCCGAAAATCCAGTTCATTCGCGGCAATGTTCAAGTGCGTCGCACCGAGTACACCAAAGACATCGAATTGGCCGACCTGATCAATCAACGCCCGCAGCCTTCGATCGAAGAGGGCGGTGAGTTCAAATTTGCCGAGACCGCCGTGTTCGATAAGCTGCGTGTCGAAGGCCGCAATGCGCTGATCATGCGTAACAATCTCGGCGATGTTGTGGCGTCGCTGTCGGTGGAACTCAATGGCCCGGTCAAGGAGCCGATCATCGAAGGCCGCATTACGGCTACACGCGGCACTCTGAACTTTCGCAATAACCCTTACGAGATCACCCGCGGCTTGGTTTATTTTCCCGCCCGGCGAGGCGCCGATCCTACCCTAAGCATCGAAGCCCAGTCCGTCATTCGTGGTTATCGCGTGACGACGTCGATCGAAGGTCCGCTTTCGCAGCCGCAGACCAACGTTAGCTCGGAGCCGGCGCTGCCACAGGCGGACGTGGTGTCTCTGATCTTGACCGGCACTTTGACTTCCACTGACACGAGCACGTCGGTCTTAGCGCAATCGGGCCTGGGCACGGCCGCGAGCGTGTTGACCGATGCTTTGATTAACGCGCCGATTTCGCGAGCTACAAATAAACTTTTCGGATTGAATCGATTGGAAATCAGTCCGGTCGTCGCCGGCGCCGGCTCGGCGCCGACGGCACGTCTGACGGCTGCACGGCGAATCAGCAAAGACTTAACGATTACGTATTCAACGAACATCGCGTCGGACCCGAACATGGTGTTCCTGGTCGAGTATCGCGTGTCGAATCGTCTCTCTTTTGTTGCCGAATACGAGCAGGGTTCGACCAGAAATTTGAGCACGCGGAATAATAATTACAGTTTTGAGATTAGATTCAGGAAGAGATTTTGAGGTTTGCGCTCGAAGCACCGGCTTTAAGCGGAAAGTTTAGGATATGAAAGGCTTTTCGTCTGAAGGACTCGTCGAAAAAAACCGCGTAGCGGTGAAATGTTTATAGAACGAAAGAACAGATCGATGGTTGGAAACTCCTTTAGGAGTGGAACCGATTTCATTGCGCCCATAAATGGGCTCCCAGATTCAGTGAATAGAATAGTCTCTATAAACATTTCATCCCTCCGGGATTTTCTGACAGAAGCCCTTTAGGACGAAAATTTAACCCGAGCAATAATTATCCTGGTGACAGACAATATCAGAGTGATACCTTCTCGTCTTCTTGCCATCGCGGGCATTTTGCTCTGCGCGTACGTCAGTATTCCAGCTCAGGTCGGCGATTACGAAGGGCGCCCCGTGGCGAAGGGCGCCCCGTGGCTGCAGTCGAAGTGACTTTCGAAGGCTCTCCACCTGATCCAACTGCCCAAGCTGAGTTTCAATCCCTTTTGAAGGTCGTTGCCGGCGGGGAATACTCGGCAGTGAAAGCGCACCAATCGCTGCAGGATCTTTTCGCTTCCGGCCGCATCGCTTCCGGGCGCGTTGAAATCACTGAAGTGGGGACCGGCCGCGATGCTCCCGTGCGCGTTCGCTTCGTTGTTCAACGACAGATTGTCATCGCCGGAGTGAGCCTAACAATCGTTCCACCCACTGCCCCAATTGCCAAAGACGAAATCCGCGCGCGTCTGAATCTGCTCGAGCCCGGGCGGCGATTTTCGGTGCAGGCAATTGAACGCAACGCCGATGAGATTCAGGCTTATCTACGCGATCGAGGTTATTACAAAGCCACGGTCGAACACGCCGAAGAACCTGATCCGACTGACTCAACCGGCACACGGCGCCGCGTAATCTACACGATCACGCCAGGCGAACAAGCGCGTGTCGGCACCTTCGACACAAAAATCACCGGCTTCGACGAAACAGCCGTTAAGCCTACGCTGAAACTTCAGAGCGGCGTGCCATTCACGCGTGACGTACTCGGAGAGGATGTGAATCGGATTCGACAAGCGCTTATTGCCAAGGGCCGCTTGGCGCCACAACTCAAAGATCCTGAAGTGCAATTTGATTCAGAGAAAAACGAAATCAATATTGCATTAAGCGGGAAGGTGGGACCCTTGGTTGAGGTTACTTTCAAAAACTACACCTTGAGCGAGAAAAAGCAGTTGCAATTGCTGCCCATCAAGCGCGAAGGAAACATAGACGTTTCGGTGCTCGAAGAGGGCGCGCGCCGTGTGCGCAATCAGCTTCAGGAACAGGGTTATTTTTTTTCCGAAGTAACTCCGCTGTGCACGGTTACGCCGCCAACGCCGAGCACTGTCGATAACGGCACAAATGAAACCTGTCAAAATTTGAATCCTGCTGAGCTGAACGATCACACGGTCAAAGTTGTCTATGACGTCACTCTTAACCGGCGTTTAAAACTAACTGATATTCGGATCACCGGCACTAACAAGCTCACGTTCGCCGATGTTGAGCCGGAATTAAAATCGAAAAAGGCGAGTACATTCGCCTTCCTTCCATTCCTTGGCGGTTATGGACGCGGCTTCACCAGCAACGCATTGTTGCAGGAAGATCTCCGAACGATCAGAGCGCACATCGCTGATTTTGGTTATCGCCATGCAGACGTCCACGTGCTCCAAGGCATCTCTCCCACGCAAGACAATTTGATCATTACTTTCAATGTCGATGAAGGGCCATTGACGCGCATTGCGTCAATCGACATTCAAGGCGAGACTGCGTTTACCAAAGACCGCCTGAGCAAAGAAATCACAATTGTGAAAGACGCGCCGTACTCCCGTTCGCAGGTACGCGCGGATAATGATCGCCTCCTCAACCTGTACGCGCGCGAAGGCTACATCGAAGCCGAAGTACGGCCATCGGTCGATGACCTGCCGAAGAAAGGCGAAGACGAGCAGGTACGCATCGTCTTTAACGTCATCAAGGAAGGCGCGAAAGCGATCGTCAACGACATCATCATCAATGGCGTGACGGGTAGCGCTTCCGTCCAGAGCGCGAAGCGAGACGCGATAAAACGCGCCATTCCGCTGTCTCCGGGCGATCTGCTGCGCGCGGACAAAATCACCGAAGCCGAGCGGGCGCTTTACGTTACCGACGCGTATCGTCAGGTCCTGATTAGCCAACAGCCGGCGGGCGATGCGCCGGGCGGGGCGAAAAAGTACGACGTGATCATCGATGTCGAAGAAAAGAAACCGCGCGTAGTCGAATATGGCGGCGGTTACTCTACCGACTTCGGCGCGCTCGGCTTGCTGGAACTGACAAACGTTAACTTCATGAACAGGCTGCGTTCCGCCGCGATTCGACTGCGCGCCAGCCAACGACAGCAATTGCTGCGTTTTGAATTTCTCGATCCGCGCTTCTTTCGTTATGGCAAGCGACAATTCGCGCCGTTGGCAATCTCAGCTCAGTACCTGCGCGACTCGACCATCACGCGCTTCTTCCGCTCGACTATCGACCGTGGCACGTTCGGCGTTGTGCAGCGGCTCGATGCCAAAGGAAATCCGATCGACGTGCTGGGAAACCGCGTGGGCCAACCGACGATCGACCGCGTCGGCTTCAACATCGAAACCCAAAGAGTTTTAAGTCAGAAATCGCACAGCATAGTTTTTTTCCGCTATAGCTATGAAGACGTTCGCCTGCGCAACATCGACAGTCTTCTGATAAAGGACATCTTGCAGCCGGATGAAATTGTGCGCCTCTCGCGTTTCGGCACGTCCTTCGTCTACGACACGCGCCAGCGTTGCGAGCGAAGGCTGCCGGGCAGCTTTCCCGGAGAAGAAGAAACCATTTCGCGCTCGGGCGAAGTTTGTCGCTACAACCAACTGGATGCGACCCGCGGTCAATACCTCTCGGCGGATTACAGTTTTGCGGCGCGCGCGCTCGGCGGGAACACAAGTTTCAGCAAGTTTCTATCGACCTATCATACTTATTACAAATTCGATCAATTGCGACAGACGATCTTCGCCGGTAATCTAACGGTCGGGTTGGCCCAATCGTTTACGCCGAGAGATCGGAATGGCAACGGGCGCATCGATGATTTCGATCGCTTGTTGCCGATCAGTGAGCGTTTCTTTTCGGGCGGCTCGACGACTTTGCGTGGCTTTGGTTTTGAAGAAGCCGGGCCGCGACAGGTAATCGTGCCGCAGGGACTGTTTCGGGATCGTCAGGGAAAACTAATCGGACTAAACCCATTCACGGTGCCGATTGGCGGCAACGCGATGGTGGTGATGAATCTGGAAGCGCGGGTGCCGGTGACGCCCGATTTGCAGGCGGTTCCGTTTTACGACGGCGGCAACGTGTTCCGCAGCATCAGCGACATTTTCCATCCGCGACCAATCACGCCCACGGGAAATTTCGTGGAAGACCTGAACGCCCAAAATCTCCGCGTGCGTTGGAGTCACACGGTCGGCCTCGGCTTTCGCGTCAAGACTCCGCTGGGTGGCGCGCTGGCGGTTGATTACGGATTCCTTTTGAATCCGTCGAAGTTTTTGATTCCGCAGAATCTGAATACTGGTTCTCCGTCAGCGGCGATCTATAAACTGCATCAAGGCCAGATTCAGTTTCGTTTCACGCAAACGTTCTAGCGGCAAAACGGGGAAATGCAAATTGAAAATTGAAAAATGAAAATTGCAAATTTGGGTCGGAGGAAGAATCACCATGCCGAATGAATCGTACGGTCTATTAACTTCAACACGCGAGTGGGTAAAATCATTCATACATCACTACGCGCTTGGCCTGCCGAACAATTTGCAATTTGCAATTTGCAATTTGCAATTTTCAATCTCTTCGCGCTTACTCTTAGCCCTTTGCCCCCTGCTCTTGGCTCTTGGCTCTTCCGCGCCCGCTCAAACCATTGCCGACAAAATGGTGGCCACGGTTACTAACGGCTCGCGCGCGACTCCCGACTTGATTACTTATTCAGATCTCGTATGGCAGCTAACTCTCGAACCCAGCACGCCGTTCTCTGCAAGACCCGGTTCAGAGCAGCTCAATAAAGCCTTGCGTACTCTGGAAGATCAGTTGTTGATTTCGCAGGAGGCGCGCAAACTGCCGCCGGCCAATACTCCAGAGGCCATGCAGAAATTCGAGGATCAGGTAAAACAAAAACGCGATCAGTTGGTGCAAGGAATTGGTTCGCGGGCCCTACTTGAAGAGCGCATGAAGAACGTGGGTCTGACCGCTGAACAGTTGGACGCCATCCTGCGCGACCGTGTCACAATTGAAAACTATCTGGACTTTCGTTTTCGCGCTTTCGAGCTACCCCCCAGCGCCAAGGAGATTTCTGATCGTTACAATCAAGATTACGGGCGTTTGCGGGGCAGCGGGCGCATCGTACCCACGCTCGACCAGGTGCGCGACCGCATCGAACACGATCTGACCGAAGAAAAAATTGAGTCGGAAATCGATAAGTTTGTCGATAATCTGAGAGAGCAGCCGGGCACCGAGATTGTGATCCTGAATCCTGTGTGATCTATCGTGAATAAGTCGAATTCTTAGAACTATTTTCCATTTGTCATTTGACATTTTTCATTTGCCATTTGGAAAAATTAGATAGTCAGACTTGTTCGCTGCACACGACAAATCTTCGTGCTAAGCGGCTGCGAAAGTTGAAATGGCAAAATAGCAAATGTCAAATGACAAATGGAAAATGATTGCTCACCCACGCATTGGCCTCGCCCTTTCTGGCGGCGCGGCGCGCGGCATCGCGCACGTCGGCGTCCTGCGCGCGCTCGAAGAGAACAATATTTCCATCGATGCCATTGCCGGGGCGTCGGCAGGTGCTTTGATCGGCGGGGCCTATGCAGCCGGTCTTTCGATCTCGGAACTTGAAGCAATGGCGCGCAGGTTTCGTTGGCGTCATACGGCCAGGTTTTCGTTTTCACGTTTGGGCTTGCAGTCGAATGCGCGCATGGAACAATTCCTGCGCGCGCGTTTGCCGGTGACGCGCTTCGAAGACCTAAAGATTCCGTTCGCGGCGCTGGTTACCGACCTGCGGGAAGGCTGTCGCGTAGTGCTTCGCGATACCGGCGATCTGCCGTTCGCAATTCGCGCCAGTTGCTGCTTACCCGCATTGCACGTTCCAGTTCGAGATCGTAATGGCAGGCTGCTGGTTGACGGCGGCCTGGTGGCTAATCTGCCCATCAGTTACACGCGCGAACTCGGCGCCGATATCGTGATTGCCGTGGATGTCGGAGCCGACGGCGCCAAGTTCATGGATCGTCCGAAGACAGCGCTCGGTGTACTCACGCAAACCTTCGTAGCCGTAGAGCGTATCGTTTCAAATCAGGAGCGAGATAACGCCGACGTCCTTATCGCGCCGCGAGTTGGCCACATTCGCTGGGATCAAACCCGCCGGGCAGAAGAACTTTTGAAAATTGGTTACGAAGCCGGCTTGGAATCGATTGATAGAATCAACGCGATCCTCAAACCACACTCTCTGAACGAGAAACCAGCGATGGTTTGCGTTTAGCAGGCGGAGTCCGCCTTGCTTAGGAACGCCGGACAAGTCCCGCGTCTAAACGCACTGTTCGGTAGCCTCAAGAATTCCACCGCCATTAATAGTTTCACCAGGTAACGGATTGAACTGATGGATCGCTCTTTGCTCTAGCCCAGGCGTTCACGCCTGGGAAACTGGAGTCTTGATTATTCAGTAGCCCCTTCAGGGGCTTTGTGACTCAAGTAAGAATCGTCGCGAACGCCCAATAAATTGGGACTGAGAACAAGATATCATTTCGCTTACCGTTCCCAAGGCGTAAACGCCTGGGCCAGAGTAAAGCGCAAAGGTAGTGAGAGTGGCGGAGTCAAACGAAAAGGAAGGCGAATTATTCGTCTCACGATCACCGCTTTCGCGTTAGCGCTCTCCCTGCTCGGCGCTTTCTTCCTTCATTCTTACTCCACGTATGCCAGGATTGTCGACGCCCGGCTGACCCGCGGTTATCTCATCAGCCGCGCCGGAATCTACGCGGCGCCACGCACGCTCCGGCCCGGTCAGAAATTCTCAGAAGTTTCGTTGGCGGCTGCCCTGCGACGCGCTGGTTATATCGAGAGCGAAGACTCCGGCGAGATTTGGAATGGCAGTTTCACTTTGCAGGACAATACTATTGAGTTACGGCCTAACACCGCTAGCGGCTTCCCGGCGAGTGTGCGAGTTACCATCGGACCAGACGATCGCATCGCTGGACTTATCGGTGATGGCCTCACGCTCGACTCTTTCACCATTGCGCCTGAATCTTTGACGAGCGATCCCTCGATGAAGGGTGGCGTGCGCTATCAACTTTCGTTCAAAGATCTTCCGCCCGTTCTCGTCCACGCGATTACTTCAATTGAAGACCGACGTTTCTTTGATCACCACGGAGTGGATATTTTTGGCGTCGTACGCGCCCTGCTGCGCAACGCCGGCGACGAGCGCATGGGCCAAGGAGGCTCGACGATCACTCAGCAACTTGTCAAGAACACTTACCTGACGCCGGAGCGGACGTTACGCCGCAAATACGCCGAAGCCATGTTGGCATTTACGATCGAACGCCGTTTATCGAAGGAAGAAATCTTCGCACTCTACTGCAACGAGATTTATTTGGGCCAGCGGGGCGCGTTCGCGGTGCGCGGCGTTGATCAGGCAGCGCGCGTTTATTTTGGAAAATCGCTCAACGAGTTGTCGCTTGCCGAAGCCGCTACGATTGCCGGCATGATTCAGGGCCCTTCGCGCTATTCACCCGTGCACCACGCTGATGCTGCCCGAGCGCGACGCAACACAGTGCTGGGCACGATGGCGCGCGACGGTTTCATCACGCTCGATCAGGCGGCGAATGCGGCCAAAGAGTCGCTAACCATTGCCGACTTCGATCCGGCGCGTGAATCAGACGCGCCATACTTCATCGATTATGTGAATCGCATGTCCGCCGCGGAGCGCCATCCTGCCGGCGGTGCGCAGGCTTCCAGCCTGCAGACCGAAGAAGACGAGGCCAATTCAGGATCGGATGCAAAAAGCGCGGGCAGGATGTCCGCGGACCGCCGACAGGATGTTGGCGCTCCCATCGTCACGACGCTCGATCTCGATTTGCAGCAACTCGCGGCGCAGGCAGTCAAGCATCAACTGAATCATCTCGACGAAACCTACAAATCGCGCGGCTTAAGACCAGAGGCGTCGCTAGTCGCGCTCGACCCAAAAACCGGAAATGTGCTGGCAATGATTGGCGGCAGAAACTATTCCGAATCGCAACTGAATCGCGCGACCGATGCGAAACGTCAACCTGGTTCGGTCTTCAAGCCTTTCGTCTATGCCGCGGCACTCGAGAGCGATATGTCGCCGCTGGCGATGTTCAAGGATGCGCCGCGCGAATTCACTTACGATCGCAAACTTAAGTATCGGCCCATGAATTACGGCGGCGATTTTTCGATGCGCGATGTGCCGATGCGCACCGGGTTGATCAAATCACTCAACGTAGTGACGGTGGACGTGGCAATGCAAACGGGGTTGGCTCGCGTCGCGAACACAGCACTGGCATTCGGCTTGCCGCGTCCGATTCCTTATCCCGCGCTCGCGTTAGGGACCACGGAAGCTACTCCTTTGCAGATCGCATCAGCTTATGCGGTCTTCGCCAACGGAGGCAGGCGAGTTAATCCGACCGTTGTCGAGCAGACGAACGCAACGGGCGAAACTGCTCAGATTATTAAACCCTCGACCGCTTTCATGGTCACGGACATGCTGGAACGGGTGATCGATCAAGGGACCGCCCATGCGGCGCGAGGATCGATTAAGAACACTGCGATCGCCGGGAAAACGGGCACGTCACACGATGGCTGGTTCGTCGGCTACACGCCTAATCTGGTGTGCGCAGTCTGGATCGGGTTCGACGACAACAAACAATTAGGGTTGACGGGCGCGGCCGCGGCTTTGCCAGTCTGGACTGAGTTCATGAAAGCAACCGTCGATTTGCGACCTGAGCTTGGCGGCAAATCATTCGATCAGCCGGACGGGATTTCGATCGTGGAGATCGATCTTGAGACAGACGAACTCGCTACGGGCAAGTGCCCACAACACGAGCGCGTGGCGCTTCTCACTGCGCAAGCGCCGACTTCGGAATGCTATCGTCACAATGTTTATTTCGACCTGGGTAACGATCCTCCAACGGCTGAGAATCCAACTATCGTAAAATCTGAAACTCCCCGCTTACCGAAGAACCAAACGAAGAATCTCGCAGGAGAATTTGCTTTACTTCGCGATACGCGAGTTGATACTGACAAGAGTGGCCGGAAAGTACTGGTGAATGAAATGAGATTGACTAGCAGATAAGTTTGCGGCTTTGCCGCCCGATGTGCGGAAGGTCTCTGACCTTCCGAAGAGACCCTTACAAATTAGCGGGGGCTATGCCCTCCTCCATTCGATCCGATCAAAATCAACCGACAAAGGTTCATCTTCCAATTCACATCTGTGCCAAATTCTTGCGCTCGACCAGCGATAGTCGATTGCTCGCTTAACCGATCCCGCCCTCACTGGGTTGAGATGAATGTAGTTAACCTTTTGCATAAAGACCGCCTCGCTAAAAATCGAAAAGATGTTCTTCTCCTGTTGCCAAACCGAGTAACTGTGTTTCCGCTTCCATTCCGCGTGCCGCAGCTTCGCAAGTGAACTTTGGTAGCCGTGCTCCTTCAAATAATCGATTACGCGACGACCAATAATGCCTTTGACGTAACGGAGGACCTCTGCCGAACTCTTCGGACAGTCGGTGATTAAGTGCAAGTGATCAGGCATGATCACGTAAGCGAAAAGAAGAAAGCCGCCTGATTTTCTCGCTTCGTCGAGGGCTTGACAGGTGACGAGCTTTATTGGGTCGGTCTGGAATACTGGCAGTCTATCTTTGGCGACTACAGTTATGTAGAGAGCTTGCGAGTCTCTGGAGAGTTGGAACTTGGGAGACATGGACTTTAGGGGCATAGCCCCGAGAATTTATGAGCCTTCCCGGAAGGTCAGAGACCTTCCGCACATCAGGCGGCAAAGCCGCGAGTAGGCTTCATCGTCGCCAATTCCTAACTCAAACCCTCTCCAAAACAACCTCCGCAATCGCGTGCTCAGTCGTGTGGGCAATCGAAAGATGCGCTGCAGTCGCGCCAGTCTGCTCGTAGAGTTCGCCCGCGCGACCGTGGAATGAAATCATGGGTGCGCCTGAATCTTTTGCCGTTACTTCGACGTCCTGCCAACTGATTCCTCCGCTCCAGCCGGTTTGCAAAGCTTTCAGCGCCGCTTCTTTTGCCGCGAAGCGCGCGGCATAATGTTGCGCAGCCACCGCGCCGCGCGATTCGCAGTAAGCGCGCTCGGCTGCGGTGAATACACGTTCGGCAAAGCGCGGCGTGCGTTCGATGGTTTCGCGCACGCGGCGAACTTCGATAATGTCGACTCCGATAGAAATGATCACAGACGATCCCGCGATTGAAAGTGCCGGCTTCTACTGGCGCGAACGCGACGGTGTGCGCGCTTTGATTTGCGCGCCGCTGGAAACGGACGGTTTCCCGAATGCTTTCTCAACCAGGCTAGGCGGCGTCAGTCCTTTCCCGCGGGACGCGCTGAACCTTGCCGGCTTCAATGAAGACGAAGCGGAAAATATTTATGAGAACCGGCGCCGCTTTCTCAAGCTCTTCGAAGGCGTCTGGACGCTCGCCGGTTGTTGGCAAGTTCACAACGCGGACGTGCGCGTCGTTCACGATCCACAAGAAGCAAAACCCAAGCCCGGCGTTCTCGGCGACGATCAATACTGCGATGCGCTCGTCAGCAGCACTCCGAAAATTCTGTTAGCGGTTAAGACTGCCGACTGCGTTCCTATCTTAATAGGCGATCCGTTGACGCGCTCGTTTGCGGCAGTGCATGCCGGCTGGCGTGGAACGTCGGCGTCAATCGTCAGGCGCGCTATCGAGCAAATGGAGAGCGAATACGGGGCGCAGGCCACAAACATGCGCGCGGCGATCGGGCCGGCCGCGAACGTCTGCTGCTATGAAGTCGGCAGCGAAGTCATCGACGTCTTCAAAGAACGATTTCCGCAAGCAAATCAACTCTTCAAACCAACTCGCGACGGGCACGCGCGAATCGATCTACATCTCGCCAACCGCAATCAACTCGTCGACGCGGGCGTCTCAGCGGATCGCATTCACATCGCGCCGCTCTGCACGATGGATCGCACCGATCTTTTCTTTTCGTATCGGCGAGAGAAGCAACTGCATGGCCGAGTCGGACGCCTGATGTCGGTGATTGGCCGATCAGACGAACTGTAAAGGCTAAACACAAAGGGGTACAAAGAATTCCGTTCCTTTGATCTTTGCGTTAAAGACTTTCTCACCTCAGGCGTTCATTGCTTTTTGATAAGCCGCAGCGACAACAGCCGAGTCAAAGTGCTCGCGGAATCCGACGATCTGGCCGTCGCGAATTGTAAAGACGTGAACGAAATCTGTTTCAAACTCGCGACCTGTTTCCTTGACTCGCCACTTGTAATGACCAAGCGACACTACCTTGTCACCCTGTGCCACGAATTCGCGGGGCTCGAACTCGATCACTTCCTGATCGCGCGCGACAATAGCGAAAAAATCAGCCACGCCATCGCGGCCGGTTCGCATTCCCCCCAGCGGAACTCCTTTTATCTCCGGCAACTGCCAGGTAACGTCGGCTGACAGTTGATCCAGAAGCGCTTCGATGTTACCGGTCTTGAAGTTGTTATAGCCCTGTTGGGCTATTGCAGTGTTTTCTTGTGCAGTGTTTTCTTGTTCGCTCATGTTTGTGTCTTTCTATAAAAGGCGGGCAGGACGCCCGCGTACTGCCGACAAGATGTCGGCGCTCCGTTATCGCCGGCCAAAAACCCAGCCGTTGGTGCGCTGCACCCGATCATTTGGGCCGACTACGTCGATGCCCATGTTCATTTCCTGCGTCTTAGGCGGAAAACAGACTTCGTCGTTGCAGCTTTGAAATCTCAAATGCAAATTCAGACTCACCGAGCTCTGATAGTTGGCCGGCACAGTCACATTGAAATGCAGAATGGCGCGGCCTTCATAAACCGCCAACGGTTCGTTGTTAGTGGCTTTGAGCTTGCGAACGATCGCGCGCGGATACATGATGGGTCCAACCCTGAGGCCGCCCGACGCGTCGATCTTCAAAGAAGTAGGGATCGAATACTTGTTGAGCGGGCGATTCGCGTTGACGTGATAACCAGAGGGAATCTCCATCACGACGGCCGCCTGAACGATGCGTCCACGTTGCGCCCTGTCACTCGCGAAGTAGCCATTGACGCCGATGTTTGGTTCAGGCGTAGCTGCAGCCTGAAAGCTCTGAGGAAAAACGACCAGAGTCACGATCAGAATAAGTTTGGCAATTAGTCTCATACTTTTCACCCCTGTTCAGAATTGAATAACGCTCAGCGCATCGAGTTCATGTTCCCACTTTAGTGTGACGATAAACCTCGGCCAGGGGAATACGGCAATCGATCGAAACCAGAACCAGCACGCCGTCAAGCCCGTTTACTTCCGTTGCTGTCCACGTGCTCTCTGTTTGCCGATGATGATGCTCGATGCGCGGCTGATCTTGCGACACCATAACATAGTCTTGCAGACTTTCAATCTGGGCGCGATAGCGACGAAACTTTTCACCACGATCGTATTTTTCGGTCGATGGTGACAGTACCTCGAAGATGACTATGGGATTGAGCAGGACATCACCATGCTTGTCGTGGAATTTCGCTTCGCCGCAAACGATCATCAGATCAGGATAAGCATAAAGCCCACCGAGTCCGGCGCGCACTTTCATGTTCGGTGAGAATCCGCGACAGGGTTTGTCTCTCAGTTGTGGTCCTGTGACGGCAGCAAGATTGAAGCAAATAGTGCTATGGTCAGGACTCTCGCCCGCCATCGCATAGACGATCCCATCCAAAAACTCATGTCTGGTTTCCGAATCGCGCTCAAACCTCAAGTATTCTTCCGAACTCACGACCGGCAGGTACTCTTGTGGTAGAGCCATTGTTGATCTCGCTGATTCGCTGGTAACTCTGCTTGCGAACCTTATTTTATACGGTATTACAAATCCTTCAAAGG
>WNGL01001172.1_pt1 | contig 31968 bp, 34 predicted proteins | sample 5400591 | NCBI WGS metagenome assembly WNGL01 (sample SAMN13153377, study PRJNA577476) | soil metagenome | isolation source: 80 cm soil or saprolite under Garry oak tree replicate 1 | place: USA:California | collected 2016-06-15
CGCCCGGAGCTGCTCGACGGCGCGGTCGACCTGGCGGCCGAGCTGCCGGACTTCGAGGTCGCGGTAGAGGAGGACGTCGAGGGGCTGAGCGAACACGTGGGCAGCCTACCAGCGACCTCTGCCATCGCACTCGGGGTCAGCCACGAGCATGACCCGGGGCTTCCAGCCGATAGGTGGGCCGTACCGCTCCTCAACGCTCCCTCCAGAGTCGGTCGAAGCGGGCGAGCATGGCGTCGAGATCGAACGGCGGCGCGCCGGCGCGCAGGACCGCCGGAAGGTCGCGCGCGAGGCCCGCCTCGAGCGCTCGCCGGCGGTTCGCGTCGAGGGCGAACGACCGCGCTTGCCGGGGGAGCGGGGCCTCCTTCAGCTCGGCGAGCTTCGCATCGACCAGCTCGATGAACTCGGCGGAGGAGAGATCGGCACCCGCCTCCAGCAGGCGGTCGAGGTCGTAGAAGTCCCTGATCGCCTCTCTCGTATAGGCGGCGCGGACCTTCTCGGCGTGAGCCTCGCGGGCATCGAGGGCATGGCAGTACGGATCCCCCGGATCGCCCAGGAGAGGGTCGGAGAGGAGCTGTCGCAGTCGGACTTGGCGCGGCGGGCGGAGCACCTGGCGAATCGAGATCTCGAGCATGATCCCCTGCCGCCCGAACTCGGAGACGTAGTCGAGCTGCCAGGTAGCGTGGCTCGCCTGGTGCTCGAGGTGACCCGCGGGAAATCGGGCGATCATCCCGACGGACGGGAGGACGTCCGCGAGCGCCTCCCGAGGTTCTGTGAGCTCCGCCGGCTCGGCAGCCCCGGCAGCACCAGATCGGCGTCCTCGGACATGCGCAAGAAGCCGAGGTCCACCTTGCTGAGGAGCGTCCCACCCTTGAGCAGGAGTGCGTCGCCTTACCGCTGCCCGAGCGCCCACAGGAGCCGCGTCAGGTAGAAGTCCTTCTCGACGAGCTGCGGGGCCACACCCTCGCGCGCCGCGGCCTCGCGGCACAGGTCCGCGAGCAGCCCAGTGTCCGGGAGTGGCGGCAACGTCACGCTCAACGGTCGTTCTCCACGACGCGCCAGCGCGGATTCAGCGGCCCTGCGCGACGGAAGCCCTGCCGCATCGACAGGACCGATTTCGTCGCCGTGACCCGCGCCGCCAACGGAGCAAGGGCCCTCCGCGACGTCCCCGCCCGCTCGAGCAGCACGCCGAGGCGCTGGCAGGTGCTGCTGCGAGAGCCGCGCACACCGTAATCGATCAACTTGGCCGGGGAGACCTTTGTGAGGGGCAGCCTTCGCCAGACGCATTCCCTCGTCGCTGCTTCCGGCGAGCGCAGGGACGTCGAGAAGGTCGAGGACCGTGCGTTCGGGATCGCTCAGCGACACCCGCACCCCCTCCACCATCTCCGTCTTGAGTCCGTACAGGAGCCGTTCCTGCCGTACCCTGTGGAACGCCAGCCGAGCGGTGCCGAGGCGGCGGCCGGGATGGCGCCGGACGACGAAGGCATCCAGGGCGGACGTGTACTGCTGCTCGGTCAGGCGGTGGAAGGTCAGGGCCCAGAGGCCACCGAGGTAGTACTGCTCGCCCTGCAACAGGGCCGCCGCGAGCACCGGTGCGGAGGGCATCGCCGGCCGGTTCATCGCCCGCAGCGGACGAACCAAGTACCTGCCGCGTCCGATGCGCGCGAGCGCCTTCTTGCGGACGAGGCGCCACGCGACGTCTTGCGCTGCCCTCACACCGACGGCCTGACGGAGGTCTTCGATCGTGAGCACGATCCGCCGCTCACGCTCCCACTCCGACAGCAGGCTCACCTCGCGACGCGACAACGGCGCGGTGTAAGTCCGTGCACGTTGACTCGCGCGACCTGCGTGTTTCATGACTTCATTCTACATCGACAGTTTGACTGGCGAGGTGAAGCACGCGCGACCGCCCCTCGACACCGTCCCTCGCCGACCCCGTGGCTCAGCGCCAAGTGCCCTGGGGCCTGCCGCAGGGTGACACCGAGTGATTCGTCGGAGGAGTTGCACGACCGCGGGTTCAGGATCGCGGCCCCCACCGCACCAGATTGCGGCGAGTTGTGCGGCGGCTCAAACGGGAAGACCGCCGGTTCGTCGGAGAAACCCCAACGATCCAGCGGCCTTCCAAGTCGGGGAGACAGGATTCGAACCTGCGACCCCTTGGTCCCGAACGACCGATCCGGCAATTTCACCAATCGCACCGGAGAGCACGCAGGCGCAAACAGTTGATTCTACTGCACGGCGCAGCGCGGCAGGATCGCATACGGATGCCCACATCGCACCGGAGCGGGCGGCGACCACTGCACAATCACTGCGGAATAGCCGCACCAACAGTGGATCCAGCGGGCGACCATTGCAAGCCGAGCGCGAGTGGTTCACTGCCGCCGTAGTCGCCGCGAAACTGAAGGTGTGCCGCGCGACAGTGTACGGGCTCATCGGACGGGGCGAACTCCCGGCGACCCGCGTGGGGCTCTCGCTTCGGGTCCACTCCAGGGCCCTCGCAGCGTTCCTGTCCCGGTGACGGCTCGCGCAAGCCGCGCGGCCGGCGCCCGGATTCTCCACTTCCTGATGAGCCCCTCGAACTCCCGGCAAGCACCTGGGCTCGCAGCGAAGACCGCCTTCATCTGCAAGTCGAGGGAGACCTCCGGGTCACGGTTCTCGACCTTCGCGACCCGCGACTGGCTCGACCCCATGAGCTTCGCCAGCTCAGCCTACGACAGATGCTTCTTCTCCCGCAGGGTGCGCACCACGTCTCCCAGGCGCAGCTTCGTCTCGACGAGCGCCTCCTCCGCCTCCGTGAGACCGAGGAGCCCGCTCGCTGTGCCGATCTTCCAGCCGCCTCGCTCGAATCGGCCCTTCTGTGCATCTTCATGGCTTGTCCTTCGTCCTGAAGGTGGCGTGGCCGCCGCTTGCACAAGAAGGCGGCGACACTCGTTCTCGGGCGACTCCGGGTCGCCGCTCATGGGTTTCCGCTCTACCGGACCGTGGGAGGTCCTACGCCGAAATAGATTGGTTTGCGCCTGTCTTCTCTCCCGTCATAGCCGTCATCCATGAAGGAGTCGACATTAGCGATGCGAGAAGTGCATTGCCCCGTTTCGTCGATCGTCTCCCAGCTGCGAATGAACCGGTGCCGCACGATGTGCGCGCATAGCGCCGGCGCCGCACCTTCTTCACGGTACAGCACTTGCTTCGCCGTGGGATCATAGCTCAGCCCAGGCACGCGTATACGGACCGGATCATCGAATTCACATTCCCCATCGGTGCCAGGGCAAGGCCCCTTGGACGTGTAGTGCAGCACCAGCCATGCCCGTTGGAACCGTTCGCTGATCCCGTAGTCCATACGCGAGAACCGCCCAGCGCCGTTCCAGACGTCATCGGCAACCTTGACTTCGGCGCGGGCCGTCGCAGCAGCTCCCATCATGGTGACGAGTATGAGCAGTCGAGTCTTCATATGTGTGCTCCTCTTTCCACCTTTCTCAACGCAATTGTCCCGGCATCGTTCCTGCCCTTGATAGGGCTGTGGCTGCCACCGCCAGTAGAAGAAGCCCGACGAGATCCCGAAGACGAGATGCGTCGCCCATGCGACCCAGAGCGGCACGTTCTGCGCCCACAAGTTGCGCCCGTTGAGCTGCCGCTGGACACCAGGCACGAGCAGGTACCCATCGACAATGAGCGCGAGCGCTCCGACCAGCGCCCCGAGGATCACGGCGCGCTTCGCGCTGAAGGGCCGAAGTGTGAGTCCGACGATGCCGCCGAAGACTCTCGACCACAGCATGGGCGGGCCGACCTGGTGGGCAAGGAAGCCCGGGAGCACCGAGCTCAAGGAGAGCTCGTGGAGCGGGGACTCTCCGAGTATCAAGCCGTCATCACCTGGAGGGGATGCAGCGGGGAACTCCCGCGGAGCGTCGCGACAGCCATCGCGGTGGCGAGCATCACCAGACCCGCTGCTTGGCCGGACACGAAGGCCGTGAAGACAGCTGCCCGCGAGGGGATACGCATCGGATCAGACGCCCGACGCGTCCTGGATCACGAGGCCGGGATCGACCGTGGGCGAGGTGGCCGTTCCGCCCGCACGGTGCGGCTCGACCGCACCGAGAAGACTGGGCATCGGCGACATGTGGTGGCGCATGTGCTCCGTGGACACAACCGCCCGCTCCCGGTCCGCACCGGCCCGCGCGCTGATCGGGAGCGGCCGCGCCTCAGCCACGGCACGCGTGGACGACGGCGAGGAAGGTGGTGGGCCTCCGGCTCAGCGTGGCGTGCAGGCACCGCAGATACATCGGCAGTCCCCCGAGCCGGATGATGGTGAACGCGTGCAGGACAACATCTCTACCGGTGATCAAGCCTCTCATGGCGCGGTGTCCGTTTCACGTTGGGTTCATCCTGCCAGACGCAGCAACGCCGACGATCGTTCCGCGGTCGCGTGAGCAGACTCGGCTCCGGAATTGCCCGGAGTGAGACCTCGGGACCGCGCCGGTACCGGCCTCCACGGCGCATCGGGCGGGAGGCATGGACAGACTGGCGTCCCTATGCGTTCAGACGAGAGGGGTCGCGCCACCCGTCGGAGCGCCCGCCACCATGCCACGAAGCTTGGTAACGCTCGTGAGCGAGACCGAGGAACGCGGCCAGGACAGAGTCGACCTGAGCTCATCGCGTGACGCCGCTCCGGCAGGCGGCCGGTCACCAAGTAGCGCCGGTCGGCTGACCGGCGATGACTAGCAGGCCGGGCTCGACGCATACACCGAGCTGGCGATGGCCGCGATCGCCGGGCGTGCCGACACAGTGCTGATCGTACAATCACTCGGGGGTTCATTGCGGCGGTTACGTGCGCGCGGCTACCGATGCCCCCCGGAGAGCTCGACGCGCTCCTCGGTCCCGGATCACTTGTTCATGCCGACAGAGAACGCACCTTGGGCGGTAGTTTCCGGCGCGGGCGATGTAGCCATCCGCGCCGTCGGCGATGGCGCCGACTCCTACGTGCGGGTGAGAAGGACTCTCACCCGCTCGCCTTCCAGGAGCAGCGCGCTCGGCCCGACCTAGGGCATGGTCCACACCTGGTGCTGAAACTCCGCCTGCCGCTCTTCCTCCTGTTTGGCGCGCTTCAGCTCTGCTGCGGTCGGCGCGGGCAAAGGACCGGCCACGCCGAGCTGTTCCACCTTCTGTTCCAGCCCTATGACGCGTTCGGTGAGCCGCCTGATGTCGCCCGCGTCCTGATCGAGGGCGGTCGTCCCGCTGGCGGGGTTGGCTGTGGCGGTGCTGGCATCCACAGTGGCGTCCGATGCGAGAGTGGGGCTGGCCGCCAGCGAGAATAGCATTGCGAGAGCAGCTGCCTTCCAGTGTGTCACCGCCGGAGTCGTCGACAAGTACGGTCTCGGCTTGCATCGCATGGATGTGTCCCTTTCACACGTGTTTGATTGCATCGGGTACGTTGTTGCTTCTGCGTCGCTGTGCACAACGCCTTGTCGACCCAATGGTTCCCGATCGACTTGAGCTATCCGTCGCGACCGAGGCGAAGCGCTTCTGCGAAAGGATGGGAGCGCGCGTGCCGACGATCTCGAGCGCTCGCCTCACCGATGCGGATATCGCGATGTTCACATGCGAACTCGCTCGGACTCCCAGGTCCGTGCGGTGCAGGTGCTGGGGAGGCGCGTCATGAATGACGCTGCTCGCTCATCGGCACTTTGCCTGCTGCCCAGTCGAGGACCTCGTCGGCGTGCGTGCCCGGGGGGTACTCGCACCGCGAGCGGGCGTCGGCGTCAGGGACCGGGTTCGTGACCCTCGGCAGCGAGCCACCTGCCGATCTGGGCCAGCTCGCCGACCATGAGGGTGAATCCCGCGGCCATCTCAGGGACCACGAAGCGCGTCCATCCTCGTGGGAACCTTTCCGGCGCTGAGGCGTTTGGAACGGCAGATGGTGCGGGTCGATCGACGAAACGTGAGAGCGGGTCCCCTTTCGGGGCGAATGTCCCGGCGGATTGAGCGCACTAGGTACCCACCCGGCATGGCGATGGCGCAGGACTCATCCCCGACATGGAGCGTGCTCGGACCGCAGGCGCTGGCGTATGCCGACGCGCTCTACAACCTCGCGCGGTACCTGACGCGGAACGCCGCCGACGCCGAGGATCTCGTGCAGGAAACATACGTGCGTGCCCTCGCGTCGACTGCCCAGTTCACTTCCGGCTCGAACCTCAAGGCCTGGCTGTTCCGGATCCTCCGCAACGCCTTTCTGAGCCGGCGGCGGCAGGAGGCCAGGAACCCGACGGAGGGAGGGCTCGACACTGTGGATCCCTCGGCGCAGAGCTCATCCGAGGGAAGCTGGCTCCGGGACGACGTCGAGCTGGATCGGATGCGCAACCTGGTGGGCGAGGAGATCGAGGCCGGAATGCGCGCGCTCTCCGAGGACGGACGCACGGTCATCCTCCTCGACCTCGAGGGCTTCACGGAGGCGGAGTCGGCGAGCGTGCTCGGCTGCGCGGTGGGCACCGTGAAGTCGCGTCTCTCGCGCGCCCGCGCTGTTCTGCGGGAGCACCTCGCGGACTATGCAAGGAAATAGGGACACCACATGAACTGCCCAGACGTGAGAAACCACCTCCTTGACGTGCAGCGGGAACGACTCGAGCCCGAACTGCGGCGGGAGATCGCGGACCACCTCGAAGCATGCGCGGCCTGCACGCGGGCAAACGAGGCGGAGCACGTTCTCTCGAACCTCCTCGAGGTCAGGCTGCCGCGGTACCCCGCCTCGCCGGAGCTGAAGCTCCGGCTCGCGCACATCGCGGCGCCGGCTGCTGCGCCCGTGCTCGCCGCCACGTTCGCTTTGACGCTTGGCGCGCTCTTGCAGTCACTGGCTCGGGTCCGGTGGATGCGCGCCGTCGCGCCTGCCCTGGCAGCTGTCCTCGCGGTGGGGACCACGGTGCTCGTCGTCGAGCGTACGGGGCCGCGGGAGAACGGCGCGCTCGCCAGCATGACGGGGGAGGCCGTGAACGATCATCTGCGGATCCTGAATAGCACGCACCCGCTCGACATCGAGAGCAGCGCCAACCATCAAGTAAAGCCCTGGTTCGAGGGGAAACTCGACTTCGCCCCAGTGGTGCCGGAGCCAGCCGTGCAGTATCTGCGGCTCGAGGGAGGTGCGGTCGGGTACTTCTTCGACCGCAAGGCGGCGGTGGTGGTGTACGGCCTCAGGCGCCATGCGGTGACGATGCTGGTCTTCCGGTCCGAGGGCCTGCGCTGGCCACCTCGCGGTACCTCGCGGCTCGCGGCCGCCGAGGCATTTCGGGCCTCCGACCGCGGCTTCCACACGGTGTTCTGGCGTTCGGGCGAGCTCTGTTACGCGTTGGTGTCGGACGTCGATCCGAAAGAGCTCGACGCGCTCGCGGCACGGTTCGCCTCATCGACCTGAGTCGACTCCGGCCGCGCGCCCACGCCTTACTCCCGGGACGGCCCCGCCCTGCAGATGCGTTCCGTACGTCGCGTGACGGATAGCTCAACCTTCGTATTCGGCATTGAGCACACCGCGGCTGCAGTAGCTTTGGTGCCTCAACACTTGATCGTTCGGGGCGATAGCTCAGGAACCGTACGGCGCCCACCAGCGTTAAGCAGCGTGAACCGCCTCGAAGAGGCACCGCGCATGCGAAGCTTGAGCACCGGTCGAAATGTCGTCCTGCACGCGTTCATCATCATCCGGCTCTGGGGACTGCAGCCGTACCTGCGGTGCCTGCGCGCCACGCTGAGCCGGAGGCCCACCACCTTCCTCGCCGTCGTCAGCGCGTGTCGTGGCTGAAACCACGCCGGTCCGGTGCGCGCTCGGGCCGGCGCGGACCAGGACCGGCGTCAAGGGGGGCGCTCCGCTGGCTCCTCGAGGGCCGTGAGCCCCCCCTCTCGGGACCCAGCCATGAATGACATGCACTCTCGCGCAGGCCGCCTCGGGAGAAGCGCGGACTCGGAGCGCAGTCGCGCGACCGCCCCAGAAGCCTTTGCCCCACCTGGCTGGGCGGCATCGCGCCGTTTCGCGCGTGCACTGCTCGCCGCCTATCTCCTCCTCGCGACACTGCCCCTGCTCACCGCTCTCGCCCTCAGGACACGGACAAGCGATCCGCTCCTGTATGAGGTGGCCAGAGCGGCGGCGCTCCTGGCCTTCAGCCTGCTAGCCCTGGAAGTAGTTCTGGCGGGCCGATTCAAGCTCGCGGACCGGGCCTTCGGTCTCGATGCCGTGATGCGGTTCCACCGCATCATGGGCATCCTGACCTGTTCCCTCTTGCTGGCGCATCCCGCGCTGCTCCTGCTGTCGACCCAGGGGCACATCCCATGGGAATGGAGGGTGGCGCTGGGCGCAGCCGCGCTGCTCATTCTCGCCCTCGGAGTGTTCGCAACCCTGTCGTTCCGCATCCTTCGCATCGACTACAACCGCTGGCGATTCCTCCACAAGGGGATGATCTTGGTGCTCATCCTCGGCTACGTCCATAGTCGTTTCATCGGCGAAGACCTCTTGTCCTCTCGCGCCTTGCGAGCCTACTGGACCGCGCTCTTGACCGTGGGGGTGGGAGTCTTCCTGTGGCGAAACGCCTTTGTGCCTCGCTGGGGCCGACGCCCTTTCTGCGTCGAGTCGGTCTCCGACGAGGCTCGCGACGTCTGGACCATCAAGATGGTCCCGGAGGACGGACGGCCTCTGTCTTACCGGCCCGGCCAGTTCATGTTCTTGACGCTGGTTCGCCCGGGCCTTCGCACAGAGGAACACCCATTCACCATCTCCTCGTCGCCCGGCCAAGCGGACTTCATCACAGCCACGGTGAAGCAATCGGGCGACTACACGAACTCCATCGGGCAGACTCGCCCTGGAGACCGCGCGCTCGTCGAGGGGCCGTTCGGTAGGTTCAGCTTCGTTCACCACGATGCGGAGAGGTGCCTCTTCGTTGGCGCTGGGGTGGGCTGCACGCCACTCGTGAGCATGATTCGTTTCCTTCGGGACACGGCAGACCCGCGACCTGTGCTATTCCTCTGCGTGAACCGCACAAGGGCGGACATTCTGTTCCCCCACGAACTGGAGCGGTTGCCCCCGCACATGAAGGTCGTTCACGTCCTCTCGCGACCGGACGCGGACTGGGCCGGTCCCAAGGGGCACCTCGACGACCGGGCGATCCAGGAACTGGCAGGTGCCTTCCTGCCCCGTGCGGACGTGTTCCTGTGCGGGCCGCCGGCGCTGATGGAACAGCTTCACCGGAGCCTGAGGCGCCTCGGCGTGCGAGATTCCCGTATCCATTTCGAGCGGTTTACGTTGCCGTGAGAGGGGAGCTCCTCAGCGGTCCGCCGTGAAACCTTTAGTTACTTCGACGCGGCCGGGATCGATCGCTCACGAGGCAGCTCCACCGTGAACGTCGACCCGGACCCCGGCGCGCTCTCTACCCGGATGGTGCCGCCGTGGGCCTCGACGATCTCCCGGGCGATGTAGAGGCCGAGCCCGAGGCCGCCGAAGTTCTGGAACGGGACGGCGCGCTCGAAGCGGCCGAACACCCTGTCCTGGTGTTCGGGGGCGATGCCGATCCCGCGATCGGAGACGGCGATGCGGGCGGTGTCCGAGGTCTCCTCCACCGTGACGCTGATGGGCTTGCCCATGCCGAACTTGATAGCGTTCGCGACGAGCTTGATGAGCACCTGCTCGATCCGGAGGGGGTCCCAATCCCCGCGTACCGGCACGCCAGCCGCCACGGTGATGGCCGAGCCGGATCGCTCGAGCTCGTCGTGGACATGCGACACCGCCTCGCGCGCCACTTCGGCAAGATCGAGCGGCTCGGGGTGCAGCTCGAGCGCGCCGAGACGCATGCGAGAGACGTCGAGCAACTCGTTCGCGAGGATGGCGATCCTCCGCGTCTGCTGCTCGAGCGCGTCGAGCTTCCCGACCACGATCTCGTGGAACGACTCGCCTCTCTGGTCGGCGGCGCGGTGAAGGAGCTGCAGCTGCATCTGCAAAGCGGTTACCGGCGTCCGCAGCTCGTGAGAGGCTATGGAGAGGAACTCGTCCCGCCGCCGCACCTCTTCCTTCGCCTTGCGATAGAGATGGGCTCGCTCCTCGAGCTTCTTTCGCTCGGTGACGTCGCGGATGGAAGTGATGACGTAGGTCTCGCCGCCGATCCTGAGCGGGGCGAGGCTGATCTCGGCAGGGAATTCGGCCCCGTCCTTGCGAAGGCCGAAGAGCTCGAGGCTAACCCGCATCGGCTGGCTACGCGGGGCAGCGTCGTTGGGGCGCGGCAGGTTGAGGTCGGCGAACACGACGAGCCTGACCATCACGTCCAGCCGCGAGCCCGCGCCTCGCGTCGCGCATGGCTCGCTCGGCGAGTCACCCTCGCGATCGATGTGGTGCATGTCATGAAGCCGGGCCGGGAGGAGGAGGTCTACCGGCCTGCCGAGGATCTCGTCGCTCGCGTAGCCGAAGAGTATCTCTGCGACCGAGTTCACGTAGACAAGCGCGCCCTGGCGGTCGACGACGGCGATAGCCTCGGGAACCGATTCCAGGTAGGAGCAGTCCATCGCTCCCTTTGATGGTTCCCCGGGGTCCGACGAACCACTCCCCCATGACCTGACCCCCAAGCGGAGCGGCTCGTTCTCAGCCGTCCCAGCGCCCGATCGAGCGGCCGGCCGCTTTGATGGACGTCGGTGGGCGAGGACATCCCGGGCGTAGACGCAGCCGCGCTCGCTCCGCGTTCACCCATCGTAGACCCACGAATCTGAAGGCCATGACTTAGCGTCTGGGTGGGCAGTGAAGCGTGCGCGACCTCGCCCTACCCGACCTTTCGCTTCTCGAGGCCGAAGTATGCGTAGAGCGGCGTTACCATGCCAGGAGCACGATCTCGGAGCAGAACCCGGGGCCCATCGCGACCAGGACGCCGAGATCGCCTGGCTTCGCCTCGCCGGCGTCGAGCAGGTCGCCTAGGACGAACAGCACCGAGGCTGAGGAGAGGTTCCCCACGTCGCTCAGGGAGCGCCACGAGCGCGCCAGCGTTCCTTCCGGCAGCGCCAGCCCAACCTCGACGGCCTGCAGCACCTTGGGCCCGCCGTTGTGCGCGATCCAGTGGCGGATGTGGCGGCGGGCGGGGCCATGCTCGCCCAGGAAGGCGTCCACGTCCTGACCGATGTGCTCGCGGACCAGCCCGGGCACCTTGGCCGAGAGCACCAGCTTGAACCCGGAGTCGACGATATCCCAACCCATGACGCGCTCGGTGTCGCGGTAGAAGACGGAGCGCGTGGCGAGGACGCGCGGTCCTTCCGCGTCCCGGTTGCCGCCCGCGAGCACCACCGCCGCGGCGCCGTCGCCGAAGAGGCCGGACGCGACGATGTTCGCCACCGAGAGGTCGTCGCGCTGCAGGGTGAGCGAGCACAGCTCGACCGACAGCAGCACCGCCACCTCGCCCGGGTAGGCGCGGAGATAGTCCGCCGCGCGCGCGATGCCGACGGCGCCCGCCACGCAGCCCAGGCCAAAGATGGGCGTCCGCTTCAGGGAATGCTTCATGCCGAGGCGGTTCATGAGCCGCGCCTCGATGGACGGCGTCGCGAGGCCAGTCACGGTCACGAAGAAGAGGTGGTCGACGTCGGCGGGGGAGAGCCGGGCCCGCGCCAGCGCGTCGCTCAGCGCCTCCTCGCCCAGCTCGAGGGCGACGCGGATCCAAGCGTCGTTGCGTTTCGCGAAGGAGTCGAGGCGGACGTAGTCCTGGAGGGGCAGCGCCAGGTTGCGGCCCGAGACCTGGGCCGCCCGGTGGAGATCCTCAAGCCGATCGAGGTTGTCGTGCTTCGACGCCCATAGCCCGCGCAGGGCGGCGATGAGCTGCTCTTGGTCGAAATGGTTCTTCGGCAGGGCGCGCCCGACGGCGCTCACGCTGGGTGCGGTATCGAGGTACAAAGAGCCTCCGAGGTGCTCGCTCTGCATGGACAATCCGCCCCTTTGTCAGACATCGACGTGAAGAAGACGTGGGGGCGATGCGGGCGGCTCGCGCCCGCCTGCGCCGGCCTCACCACGCCCTCATCACTCGACGACGAAGTCCATGTGCATGTTGCCGTGCCCCGAGCCGCAGAAGTCATCGCAGATGGCGGAGAAGCGGCCGGTGGCCTGGGGAGTGATGGTCACTTCAGTCGTCTTCCCTGACTTGATTTCGGCATCGATGCCGAGCGCCTTCATGTACATCCCGTGCGTCACGTCCGCGCTGCTGATGCGGATGGTGACCGGTTCGCCCTTCTTCAGATGAACCTCGTTCGGGCTGAACTGGAAGCGCTTCGCCGCGATGTCGATGACCCGCTGCTCCTGGGACCGTGCGACCGGGGCCCTCTCCAGCAACGCGACCGCGACCAGCCCGACCCGCACCCACCTGCCAACTCTCGCGTCCATGTGTGTGATCTCCCTTTTAGCCTTCCAGTGAAGAGGGGCGCAGCAGCTGCTGGAACCCCTCGGTTCCCGAGTGCTCACGCATTGTCAGCTCGACCTCCTCCATGCTCAGCGAGAGCGTGGAGGGTGGCGCACCGGCGGCGGCGTGGAGAACCCGCGGGCCGAGATTGCGGAATGGGTGCTCAGCATCGAATGGCAGCGACTTCTTCTCGGCTGTCTTCTCCGGGTCCGGGAACGCGAAGATGAGCGAGCGGGCGGCGACGTGGCGGCAGTGGGGGTCGTCGTGGACGTGCTCGCGGTGGATGTGGCCGTAGAGAACCGTGACGTTCTCATATGGCCAGAGGACCTTCATCACCTCGTCGCCGTCCCGGGTGAACCACTCCCACTCCGGCTTGAGATCGAACAGTGGCCGGTGGGTGAACACGACGATGGGCGTCGTGGCGGAGTAGCGCGAGAGATCCTTCCTGAGCCAGTCGATGCGCTCGGCGCCCACCTCGGGCTTAGGGCGCGAGACGTTGTCGAGCGCCACGAAGTGCACGCCTCGGTGGTCAAACGAGTACGACGAGTCGCCGAAGAACTGGCGGTACAGCGCTCCGCCGTCGAGCCCCGCGTCGTGTTCGCCAGGGACCATCTTCTGCACCGGCACCTTGAGCCGGCTCGCGATCTTCTGGAACTGGCGCATGCGCTCCGCGTGTTGGGCGGGGTCCTCGGTGTCGTGCGTGAGATCGCCGGTGAAAAGGATGAGGTCCGGCGTCTGCGGCAGGCGGTTCACGATCTCGACGGCGCGCTCGAAGGCGCGGGTGCCCGTCGGGTTGGGCGGGCCGCTGAAGCCGACGTGGGTGTCGCTCAGCTGGACGAAGGAGAACGGGGTCACGCCCTCGCCGTTATTGCGGACGAGCTGCCTCGCGACGTCGTCTGCCGCGCCGCCCGCCGCCAAGGCTGGGGCCACGCGGTAGAGCGCGCCGAAGCCCAGCGACACGCCTGCGATCTTGAGAAACTTCCTGCGGTCGATCGGATTCTTCATATGGTTGTTGGCTCCGTCGCCGGCGCGTGCGCCGCCGGCCGTGGAAAGGGCGCTACGGCACGTCCATCGCGCCGACGACGTCCTCCATCGGACAGCTGAGGTGGAGCTGCCCGCGCCCCTGGGTGAGCAGCGTGAACGCGACCGGGTGCCCGGCCAGAACCGGCGTCCGGAGGTTGTACTCCGTGACGAGCACATCCGAGCGGCAGGCATGCGGGCTCTCGCGCGTCAGGACCAGCTCGAGCTTCTCGCTCCCGTTGACCTGAATCTCCCTGGGCTGCGGGCCGCGATCGGTGATGGTGACGTCGACGCGGCGCGGCTGTGATGCCTCGACGAGATCGTCTGCGTAGACGGTGTCATCGTGTCCGATGGGAAGCCCGGGACCGGCGTAGGCCGACCCGGAGGCGAGGAGGATCCCTGAAGCCGCGATCCACAGCGTTGCACGCATCTTTCGTCTCCTGTTCGCTAAGCGCCGAGATTGGCATCGTGCGTTCGCTCCTCCCAACGCTGGAACCGTCAATCCGTTCCATCCCCGAGGCATGGAACGGATCGGGCTGTGGCGTCGCTCAGCTGATACGGCTCTCCGGCGGGGTTCTGTCGGCGGACCGATCGCTTGGAACGCAGAACGAGATCGGGGCGAACGCAATCCAGTCGGGTCAAGGGTGAGGCGGATGCCGTTCGAGCTGTGGCCGAGGGCGCGCGCGCCTGGGCGCGCCAAGGAAACGCTCGTCCACGCCGACGCGCTGTACAACCTCGCCCGATACCTGACGCGCGACCCGAGCGACGCAGAGGACCTTGAACCGGGCGCGGGCAGCGCTCCGCCTGAAGCTTGCGGACTACGGAAGACAGGACCCGTCATGAGCTGCGAGGACCGGCCCGCAGACACATGTGTGAGCTCTGGGGGTCGGGCTACTTGGCGCTGTGCATCGGCGGCTCGCCGAGGCTGCCAGCCGGCGGCAAGTGGCGGATGTACAGCACGATCCGCCACATCTCTTCGTCATTCAGGATACCGCGGGCGGCAGGCATGCCCGAGGGGAACAGGCCATTCGCGATGACCCAATGAAGTTGGCCGTCGGTGGAAGACCGCCGCCGCGGGTTGGAGCGCCTGCTCGCTGCGCAGTGCCAGGATGGAACGGTCCGCGGCCCGGCGGCGTTGAGGCAATGGGGGCGCGAATGTCAGGGTCCCACGGAGGCCGGTCAGGATCGGGACGTAACATGAACTGCCAAGACGCCCAGATCCTGCTGCACGACTACCGCAAGCGGCGTCTGGATGGCGCACTTCACGGTGGGGTCGGTGCTCACCTCGAGAGCTGCATAGCCTGCGACGGCGCAGACCGAGCGGAACATGCCGTGGACGTGCTGCTCGAGCAACGGCTGCCGCGCCGCGCGGCCCCGAAGAACCTGAAGCGGCGACTCGGACTGCTCATGGAGCGGCCCGCGCCCTCGTCCGCTCCGGTCCACCGCGCGGTGACGCGATGGACGCGCTTCGTCGCCCCCGCGATGGCCGCTGGATTCGCCCTCACGGTGGGCGGGGTGTTCATGCAGCGGAGCTCGAGCCAGGGCAGCGCTTTCGCCAGCCTCACGGCGGAGGCCGTGAACGACCACCTGCGCGTGCTCGCGAGCCAGCACCAGGTGGAGATCGAGAGCGGGGGCAGGCACCAGGTGAAGCCGTGGTTCGAGGGCAAGCTCGACTTTGCCCCAGAGGTCCCGGCGCTGGAAGACGCCGATCTCCGCCTGCGGGGTGGTTCCGTGGGCTACGTCTTTGACCGAAAGGCGGCGGTGCTCGTGTACGCACTGCGCCAACATCTGGTGACGCTGCTCGTCTTTCGCACCGAGGGGCTCGCCTGGCCCGACGCGAGCGCTGGGCAGGTCGGGCCAGCGCGCGGCTTCAACGTCGTGCTCTGGCGCGGCGGTGAGCTGGGATATGCGCTCGTCTCCGACGCCAACGCCAAGGAACTCAGGTTGATCGGCGCGCGGCTCGCTGCCGCCGTCCACGAACCGGACCCCTGACGCCGGGGCCGCTCGCGGTTGGGGCGAGTACCCCCAGCCCACCTGAGCACGTGTTCTTCGGCCGGCAGTTCCTGTTCCATCCAAACACCCAACTACCGATCTGGTGAGATTCCGCTCGCAATGATGCTGTGCGGACTCGGCCACTCTCCGACGCCCCGTGCCCATTGGGGTTCCTGCCGGAACCAATCACCGGTCCATTGCGTCTTCTCGGATATGCGGACGCACAAAACGGCGCCGCTCGCCGGCAACGCCGGTCCAACCAAGAGAACGGAGACGACATGAAGACGAAGAGAATTGCCGAGCGCGTGTTGCTGGCGGGGCTCCTCTCAGCCGCGATGCCCTCGCTCGCCAACGCGATGCCGGGCGACGCGCACGACGACAGCACCTACCCGTCGTACGCGACGGACGCGGTGGAAGTTCCGGGCCCCGTCGCGGGCCCGAAGGCGCTCGCCATGGACGACGCACCGTACCCGAACGTCGCGCTGGACGAGCAGCAGCAGGCCGGGATCGCGATCGCGCTCACCAGCGGGCCCGAGTCCTACGCCCACGACGACGCGACCTACGCCCCGCCTTCGGCCGCGCCCACGCCCGCATCGAATGCCACCGGCGCCGTGGCCTCGAGGAGTGCCTGGCGATGACCGCGAACGCTCGTGAGAGGACCGAAGGAACTTCGCCGGAAACGGGATAGCCGATGAGGGCCCCCTGCAAACCCGTTCTCACCCTCGCGCTCTTGGTCACGCCGGCCGCCTCCTACGCGATCAAGGTGCCGGTCCCGATCGATGGCATGACGCTCAACGTCAGCGTACAGCTCCAGACTCAGCTGCTGGCGAACGAGAATGGCAACGCCAGCGGGAGCGGCTGGAGCGCCGACGTCTTCGTCCGCCGCACGCGCCTTCTCGTGAACGGTGACATCGGGCAGAACCTCTCGTACCTGCTGCAACTCGACAACGCGAACTTCGGAAAATACGGCAACTACAGCGGCCGCGCCATCGTCCAGGACGCGTGGGTGGGGTGGGCGCCGACCGGCATCAGCGGCCCCAACGTCCTCTTCATCGACGCCGGCCTCCTGCTCATCCCCATCTCGCACCACCTCCTCGAGAGCACCACCAACTTCATCACCGCGGACGTACACACCGATTCCTTCCGCCTGAGCGGCAACCAGTTCCCCGGCCTGCGCGAGACCGGGGTGCAGGTGCGCGGCTGGTGGTTCGACAAGAAGGTCGGCTTCCGGGGGGGCGTCTACGAGGGGACGCGCGCGATCAACGTGGCCGGAGCGGACCGCAAATCGCTTCCTCAGCTCGCCGGCTTCCTCAACTTCGACATCCTCGGCAGCGAAGAGGGAAGCTGGCTGTATGGCGCCTACAAGTGGGGCACGGAACCCATCCTCAGCGTCGGGCTCTCCGGCATCTACCAGTCGCTCGCGGTGAAGAAGCCGGTATTGCCCGCCTCAGCGCAGAGCTTCACGGATCAGAAGATGGCTTCCGCCGACGTCTACCTCAACTGGCCGATGACTGAGGCGGCGGAGCTCGTCTTCGAGGCCACCGGCTATCTGAACAAGAACGGTGCCGCATCGGCGGACACCGGCGTCGGCTTCTTCGCCGACCTCGGGTACCGCAGGGGCTGGTTCGCGCCTTACGTGTCGTACGAGTACTTCCAGGCGGACGACTGCGACACCACGCTGACCGCCGCGCAGTGCCTCGCGGGCCGGGCTGGCCAACCGCACGCGACGGACAGCCGCAACGCCAAGGTGGGCGTGAACTTCTTCTTCAACAAGAACTTCAATCACCTCAACGTCGAGCTGGGAATCAACCACGGCCAGTCCGCCTACGGTCCGCAGAGCATCACCACCGCCAGCGCCGGATACGTTCCCAAGGGCATCACCACGCTGCTGACAACGCCAGCGCAGGCGTCCCTGCTGCTGCACTGGAACGTGCTCTTCTAGGAGCGATGGCCGTTAGCACTCCGGGGGGCACCTCAACGAGGTGCCCCTCCGGAACCTTGCGTCAATTGACCGACCCATCTCGAGAAGCCCAACCACAAATGATGACATGCACTCGCGCGCGTTCCATTCGTCCTCGTTGCCGGTCTCGTGGTCGGACAGCACCCCGCCCGCGCCGCCGCCGCGCTCAAAGGTCGTCGCCACGATCGAGGGGCTTGGCACGCTGGTGAGGGAGAAGAGGATGCCAGCCCATCGGAGGGCCACGGCAGAGAGGCCGCTCGCGACCAGGGCCCGGTCGCACGCACTCTTGTGGAACGAAACCCCCATCGCCGGCGTCTCCCAGGCAGACGCGATCGTCGGCATCTCTGACGCTCGCACGAAACGGACAACGCCAGCTGACTTCAACGCGAGATATGACCGGCAGTGGTGGATCACGTGAACTGGGGGTGGCGCACCTCGTGAGCGCTGCCCCAAGAGAGCGGGCCGGGCGAACGAGCACGTTTAGGCAGGTTGGACTATGTGCCGGCCGCGCGACGAGGAACTCCCATCCGGGATCGTCGCGGTCCACGGGAGGGCGTGCGTGACGTCTTGGACGGCGAGATGGGTCAGACTGGCGCTCTGCTTCGCGATCCCTGTCGGCTTGGCGGCAACCGCGGCCACCGCATCCGCCCACGGGGTCGCTGGGCAGCGCTTCTTTCCTACCACCTTCGCGGTCGACGACCCGTTCATGAACGATGAGTTCAGCGTGCTCCTTCATTCCATCGAGATGAATGGTGAGGCAGGGGGGCCGCGGGTCCGGACCACGTCGCTCGACATGGGGTACTCGAAGCGCATCTTCCCCGGCTTCGGATTACAACTGGACGAGCAGTACCTGTGGCTCCGCACCGCGGGCAATGGAACGGCGCGCGGATTTGGCAATCTCGCGGCAACCCTGAAGTACCAGTTCCTCACGAGCGGCGCGCACGAGACGATCCTGTCCGTTGGCGTCTCGGACGAACTCGGCGGCACCGGGTCAGCCCGCGTGGGCGCCGAATCCTTCTCGACGATCTCGCCGACGTTGTTCTTTGGGAAAGGGCTCGGCGACCTGCCTCTAGGGTACCTGAGGCCCCTGGCGATCACGGGGGTCGTCGGCCCGAGCTTCCCGACGCAGGGGACAACGGAGGGCGTCAAGAACCCCACCACGCTGACCTGGGCCTTTACCGTGCAGTACAGCCTCATGTACCTCCAGTCGGCCGTGAAGGACATCGGTCTCGGCGCTCCCTTCAACCGGCTCGTGGCGTTGGTCGAGCTTCCCCTACAGACGTGCCTCAACGCGGACTGCGGGGGTCGGACGACCTGGACCGTGAACCCTGGGATCGCCTGGATTGGCAAGTACATGGAGCTGGGCGCCGCCGCGGAGATTTCCGTGAACACGCAGGCGGGAGCGGATATCGGGGTGTTCGTGCTTCTTCACCTTTTCATCGACGACCTGTTCCCGGGCGGCGTCGGGAGGCCGATATTCCCGTGAAGACGATGCTACCAACGCCTCGGGGCCTGCCGGCAGCGGCGCTCCTCTTGACGCTCTATCTCCTCGTCTTGCCCGGCGCCGCTCGAGCCCATGCCTCTCCTGACCATTCCGAGCCCAAGGTGGGATCTACCGTCCCTGCGCCGCCCAGCCGGGTGCGCATCTGGTTCGACAGCGACCTCGAGCCAGCCTTCTCCTCGATCGCCGTCCACGGCCCGGGCGGCGCGATTGTGGACGGCGGACACGGGCGCGTGGACCCGTCGGATCCCAAGCTCCTGGAGGTGGATGTCCCGCAGCTGGCACCGGGCACCCTCCGAGTCACCTGGAGCGTTGTCGCTAGGGACGGACATCGCACGTCCGGTGACTACACGTTCACAATCAAGGAGTGACAGTACGACGTGAGTGTCTTCTTGCACGCCATCCCCGCGTGGCTCGAGCTCGTCTCGCTCGCGTGCTGCATCGGTGTGCTCGCTTGCACACTTTGGGTGGTGGGCCCCATACGAGGCGACGCGCTGTCCGGCGACGAGCGTCTGCTCGCAGGAATGTGGCAGCTGCTCGGCATCAGCGCCGCGGTGCTGTTCGCGAGCAGCATCCTCGGACTACTCGTGCGCTCCGCCGAGATGAGCGGCTACCCCATCACAGGGGTCCTTCCCGTGCTCCCGACGGTCCTTCTCCGCACGCACCTCGGGCACGCCTGGATCCTCCGCATGGCGGCCATCATCGCCCTGTCGGTCACGCTCATGGCAGCCGGCGATCCCCGCCACTCGCGTCTGTTCCAAGGTGTCATGCTGGGCTGCGCCGTCGTCGTGTCCGCGACCGACAGTGCATCTGGGCATGCCTCCGATGCGGGCGACTTCAGCGTGGCTGAGATCATGGACTGGCTGCACCTCCTCGCAGCTTTGGTCTGGGGAGGCGGCCTCCTCCTGCTCTCCTCGGTGATCCTTCCTCATCTCGTGAGGCAGGGCGACCGCGCCGCATGGTCGATGGCAGGCATCGCCACCCGGTTCTCGAGGATCGCAGGGGTCGGAGTCGGGCTCATCGTCCTCACCGCGTCTTACCAGGAATGGGCCCTTGGAGGCAGTGTCGACGGCCTCGTGAGAACGCCCTACGGCCGGACAATCATCGCCAAGATCGCCCTGTTCTCGCTGCTTCTCCTCCTCGGCGCGTTCAACCGCTACATCAGCGTGCCGCGCCTGCAGGGGTGGGCGTGCTCTGCGAACACGAGCCAGGGGGCGGGTCGCCTCGTCGCGCCCGCGCGGCTGCCCCTCACGCTAGATGCGCGTTGGCCGCCGGCCGCCGCGCGGTTCACGCGGGCAGTGAAGCTAGAGGCCTTCCTCCTGGTCGCGCTCCTGCTGTGTGCTGCCCTGCTTCGGCACGAGGTCCCGGCGCGAGACGCGGCCCACCTCGAGCACCATGCCCTGGGTCGTTCGGCCGGAGTTGCCGTGGCGCACGGTGACGATCCGAGTTGGCGCGAACCAACCACACCGCCCTTACCGGCAGACGACGCGGCTCGCTGAGGGCCGCGCACTCGCGCGGACGCAAGTTGAGCTCGTCCGGGACGTCGCGGGAACGGCTATGCCCGGTCGAGCGTCAATCAGGATGAGCCCGCAGATGCTCGTCGCACTTTGATGGCTGTTGCGGGCGCCACCGCCGTGCGCCGGTCTCAATGGGCGCACGCTCTCTGTAGGAGTAGCCAATGTGTAGGACGAGCTGGACCCACGTAGCGATCTCTGCGGGCCTGATGCTGTCGATGGGCATGGCTCCCGCGCTCGGGGCGACCCCAGAGTCGCCGGCGCAGAGTTTCGAGAGCGACGGCCCATTCTTGAAGCAGGCGCTGGGGGTGAATGCGCTCGAGCTGCGGCTCGGCCACCTTGCAACTGAGCGGGCGACCACGTCCGAGGTGAAGGCCATGGGCCAGAGGATGGTCCTGAAGCACACCCAGATAGGGGAGCAGCTGACCGCCCTGGCGAAGCAGTCGGGGGTCTCCGGAAGTGCGGAGCTGTCGCCCGATCAGCAGGAGACCTTGGCCCGCGTCGAGGGGCTGTCGGGCATTGAATTCGACAGCGCGTTCAAGGCGATCATCAACGACGTGCACCTCAAGGAGTTCGCCATGTATCGAGACGAGGTGAGTCGCGCCGCAAATCCGCAGCTACGCGTTCTGGCAGAGCAGCGTGTGGCCGCCCTAAGTCCAGCGCCGAGGTAGAGCAGACCGCCAACGTGAGGAGCGCGGCCGCCCCTCACCGAGACGCGGGCCGGGCGGGGCCGCCGCGTCCCGTCGCCGCGCCGCGATTCTTTCCGCGAGCGCCGCGAAGTACCTCCGCCACGTTCCGCAACGCGGCGCTGCGGGGGCACTGGTTGCGCCAGGCGAGGACGAGCGTGCGGCTCGGCGCTGGTGCCTCGAACCGGCGCAGCCCGAGCTCGCCGCGCCGGCTCTCGACCTCGACCGAGAGGGACGGCAGGAGAGTCAGCCCCGCGCCGCCCGCGACCATCTGGATGAGCGTCGGAAGGCTCGTCGCGCGGAACCCCGCCTCCTGCGCGCCGCCGGCGGGGCAGATGGCGAGCGCCTGGTCGCGGAAGCAGTGCCCGTCATCGAGGAGCAGGATCTTTTCGCCCTCGAGCTCGGAGAGCTTCGCGGGGCGCCTGGACCGCACGAGGGGATGCTCCGGCGGGCCCGCGAGCAGGAACGGGTCCTCCGCGACGACCTCGCGCTCCAGGTCGTCCATCCCCGGCACGAGCGCGAGGAGGGCGGCCTCGAGCCGCCCTTCGCGCACCGCTTGCAGGAGGGCGCCGGTCTTCTCCTCGTCCCAGAGCACGACGAAACGCGGAAAGCTACGGCGGAGCGCGGGGACGACGTCCGGGAGGAGGTACGCTGAGACGGTCGGGATCACGCCGATACGGAGCGTCCCCGCGAGCGGATCCCCCGCCCGCTCGGCGGCGCAACGAGCGCGTCCGCCTCGGCGACGACGCGCCGGGCGTACACGAGCAGCTCCTCGCCCGCGGTCGTCACCAGCACGTGCCGCCGGTCGCGCTCGAAAAGCCGGGCGCCGAGGACCGCCTCTAGCTGCGCGATCTGCGCGCTGAGCGACGGCTGCGAGACGTGGCATCGCTCCGCGGCGGTGCGGAAGCCGCGCGTCTCCGCGACCGCTCCGGCGTCGGAGAGGGTCTGGAGCACCGCGGGAAGATCGCGGACGACCCGGCCACCATCGAACTGGAACCCCGGATACGCGATTGGCATGGTCGCTTGGTTTTCGACCAAGGAGACCGGGGTTGCGTCGAGCGCGTCCGTGTTAGGCCCACCGAAAGTCGCAGGATTTCTGAGACCGGCTTCGACGGCTCGGACGGCGTCGCAAACGGTCACCACTGCGGGACCACTGCGGACCGCTCACGGAGGGTGAAACGAAACAGGCCGCAGCACGCTGATTTCTCAGCGATGCTGCGGCCTTAGATGGTCGGGGAGACAGGATTCGAACCTGCGACCCCTTGGTCCCGAATCTCGAGGCGGCCGCTTGTCATGCGGCTTCACCCGACGCACACAGTGCGTGCACCCCGGGCGCCGCACCGAGCGTCTCGTCAAGAAGTCGGTCTTCAAGCTTCACCTGTCCGAACGCGCGCGCGACGCGCGGGCGCCCCGCCAGGACCTCGGAGCTGACAGCGTGGCATCGGCGGGAACGTCGTGCGCGGTGCACCAGCAAAGGCTCGGCGATGCGATCGAGCCCGAGGACTACGTCGAGCTCGGCGACGGGCTCTGGCGCAGCCTGACATCCGGCTACCGCTTCGCAGTGGACCGGACGTACCTCAACAGCCTGCCAACAGAGACGGCCCAGCGCCTCTACAGCTATTTCACGAAGAAGGACTACAAGTCGCGCTTCTACGAGGAGCGGGTGGTCGGCCTCGGTCGCCGCCTCGGCCTCGCCAAGGCGGCACCCTCGGACATCCGCGCGTCGCTCGAACCCGCCTGCGAGGTGCTGCTTCAGCCGATCGGCGCCGAGCGGAAGGCGTTCCTGCGCGCCTTCTCGTTCGAGGGCGCACGCGCGCAGATGAAGCTCGTCATCGAGACCAACCGAGAGCAGGACGTGGACAACGCCGGTGCGATCGCCGAGCGGGGGCGGCAGGTGGTCGAGGAGCTCAGGAAGAGGCTCAGCAACCGGCGCTGACGGCCACCATCTGCTCTCGCGCTCCGCGCGCGGACCCGGGCGACCGGGGTCCGGCGGGAGTTGTGTTCTCGCGAGGGCGTTTGCGAGGCTTTCCGGGTGTTCCTGGGCCGCCCGCCTCCGGCTCATGCCAGCCACCGAAGCGAGCACTTCGATCTCCGAGGGCACGGGTGAGGACGCCGATCTGGTGGCGAAGCGCGAGGTTCTCCAGCGCGAGCTCACGCCTCGTCCGAAACGATGACCTGGCAGCCACGAGGATGATCCGAATCAGGCTCCACGCCCCTCAGACGCTAACGACGCAAGAGGCTGCGGCTCAACTGATTTCGTGCGGATGAGGTTTTCGGCAGGCAGAGGTCCGTCTGGTGCCCGACTTGCCTCCGCTTCGCGGCGGGGCTCTCGCCGAGCCGACCCGACTACGACGGCAAGCCGATCATCCCGCTCTACGCGAGGGATCCCACCATGCGTGAAGAGACCTGCGACTACTGCGAGAAGCCGCTCGCCGATCTCAACTTGAGGCACGAGGCAACCCGGCCCACTCCGACCGTTACCGCCGACCTCCGAGTGCACGGGAAGCGCTGGGCTCTCGACTTCGACCGAGTCCCGCCCTTCGACATCCGCGCCGCCCTGAAGAGCACCGGCTGGCGCTGGGATCCTCGTTACCGGGTCTGGTGGTCCACCGCAGTTACCCCGCTGGTGCCGCCGGGCGTGAAGCTGCCGCCCGACCACTCCCCGACCACTCGCGTCGCTGCAAAGCCCCCTATCATCCGGCGCCACGCGGCCACCACGTAACCTCCCCCGTACAGCGAGGGCCGCTCTTCACGGAGCCGCCCTCTCCGCGACATCGCTCCCGTCCGGGGGCCTCGTCTTGCCTCGTCCCCCGCCGGCCTCTTTCTTCAAACCGGTCGGCTGCAGCGCGTGCGCAGCGTTGTAAACCATGTTATTAACGTAACTCGGCAAGGAGGCCGTGCATGAAGAGGCTTCAGCAGGTGGGGAACAGCCTGGGCATCATTATCGACAAGCCCATCCTCGATCTCCTCAAGATCGACCGCGACACCGAGATCGAGTTCAAGGTGGTCGACGGTAACCTGCTCGTCTGCCCGCTCCGCAAGCCTCGCCGCCAACGCGTACGTGAGGCCATGAAGGAGATCATGGACCAGCACGACACCACGTTCCGTAAGCTCGCCAAGTGATTCTCCCCGACTTCCTCGGCGTCGAGGACGTCCTCCAGGCTCATGAGGCGCTGATCGAGCGCTATGGCGGCCTCGCCGGAGTCCGCGACCGGGCGCTCCTCGAGTCTGCTCTCGCTGTACCCCAGGCCTCATTCGGCGGCGAGTTCGTCCATGAAGACCTCTTCGCGATGGCGGCCGCGTACGCCTTCCACATCGCCCAGAACCAGCCGTTCCTCGACGGCAACAAGCGGGCTGGCGTTGCCGCCGCCCTGCTCTTCCTCAAGCTCAATGGCATCACGGTGAGCGACCCCGCGTCCCGCCTCTACGATGCGATGATCGCCGTCGCGGATCGGCGCATGGACAAGGCCGGCTTGGCGGCCCTCCTGCGCGAACTTGCCGGAAGCGTCCAGTAGTGATTCACGCCACGGCGGCGGTCTCGAGATCGCCGCGGGGATTTGCGGACCGTGACCGGCTCCGAGAACTGAATCGCGCAGCCGAACAGGGGCTACGCGGTGGTCCTGGCTAGGGCGACACACCGCGCAGAACCTGCGGTGCTGTCTCGGCCTCTGCAAGGACGCCTCTCCCGCTGTTGACCACGCCTCCACCAACACCGCTGAAGCCGGCTCCTCGTCCTCCGCGGCACCCGCTGCGAGAGAAGCTCCGCCCGGCCAACGCCCCCCGCCGCCTCCATCCAGTGCCGTCACCCGCGCCGCCCCACCTGAGCGAGGGCGGCGCGGTGCCGCCCAACCCGATGGAGGTCCACCACATGGCAGGCGAGGCAGTTTCCATCCCGACCGCACACGATCGGCTGGAGCGATCCGGCGCCCGAGTCCTCTCGGACGCGGAGCTCCTCACGATCCTCCTCGGCCCCACGGCGGGCGCGAACAACACCCGCGCCGCGGCGCAGAGCCTCCTCGACGCCCACCCTCTCTCCGAGATCGCGTGGGCGTCGTCCGACGAGTTGCAGCAGACTCCCGGCATCGGCCCAGCGCGCGCCGCTGCCATTGCGGCCGCGTTCGAGCTCGGCCGCCGTGGCTGTCGTTCGCCAGTATTCTATCCCGGTGGATCGTGTGACGCGAGGGGACGTAAAGTTCAGGGCGTGCGCAGCGAGGCGGGGCGTGCAGCCTCGCCAGCGCGGGCGCGAGGCGCGAGCCGCCGGCCCTCCCAGTCGTCGGGCCCTGGGTCAGGACGTCGGTCGCGGAGGGTCGCCTACGCAGCCGCACGCCACGAGTACCTGTGGTGTAGCCCTCCGACACGCGGTCCGGCGTGGACGGCTGCAGGTCCTGCCGGGCGCGGCTCGACGTGACGAGCCATCGGCGCATCCTTGTCGAGCCCGAGATGCATGCGGTCCTTGAGGTAGTACTCGATATACTCGCCGAGCAGCCGCCGGAGGTGCCGATCATCGAGCACGATGAGGTGGTCGAGCAGTTCTCGCCGAATCGTCCCGACAAAGCGCTCCGCCACCCCATTCTGCCAAGGGCTGCGGTAACTGGTGCGCGTCGGTTCGATGCTCATGGAGCGCACCACCCTGACCACCTGCGGGGAGAAGATCGTGTCGCGGTCGAAGAGCAGGTACCGCGATCCGCTTTCGAACGGGAACGCCTCCCGCAGCTGCTGGCTGACCCATTGCGCCGACGGCTTCTCAGTGATGTTCCAATACGCGATGTCGCGCCGGCCGTGGCGGATCACGAAAAGGACGTAGAGCGTGCGAAAGGTAGCCGTCGGAACGGTGAAGAAGTCCATCGCCGCGATGACCTCGCGATTGGTTCTTCAGGAAGGTGAGCCAGTTCTGGCGGCGCTCCGGCCGTGAGGGCAAGGCGCGCAAGTAGCGGGACACCGTGCGCTCGGAGACGTCGACGCCGAGGCGCACCAACTCACCGTGAATCCTTGGGGCGCGCCAGTGGTTCTCCGTGGCCATCCGGCGGATGAGATCCCGCACTTCGCCCGTCACCGCGGGTCGGCCGCTGCTCTTCCCGCGGCGGGAGAGTCGCCGCCAGTAGAGCCGGTAACCGGCCCGGTGCCACCTCACGACGGTCTCGGGTTTCACGACGACGAGTACTTCAGCCCAGCGCGACCAGACGCGCCGAAGAGCCACCCAGAAGACACGATCGGCTACCCGGATGCGGGGGCGCGCCTTCTGGGCCATCGTGGCGAGCTGCTGCCGAAGGGCGAGGTTCTCCAGCAGGAGCTCCCGCCGCGAACGAACGAGCGAACCAAGCGACCGAATGACCACCGCTGCAAGGCGAACCATGGGCGAGGCGAGGCTGCCGGGCTCGACCAGAACCGTCAACGATTTCAGCGTGAACGGCATTTTGGCGACCGACAGGAGAGGATCGCCAAGGATCTGGCCGACGCGCCGGACGCCATTTACCGCCAGAACACGCGTCAGTACCTGGAGCGGCTCGAGGCCAATCGCCCGCGCATCGACTACCTGGTGAAGAACTTCCCGAAGAGCGCCTTCGCGCGCGCGATGAAGGAAGACTTCGACAAGGCGATCGACATCGTCCGCGGCCGCAAGTACGACCTCACGGCCGACGATCTCTCCTATCGGAAACTGAGCGCGCATCGGGTCGAGAAAGCAGTCGAGCTCGCCCTGAGGAGCCGCGACGAGCTCGTCGCGAAGCTCGGCGCGGTGCCGATCGAGTCGCTGCCGGAGGTCGATCCGATCCGGGGTAACCGCGCGAGCATCGCTGGGAGGGTCGTCACCCTCCCGCGGCTCGAGGACGAAATCTCGGAAGCGGGCCACGGCTGGTACGTCGCGAAGGGGGCCGGCACGTGCATCTTCCTCGTCGACACGGCCACGCCGGCGTTCATTGCCATCTTCCGGGCGATGGAGCGCTTCAAGCGAGTCATCGCGCCCGATATCAACGACGTCTTCGAGCTGATCGGGAAGGTCACCGGTCGACCGACGATGGTCGCGACGGGCCGCGAGATCTACACGGGAATCATCGTGCAACCGCTCGCCGCCCTCGCCGACGGCAAGATGTTCGTGGACGTGAGCGGCGGCGGAACGGATGCGCCGTTCGCAGGCGAGGCGAACGTGGTGAAGCCACCGAGGGTCGAGAGCCGCTCGGACATGACGCCGACCGAGACCTTCCGCTCGTTCATCAACGCGCTCAAGCTCGGCGATCAGGATCTCTGGCAGAGCTTCTTCGCGCTGTGGTCGTGCGAGCTCACCGGCATCGGCGACCAGTACGTCTACGATCCCGAAGGCGGTCCGACGCCGAACGCGCACAACCTCTACTACGTCATCGCCCGGCGGGTGATCATGGCCGACGTCTATGACGTGCGCGTGGTGACGGTGGGCAAGCCGAAGACGGTCTACGAGAAGGACGGCACGCGCGTGGAGATGGTGGTGCTCGACGTCGATCCCATCGGGCTCTTCGACGGTGAGTACCGATCCTTCCGCAGCGTGGACGTTCACCGCATCTGGCACCTGCAGCGGGTCAATGGCGGCCCGTGGAAAATCGTCTCCGAGCAGGGGCTTTAGATCATGGTGATCGACGAGCGAATTTCCAAGCTCCTCACGAACGTGCGCCTCGCACACACGGCGCAGGATGGAACGCCAGAGAAGATCGAAGCCGAGCGAAGCGCGATGGCCCCGGGGATCCAGAGCTACGGAAGCATCCGCTCGCGGGTGTTCGAGGAACTCGTCAAGCTGGTGGAGGACGAGGATCCCGGCCACACCACGGTGGACGGGTGGCGGACGGCCGTGGCGACCGGAACGAGCGCGTGGGCTTCGACCGTGGTGAAGGCCGAAACCGACATCAAGGACGCGACCAGCGCGATCTTCCTCTGGGTGCAAAAGGCGGGCGTCGACGAAGCGAAGTTCTGGCAGTACCTCGCCAAGGCCGAGGTGGCCGCCGAGACGCGTGACTTCATCGCCCGCTACCGAAAGGAAGTGCAGGAGAAGACCGAGGCCCTGGAGAAGAAGTGGGCCAAGCTCACCGAGGCGCACGAGGCGTTCGGCGTCTCGGAGAAGGCGGCGGTCGACGAGATCAATGCGCTCGTCGACGAAGCGGCGCAGGCGTACTCGGGCGCGAACAAGGACATCCAGGAAAAGGTCGTCGGCGCCGCGAAGCTCGCCTCGCAGGTGGCGGGCGTGGCAATCATCGCCGCGGCCAAGCTCGCCGGCGCGCAGCTCGACGATTCCGTGCGGCAGGCGGTGGACCTCGCGCGCGAGACGATCGAGAAGAGCGCGGAGTACTGGGAGGCGAAGCACGGCGGCGCGGAGGTGCGCATGGAGCGCATCCGCAACGCCTTCCGCGCCGATCGAGAGACGGTGATCGTGATGTTCATGGACTTCCGTGCCGACGCCGAGCAGTTCGTGAAGGACCGCGGCTATTCCGAGGTCACTTCGCGGATGGAGAAGGCGCGCAGCGCGCTGGCCGACTTCAACTCCAACGGCGGCTCGACCAGCGGCTTGAAGAGCGATGCGGAGGCGCTGGTGGGCCAGCTCCTCCCGAAGCTCCAAGCTCAAGCGGATCGCGCCCGCGATCTCTGGGACGACTTCGTGAAGAAGCACGAGCACAAGTTCTTCGGCGCGTTCTCCACCGATTTCCGCGCTGCGCTGCTCAACGTGGGGGGCGCGAGCTGGGATCCCCAGTTCCAGGCCATCCTCAGCCAGAACCTCAACCAGCTGGCGCAGAAGTGGATCGACCGTCCGCCGGATCTCATCGCCGAGCTCGACCAGCAGAAGACCGACATTCCCGAGGCGTGGCGCAACCAGATGCGCGAGCGCATCAAGTCCGCAGTGGCCCGCTTCGTGGAGGCGCAGAAGAAGATGGCGGAGAAGTTCCAGCCCGACGCGCTCTACAAGGCGATCGTGAGCGAGTACCAGGCCACGCAGGAGGAGCTCGACCGCTTCCGGTAGCGCGCTACCGCTTCGTCCGCCGGATCACCGGGCGCTCGAACAGATCGCGCGCGTGCGCCAGTCAGCGCCGTCACACGCGCAGGTAGCGCGACGCCACCATCGGCGTGTCGGAGACGGACGTGCACACCGAGCAGTCCGGGCCGGCACGGTGGTGGACACCACGAACGCTAGGTCGCCCATGGCCGGCGGATGGACCGGGTAGCCAGCACGGCTCCGGATGACAGCGGAGTTCAGGTCCCTCTGCCCGACCTCAGCCGTTTGCATGCGCCGGAGCCTCACGGAATGACGCTGGTGAGCTACTTTTCGCCCGTCGCCTTGAGCCCGCGAAGATCCACGAAGGGAGTGGAGCCCCCGCTGACCTGAGGAAGCACGCCGTCCCACTTGTCGATGGCCTTGCTTTGAATCAGGTTCGCCGTGAGCGACGCCTGCAGCAGATGATTAGCCTCGGATTGTGCCTTGGCATGAACGAGGATCGCCTGGGCCTCCCCTTCTGCCTTCGCGACGGCAGCTTTCGCGAGCATCTGCTGCTTCTGCAATTCATACTCCGCTTGTTGCGCCTGCTGTTGAGCCGCCATCTTTTGTTGCATTTGTGCTTCTAGAGACTCCGGCAAGTGACTAGCACCCAGATTAACCTTGTCCAAGCTGAATCCCATTTTGTCAATCTCGGCATTCAGATTCTTCTGGATCGCGTCTTGAAGGTCGTTGCGTCTGGATGAAATCACTTCTGAAAGCGACATCTGCCCCGCCGTATTTTGCGCAACCGTAATCATCGTACGTCGAATAAACGTCGCTTCGATATCGCTGATGTCGGCGCCGCGGAAGGTCTTGAAGACGTCCGCTGCCCTGTCCTGGGTAGTGTTGTAGGTGATCGAGATGTCCTGACGGATGTGCTGCCCTTCGCGCGTCGGGAGGTCGATGCTGTCGTCCCCCTGCGCCGAACCTTCGCCAGACCGTTTCACCATCGTATAGGTGCGGAGTGCGGTCGGATAGCTTTGCACCTGGGTGATCCAGGGCATCCTCCAGACAATCCCTTGCGGGGTGGTCCTGAGACTTCCCGACCAGACATTGAAGACCACCCCTGTGTTCCCCGGCGAGATGACGGAGTATGAGCTGAAGACGCCCACCAGGATGATGATCGCCACGAGCGCGACCAGGCCTCTGCTGATCACCTTGGCGACGAATCGTGGGTTTTCCCAGTTCATGTCCATGTTCAATTGTCCTTGGGTAGTCGCTTGATGATGGTGACCGTCGATGACCGGCGCTCGAGAGGCGAGCTCACCTTGCGATAGATCCAATCTTCCAGGCGCCGCTGCACGGGGCGCAGCAGGCGATAGATCGCCGCCAGGAAAAGGCCGAGCAAGATGATCTCAGCGACAGTCATGAACGCATCATACAGAGAAGGGCTTCAGAAGAAGAGCACCATCGTGCTGGCTACCCGGCCCATCCGCCGGCCATGGTCGCCCGGGGCCGGCGATTTGGCTCATCGCCGGGCCGGTGTTGAACTGCTTGTATGGTCGACCTCCTCCAGCTGATCCTGAGCCGCGTCCGGAAATGCGCCTCCGCAGTCTGGAGGAAGCTCGCGCCGTTCGCGGAGGCGCCTCCGACGCTGGTCGACGCCATTCGCAGCCGGCGCGAACTCCTCGTGGAAAACGCCCTGCTTCGCCACCAGATCGTGATGCTCCGGCGACAAGCGCCCCGTCCAAGACTCACCCCCGCAGACCGACTTCGTCTGCTGCTCGCAGCCTGTCTGCTTCCAGGTTGGCGCAGCGCCGTCGCCCTGGTCCAGCCAGAAACGATCCTTCGCTGGCACCGCCTGGGCTTCCGGCTCTTCTGGCGGCACAAGTCCAAGTTGTGCCCCCGCGACCAGGTGACGAGCGACACCGTAGGGCTGATCCGGGAGATGGCCGCCAGCAATCGTCTCTGGGGAGCCGAGCGCATCCGCGGCGAGTTGCTCAAGATCGGCGTCCGCGTGAGCAAGCGAACGATCCAGAAGTACATGCGGTCCTGCAGACGCAAGCCGGGCGGCCAGACATGGTCCACATTCATCAAGAATCACGCCCAGGACATCTGGTCCTGCGATTTCATCCAGAGCTACGACCTCCTCTTCCGCCCGGCCTTCCTCTTCTTCGTCGTCCACCTGGCCTCCCGCCGCGTCGTCCTGTGCTTGCCGAATACCCCGTCTGCGCGGTCGCATCCCGACAGAAGATGAAGTTGTCGCCGACGAGGTAGCGGAGTTGACGTCCTGCACCCGCAGTCCGGCACCTCGGCATGCGAGTACACGAGCAGGGAGCCGTCACCCCTGCCCTTCTCCACCACCATGGCATCACGCTGCAGCGCGCTCGTAACGATGATGCAGCCCGCCGACCTCAGGCAGCTCAACCACCCTGCCGAGTTCGGGTCCTTGCGCCGGCCTGGGATCCGGCGCATCACCCACCAATGAAAGATGAAAGCGCGTCTGATTGTAGTACTCGAAGTACCCAGCCAGGATCCGCAGGAGATGGATCTCGCCAAGGACGACGACGTGATCCAGGCACTCCCGTCGGAGCGAGCCGATGAGCCGCTCCACGTATCCGTTCTGCCACGGTGACCTCGCCGCCGTGACCACCTCCTCGACGCGGAGGATCTCCAGCATGCGACGAAACCGGCCGCCATAGATCCGGTCACGATCCCGCACGAGATACTGCGGCGCCGTCTCCTCGGGAAAGGCCTGCACCACCTGCCGCGCCGTCCACTCCGCTGTAGGGTTCGCGGTCACGTTGAAGTGCAGCACGCGCCGGCGATCGTGGGCCAGCACCAGGAATCCGAACAGCACTCCGAATGTGGCCGTCGGAACCGTGAAGAAGTCGATCGCCACCAGGTCCTTGACGTGGTTGTCCAAGAACGCGCGCCAGGATGGCGACGTCGGCTTCCGCTCCCTCACCATGTACCTGGCGACGGTCG
>WNGL01006171.1_pt1 | contig 31954 bp, 15 predicted proteins | sample 5400591 | NCBI WGS metagenome assembly WNGL01 (sample SAMN13153377, study PRJNA577476) | soil metagenome | isolation source: 80 cm soil or saprolite under Garry oak tree replicate 1 | place: USA:California | collected 2016-06-15
CTCGTGCAGCACATTGGGAAGGATGCCGGCACGACTACGACTTCCACGCTAGCGTTCACAAGCCCCAACACTGCTGGAAACTTCATTGCAGTGGCCATTCGTGGCGGTCTCTCGAATGCTCAGGTCTTCTCCGTCAGCGATTCCAACGCGAACACCTACAAGAACGCGGCGCAGATCGGTTTTACGGGAAGCTCCGTGACCTCGGCCATCTATTACGCGGAGAATATCAAGGCCGGAGCCAACACGATTACCGTAACGATGTCCGTTTCCGGTCCGCTGCGTTTCGCCATTCTGGAATACTCCGGCGTGGCGACGTCGAACTCCCTGGATGCAACCGCTACAGGAACTAACACAAGCACAGCACCCAGTACCGGGAACTTGACCACCACGGCCAACGGCGATTTGTTGTTGGCGACCGTAGCCGCCGCGGACAGTGTCACCTTCACTGGGGGAACTAGCTACACGGTCCGCGACGTCGTGCCTGCGCCGCCCAATGCCAAAATGATCACCGAGGATCAGATTCAAGCAGCAGCAGGTACTACTTCTGCCTCCGCGACACTATCCGCCTCCAGCGCTTGGGGCGCGGTCCTAGCGTCCTTCAAGGCGGCTAATGGTGGAGGCGGCCCGACGCCAACCATCACCAGCCTGAGTCAGACCAGCGGCGCGGTCGGTGTCTCCATCACCATTACCGGGACCAACTTTGGCGCATCGCAAGGCACCAGCACGGTGACGTTCAACGGCACCTCCGCGACCGTGTCTAACTGGAGCGCCACGAGCATCATTACTCCAGTCCCGGCAGGCGCCACCACTGGCCCTGTGGTCGTGACCGTTGGTGGAGTCCAGAGCAACGGAATCACTTTCACCGTGGTTCCGGCCCCGAGCATTTCGGGCATCAACCCCACATCCGGACCTCTTGGCACTTCGGTGACGATCAGCGGGGCGAACTTCGGCGCAAGCCAGGGTTCCAGCAGCGTCACTTTCAACGGCCTTGCGGGAACGCCGACGAGTTGGAGCGCAACCAGCATTGTTGTTCCCGTACCCAACGGCGCCACCAGCGGTAACGTCGTCGTAACGGTTCTCGGTACCGCTAGCAACGGCGTTGCTTTCACCGTAACCACTGCTGGCCCGAGCATCTCCGGCTTAAGCCTTACGCAAGGACCGGTAGGCGCGGGCTTCACCATTAACGGCGCGAACTTTGGGTCCAGTCAGGGAACCAGCACAGCCACTTTGAACGGCGCAGCCTTAACGGTCACGAGCTGGATCGCCAACCAGATCAATGTCACCGTACCCTCTGGCGCAACCACTGGAAACGTGGTCGTGACGGTTGGCGGCGTAGCCAGCAACGGCGTACTCTTCACGGTCACGCCGCCTCCCGCCATCACCAATATCGCTCCGACTTCCGGCCCCATCGGGACGAACGTCGTCATCACGGGCACGAACTTCGGTCCGACCGTAGGCACAATTCAGAGCTTCGTCACATTCAACGGTATTCAGACTCGCGCTTCGAATTGGAGCGATACCAGTATCACTGCCCCTGTGCCCTCCGGCGCCACCACCGGCAGTGTTCTCGCGAACGTTGGCGGTGTGCCCAGCAACGGCGTGCTCTTCACGGTTACACCGCCGCCCAGCATCACGAGTTTGTCTCCAAATTTTGGGTCTGTCGGAACTTCCATTACGATCGCTGGAGCCAACTTCGGCGCGTCCCAAGGTACGAGCACCGTTACCTTCAACGGGACCTCAGCAACTCCCACAAGCTGGAATGCTTCGAGCATCGTTGTGCTTGTGCCCTCAGGGGCAACGACCGGTAATGTGGTTGTTACGGAGGCAGGCGTTCCGAGCAACGGCGTCAACTTCACGGTTACCACTACGTCCGCAAACATCGCCCTCGTGCAGCACCGGAATATCGATGGCGCCACAACAACCTCTGCCGCTCTGGCTTTTGCCACAAACACTACTGCGGGGAACTGGATTGCCGTCTGCGTTCGCGGCGGCCTTTCCAGTTCGCAGGTTTTCACCGTCAGCGATTCCAATGGGAATACCTATCACCAGGCTTTCCAGTTCGGCTTGAGCCCAACGTCGGTCACATTTGCTCTCCACTACGCCGAGAACATCAACGGCGGCGCAGACACCATCACCGTGACACAGTCAGTCTTGGGTCCTTTGCGCTTTGCCATCCTGGAATATTCCGGCGTGGCCACGAGCAACTCACTGGACGCCACACCTGTGGTCACACAGGGCAACAGTACGTCGCCCAACAGTGGAACCTTGAACACTAGTGCAAGCGGTGATCTGTTGCTAGGCACCATCGTCACCACCAACGGCGAGACTGTCACGGCGGGGACTGGCTACACCATCGAAGAGTCTTCGCCAGCGGCGCCAAACACCAAATTGATTGCCGAAGACCAGTTGCAAACCTCAGCCGGACCAGCTTCTGCTACCGCCACCCTCAGCGGCGCGGACAACTGGGGTGCAGCGTTGGCGGCCTTCCGTTCGATTAACGGCACGTCGCTTCCCGTCTCTGTCAGCGTCTCGCCGACGACAGCGTCGGTTCCGTCAGGGTATGGAACGCAGCCGTTTACCGCCACCGTCAGCAATGATTTCCAGAACAAGGGTGTGACCTGGTCGCTCTCCGGCGCAGGGTGCAGCGGCAGCACTTGCGGCACTCTCTCTCAAGTCACAACGACCTCGGTCACTTACAATGCTCCGGCCAACGTACCGAGCCCGGCTACTGTCACCGTGACGGCAACCTCTATCAGCGATACGACGAAGTCCGGCTCCGCGACCATCACCGTAACCCAGGGTGTGCTCAATGTTGGCGTTACGCCCAGGCGCGCGTCCACGACCACGTCCCAAACCGTTCAGTTCACGGCCAACGTCACCAACGATCCGCAGAATCTCGGCGTGACTTGGCAGGTTGACGGGAATAACGGCGGAACTTCGGTGTCCGGGACGATCTCCAGCACGGGTCTTTATACTCCTGGTACGCAACCCGGCGCGCACACTGTAACCGCCGTCAGCAATGCCAACGCTTCGATAACCGCTTCTGCTTTGATGGCCGTGACGGATCTAGCGGGTGTTTATACGCATCACAACGACGCTGCACGCACGGGACAGAATCTCAAGGAGTACGGCCTGGCTCCCGCAACCGTAAACTCCTCCTCCTTCGGACAACTTTTCTCTTGCCCGGTTGACGGCTTCGTTTACGCTGAGCCGCTCTGGGCAGCCAACCTCAACGTAGGTGGTGTCACTCGCAACGTGGTTTTTGTGGCCACGGAGCACGATAGCATCTACGCCTTTGACGCGGACTCACCTTCTTGCATCCAGCTCTGGAAGGTCAGCTTCCTCGGGCCCAACGTGACCACCCTCGGACCTTCCGACCTCCAGGGCAACACCGACATCACTCCGGAAATCGGCGTGACTTCAACTCCGGTCATCGATCCAGCAAGCACCACTATCTACGTCATGCCCAAGACCAAGGAGACCGCGGGCACTGTAAATGGTCAGGCATGCTCCACCGCCTCGCCTTGCTTTGTCCACCGCTTGCACGCTCTGGACTTGGCAACAGGAGCGGAAAAATTTAACGGGCCTGTGGTGATCAGTGCCACGAACTTCAGCGCCTTCGCGCACTTGCAGCGGCCGGCTTTGCTTCTTAACAACAACACCGTGTATATCGGCTTCGGCTCTCACGGCGATCATTGCACTTATCAGGGTTGGGTCATGGGTTACAACGCAACAAGTCTCGCCCAACAGTTTGTGAGGCCGCTCACCAATCCGGCGCCCAACCAGGGCTGCATGAGAGGCGGCGTCTGGATGAGCGGCGCTGGCCCGGCGCTTGACGCGAGCGGAAACGTCTACGTCTCCACTGGAAACGGCAACTACGACGGAGTCACAAACTACGGTGACACCGCCGTGAAGCTCAGCCCGACGGGGTCCATCCTCGACTGGTTCACGCCGTTCAATCAGTCCGTCTTCAACGCTAACGATATCGACTTGGCCTCTTCGGGCTTGCTCATTCTTCCCAGCTCGGTTGGGTCCGCGGCCCATCCGAATTTGGCCATTGCCACGGGCAAGGTTGCCATTCTGTACCTCCTGGATATCGGGACTCCTGCGCCAGGCGGGACCAAGATGGGCAAATTCAATTCGTCCTCCAACAACGACGTGCAGGAAGTGGTGCCCGTGCCGCCGCCCAACACCACCCTGCTTGACGGCGGCAACTATGGCGTGCCGGCGTATTGGAATGGAAATATCTACACCACGGGCCAGAACTTCCCGCTGAGCCAGTTCCAGATTGCGAATGGCGTTATTGTCACGCCTCAATCTTCTACTTCAAGCAACATGTTCCCGCCGCGCGGAGGAATCCCCTCGGTCTCTGCGAACGGCATAACCGGAGGCGTTGTTTGGATCGTCGACTACAGTGGATGGCAGAACAACACGCCGGCGGTCTTGGACGCTTACGACGCGACCAACGTTGGGTCTCTGCTTTACAGCAGCCCGAGTAGCGGTGCAAACGCCGCGGGGCCTGCCGTGAAGTGGTCCGTACCGACGGTGGCAAACGGCAAGGTCTACGTCGGCGGCCAGTTTGTATTCACTGTCTTCGGGCTCCTCCCGTAAAGCGGAAGGTCCGGGGCAAGCGTAAGCGGAACAAGCCTCGCGGGGTGACCGGAGCGGGGCTTTTTCCGCTTTCATTGTATCCATGCGCGCGAGTGTTTCTGCGGCGCGCAAGCTCTCTCAGGATCCTCGGAGGATGTTCGATGTCGGTTAGGTCACGCAGGCTGAAAGCTTCTGTGCTTCGCATTCGCATTGCTCGTCTCTTCGCCATGCTGGTTCTCATTTTGCTCGCCGGAGGTTTCGAGCAAGCGCAGGCCGCGGGCATTACGCTCGTGCAGCACATTGGCAAGGACGCCGGAACGACCACCACCTCCACGCTTGCATTCCCTGGCGCAAATACTGTCGGAAACTTTATTGCTGTAGTGATTCGCGGCGGCCTGTCCAATTCACAGGTCTTCAGCGTTAAAGACTCGAACTCGAACGCCTACAAACAAGCCGTGCAACTAGGCTCCAGCGGGAGTGCCGTAACGTCCGCCATCTATTACGCAGAAAACATCGCGGGCGGTGCCAACACCATCACCGTAACAATGACCGTTTCGGGTCCGTTGCGCTTCGCCATACTCGAATACTCAGGCGTCGCAACTGCGAACTCGCCGGATGCGGTGGCAGCTGCATCAGCCACGAGCACATCACCAAACAGCGGAAATCTGACAATGACTGTAAGCGGAGATTTGCTGCTCGGCGAAGTGGCCACTGCCGACAGCACAACCTTCACCGGGGGAGCCGGCTTCGCCGTCAGAGACTTTGTCCCGGCGGAGCCGAACACCAAGCTCATCACCGAAGATCAGATTCAGGCAATCGCGGGAACCGCAGCTGCCACAGCAACCCTGAACCCCTCCAGCAACTGGGCCACTCTCCTCGCCGCGTTCAAACCCGCCGGCGGCGTCTTAGCCCCAAGCATCACCAGTTTAAGTCCCACCTCCGGGCCCATCGGCACTTCCGCAACAATTAGCGGTTCGAATTTCGGTGCTTCTCAGGGAACTAGCACCGTCTCTTTCAACGGGACGGCTGCAACTCCAACAAGCTGGAGCGCCACGAGGATCGTTGTGCCAGTTCCCAGTGGCGCCACAAGCGGCAACGTTGTCGTCACCGTCGGCGGCGTGCCCAGCAACGCGGTCGGTTTCACCGTCCTCGTCCCGCCAAGCATCACAAGTCTCTCGCCCAGCTCCGGCCCCGTAGGAACTTCCATAACAATTACTGGATCGAATTTTGGCGCTGCGCGGGGAACCAGCACGGTCACGTTCAACGGCGCCACTGCGACTCCGACCAGTTGGAGCAACACGAGCATCTCTGCCCCCGTTCCACCTGGTGCGACAAACGGTAATGTCTTCGTCACCGTGGGCGGAGTCGCGAGCAACAGTGTGAACTTCACGGTGACGGTTATTTCGGTTAGCGTGGCACCCGCGACGATAAGCCTTCCGGTTAGCACTGGTCAGCTATTCACAGCAAATATTCAGAACGACGTTCAGAACCTAGGTGCGACGTGGGCTCTCTCCGGGACGGGTTGTTCCGGTACTGCCTGTGGCACGTTGGTTCCTGGGGGCAGCTCAACAACAATCAGCTACGTCGCTCCATCCGGCGTACCTAACCCCCCTACGGTGACGATCACGGCCACTTCTGTCGCCGATCCCACCAAGTCGGGCACTGCGACAATTACAGTTACGCCGCCGATTCCCAACATCACCAGCCTGAGTCCGGCCTCTGGCCCGGTCACGCAATCTGTAACGATCACAGGTACTAACTTTGGAGCCAGCCAAGGGACAAGCACCGTCACTTTCAACGGAACCCTCGCGCCGAGTTTCTCGAGTTGGAGCGCGTCGAGCATCGTGGTTTTGGTCCCGCCTGGAGCAACCACAGGAAACGTAGTCGTCACGGTTGGCGGCATCGCCAGCAACGGCGGTAACTTCACCGTTGTCCCAACCGTCGCCACTTTCAATCCCAGCACTGGACCGCCGGGTACTTCCGTGACGATCACAGGGACCGGCTTCGGGGCCACCCAGGGCACAAGCACCGTCACCTTTAACGGGCTCAGCGCAACGCCGACAAGCTGGAACAATACGACCATTGTCGCGCCGGTTCCCGCTGGAGCCACGACCGGAAGCGTTGTTGTCACCGTGAGTGGTTTTGCGAGTAACGGCGGAACTTTCCTGGTGACACCGAATATTACCAGCCTGAACCCGACGGCTGCCCCGGTGGGGACGTTGGTAACCATCGCAGGGACGAACTTCGGAGCGACACAAGGAATCAGCTCGGTCACCTTCAACGGGACGGCAACACGCCCAACGACCTGGAGCGATACAAGCATCACCGTGCCGGTACCGGCAGGCGCTTCGACTGGGAATGTGGTGGTAACGGTGTGCTGCTCGGCCGCAAGCAACGGAGTGCTCTTTACGGTGACGATGCCGCCGCCGAACATTACGAGTTTGAATCCAACTTCAGGTTCGGTAGGGACGTTGGTGACGATCGCTGGGACGAATTTTGGACCGCACCAGGGCACAAGCACAGTCACCTTTAATGGCACTTCCGCGACGCCGACCGGCTGGGGCGACACCAGCATTGGAGTGCCGGTGCCGACCGGCGCGACGACTGGGAATGTGGTTGTGACGGTGGGCGGTATAGCAAGCAATGGTGTGAACTTCTCGGTCGCCCCAAATATCACCTCACTGAATCCAGTGTCAGGGTTACAGGGAACGTCCGTAACGATCACCGGGACGAATTTCGGGGCGACTCAAGGAGCGAGCACGGTCACATTTAATGGGACGACTGCGACGCCGACAAGTTGGAGCACGACGAGCATCCTTGTTCCCGTACCGGCAGGAGCGAGCACGGGCAACGTGGTCGTAACCGTCGGAGGCCTTGCCAGCAATGGCGCGCTCTTTACAGTCGCAACGGTGCCGAATATTACCAGCATCAATCCGACTTCCGGCCTTGTGGGGACATCGGTGACGATTACTGGCGCAAACTTTGGCGCAAGCCAGAGCAGCAGCACTGTGACGTTTAACGGGACCGCGGGGACACCCACAAGCTGGAACGCCACGAGCATCGTGGTGCCCGTACCGGCTGCAGCGACCACGGGCAATGTTGTGGTGACGGTTGGCGGGGTCGCGAGCAATGGTGTGGTTTTCACGGTGATACCGACACCCACCATCACGAGTCTGAGTCCGACTTCTGGTCCAGTAGGCTCTTCAGTTTTTATCACCGGCACAAACTTTGGCCCACCGGGAAATAATACGGTCACTTTCAACGGGACAGCTGCGACAATTTTTGGCTTGACCGGCACCACCATTTCGGTGGTGGTACCGAGTGGGGCGACGACTGGCAATGTCGTCGTTACAGTGAATGGTGTCGCTAGCAATGGCGTCGTCTTCACGGTCACGCCTGCGCCAAGCATCACCAGCTTGACTCCGACCTCTGGACCCGTGGGCACCTCAGTCACGATCGCGGGAGCGAACTTTGGAGCAAACCAGGGTACGGGCGCAATTACTTTTAATGGTAGTTCCGCGACTCCGACTTCATGGAGCATGGGGAGCATCGTTGTGCCCGTGCCAACCGGTGCGACCACTGGGCCGGTGTTTGTAACCGTCAGTGGAGGTGTATCCAGCAACGGCGTACTCTTCACCGTCGTTCCTCCCCCGAGCGTTACGAGCCTGAGTCCTGCCTCCGGACCAGTCGGGGCCTCAATAACGATAAGCGGAGCTAACTTTGGCGCTTCGCAAGGGACTAGCACTGTCACTTTCAATGGTGCGTCGGCAACTCCGACGAGTTGGGGCAATACGAGTATCCTTGTGCCTGTACCAGCGGGCGCGACTACCGGAAGCGTGGTTGTTACGGTCAGTGGTCTTGCCAGCAACGGCGTGACTTTCACTGTCACGTTCCCGCCGACGATTACAAATCTTAGCCCCAGCTCTGGAACCGTGGGTACCTCAGTGGCCATCAAAGGGGCTAATTTTGGCGCAACCCAGGGCGGTAGCTTCGTGACCTTTAACGGGATTTTGGCCAGCAGCGTCGCGAGCTGGAGTGCGACGAGCATAGTTGTGACGGTTCCTGGGCCCCCAATGCCAGTTGCAGGTCCCGGGGCTGACACTGGTCCCGTAATTGTTACTGTCGGAGGAATTGCCAGCAATGGTTTGACCTTTACCGTGATTCCATCAATCAGTAATTTGATGCCAGCTTCGGGGAATGTGGGGACTTCGATTAATGTGAGTGGTTTTGGTTTCGGGCCGGCTCAGGGGACGAGTACGATTACTTTCAATGGAACGCCGGCCACTCCAACCAGTTGGACCGACACCGTGATTACCGTGCCGGTTCCAAATGCAGCGATAAGCGGCAATGTTGTTGTGACTGTTGGAGGGAATGCGAGCAATGGCGTCTCGTTTTCAGTCGTGCCTAACATCACCAGTCTGAGCATTTTGGCTGGCCCCGTAGGCACTTCCGTTACGATCAATGGAACGGGTTTCGGATCCACGCAAGGAACGAGTTCAGTCACCTTTAATGGAACCGCCGGGTCTCCAACATTTTGGAGTGGCACAGGGATCGTTGTCCCTATTCCCACGGGAGCCACAACCGGCAACGTCATAGTCACCGTTGGCGGCGTGGCCAGTAACTCCGTAAACTTCACGGTGACACCCACCATAAGCAATCTCAGTCCCTCGTCGGGATCGCTGGGTACAGCCGTGACAATCTCGGGTTCCAACTTTGGTTCGACCCAGGGAACGAGTACCGTTACATTCAATGGTGTATCGGCAACAGCGACCAGCTGGAGCAACGCCGGTATTCAGGTGACTGTGCCCAATGGGGCGACAACGGGCAACGTGATTGTCACGGTGGGCCCTTACGCAAGCAACGGCTTGACGTTCACCGTCACCACCCCTGGTCCTAGCGTTACGTCGCTGAATCCCGCTTCTGGTCCGGTGGGAGCTGCTATCAGCATCAGTGGGGCAAACTTCGGCGCATCTCAGGGAACAAGCACGGTTACCTTCAATGGTGCGACAGCAACGCCAACCAACTGGAGCGACACGAGCATCACCGTGCCGGTTCCGTCGGGAGCGACAACCGGCAACGTCGTCGTTACTGTAGGCGGCATTGCAAGCAACGGTTTGGCCTTCACTGTCGTTCCGACACCCACCATAAGCAATCTGAATCCTTCCTCCGCCCAAGTCGGATCCTCGGTCACCATCACCGGAACCAACTTTGGCGGATCACAGTTCACCAGCACGGTCACCTTCAATGGAATAGCAGCGGCGATCACGAGCTGGAGTGCGACGAGCATCACGGCGGTTGTGCCCATAACCAGTAACGGCAACATCGTTGTGATGGTCGGTGGCGTCGCCAGCTCCGGTACCAACTTCACGGTTCTGCCATCCAACATCACCAGCGTTAGCCCCGCGTCCGCCCCGATCGGTGCTTCGGTAACTATCACGGGCACCGGATTTGGAGCCACACCAGGCATTGTCACGTTTAACAATACGCAGTCATTCCCAATAACGAGTTGGAGTCCAACGAGCATCGTAGTACCCGTTCCTTCTGGGGCGACTAGTGGCAACGTCACTGTTTACGTAGCGGGAACGCCTAGCAACGGTGTGCCCTTCAACGTCACACCAAACATCACCAGCTTGAGCCCCACCTCTGGCCCCGTCGGTACGTCAGTCACCATTACCGGAACAGGCTTCGGCTTTACCCAGGGCACGAGCACAGTCACTTTCAACGGAGCAGCTGCGACGCCAACGAGTTGGAACGCAACCAGCATAGCGGTTCAAGTGCCTGGAGGCGCTAGCACTGGGAACGTCGTTGTAACGGTTGGCGGCGTTGCTAGTAATGGCGTGAATTTTGGAGTAGCTCCGACCATCACCAGTCTTAGTCCGACGTCTGGGATACCAGGTACGTCGGTGGCTATCTCGGGCGGCGACTTCGGCGCGACCCAGGGCACGAGCACAGTCACTTTCAATGGCGTGAGCGCCACCCCATCGAGTTGGAGTCACTTTACGATCTTCGTTCCCGTTCCTGCAAGTGCGACAACGGGCAATGTCGTGGTAACCGTTGCTGGCGTCGCTAGCAACGGCGTGGCCTTCACCGTGACCCCTGTAGCGCCCATCGCTCTCGTCCAGCATATTGGCAAAGATGCCGGCACCACCACCGCAACCACGCTTGCGTTCGCGAGCGCGAACACCGCTGGCAACTTCATCGCCGTCGCCATCCGCGGCGGCAATTCCAACGCCCAGGTCTTCACCGTCAGGGACTCCAACTCCAATACCTATAAACAAGCGAAGCAGCTCGCCTCCTCCGGCAGCGCTGTTACCTCCGCCATCTATTACGCCGAGAACGTCAGGGGCGGGGCCAACACCGTCACGGTAACCATGACTGTTTCCGGCCCCTTGCGCTTCGCCATTCTCGAATACTCGGGCGTCGCAACTTCGAACTCTCTGGATGCTGCGATTGCCGCGACAACAACAAGCACTTCCCCGAATAGCGGCAATCTAACCACCACCGCAAACGGAGATTTGCTGTTGGGCGACGTGGCCACTGCCGATAGCGATACCTATACAGGAGGCACCGGCTTCACTATTCGAGACGTCGTTCCGGCGGCTCCGAGTACGAAACTGGTCACGGAAGATCAGGTTCAGTCGGCAGCCGGCACCACTTCCGCATTCGCAACATTAAGTATTTCCAGCAATTGGGCCGCGATTCTCGCGGCGTTCAAGCCCGCCACGGGTGGCGGCGGTGCAGGAACACCGGCAAGCATTGCCGCTACGGCTGGCGCGACGCAAAGCGCGACGGTGAACACGGCCTTCGCCGCGCCGTTACAAGCCACCGTCAAGGACTCGCTCAACAATCCCGTCAGCGGTGTCACCGTGACGTTCACGGCTCCAGGTAGCGGCGCGAGCGGTACTTTTGTCGGCGGCGTGAACACGGCAACGACCAACGCTTCTGGCGTGGCCACCTCAGCCGTCTTCACCGCCAATACCGTCGCTGGCGGTCCTTATACAATTACCGCTTCCGTCTCCGGCGTCTCCACTCCCGCCAATTTCTCTCTCACCAACACGGTGCGAGCGGCACGTTTGCCGGTGGTGTGAACACCACCACGACGAACGCGTCAGGTGTCGCAACTGCCGCTGGTTTCACAGCCAATGGCGCCACCGGTTCCTACACCGTCGCGGCGTCGGCTTCCGGCGTTGCCACCATGGCGAATTTTTCGCTGACCAACGTCTCCGCGCCTCCCGCAAGCATTGCCGCCGCCGCGGGCACACCCCAGAGCGCTACGGTCAACACCGCATTCACAACCGCATTTCAGACAACAGTTAAGGATGCGTCGAACAACCCCGTGAGCGGCATAACCGTCACGTTCACAGCTCCCGCCAGCGGTGCGAGCGGTACTTTTGCCGGCGGTGTTAACACGGCAACAACCAATTCCCTCGGCGTCGCCACCTCGGCCGTTTTCACCGCCAACGCTACGGCCGGCTCTTACACTTTGACGGCATCCGTCTCCGGCGTTGCCACTCCCGCGAACTTCTCGCTCACCAACTTGGCTGGCTCTGCGGCAAATATCACCGCCACTGCCGGCACGCCGCAAAGCGCCGTCATCAATACCGCTTTCGCCGCGCCACTTCAGGCCACGGTCACCGATTCGCTGAATAATCCCGTGAGCGGTATAACCGTGACGTTCACCGCTCCTGCCGGCGGCGCCAGCGGCACATTTGCCGGCGGCGTAAATACTGCCACGACGAACGCGCAAGGTATCGCCACTGCATCGGCCTTCACGGCCAATTCCACGGTCGGCGGTCCCTACACGGTCACGGCCTCAGCTTCCGGCGTTACCGCTCAAGTAATTTTATCTCTCACTAACCTGTCCTCAGCGGGAAACATCGCCCTTGTGCAGCACAGAAACATTGATGCCAGCACCGCAACGTCAAACTCCCTGGCGTTCGCCACGAACACCACCTCCGGCAACTTCATCGCCGTTTGTATTCGTGCAGGCGGTTCCAGTTCACAGGTTTTCACGGTCACAGATTCCAGCGGCAATACCTATCGTCAGGCCTTCAAGAAAGGCTTAGTCAATACCGTCGAAACGTTTGCCATCTTCTACGCTGAAAATATCATTGGCGGCCCCGACGCGATCCATGTTCAGCAATCGGTCAATGCCTCGCTGCGCTTTATCATCTTGGAGTATTCCGGCGTCGCCACCAGCAACTCCTTGGACGGCACCGTCAGCGCCGAGGGAAGCAACGCAACTCCGAGCAGCGGCAACTTGGCCACCACCGCCAACGGAGACTTGTTGCTGGCCACGATGATGACCAAGAACATTGCGGTTTTCACGGCGCACAACGGCTTCACTATCGAAGAAGCCGTTCAGGCTTCGCCGAATACTAGGCTCATCGCCGAAGACCAGTTGCAAAGCATCGCCGGAACCGTTTCGGCTTCCGCTTCAATCCCCACATCGGACAACTGGGGAGCAGGCTTGGCCGCGTTTCGTTCGATCAGCGGCTCAGTCGCTCCCATATCGGTCAGCGTTTCTCCGGGCTCCGGTTCACTCCCATCCGGGTATGGAGCACAAGCTTTTGCCGCCACGGTCACCAATGATTTCCTGAACCGCGGTGTGATTTGGTCGCTCTCCGGCGCGGGATGCTCCGGCGCCGCTTGCGGCTCTCTCTCGAGAGTCACAACCACTTCCGTCACTTACATTGCGCCATCGAACATTCCGAGCCCGGCCACCCTAGCCGTGACGGCGACTTCGATCGGAGACACAACCAAATCTGCGTCGGCAACCATCACCGTGACTCAGGGCGTCCTCACCGTGGTGCTCAACCCGAAGCGCGCCGCAGTCACCCTGGCTTCGCCGCCCGTCCAGTTCGCTGCCAATGTTTACAACGACCCGCAGAATCTCGGCGTAACCTGGCAGGTCGACGGCAACAATGGCGGCACCTCCGCCTCCGGAACAATTTCCGCCACCGGCCTCTACACGCCCGGCACGCAGCCCGGCGCGCACACCGTGACCGCTGTCAGCAATGCCAACGCTTCGGTCACTGGTTCCGCGCTAGTCGCCGTGACCGATCTCACCGGCGTCTACACCCATCACAACGACAATTCGCGCACCGGCCAGAATTTGAAGGAATACGGACTCACTCCTTCAATAGTGAACTCCGGCAGCTTCGGGCAGCTTTTCTCCTGCCCCGTGGATGGCAATATCTACGCTCAGCCGCTGTGGGTGGCCAGCCTGAATTTTGGCGGCACGACTCGCAACGCCGTTTTCGTCGCCACCGAACACGACAGCGTGTACGCCTTTGACGCGGATTCGCCGTCCTGCGTTCAGCTTTGGAAAATGAATTTCCTCTCGAGCGGCGTGACCACTCTCACGCCCGCGGACGTGGCATCCAACAACGACTTCTATCCGGAAATTGGAATTACTTCCACGCCCGTCATCGACCCTGCAACCAGCACTCTCTATGTTGTTCCCAAGACCAGGGAAACCGTCGGCACCGTCAACGGTCAGGCCTGCTCGACTGGTGCGCCTTGCTACGTCCATCGTTTGCACGCTCTGGATCTGTTCACCGGCGCGGAGAAACTCGGCGGGCCTGTGGTGATCAACGCCGCAAATTTCAATTCGCAAAAGCATCTGCAGCGGCCCGCGCTGCTCTTGGCCAATAACACGCTTTACCTGGCCTTCGGTTCGCACGGCGATCAATGTCCCTATCAGGGTTGGGTGATGGGCTACAACCCCTCAACATTGGCCCAGACTTTTGCGAAAGCGCTCAGCGATCCGACAAGCGGCTGCAACCAGGGCGCTATTTGGCTGAGCGGCGGCGGACCCTCGGCTGATGCCAACGGCAACGTCTACGTCGTCACGGCAAACGGCCTTTACGACGGAAATCTCAATTTCGGCGACACCGTGGCGAAGTTGAGTCCCACGGGCTCTTTGCTCGACTGGTTCACTCCGTTCAATCAGGCGACCCTGGCCGCCAACGACGTGGATCTCGGCTCTTCCGCGGTCCTCATTCTGCCGGATTCGGTCGGTTCCACGGCACATCCCCACTTGGCTCTCACCATGGGCAAGACGGCCGTTGTCTATCTCCTCGATCAGGCCAACTTGGGCAAGTTCAATTCCTCGGTCAGCAACGACGTGCAGGAAGTGATTCCTGTGCCGCCCATGAATACAACTATGGACGATGGTGGCAACTACGTCGGGCCGGCCTACTGGAATGGCAACATCTATGTCACGGGCCAGAACTATCCTCTGAGCCAGTTCCAGATTTCCAATGGCATCATTTCCACGCCGCAAGCCGCCACTTCCAGCAACACGTTTCCGCCTCGCGGTGGCGCGCCCGTGGTCTCCGCCAATGGAACATCCGCTGGCGTCGTCTGGATCATTGACTACACCGGCTTCCAAAATAATACGGCTGCCATCCTGTATGCCTACGACGCCGCGAACGTCGGCACACTACTCTACAGCAGTCCTGCTAGTGGTTCCGGCGCCGCCGGCAACGGCGTGAAGTTCACGGTTCCGACCGTGGCGAACAGCAAGGTTTACGTCGGTGGCCAACTCTCTTTCACCGTCTACGGCCTCTTGCCGAACTAATTCGCTCGCACCCTCAAGCAATCTCACTTTCAACCGGGGCTGGAATCCAGCCTTTTTTGTAGCTGGTTAAACTCGAAAGATCTGTCATTCCGAGGAGCGAAGCGACGAGGAATCTGCTCTTTTCCTTCTCGCTTTACTCCCTGCGTTGGCAAAAACGCGGTGAGCTTGTCATCCTGAGTGAAGCGAGGGATCTCAGCCGATCGGCGCTGTCCACGCTCTCATTTCATTTGCAACTCCGTATTTCCGCGGCCCTCTTGGTGACTTTTTCCCTTCCGCTGTTGTACAGTTTATCCGCCAGCCAAAAGATGGCGGCTTCGTCATCTCGGCGTCCTCTCCCGCCTTTTTGGCCCGCTTAAGGGGATGCTTGCTGGCCTTCGGTTTGCGCTTGCTCCAAGTACTGTCCCCGAATTTGAGCTGCGAACTCTTGGAATCAGGATGTTCTCGATGAAGACAACACGCGTCCGCGTTGCTGCTCGAAATTTTTCTCTCTCCGTTTTGCTCCTCGCTTTTTTCCTGGGCCTCACCGGTTGCAGCGGCGGCTATGGCGGCGGAGGCGGCGGGAACACTCCCTACATCTCCGGTCTGAGTGTGGCCTCCGGTCCCGTTGGCACTTCGGTGACCATCACGGGTAGCCACTTTGGCGCCACGCAAGGCTCGAGCACGGTAACGTTCAACGGCAAAGCGGCGAGTCCGACGAGTTGGAGCGACACTAGCATCACCGTGCCTGTCCCTGCTAGCGCAACGACCGGCCCAGTCGTCGTAACGGTCGGCGGCGTCGCCAGCACCGGCACCACCTTCACCGTGACTTCCACCCCCGGCCCCAACATCACGATGCTGAGTCCCACTTCCGGTCCTGTCGGCACTTCCGTAACTATCACCGGCACAAACTTTGGCAGTACCCAAGGCTCAAGCACCGTAACCTTTTACAACAACCAGGCTGCGACGGCTACAACTTGGAGCGCCACGAGCATTGTCGTCGCCGTCCCTGCAGGCGCGTCTAACGGTAATGTTGTGGTGACTGTCGGCGGCGTCGCCAGCAACAGCGTTTCCTTCACCGTGACGACCATGACCGCCTCAGCATTCCCCATCAAGCTCAGCGCCAACAAGCGCTACTTCGTCGACGCCAACAACAACCCCTGGCTCATGGTCGCCGACGCCGCCCATCACCTCATGCCCGTGATCGGCTCGACCACCTCCTCGATTCAGCAGTACCTCAACGACCGGAAGACTAACGGATTCAACACCATCAATTTCTACGGCGCGTGCGCCAGCACTTCGGGAACCTGTCCGCCATCGGGCGCTGCAAACAACGGGCAGCTGCCATTCCTCACGGGAAACACCAACGCGACCTATGATCTTTCCACCCCGAACCCGAACTACTGGTCGCAAGTGGATAACGTCATTAACCAGGCCAATAGTCTCGGCCTCGTGGTCTTGTTCGAGCCGCTCCCATGGGGCGTCGACTTCGGCACCGCCATGGAGAACACTACTGGCCCGGTCAACTACATCAGTTGCGGGAATCCTGTCACTCTTCCGTGCAATTCCCACGATTACAATTTCGGAGTTTTTCTCGGCAGCCGCTACAAGAATTCACCTAACATCATCTGGCAGTTTGGTCAGGACTTTCGCGGAGCCAATCTGCCCGACGCCACGTTCATGGACTATCAGGCACAAGTCATAGCGGGTGTTGCCAGTGTTGACAAAAATCACTTGATCACGGCCCAGATGAACTACTATCGGTCGTATACCCAAGAAGCAGAATCGCTCGCCAATGCGAACTTCAATTCCAACGTCAACCTGAGTTTTGTTTACACCTATTACGAAACCTACGACTACATTCATTCTGCTTACGCTGCTTCTCCCACCATGCCGGCATTCCTCGGAGAATCAAACTACGAGACAGCTAACAACACCGGCCTGCTTTCTCCATCAGCAGCGAATGCTTTTATCACCCGCATGGAGATGTGGTGGCCCATGACCAGCGGAGCTACCGGTTTTGAATTTGGCAACGAACACGTTAACCATTTCGACTCCAGTTGGCAATCGAACCTGGACACCACCGCGGCCCTGCAGGTCAAGTACGTGGTGCAATTGCTGAACACTCTGCCCTGGCAGAATCTTGTTCCAGACACGAACCACGTCATCGTGACCACTGGCTTCGGCACGTGCAACTCGACTAGTGCAAACAACGAAAACCTTTACAACGCCACTTGTGCAACGACCGCAGCGGATAGCCTTGCGAGTGCCACAGTTTCAGTCACGTATACGCCGGTATCCGCTCCAAACTTGACGGTGGCCATGACGAAGTTCTCTAAGACAACAATCAATGCCTCTTGGTACGACCCGACTACCGGTGCGTCCCAGGCGATCGGCTCTTTCTCCAACACCGGCACGCAAATATTCCCTACGCCCGGGGCCGCCCACGCTGACGGCACTCACGACTGGGTCCTTGTCCTGCAATAAAGAGTTTTTGAGTTGAGAGTCTGTATTTCGACATTTTCAAAAAAAGTCTTGTAACCCAGAATACTTTTTCTCAATTCCGCAATATCTTTCTTATATCTCCTCTCCGCAAACTCCACAACGATCGATGAGAGTGCCGCGAGCCTCCATCCAATTTCCATTTTCCCTCTTCCAATTCCCATCCGCGGCTCCTCCGTTCCTTCTTGCATTTCACTCTACTTCCTATACTCTGTGGCTACGTACTCAGCCAGGTACCTATCCAACATCCTAGAGGTGTACGATGCTTCTCGCTCCTAGCGCGAAAGATCCCGCCCGCCTCTCGTACTTCGCCCTCAGGAAAGCCGTAGGCGGCATTGCCCTTGGACTTCCGTTTGCCGTTGCGATTCCGTGGCTTCTGTACTGCCATACGCTCGAAGGCTCCATCAGCTACTCACACCGGATTATTACTCCACGCCGTTCCAAAAGCATGTGGGAACGGCGCACTACATTTTTGCCGGACTTCTCTTCTCGACGCTTGCCATCTTCTGCCTCGTGCTCTTCAGAATGAGCGCTCACAGCCACGTGCTGACCCCGGTCCAGCGAAACCGTGTCTACACCGCCTGCGGAATCGTGATCCTCGCTTCCATGGCCGCCATCCTGATCCTCGTCAAGGTTTTCAAGGTCATGTATTTGCTTGGCGGCATCGGCACGATCTTCTGTTTTGAGACAACTTCGCTCCTGGCCTTTGGAGTCGCCTGGCTCATTAAAGGCCAAACCCTCCTGAAAGATCCATGAGGGCCAAGGGCTGGGAAAATAGTGGCAATGTTTTTCCCAGCGCCCGGGGAATCGCAGGCATCGACCGGCACCGTAATAGCGCCTCATCCAACCCCAAGACACTGGCATTCCATAAGGCATTGATAAATAATGGCTTATTCGCAAGTTACAGCACCCCCCTTGCTAGGCCAACTAGCTTTACTTGGCCGCCTATTTGCTTTTCTCCCTTAGGGACCGCCTCGCGCCACCCAGCCGCGCGAGGTGTCAGCAGTCTGGTCCCCAGCCCCATGCCAGGGAGGACAGGCTCTCTATGAAGGCAGTGATCCTAGCCGGTGGCTTCGGCTCCCGATTGAGCGAAGAAACTCAGGTCAAACCGAAGCCCATGGTCGAGATCGGCGGCAAGCCGATTCTTTGGCACATCATGAAGCTGTACTCCCACCACGGTATCAACGATTTCATCATCTGCTGCGGCTACAAAGGCGACTACATCAAGGAATACTTCGCCAACTATGTTCTCCACATGTGCGACGTCACCTTCGACATGCGCGAGCGCAAGCTCAGCTTCCTGAACAATGGTGTCGAGCCCTGGCGCGTCACGCTCGTGGATACCGGTGAATCCACCATGACGGGCGGCCGGCTGAAGCGCGTGAGGCATCATTTGGATGGCGAAACTTTTTGCCTGACCTATGGCGACGGCGTGAGCGATCTCAACATCCAGGAGCTGATTGCCTTTCACAAGCAGCAGGGCGGACTCGCCACGCTCACTGCAGTGCAGCCCGCAGGCCGGTTCGGAGCGTTTAGCCTTGACCACGAACAAACCGTGATTTCCAGCTTCAGGGAAAAGCCGGAAGGCGGCTCAGGCTGGATCAATGGAGGCTTCTTCGTCCTTGAGCCCAAAGTGATTGATTATATTGAAGGCGATAAAACGGTTTGGGAGCGCGAACCGATGGAGCGTCTGGCGCAAGAGGGAAAGCTGAGCGCGTACCGCCATCGCGGCTTCTGGCAGAGCATGGACACGCTTCGCGACAAGATGTTGCTCGAGGAGTTGTGGTCTTCCGGCAAGCGGCCTTGGAAAGTTTGGCAAGATGGCGTTGCGACCGCGGCCGGCGCTGGCCACAGCGGCTAGGCACGGGCTACGCAAAGCTGAGGAAATGATTCATTGGATACGCGGGCCTGGATTACGCCGCCTCGCGATCCACACGTGGGGGATACTGAAACTGTCCCGCGCGCGGTCCCCGCCGAAAGAAAAGTGGCGCAACTGAAAACAGAAAAACGCAACTGAAAACAGAGAAGTGTCCCCGCTAAGGAGAGCGTGATGAGAGATTTCAAGCCAATCGTGAGTTTCGCGGTGCTGTGCTGCGCGTTTACGGCTGCTGCCGCAGCGCAGACCAGCTACACCGTGAAAGACCTGGGCACGCTTTTTGGCTCCAACTCCGCGAAGGTGGCGGACATCAACAAGTCCGGACAAATCGTGGGAACTTCGGCAAATCACGCGTTTTTATGGTCCAACGGCGTGATGACCGATCTGGGGACGCTCGGTGGCGGCGTCAGCATGGCCCATGCGATTAGCGACCAGGGCGTGGTGGTCGGCGAGGCGAGCACGGCGAGCAGTGAAATGCACGCGTTTATGTGGCAAAACGGCGTAATGAAGGATCTGGGCGTTGCTGGCGAAACGAGCGCGGCGCGCGGAATCAATTCGCGAGGCGATATTGTCGGTGTGGCGTATGCGAAAAATGTGCGTGGCGGCGCGGTGCTGTGGAGCGGCGGGCAGCGGCAATTCATCGGTGATCTGGGACCAAGCGGGAGCGGGAGCACGGCGATTTCCATCAATGACAAGGGGCAGATCGCAGGAGTGTCGAGCGGATTCGCCACGAATCAAGGCGTTGTGCGCGCGGTAGTCTGGCTGAATGGCGTGATCAATGATCTGGGCGCGCTAGGTGGTTTGCACAGCACGGCCAACGCAATCAATTCGCAAGCTTTGGTGGTTGGCTGGGCCGAAGTCACTGATAACTCCACCGCAGCATTTCAGTGGCAGAACGGCAAGATGAGCCAACTCGAGTCTCTCCCTGGCAGCGTGACTTCCGCCGGGAACGGGACGCAAGCGACCGCTGTGAACGACTCCGGGGTCCTTGTCGGATCTTGCGTGACTTCCACTGGCGAAACCCACGCGGTGATCTGGAGCAACGGAAAGATTACAGACCTGAACAGTTTGATCGCCCAAACTGGACTTACCCTGACTCGCGCAACAGGCATTAACCGCTCAGGCCAAATCGTAGCGGAGCAGCAAACCAACCTCGATGGCCCTACCACGCGGGCATTCCTCCTGACGCCCAAGCAGCACTAAGCTGCTTTGCTTTTGAGGCAAACCGTAGCTGGCTTCCCCGGGCTGCAATGGCACCTCGGCGAGCAAATGGCACGAGGTCATATCCATTCCCATTCTCGCCGCTAGGGCTAACTCCCGCGTGCCAAGCATTTGGTGAAAGGGCACCAAAAATGGCATTAATACGAATTAAGTTATTCAATACAAAATGGTTAGCGACGTTTCCACAGCCTTGCCAATTTGGAGAACAATCTTGGAAGACAAGTGGGAAAAGTGGGTAACGCTTTTCATCTCCTTGCAGCACCTTGCTGCCCGCCGACAAGGCAAAGTCCGCTCTGTAACCCCGCCCGATAATAACTTACTTCCTTTCAGTAAGTTATAGACCTCTCTTTTAACGCACCAGAAATGACGACCGCCTTCTCTTGGCAGGTGGATTGCCTCACTCCTAGTGTTCCGCGGTGAAAGTGTCCTTCACGGTTCTTTCTAGCTGCGGCTGCGAGTACTTCAACTCTTCGTGAACAAGCGCCCTTAAAGGAGGCTGAGTCCAGGATGAACACCGAGCCGAATGTCGACCGGTGGTATGCACTTCAGCTGAGAAGCCGTTGGGAGAGTTCGACGGCGGCGTTGCTTTCCTGCAAGGGATACCAGACGTTTCTTCCCACTTATAAGAACGCGAAGCGGGGCAGCGCCCGTTCGAAAGAAGTGCAGGGCCCTCTCTTTCCCGGGTACCTGTTTTGCCGGTTCAACGTCTGCGACCGCCTGCCGGTCTTGATTACGCCGGGCGTGATCAGCGTGGTGGGTACGGGGCGCGTTCCGATTCCCGTGGAGGAATCGGAAATTGAAGCGATTCAGAGAATGGTTTCAACGGGCATGCACGTGGAACCCTGCCCGTACTTGGAATTGGGACAACGCGTTCGAATCGAAGACGGAGCGTTGAGCGGCGTGGAAGGCGTGCTGACCAGCTTTAAGGGAACGCGGCGGATCGTGGTTTCGATCTCGCTGCTGCGCCGGTCCGTGGCGCTGGAAATCGACCGGTGCGCCGTTTCTGCGGTTCAACCGAAGCACAGCGGCGCGGAGCCATCGCGCGTGATTGTGCCTTCGTTCGAACCGGTGGTTGCTTAGCTTAAGGAAATCTGAGTCTCGCGAGGACTGGAACGTAAATGGGAAACGGCTACTCAAGGATTCCGGCGCTGTGGGAACAGGGAGTACGCTCGACGACGCGCAGAGCGGCGTCGGCTGTAGGCTCGTTGATGGAAAGCCGTGAAGAGGTTTTGCTGGAGGAATCATTCCGCAGTATGCTGACGCTCGAGCGGCGGCGCGCAGAACGGTCGCGCAAGCCTTTCGTCCTGATGCTTCTGGACGCCAGCGCGTTCATCGAAGAAAAAACGTCGGATCGTTTTCTGAACCGCATCTGCTCCATCCTGCTGAAATCTACTCGCGAAACGGATTTGATCGGCTGGTACGAAAAGGGCGTGGTCCTCGGAGTGATTTTCACGGAAGTGAGCTGCGAAGGCGAAACGCCGATCACGGAGACTTTGCGTTCGAAGGTTTTGGATGCGCTGAACGGTGAGCTTGGCCGGAAAGTCGCATCGAGCCTCGTGGTAACGACGCACCTCTTTCCTGAGAAGGGCGGACAAGACAAGGGCGAAAAAGTGGCCGACAGCCGGTTCTACCCGGATCTAGCGAAAGGAACGCCCAGGAAGCGTGTTCCTCAGGTGGCGAAGCGCGTGATCGATGTTCTGGGGAGCGCATTTTTGCTGCTGGTCCTGAGCCCGGTGCTTGCGATCATTGCTCTTGCCATCAAGCTGACCTCCAAGGGGCCGGTGATCTTCCGGCAAGAGCGGCTTGGCCAGATTGGTTCGCGGTTTCGTTGTCTGAAGTTCCGCACGATGTACGTGAACAACGATCCGAAGATCCATCAGGAATATGTGCAGCGGTTCATTAACGGCCAAGCGGACAGCGCGCACAAGGAATCGGGCAAGCCCGCGGTCTACAAAATCAAGAATGATTCCCGTGTAACGACGATGGGCAGATTGCTGCGCAAAACGAGCCTCGACGAGCTCCCGCAATTCTGGAATGTTTTGATGGGCGACATGTCGCTGGTGGGCCCGCGCCCGTCTTTGCCGTATGAATTTGAAGTCTACGACATCTGGCACCGCCGCCGCGTTTTGGAAGTGAAGCCGGGCATTACCGGGCTGTGGCAAGTGAGTGGGCGGAGCCGCACCTGCTTTGACGACATGGTTCGCCTAGACCTGCGCTATTCGCAGTCATGGTCCATTTGGCTGGACGTCAAGATTCTGCTGCAAACTCCCGGAGCCGTTTTGAGCGGTGACGGAGCCTACTGAACACTTCAGTTTCTTAGTTCTTAGTCCTAAGTTCTAAGTCAGAAAACGAAATTGTCGAAATCTGGCTGCAGTCTTTCCGGTTCGATGAATCGTTTGACCGCCGATTTTGTTTGTAACTAAAGGTAAACTTCAAGCATTTCGGCGAAGCTAAGGCTGGCTCTGGTTTCTCGCCTCGCAGGTGAAGCTACTTATTGCGATTCGGCCGAATCGCCTACAGCGAAATAAGTGCAATCGGGATGATGGAAGACCAGAGCGCTGACGCTGGCTTCCGGGTCCATCATGAATCCTTCGGTGAGCTGGACGCTGATTTCTTCGGGCTTCAGCAATTTCCAGAGGCCCGCCTGCTCTTCGAGGTTGGGGCAAGCAGGATAGCCGAAGCTGTAGCGCTTGCCGCGATAGCGCGAAGTGAAGCGCTGCGCCATGCTCAATTCGGGCGGATCGGGGAAGCCCCAGTCTTCGCGGATGCGGCGGTGCAGCCATTCGGCGCAGCCTTCCGCGGTTTCAATTGCAAGAGCCTGCAAGCCGTGGCTCAAGAAATAGTAGCCTTCGTTCTTCGCTTTTTCCGAGCGCTGGCGAACGCCTTCACCGGCGGTGACGACAAAAAGCGCGAGGTGGTCGCGCTTGCCGTTTTGCGGGGGCAAAACATAATCGCTAAGGCAGAGAAAGTCACCCTGCCGCTGCCGCGGAAAGCGGAACGTATGCAGAGGCTCCTTCGTGCCCGGCGCGAAGAGATATAAGGAATCACCCTCGGATTCCGCTTCGAAAAATTGCCACACCGCGCGTATCTTCATGAAAGCAGCAGCTTCCTTTTTCACTTCTTCCATGCTTTCGAACAACTCGATGGCTTTCGGGTCGCGCTCGGCTAGGTGCTTTTCGAAGTCCCCTCGGAAGCCGAGGTGCCGCCCGAAAAGCATGTAGGAATTGATGTAACCCCAAATCTCACGAAGGTCGGGCACAAGGCGGACTTTGCGGTCGAGAAAGGACACCGGCGGAATCGGCAGATCCGCGCGCACTCGCGGCGAGCGCGCCACCTTGGAAAGAGGCGCGACGCTGATGGTGGTCGAAACCTTGAAACCATTTCCCGAGGCTGTGTGCTCGCGTAAAACTGTTTCGCGCGTAGCCGGGTCCATCAACTGATTCATCAAGCGCAGGCCGGTCATTGCGTCTTTCGCGTAGCAAACTGCTTTGCCGTAGCTGGGCGCAATTTTGGTTTGCGTAAATTTTGCGGACAGAGCCGCGCCACCCACGAGCAAGGGAATCTCGATGCCTGCGTCTTTGAGGTCGCTGGCGGTGGTCACCATCTGTTGCGCGCTCTTCACTAGCAGACCGGATAGGCCGATGGCATCGGGATGATGCTCCTGATAAGCCTTAATCAAATCTTCCGGCGGTACCTTGATGCCAAGATTCACGACGTCGTAGCCGTTGTTTTTGAAAATAATCTCGACGAGGTTTTTGCCAATGTCGTGGACGTCGCCCTTGACGGTGGCGAGAACCACTTTGCCACGTTTGGCGGCATCCGCCTTTTCCATGAATTGCTCGAGATGGCTTACCGCGGCCTTCATGGCTTCCGCAGATTGCAACACTTCGGCGACGATCAATTCATTGGCGTTGAACAGGCGGCCGACCTCGGCCATCCCGGACATCAGCGGGCCGTTGATAATTTCCAGAGGAGCGGAGCCCTCGGCGCGCTTGCGCTCGAGATCGGCGATTAGTCCGTCGCGCGTGCCTTCAAGAATGTAGTTCGCGAGCCGCTCATCAAGAGGTAAATCGTTGCGGGCTTTTTCCTTTTTCTTGGCGGTGCGAAAATGCTCAGCGATGGCGGTAATCCAGAATTGATTGACGGCAGCGCGTTGTTCCTTGCTTTGCTGGCGCCAGTCCGCGGGAGCGTTGAGCAGGAGGCTCGCGCCTGGATGGTCTGCGGGCACGCTCTTGGGCGGATGGGAAAAAAGCAGATTCTCCGCGAGTTCGCGCTCGTGAGCGGGTATAGACGCAAAGCGCTCGATCTTCTCCGTGTTGACAATTGCCAGGTCTAGACCGGCTTTCGTGCAATAGTAAAGGAAAACAGAGTTCACCACCTCACGCGCGCCGGGCGGCAGCCCGAACGAAACATTGGAAATGCCGAGAATTGTGCGCGCGTCGGGGAGCGCCTGTTTGATCAGGCGAATGCCTTCCATGGTCTCGACGGCGCCGCCGATGTAGTTTTCGTCGCCGGTGGCGCAGGGGAAAACCAACGGATCGAAAATGATGTCTTCCGGCTCGAGGCCGTACTTTTCAGTGAGCAGTTTATAAGAGCGTTGCGCAATCGCGAGCTTGCGTTCGCGCGTGAACGCCTGCGCCTGGACGGGATCTTCATCAATGCAGCCAACGACAACTGCGGCGCCATACTCGTGCGCAATGGGCACGGTGCGCTGGAATTTTTCCTCGCCGTCCTCGAGGTTGATGGAATTGATTATGGACTTGCCCTGGCAATAAGTGAGTGCCAGCTCAATCGCCGCCGGATCGGTCGTATCAATCATGATGGGCGGCTTCACTTTGCGAATCAGCTTTTCGTAGAAGAGAGGAATGTCTTTTCTCTCGTCGCGCTCCGTGCTTTGCAGGCAGACGTCGATAACCTGAGCGCCGCCGCGCACCTGGCGCCGGGCAATTTCGCTGGCCTCTTCCCATTTTTCTTCGGTGACGAGATTCTTGAATAGCCGCGAGCCGATGACGTTGGTGCGCTCGCCGACCAGCAGCGGGCGCGTGCTTTCTTCCGCTTCGATGGCTTCGATGCCCGTGTAAATGGCGCGATGAGTCTCCGCGGGACGCGTGCGCGGCTTCTTGCCCTGCACCATCTGCGCGATGGCGCGGATGTGCTGCTCGGTGGTGCCGCAGCAGCCGCCGACGAGGTTCAGCCAGCCATGATCCACGAATTTTTCGAGCTGCGTCGCAAGCGATGTAGGCGTCTCGAGATACTTGCCCTCTTCGTCCGGTAGTCCAGCGTTTGGATAGCAAGAGACGAACTCACTCGTAAGCTGGCTCAACGTACGGATGTGATCGGTCATGAATTCTGGACCGGTGGCGCAGTTCATCCCAAACGCCAGCGACTTTGCGTACTTGAGCGAGGCCCACATTGCTTCGATGTTTTGACCCGCGAGCATCGAGCCCATCGGCTCGATGGTGACGGAAATAATGAAAGGGATTTCCGCGACAAGTTCTCGGGATAGCTTGCGAATGGCGAGCAGAGCAGCCTTGATATTACGCGTGTCCTGGCAAGTTTCGACCAGGAGAAGGTCCGCGCCTCCTTCCACAAGCCCCTTCGCCTGCGTGTAATAGGCTTCGCGCAGTTCCGGGAAAGTGATTCCACCGGTGACTGTGATCGCCTTCGTAGTTGGTCCCATGGAGCCGGCCACGAACCGAGGTCTTCCAGAAGCGCTGTATTCGTCCGCAGCTTGCCGCGCGAGTTCAGCGGAGCGTTTGTTGAGAAGGTGCGCGTCCGAGGAGAGTCCATACTCCGCGAGGACGATGGGCGTTCCGCCGAAACTGTCAGTCTCGATGATGTCCGCGCCGGCTTCCAAATATTTCCGGTGGATGTCGAGGACCACATCAGGGCGCGTATGAACGAGATTTTCATTGCAGCCTTCGAGCGCAGGGCCGCCAAAATCCGCGGCGCTCAGATTGCGTTGTTGCAGCATGGTGCCCATGGCGCCGTCGAGCACCAGGATTCGCTGTGAGAGCAACTCTCGCAAAGCTTTACCGGATTCGTTCAGATTACGCATTCGCTGGAATGCCGCACTCCTTGCGGGAAAACCGCGTATAACTAACCCTTTATTTTACTTGAGCTGGCGAGTATGTGAAACACGGAAGCAGCGAAACGCCGTTTTTCGGGCGCGAATGGCGAATTTGAAGCGCCGAAATAAAGTTTCGAGAGGTCACGCTACGCAAATACCTTTTATACTACTCTCTAAAATCTAGAGGCGATACATTATAAGTAATGAGAAATCGTCTAAAAATCCTCAATGTCGTAGGCACACGTCCTAACCTGCCCAAAATTGCGCCACTGATGAGGGAGATGCAGCAGCACCCGGAGATTACCGCGATTTTGGTTCACACCGGGCAGCACTATGACGAAAATCTTTCGGACATTTTCTTCCGCCAGATGGGGATTCCCGCGCCCCAGATAAACCTGGAGGTTGGCTCGGGCTCTCACGCATCGCAAACGGCGGAAATCCTAAAGCGCATCGAGCCGGTTCTGGAGGAGCACAGACCCGATGTAGTGGTCGTGGTCGGGGACGTCAATTCCACAATTGCGGTTTCGCTGGCGGCCGCAAAGCTGGACATTCGCGTGGCTCATGTGGAGGCGGGATTGCGCAGCTTTGACCGCACCATGCCGGAAGAAATCAATCGTGTCTTGACCGACGCGATTGCGGACTATCTCTTCGTTACCGAAGAAGATGCCATCGCGAACCTTGTGAAAGAGGGACGGCCGCGCGACAGCATCTTCCTGGTGGGCAACGTGATGATTGATTCGCTGCGTCATTTTTTGGCCGGGGCGCAACAATCCTCCATCGGAGGAGAGCTGGGGCTGAAAAAAGGCACGGGCTGGGAGCGGTTTGGCTTGCTCACCTTGCATCGCCCCTCGAACGTGGACTCGCCCGAAAAGCTGAGCCAGTTACTTGGCGCGATCGACGCGGTAGCGGCAGAAGTCCCTGTAATTTTTCCGGTGCATCCGAGGACTCAGCAGCGAATTGCCGAGAGCGGAATCCGGAGTCATCCGCAGTTGCGCATGATTGCTCCCGTGGGATACCTGGATTTTCTGTGCCTGTTGAGCAAAGCGGCGCTGGTACTCACCGATTCCGGCGGCATTCAGGAGGAAACCACGGTGCTGGGCGTTCCTTGTTTGACGCTGCGCGAGAACACCGAGCGGCCGGTGACGATTTCTGAGGGAACCAACCTGCTTGTGGGCACCGATCCTGCTAAGATTGTTGCCGCTGCGAGGGACGTGTTGGCTGGCAAGGGGAAAGCTGGCAGAATCCCTCCTCTATGGGACGGCAACGCGGCAAGCCGGATTGTCGAGGTTTTGCTGCAGGCCGTACCCCGGTAAAAAGCACCCTAATTGACAGTAACAGTTCAGGAACAGGCCCGCCAAAGGGACTTGCCCCTTTGGCCAGTTTTCTCTTAGGCTGGCAAAAGTGAACACAAAACGTGCGTCCTCAAAACTGACTGTTTGTATCCTGTCGCCACACCCTCTGGTGCTGAGCGAATTCGAACGTATTTTGGAGAAGGCGCCTTTCAAGATCGTGGCGCAACAACTGGAGTCCGTGCTTGCGCCGGACCTCCGCCACCTGGAGCCGCCCAAGGCGCACGTCTACGTGATTGACGCGCACGCCGCTAAGCCCGCCACGGGCGCGCTGCTGACGAACATCCTGGAACGCTATCCCGAATCACGGCTCATCGTGGTTGGCGAAAATCATGCGGAAAACAATAGTTTTTCGCTGCTGCGGCTGGGCGTCAAGGGGCTGCTCACTTACATGGAAGCGCGCGAGCAACTGGTCCGCGCGCTGCCTCTGGTAGCCAACGGTGGGTTCTGGGTGCCGCGTCAGCTTCTTTCCGGTTTTGTGGATTCCATCCTTACCAGCCAGGGACGCAGGCTCAAAACGGACTCCGTCACCAACCTGAGCCGCCGCGAGCAGGAAGTGCTGGATTCGCTGCTGGAAAACCTTTCGAACAAGGAAATCGCGAGCAAACTGAACATCGCGGAACGCACGGTGAAGTTTCACGTCTCAAATTTGCTGAATAAATTCGGCGTGCGCCGCCGGGCGGACCTGATTTTGCTGACCTTCCAGCGCCGTTTGTCCCAGGCCTAATCTGCACACCTATCCCGGCTTATTCCAAGCCTCCTTCTGAGGTATTCTAGATATTTGAATTTCGGAAGATTTTCCTAATAAGTCAGCGTGGAGCGGAGTCCCTTGAACATTTTGGTGACGGGCGCGGCGGGGTATATCGGCAGCATCTGCGCGGAGGTTTTGCTTTCGCGCGGGATGAAGGTGATTGCGCTGGACAGCTTGCTGGAAGGGCACACCGCCGCCGTGCCGTCAGGAGCCGTGTTCTGCAACGTGGATTTGGGAAACCGCAAGCAGATCGAAAGCGTTTTCAAACAGCACAAGATTGACGCGGTGATGCACTTCGCTGCCGAAGCCCTTGTGGCCAAGTCGGTGAAGGAGCCGAGCGTCTTTTACGCGACCAACGTGGGCTGCGGCGTCAATCTCCTGGACGCCATGACGCGTCACGGCGTGCGAAAATTCATTTTCTCCTCGACGGCGGCGACTTACGGCGAGCCCGAAATCGTGCCCATTCCCGAAGACCACCGCAAGGCGCCCATCAATCCTTATGGAAAATCCAAGCTGGTTTTCGAGGGGATTCTCGCCGATTACAAGGCGTACACGGGACTTCAGTACGCCACTCTCCGCTACTTCAATGCCGCAGGCGCTTCCAAGGCGCGCGGCGAACATCATCGCGTGGAAACGCACTTGATTCCGCGTGTGTTGGATGCGGCAGCCGGGAATTTGCCCCATGTCGACGTTTTCGGAACCGACTATCCCACGCCGGACGGCACCTGCGTTCGCGATTATATTCACGTGCTGGATATTGCGGATTCCCACGTGCGCGCGTTGATGGAAATTGACCGCGTGTCGGGCGAAGCGTTCAACGTCGGGAACAGCCGGGGCTATTCGATTCTCGAAGTGATTGATGCGGCGGAGCGCATCACGGGCCGCAAGATTCCGCGCAAACTCGGCCCGCGCCGTCCAGGCGATCCCGCAGTGCTGGTGGCGAGCAAGGAAAAGTTAAAGCGCATGCTTGGCTGGGAAGCATCCCACTCTTCGCTCGAAGAGATTATTCAATCGGCGTGGGAGTGGAAACAGAAGCATCCGCGCGGTTACGAAAACGACGCCCGCGCCTCGGCTTAATCTCCCAGGCGGAAACGGATGATGCACCACAGAGCTTGCACGCCGTCTTTCCAGGTTATCTTTTTGCCTTCTTCGTAGGTGCGCCCGGCATAAGTGATCGGCACTTCGTAGATACGCCAGTTGTGCTTGGCGATTTTCGCGGTGATCTCCGGCTCGAATCCGAAACGGTTTGACTTGATTTCGATTCCCTTCAGAACTTCTCTGCGGAAAACCTTGTAGCACGTCTCCATGTCTGTCAGCTTCAAATTGGTGAAAATATCCGAGAGCAGAGTGAGCATGCGGTTGGCCACGTAGTGCCAAAAGTAGTGGACGCGCTGCGGTCCACTGAGAAACCGCGAGCCATAAACCACGTCCGCCCGGCCGTCGATGATCGGTTCAAGTAAAACCGGATAGTCGCGCGGGTCGTATTCGAGGTCGGCGTCCTGCACCAGCACGATGTCGCCGGTACCTTCCGCGAATCCGCGCCGCAGTGCCGCGCCCTTGCCCTGGTTCGGTGTCTGAAAGAAGAAGCGCAGGTCCCGCAATTCCACAGGCTCGCCGCCGTCTTGAGCTCGGGCAGATTTCTCACTGTTCGCTTGCGTCGCCGCCATATTCTCTAGGATTTGCCGGGTTCCGTCGGTCGAGCAATCATCCACGACGATCACTTCTTTGCGAATGTCCATATCCAGGACGCGCCTCAAAATCTCCTCGATCGTGCCACGTTCGTTGTAAACGGGAATCACGATGGAGACGATTGGGTTGTTGAGCGAGGTTGGATTGGTTCGTTTGCGTGCCATGGGTGCGAAAGATTGTAGCGGCGCGGCCAGCGGTGAGTAAAGGCGAGCCGTGTAAAGTCCCCGTTAACGGAGGGCTACCAGCAAGCCCGGGAAGCAGATATTCTTGTACGAGTGCAAGCCAGAAGATCGTGCCGTTAGAATGGGTCGATGAACACCTTTTACATCGAACAGTTTGGCTGCCGTGCCACGCAGGCGGACGGTGCGGCACTCGAGCGGCAGTTGCTCGAGCGCGGCTGCACGTCAGCCCGGAAAGCATCCGACGCCGACATTGTTGTCGTGAACACCTGCACCGTGACGGCTTCCGCGGACGCGCAGGCCCGCGATGCCATTCGAAAGCTGCACGCTTCAAATCCCCGAGTCCGGGTCATCGTCACCGGCTGTTACGCGCAGCGCGCGCCCGAAGAATTAAGCCGACTTCCCGGGGTGGCGTGGGTGGTAGGCAATTCGCACAAACCGCAAATCCCTAATCTGATTGAGACTATTTCCTCTCCAACCGAACCTGCGCGTTCGAATGGATTCTTCCCGCTCGCTGCGATTTCCCCGGCATCTCCATCGGAAACACAGCAGCCGGCCGAAATTTTGCTCGGCGACATTTTCGAACAGCAAGTGTTGCTTTCTTCTCCCGTCTTCGGCGGAGAAGGGAATCACACGCGGCCAACGCTCAAGATTCAAGACGGCTGCAATTCGCGTTGCTCGTTCTGCGTGATTCCTTTCGTGCGCGGGAAGAGCCGCAGCTTGCCGCCGGAAACTGTAATTCGCGAACTGCAGAATCTCAGCCAGTCGGGCTATCGCGAAATCGTCTTGAGCGGAATCAATCTCGGCACTTACGGCCGCGACCTTTCGCCTCGCGTCGAATTCGAAGACTTGCTTCGGCGGATTCTGGACGAGACCAGCGTCGAGCGCTTGCGCATCAGCTCTATCGAGCCCATGGACGTTACGCAGGACCTCGTCGAACTTTTTGCTTCCACCGAACGCCTCGCGCAGCACTTCCACATGCCTTTGCAATCCGGGTCAGATCGCATCCTCGCCGCCATGCACCGCTGGTACCGCGCCGAGCACTACGCGCGCCGGGTCGAACTTATCCACGAGCGGCTCCCGCACGCCGCCATCGGGGCCGATCTCATCGCCGGTTTTCCCGGTGAAACAGAAGACGACCACGCGGCCACGCTCGCCTTCATCGA
>WNGL01001173.1_pt1 | contig 31936 bp, 26 predicted proteins | sample 5400591 | NCBI WGS metagenome assembly WNGL01 (sample SAMN13153377, study PRJNA577476) | soil metagenome | isolation source: 80 cm soil or saprolite under Garry oak tree replicate 1 | place: USA:California | collected 2016-06-15
AGACCTGGGCCAATCCGGCGCTTCCGCCGTCGATCGGGCGGGTTTTCAACGGTTGGTGGCTGAAGTGGGACTGGGCCACGTCGGACTGGTTATGGGTTTAGAGGTCTCCCGCTTAGCGCGCAGTTCGCTGGATTGGCATCACCTGTTGGAAATCTGCACCATGACCGGAACCCTCATTCTCGATGAAGATGGTCTCTATGATCCTGCCACCTTTAACGACCGTCTCTTGTTGGGGTTAAAAGGAACGATGTCGGAGGCTGAGCTTCATATTCTGCAGGCACGCTTGAAGGGCGGGATTCTCCACAAAGCTTCTCGCGCAGCATTGAAAGTGCCGTTGCCGGTCGGCCTGCTCTACGCGGAGGACCAGACCGTTATCCTCGATCCAGATGCCCAGATCCAACAAGCCATTCGTCTGCTCTTTGCCACCTTCAAACGCATCGGGTCAGCCTGGGGCACGGTGAAGTATTTTCGCCACCAGGAGCTGCTCTTCCCGCGCCGTGTTCGCGTCGGTCCTCATGCAGGCGAGCTCCATTGGATGCCACTGCAGCACAATGCGGTGCTCAAAGTCCTGCGCAATCCTCGCTACGCGGGTGCTTTTTGCTTCGGACGCACCCATACCAGCAAGCACCCTGATGGCTCACTGCACACCCAAACCCTTCCCCAAGAGCAATGGCTGTTTCTCATTCAGGAAGTGCATGCTGGCTACATCAGCTGGGAAGACTACGAAGCCAATCTCGCGCAACTGCGCGCCAATCGCCAGGCACATGGAGAGGATCGCCGCCACGGTCCCCCACGGGAAGGACCAGCGCTGCTTCAAGGGCTCTTACTCTGTGGACGCTGTGGCAACCGCATGACAGTGGGCTACCATGATGTGAAGAAGGGCCAGCGCCTTTACCCGGAATACCGCTGTCAAAAAGAGCATGTCGAAGAGGGGGACGACAAATGCTGCCAGCGCCTGCTTGGAGCCGGTTTGGATACGGTGATCGCTGATCTGCTGCTGGCACAACTGACCCCTCTGGCTCTCGAGACCAGCTTACAGATCCATGAGGAGCTGCACGCTCAAGTCCAAGAAGCCTCCCGTCTGCGTGCCCAACAAGTGGAACGTGCTCGCTACGCCGCCGAACTGGCGCAGCGCCGCTTTTTACGGGTCGATCCTGAGAATCGTCTGGTCGCTGATGTGCTGGAAGCTGACTGGAACGCTCGCTTGAGGGAACTGGCAGGGGTCACCGAGCAAGCCGAGCGTCAACAGGTAGCTGAACAACGTCGATTGTCTGCGCTTGAACAACAGGCGATTGCTGATCTAGTCGAAGATTTCCCACGGGTGTGGAAGGATTCGCACACCTCGGATCGAGACCGCAAGCGCATGGTCCGCTGGCTCCTGGAAGATGTGACGGTGCTCAGGCAAGAAGACGTGATCACTGCTCACATCCGCTTGAAAGGGGGAGCCACCCAAACCATCACGGTCCCTGTGGGCCGGGGGCGGTGCAGCTCGCCAGAACTGATTGCGCTCATCGATGCGTTGTTGGAGGATTTCACGGATGCCGAGGTAGCCATGCACCTCAACGAGCAGGGGTGGCGCACCTATGAAGGAAAGCCCTTTACGGCTGCCCGCGTGCTGTCCTTACGACGCTATCGCCGCTTGAAAGATCATGCGACCCGCCTCGCGGAAAAGGGATGGCTCAATACCTCTGACGCCGCCTCGGCGTATGGGGTCTGCCGAGAAACGCTCATGCTCTGGGGACGGGCGGGCTTGCTTCCCATGTCTCGGATCAACGAGCAAGGGACGGCGATGTTTCCGCCGCCAGGTCAAGATGCTCCTCGAAAGAATGCTCACAAATTCGCCAAAACAAAAACACGCTCATCATGCGCAAGGAGTGCAGTATGCAATCACATCGTTGGCTGATGGCGCGTACGGAGGGGCTTGCTCTGTGATAATCCCCAATCGATCCACAAGCACTTGCCGTGCTCGCTCGGAAGTGAAGATCTTCCCCCGGTCATGGAAGATAATGGCGGGCTTGCCAAAACAGGGCCAGGAATGCTCACATCCATTGATGCCAACCAGATGATCTTTTCTTTCCAGGCTGACCTTTACCAGGCGCATATAGTCCTCCTCCTTGAGTGGCCCCAAAGCCAGGACCGCGCCGAGGATGGCAGCAGTTTTGACGCAAATGAGCACCGCCGCATGCACACGGCTGGCCACTGTCGTCCCATCAGGTGTGACGACGTACAGGTCCATTGTGTGCTCATCGACCTGGGTCAGCAGGGCCGGTGCCGGAATGGAGAGCGCAAACGAGGAGGCAGACTCGCGTTCACGTGGAACGGATTTGGCCCCTTCGCGCACGGCCACCAGCTCCGGCTCCATCTTCAGACGTTGCACCTCCTTGCGCACCTGAGCATAGGAGGGAAGTTTGACCGGCTTGCCTGTTTCCTTGGTCAGGCGCGTCGCCACGTGTTGCATTTCGGTATGCTCCCGGATCGCGGTCATGGACAGACAGGTAGGCAGCAAATACAGCCGACGGATACACTCCTGGAAGGCCGGGTGCATGGCCGTTTTTCGGGTGTAGCTGCCATGGGGCACACAGGCAATGGTGCCCAGCAGCTTCGTCCGTTTGACGAGGCGCGAAAGCGTTGAGCGTGGGATGCCTGCATCTTTGGCGACCTGGGTAGGCTTAGCTCCGGCAAGCACCTGCGAAACGGCCCGCACATTGCGGTGAAATTGCTCTCGTTGTGGCTCTGGAAGACGGGAGGCATCAAACGTCGGTCCCGGAACAAGCCGGGGAGATTCAGACGAGATGGTTGCCACCTCTGGTACCGGCTCTGGCAGGAGCGTGTCTGGGAGCGTGCCAGGAACAAGAGGCGGAGCGGAAGGATGGAGCAAGGCCAGGGGAAGGATGCGAGAGAGCGTGAACTGCTCTAGATCAATCAGCAGATGTCCCTGCGCCGCGCTCTCTCCCACCACCTTCCAGATCGCGGCTTCGACCAGATTGGCAGGCCATTGCCCGGCAAGACGGCTTTCGACCTCTTCGACGCTGGCGACTTCTCCCCAGGGCCAGACTTCTTGCAAGGCGGCGGCAATTTCGCCAAAGGCGGGAAACGTTTTGCGTCTGGCATGCAAGAAGACCAGGTTGTAGTGGCGACGTTTGGTAAGTGTGCGCTCAGTCCCAATCCAGAAAACGCCTCGTTGCAGGCGTGCAAGCCTTCGTGCGGCTTCCGCTTTGGCGAGATTACGATCACCTCTTTTGTCATCCTCCATGCCCGCCTCGGCGATGAACGGTTGCCCGTTGGTCAAAGTGCCCACCGCATCGGGCAAGTAGTGATGGGGCTTGTCCTCAAACATGTAGCCGATGGCGAATGGCGCGTGTTTTGGGATGGGCAGTCGATAGGTCTCGGCAAACTGCGGGCCAATGTCGCCACGCGCGTAGGAGGCGACCAGTGGATGGTATTCGAGCCACATCAAAAGACGTTCTTCAAGCTGGCTACAGAATGGCTGTCTGACAGTAGAGCCTGTTTTGAGGCTGGGAATCCATCCTGAAATGGAGCGGCCCGCTATTTTGAACAGATCAATACCTTCGACTGCCGGTGCGACCATGAGCGACCCCGCCTTACTTCAGGTGCGTCTGTCTTCCGCATTCCAACGGAAGGTCTCGCTCTCGATGAGGAACACAATTTACATATTCAGTGAAAAGTATACCTGATGGGAAGCGATTTTTCCAGGCATCGAAGTGTCTATTTCCACCCTTCAGTGCAAATTTCCACCCTTCGGTGCAAAATCGGTCCACCCTTCAGTTAATTTACCAGTACAGTCAAAGGCTGTTGATTGGGTGGTACATACACTGAGAACCAGGGTGGCAGAAGCCTGGTAGGTAGGAGTTATAAACTGATTGGCTGCATAAGTTACACCGGCACAAATGATTATTCCGAGTGCTACCAGCCACGCCCAGCGTTTAGCAAGCATTCTATAGCGACTCAATGAGCTTTGCATAATTAAATCCCATCCTTATCAAAATAATAGTTGTGAAACAGTAGGGTTCAGCCTCTGGATGGATGTTATGATGTTAGTATTTTTGATATATTTAGATATATCGAAGTATTAGGTGTACATTAACATCATAAATGCATCTCTCTAAATTCCCCTTAAGGATACAGCCTCTTCCCTGAGCATCTGGTTGTTGTAAAGTTAAGATACTGTTATGAATTCCATACTCAGGTGTATATTCCTTAATCTTTCTGAGGGTTTTGTAGGCTAAAGGCTTTTTATAGATAGAGATGTTTCTATACGGCTTTTTGCAAATCATTACTGAATCTTAACTCGATGAACATCATACCAACACAAACAGATGCTATCTTCTCATAGAAAGAAGAGCGATTTTTGAGGAGGAAGTTTCTATGAGCGTGTTGTTGGATGTACAGAAGTCAGATAGCTCTGTACCCGCTGCACATTATGATGTGGTAGTAATGGGAGCTGGCCCTTATGGACTCTCAACTGCTGCACACCTCTCAGGACGAGGGCTGAAGGTAGCAATCTTCGGTAAGGCTTTGGAGCTCTGGCGTGAACATATGCCAAAGGGAATGCTCCTGCGTTCGTATTGGTGGGCAACAAATCTCTCTGACTCTGAGAAGAAGTACGGACTTGAGCAATACTTTAAGGCAGAGGGCCAGCATGACAGCGAACCTTTCCCGATAGAAACTTTTATCGACTATGGACTCTGGTTTCAAAGATGTGTGGTTCCCACTGTAGATGAAACGTATGTGACAACTATTGAGCGCAAAGATGGACAATTTCTGGTGATGCTGGCAGATGGCCGGGTAGTGCAGGCTCCAGCCGTCGTGTTGGCTCCTGGTCTGAACTACTACACCTACCGTCCTGCTGAGTATGATCATATGCCTGCTGAGTTAGTCTCGCACACGAACGATCACTCTTCGTTTGACCGTTTTGTAGGCAAACAGGTGGTGGTGATAGGGGGAGGACAGAGTGCGTTGGAGACGACGGCGCTATTAAACGAGAGCGGTGCCTCAGTGCAGTTGGTTACTCGTAGTCCCCTTCGCTGGCTTAGTGGCGATTCTATGCGTGATCGTACGTTTGTCAGACGACTCAGGGCCCCAAAAGCAGGAATTGCTCCTGGTTGGTTTAACTGGGGACTAGAGTATTTTCCTTATGTCTTCCAGCAACTTCCTCGCTCAGCTAAAGATAGGTTGCTGCGGGGACGAGCTAGCTATGGTCCTGCCGGAGCTCACTGGTTAAAGGATCGTATCATCGGTAAGGTAAGACTACATGAACTGCAGCAAGTCCAGGAGATAAAAGAGGTTGATGGCGGTGCATTGTTGACACTGTCAAACAACAATATGTTGAAGGCCGATCACGTTTTTCTTGGGACGGGCTATCGTGTGGATATCAAGAGATTGCCTATGTTGCATCCATCACTCCTGTCCGAGGTGCAGACATATAGGGGAGCGCCTGTCCTGAGCAATCGGTTTGAGACGAATATACCGGGGCTATACTTCGTTGGATTTTCTACGGTATCTAGCTGTGGTCCACTCTTTCGCTTCGTCGTAGGTACCGATGCCGCGGCCAGGCGTGTAGCGGGTGCCGTGGCACGGCAAGCGGTGCATGCCAGGTAGGGAGACGAATTATGCGTAAGCATGTGGGAGTGATTGTAGCTGCATGTTTCTACTATATTGGGCTTGTGAAGCTAGCTCGTTCCTGGATGCAACGGTCGGGGCAACGTCTCATTATCCTCAATTACCATCGTGCGACTGGAGGAGATTTACGCCGTCATCTCCTCTACCTGCGTCGTCACTATCGTATGCTGCATCTTGAAGAGGCATTGGAAGAACTCTATATGCCGCCTCAGGAGGAGAAAAGGGTGCGCGACCGGCGTACGCCCCTGGTGCTGACCTTCGATGATGGGTACCGTGATAACTATACACATGCCTTTGAGCTCGCCTGTGAGTTGCAGGTTCCTATTACTATCTTTCTCATTCCGGGCTATGTGGAGAGCGGTGATTACTTCTGGTGGCAGGAGGGCAAACGCCTGGTACGTCGCGCACAGGTGGGTGAGGTGACAATGGGGGGGCGTACCTATCACCTGAGCCAGCCAGGGGAGCAAGACATGCTAGCCCAAACAATCGATGTTCGTCTGCATAATGCTACGTCGGTTGCAGAGCGTGAAGCCTTTCTAGAGGCGGTACGTAAAGTGCTGGTCGTGCCTTCATCTGTTACAGAGGAAGAGGAGACAACTCTGCCGTTGAAATGGACTGAGATACGCAAGATGGAAGAGAGCGGGTGGGTCTCGTTTGGGGCCCATACTATGCATCATCCTGTTCTAGCCTACCTTAAAGACTCTGAGGAGGTACGACACGAAGTTGGGGCGTGTCGTAGAGTGTTGGAGCAGTACCTGGATCATCCCGTGCGTACTTTTGCTTATCCCGTTGGAAAGCTTGAGGATATTGGTGACGAGGGGCTACGAGCTGTGCAAGAGGCAGGCTATGACTGGGTAGTAACCACTATTCATGGTATGAATACTCCACAGAGTGATCCTCATCAGCTGCGGCGTGTTATGGGTGATGTAAGCCGGCATTGGCTGGTGATGGCTGCAGAGGTATCGGGCCTGTGGCATTTCTTCTTTGGTCTCAGAGGTTGGCTGAAAAGGCCCCGGAGGAGTACTTACAAGTCTTTCTCTCTCGCTCAGGAAAGGGCCTGATCTATACTTATGCGGGCCTTTTCACCCGGCTTCTTAAGGAAAATTTATGAAAGACTCTCTGGATAATCTTCCTATCGCGGGTGCGGGGCTGCAAGTCGCTGAGCCTGTAGAGCAACAAAACCACTTCTCGCAACCAGAAAATTGTAAATTGACGTATGATGCGCTGGTACTTGATGCCAGGCTGCGGCAATCGCCGGTTACGATGCGTTCGCTAGGCCATCGAGGGTTGTGCGTCGCAGCTCTTGAGAGCGCCAGCAATGTGGAGACGACTAGTAGCGTACCTACTTTCTCATCACGCTGGTGTCAACGAAAATTTGTCGCCCCATCTTATGAAGAGCATCCAGAACCCTATCTTGCTTATTTGGAACAGTTGCTTGATAACACAGGTGCACGTGTACTGATCACCTCATCAGATGGTACCGTTGCGGTGATACGCCAGTATCGTGAGCAACTTGAACGTCGGGTACGTATTGCACTCCCAAGAGACCCGGCTCTAGGCATAGCCATCAATAAAGATCAAACGTTAGAGATTGCCATGCGCTTGGGAATTGGTGTCCCACGTGGAGTGAACGTGGGGTCGGTGAACGAAGTAAAGGCAGCAGTTCGTGAGGTTGGATTACCGGCAGTTATCAAGCCTGTAGAGTCGTGGCTGTGGGGTGAGCACCAGGGTGCGAGGCTCGTGTGCAGACTCGTGACGACACCAGACGAGGCTCAACGTGCAGTGGAAGAGCTGACGGGTCTGGGTGGCAGCACGCTCTTCCAGCAGTTCCTTTCAGGCAGACGAGAAGCTGTAAATTTTCTGTATGCCCATGGTGAAATTTATGCACGTTTTGCTCAGTGGGCTAAGCGTACGCAACCGCCACTAGGTGGCACCTCTGTATTGCGACAGAGTATTGCCGTTCCAGAGGACATTGGCGAGCAGGCAGAACGTTTAGTGCGTGAAATCGAATTGGAAGGCTATTCCGAAGTCGAGTTTCGACGCGACAATGATGGCAATCCCTACCTGATGGAGATCAATCCGCGCCTTTCGGCCTCGGTAGAGGTTGCTGTACGTGCCGGGATCGATTTTCCTTATCTGCTTTATCAGTGGGCAAATGGGGATCCGGTTGATCATGTGCAAGGTTATCGTGTGGGTGGCTGGATGCGCTATCTAGAGGGCGATGTCATAACAACGGTGCAAGCACTCAACCAACGCGGCAGACCAGGTGTTACCCCACCGGCCCGAGCATTAGTTGATTTCTGTATTTCTTTCTTCAAGCCTATGGGTTATGACTATCTTGATTGGAAGGATCCTCTGCCGGCCTGTACTGCAACGGTCGATTTTGTTCGCTCTCTTGTAAGGCGGCTGCGGAGAAATCCTTTAAGGAAATAGGCTTGATGAGTATGCATTACTATGTCTAGCATCCTGACGATATGAATGGAAATGATGTGATGCCAAATCCGAATATGCCGGAACTCTCAGAGGTCAAGCGCGCTCTACTCGAAAAGTATTTGCAGGGGAATCTCCCCCAGGCCCCAGAGATTGCGGATGTCATTCCCCCGCCTGCTGAAGCAGAGGTGGAGGGCCCACGTGAACGCGTGGTGGCAATCCAGTCCGGTGGATCCAGGCGGCCTTTTTTCTTTTTGCATGGACAGTGGGAAAGTCAGGCTTTCTATTGCTTCCCGTTATCGGAAGGTCTGGGATCGGACCAACCATTTTATGTGCTGGAACCGTTTACATTTGATGGCTTGCCGGTCCCGCCCACTTTTGAGGCTATTGCAGCTGCTCATATTAAGTCGATGCGCACTGTTCAGCCAAAGGGTCCGTACCTCCTGGGGGGGTGGTGCAACGGGGGCTTGATGGCCTACGAAATAGCCCGGCAACTTCACGCGGAAGGGCAGAAAGTTGACTTGCTGGTATTGATGAATCCCATGGCTCTTATCTATCCTATCAGTTACAGATTGGTTCATGGTGCGCTCAGTCGCTTTGGCAAGCTGATGCGACTGAGCCAGGATAAGCAGTTAGATTGGTATATACGTTTGCGATGCGCGCATATATATTTGCTGCATGTGAAAGATTATCTGCGCATCCACTACAGGAGATTGGAAGTCTCCCTGGGCATGGGAACTGCCGAACAGAAAGAGCTTGCGCGCAGACGTGACAAAGCAGGCGTTGCATTTCCGAGACTCCGTTCGTTTATCCCAAGAGCTGAAGCCCTTCGCCAGGACTATGAGAGCGTTTTTACCTGGTTGACTTTGGGATACAAGCCATCTAGCCTTTATCCAGGCAAGATCACGTTCTTTTGGTCAAGTAGCGACTGGTTCAGTAAAGAGCCTTTTCATATTGGGTGGCGTGAAGTGGAGGAAGCTAATGAGGTAGAAATCCATATCTTTCCTGGTTTGCACATGAGCCTGGTAACCGAACAACTCCACGTTTTGGCTGAATGTTTGCGTACGTGTCTAAGCAAGGCTCCTTCATCCTTCTGAAGGCTTTAAATAGATATATTTCTTTACATCTTTCCGTGAGGAGGGAGGAATATAATGCGTGAGCGTGCGCGTGTGTTCATCGCCGCGTGTTTTTACTACAGTGGTCTGGTGAAACTCGCCTACTGGTGGATACGGCGCTCGGGACAACGCCTGATTATCCTCAATTATCATCGTGCAACTGGCGGAGACTTGCATCGTCAGATGCTCTACCTGCATCGTCATTACCGTATTCTTCATCTAGAAGAGGCACTTGAAGAACTTTATACGCCACATGAGGAGAAGCAGGTAGCTGACCGGCGCATGCCGCTGGTACTGACCTTTGACGATGGATATCACGATAACTATACCTATGGTTTTGCGCTGGCCTGTGAATTGCAGGTTCCGATCACCATCTTTTTGATTCCGGGTTACATCGAGAGTGGCGACTACTTCTGGTGGCTGGAAGGCCAACGCCTGGCGCGTCGCTCAAAGATGAGCGAGGTGACGATTGAGGGCCGTACTTATTACCTGGGATCTTCCAGTGAACAAAGGGCATTGGCACAAGCAATCGATACTCGCCTACGCCATGCCAGGTCGGTTGCAGAGCGTGAGGCGTTCCTTGCGACTGTGCGTAAGGCATTTGTCACGCCTTCAAATGTTACGGTGGAAGAGGAGGCAGTGCTACCCTTAACCTGGGAGGAGGTACACAAGATGGAAGAGGGCGGTTGGGTCTCATTTGGCGCCCATACTATGCATCATCCTATTCTGGCGTACTTGACCGATCCTCAAGAGGTACAGCGCGAAGTAGGGGAGTGTCGCACGAAGCTGGAGAAGCAATTAGGACATCCAGTGCGTATATTTGCTTATCCTGTTGGACAGCTCCAGCATATTGGAGCTGATGTACTTCATGTTGTTCGGCAAACAGGATATGATTGGGCACTCACGACCAGGTACGGCTTCAATACACCGCATAGTGATCCTCACCTCCTACGGCGCATTGAAGTAGATATTGATCAACACTGGTTAGTAATTGCAGCGGAGACGGCAGGTCTCTGGGGCTTCTTCTCTCGCTTGCGGTGGCTTCCCGCTGTTCGGAAGTATCTTAGGAATTCCAGATGACTACCCTTCAGTTTTATACGCTAGGTGAGCAGCGAAGCTACACTGCCACAGACATAGCGGACAATTGCCTGCCCATTCTCTAAAGAGTACTGGTCCTGCGTATAGACGGAAATAATATAGGTCTCCTGGCCCACGGTCACAATACCGGAAGAATTCATGTCCCACAGACCATCAGGGCCAACCACCCACCCATCTTTCATCGCAACAGTGGCCCCCGAGGGCGCGGTATCTCCTACACCCGCTTGTTGATTAGACTGAATATGCTCCATCAGGTAGAGCGCCAGCTGGCGGTCAGAAGCCGTCAGGATGCTGCCGTCGTAAAGGTGCGTGAGCAGTTTCACCATGGCCAGCGGCGTCGTCACACTCCAGCCAAAGTTAGCGCCAGGATAGGGGTCCAGACCGGTAATGGCGATCCTCTGTAGGAAACGCGTGACCCCGGCTGCCCCACCAATTTCATTCAGGTAGAGTACCGAGGCCGAATCGTTATTAGAGTTCTCAATCATGGTTGTCAGCAGGGCCATCTCGTAAGCATTTGGCTGGCGGTGCTGCTGCTCGACCATGTCAAGGAAGGTCAGCATAATTGGCGCTTTGATCGCACTGCCCGTAATGAACTGGGCATTGGCATGATAGCTATAGTAGCGCTGGCGGGTCACATCATAGACGACGGTATTCACGTTGTCACCAATGCTGTCAAGATAAGCTGCGAGATCTGGGGAGAGCACATCAAATGAGGCCCAACCGGGTACACTGCCCGGCGAGGTGAAGGTAATGGCGGCGGCCGGCACCCAGCCGGTCGTCGTGCGTTTGGGGACAGCCCATTGGACATGATACCAGAGCATCCCCATCTTCCAGGTTGCGTCGCCCAGGAGTGTTAACGGGAAATCCTGCCCAACGTGGGCAACTACATGGCCGGTACTCGGTGCATCGAGGAGCGTCGTCTCTCCTTGTGACCAGATGGTCTGCGCCGGGCTAATCTCAAAGTTGGGCGGACCAACGGTGCGCAGGTAGGCTACGCCGGTATCAAGCCGTTGAATCTCGGGTTGGTCTGAGACATCCGGTGGGGTCTCGTCGAGGATCAATCCATCGCGCCAGAACACCTGCACCAGCATCTGGTGCGTTCTGCCGTGGTTGGTGACGGTAAAAGGGATGGTCTCAGTAAGCGGAGCGCCGAAATCCGTCTCCCACCCGTCGGGCGAAACATCAGCACGATTGATATAGCTCCAGAGGGGCAGCGGGACCAGGTGGCCAACATCCTGCCCGTCGCGTGTACCCCCCTTGATGAAGACTTTCTGGCTCCCGGCAAAGGGTGCAGTGGCAGTGCCACTCGCTGCAAGGACCGGCAACATAAGATGAGGGTCGGTTGCCTTGCGCAAATCAACATAGGTGAGGGGACTCCTGTCGCCGCCAACCGGCACCTGACTACCAGTTGTAAGCAGCGCCTGCAGCAGCGGGAGGCGAATGATTCCGCTGCTCGGGTCTCTCACGGCGGTATCGATCAACTCCACCAGGGGATCCTCAGCATTAAGACGATATTTCTGCTGAGCTGCAGGCAAGAGTAAAGCACCTGATGCAAAGAACTGAATCCACCCCTGCTCGGCGGGGAAAGCAGGAGTCACGGGAGATCCCAAACTTGTAACACCATTGTGACTGTTATAGTAACGCTCAAAGAGCGGGGAGATGTTCACCTCCTGAGAACCTGGCGCTGAGAAGTCAAAGGCTGGCACTGTGACTTTCCTATCACCAACCCAGTGGTTCGCCCCGTTGATTGCCACCGTCCTACTCGCTGCTGGCGTACCTGGCAAGCCATGCCACCTGGTAATGATGAGGTCAGAGTACAAGAGCGCATGGCCAACGATTATCACCAAAAATACAATAAGCATGTTTCTGGAAACAAAGAGGGATTGCGGCCATCTAAGCCCTGCCGGGCGTCTTGCTTCCTTCAGTTCCTGCATCCAGTAGCTCCTCTAACCAGTAGGAATCGGAGGTTTTTTTCAGTTCATAGCACCTCCCACTTTAAGTGTATGCAAGGGCCCAAATGAAGTACATGGTGATCAGGTTAAGATCTGGTTGAGGATGCGTTAGTGATTCTTCCTATAAAGATAGGTCCTGCCAGGTGCAAGCCTCGCTCCTTTATGATAAACTGATGGCACACTTAATGCATAATCAAGAGACCAATTCGGGAACGGGAGTGCAGGGGGCGGAGCCCCTTGCCGGGGGCGCGGGGGTGTCCCCCGAATCTTCCTCCTTCTTTTGTTCGCCTCCGCAGGAGGCAAGTTTTGAGTGGATGTCAGGTATGAAGGAGTTTAGGATGGAGCCAGTGTACTGGAATGAAGACATTGAAACCATGCAGCCGGCAGCGCTGCAACAGTTGGAGAACGAATACCTGCGAACGCAGCTCGACTATATTTGGGCATATTCTGCTTTCTATCAGGCCAGCTTCGCTGAAGCCGGCGTGAAGCGCGAATCTATTCGCACTATGGCCGATTTGCCACTGCTCCCCTTTACCGAGAAAGACGAATGCCGGCGCGACCAGCATGAGCATCCTCCCTTTGGTAGTTACCTGGCGACCAGTCAAGAGCAGGTAATACGGGCGCACAAAACCTCTGGCACGACAGGCCGCGCGCTCTATGTCGCCCTCACCCGTCCCGATCGCAACCTCATGAATGAATGCGCTGCCCGTTCCTACTGGGCTTCGGGCCTGCGTCCCAGCGATACGGTGGTGCACTGCCTCAATTATCGCCTGTGGGTGGGTGGATTTTCCGACCACGAGGGCCTGGAGACTACCGGAGCCACGGCCGTGCCCTTTGGCGTGGGTCAGACTGCCCTGCTGATCCAGACCATCCGCGAGCTGCATGTCAACGCCATCAGCGCCACGCCTTCGTATATGCTGCCCCTGCTCGAAGCTGTCCTGGCCCAGGGGCTGAACCCGCGCGATCTGGGACTGCGCAAGGGCTTCTTTGGCGCCGAGCCAGGCATGAGCGAAGCTGGCGTACGGGCACGTATGGAAGAGACCTGGGGCATGCGGGCCATGGATGCTAATTTCGGCATGGCTGATATTCTGAGCATCATGGGCTCCGAATGCGAAGAGCGCCAGGGGCTGCACTTCCACGCGCAAGGGGCGGTGGCGGTCGAGTTGATCGAACCGGAAACTGGCACTCCCCTCACCCTCACCGAAGGTGCCGAAGGCGAGTTAGTATACACCCACCTGCTCAAAGAGGCCCAGCCCCTGGTACGTTATCGCGCCCGCGACGTGGTACGTATCCTGGGAACCGGACCCTGCGCCTGCGGCCGGACAAGCTTTCGCTTCCGCATCCTCGGACGCAGTGATGACATGTTGCAGGTGCGCGGGGTCAATGTCTTTCCCACGGCAGTAGGCAATACGCTGGCACACCTCTCGAACCAGCTCTCGGGCGAGTTCCAGATTCTCGTTGATCATCCTCCTCCCCACCAATACTTACGGGTGCGCGTGGAACTGGCGCAGAATCTGACCCCCTCTCAGGTAGGAGATGTGCCACAGCGGATCAGTCAGGCTCTGCGCGAGCAACTCAGCTTCCGTGCCGAGCCGGAGCTGGTTCCCTACGGTACGCTGCCGCGCACCGAGCAAAAAGCCCGCCGTGTCATCAAGACCTACGAGCAGCCTGGCAGCAAGGAGTTACTATGAGCAGTGAACCGCCTGTCCTCTATACCGTCAACAATAACATCGCCCATGTGGTGATGAACCGGCCAGGTGCGATGAATGCCATGAGCCGGGGGATGATTACGGAGCTTCGCCAGGCACTGGAGCGTGCCCAGAACGATCCAGATGTATCGATCATTGTCCTTACGGGCGCAGGAAACAACTTCTGTGCTGGCGATGACCTGAAGGAATCTGAGCACCAGGCTGCCCAGGACTTTCTGGCGCTGATTCTGGATCTGCAGCGAATCACGCGCTTGCTGCTGTTGGGTGGCAAGCCCAGCATCGCGGCAATGGATGGCTATGCCGTGGGTGGGGGCTTCGAGCTGGCTCTGGCCTGCGATTTTCGCGTCGCCAGCACACGAGCGCGCATGGGATGCGTGGAAGCGCGTGTAGGTATGGTCATCACAGGTGGCACCTCTGTGCTGCTCCCCCAGCTGGTCGGGCAAGGAGTGGCACGGGAGATCATCCTGCTGGCCGACATTTTTGAAGCTGCCACTGCCCAGCGTCTCGGACTGCTCCATCGCCTGGTCGAGCCGGAACGGCTGGACGCGGAGGTGCACGCGCTGGCCAGCAAAATGCTGAGCCGCGCCCCGCTTTCCCTCAAGGAGAGCAAGCAACTGCTCAATCGTCCGCTAGAGGTCGAATTGGAGCGCGCTTTCCAGAACGAGATCGAGGCCATCATGCGCTGTTTTGGTACTGCTGATGCGCATGAGGCCATCGTTGCTTTCCGCGAAAAACGTCCACCCGTCTTTCAGGGGAAGTGACTTTCAGCAGAACTCAATCGATCTTCTTTAACTTTTCCGCTAAGGGAAAAGATGATCAGGAGGGATGCCATGGCTCCCCATGTTGATAAGACGCTTCCAGTCGTTCCCGCATCTGCTCGAACGTGACGGCATCGATCTCACCGGCAGCATAGCGCTGGCGCAGAATCTCTAGCGGGGGAGTATCTACTGGTTCCATGCCAAAAATGTCTGCTATAATGCCTGTCATTATGGGCCGAATGTAGGGGAAGACCCACCTCAGCAATGCCCAGGCAAGTCCTATAAATAACGCGATCCAGAGCACAGTACTCAGCGCTGATAAAAGTGTTCCAGACCACAATCCAGAGCCAGGTGAAATCCCATTTGCGGCCAGATGATGTCCACACCTGTGTAACATGGAGGACCTCTCTTTCATTAAACAGGTGACTCATGCTTGAGCACCTCGCGTTTCCTATTATAACAGGAGATGATGAGAAAGGTAATGGAAGAAGATGAGAAATTTCTCATGCTGATTATGGGCCATGCCGTGCATATCGCCATCGTAGTAGTTGACATAAAACAGAGGATATTAAATTCCTCATGTACGTTGCTGTTCATGATGTCGGCACAGTGGGCTGTTGAGGGCGCACCGTGTAACCGCTGATCTGCTCAAAGGCATGCGCAGCTCGCAGCACGCTTGCCTCATTCCATTTCCTGCCTACCAGCATCATACCAACAGGTAGACCATCCGCAAGTCCGCAGGGAATCGTCATTGCAGGATGCCCTGTCACATCAAACGGGCAGGTGTTCGCAATCATCTCTAAAGCTCTAGCAACCTTCTCTTCGCGTGGCGCATCATAAGGTGGGATCGTAGTGGCTTTCATGGGCAGCGTTGGCATGACCAGCAGGTCAACGGATTGCAAAGCGTCATCGTAGGCTTTGGTGAGGGTACGAGCCAGGTTCTGCGCCCTGGCATAGTAGCGCCCATGATAGCGGTCCTGCATGTACTGACCCAGCAACACCACCAGCTTGACTGTGTCGGAGAGATCATCGGCTCGTGTGATCCGTCCACGCGCATAGGCGTCCAGGAGAGAGGTGCTGTAGTGCCCCTTCCAGTTCGTGCCCATGCTATTGCCCCGTACCATTAACATGGCTGCTCCTTCCACTGCGATGCCATTCCAGATATGAATGCCGTCGCGATGCCATGGAATAGAGAGTGTGCTAACCTGGGCTCCCAGTTCGGAAAAGCGCCGCGCCGCGTCTTCGACCAGGGCATCCACATCGTGCTCGGAAAGACCTGGCCACCCAAATCCTTCAGTCACGATTCCGATACGTAGTCCTTCTGTATCGTTGGCAAGGGCACGGCTGTATGACTCAACCTTAACATTTTTCTGACGCGGATCAAGACCATCCTCACCTGCAATCGCTTCGAGGAGGAGAGCAACGTCAGCAGTAGTGGCAGCAATTGGTCCGGTATGGTCGAGCGTGAGTTCGATGGGAAAGACGCCGGTATACGGGACGAGCCCATAGGTTGGTTTGAGACCGTAGGCTCCGCACCAGGCGCTGGGTATGCGAATCGAACCACCCTGGTCTCCACCGATGGCCATATCGCATTCACCAGCCACGACAAGTGCAGTGCTGCCACTGGATGAGCCACCTGCCGAGCGAGTGTGATCGTGTGGATTGAGTACGGGACCAGTATCGGAAGTGTGGCTCCCGCCAGAGAAGCAGAGATGCTCGCACACAGCCTTCCCAACAATTTCGCCGCCGGCATCCAAAATGCGGGTGACAATGGTGGCGTCGAACTCCGGGACGTAGCTCTCTAGCACCGAGGAGCCATTCATCATCGGCACGCCTGCTACACATACATTGTCCTTGATAGCGATGCGCTTGCCGGCCAGGATTCCGTTTGCGGCACCCTTGATGGAACACTTTTGATACCAGGCGTTCAGAGGATTTTCCTCAGCGCTGGGGCGATAGCCGCCAGAGCGCTGATAGCTGACTGGTAAGGCTGGTTGGGTAAGCTGGTCCATTCGTCGATATGACTCAAGAACGGCACCCATTAAACCGGTAAATGACTCGAGGTCTGCGTCGCTGAGATGTAGGTCGTAGGTTTGTGCGATTTCGCGCAGTTGTTCGATGGTGGGTTTTGCTGGCATAGAATTCTCCTTTCCCTTTCATGATGCAAAAAAATATGCTAGGGACGCACTTCGAGAAAGCGCTACGTGAAGAAGCTAATGCTGAAATGGATATATTCCTCTCTGCCTGAGACTCTGGGAGGCAGTACAGAGTATAGCCAGATGACCCTATAAAAAGGTATACCATAAAAGGATAGAACTGTATAGTGCTGAATTTCAGATAGTGAAACACATTACCTATTACCTTTGAGTGCACTTGACGTTTGTTCCTCCGGTATGCCTCACTATTCTCATGATGTGGATGCCTATAGTGCATCCAGCAAAATAATAAATAAGATGTGGAGGTCGCCATGACACCCAACCCCAATCCCAAACAGCGCAGCCGTATTATCACGGAAGGGCGTGAACGTGCAGGCGCACGCGCCATGCTCAAAGGAATCGGCTTTACCGATGATGACCTGGCCCGCCCAATTATTGGCGTCGCCAATACCTGGATCGAAACCATGCCCTGTAACTACCACCTGCGTCACCTCGCTGTCAAGGTAAAAGAGGGTATACGCGCGGCTGGTGGAACGCCGATGGAGTTCAATACCATCGCTATCAGCGATGGTGTGACCATGGGCACAGAAGGGATGAAAGCCTCCCTGGTGAGCCGAGAGGTGATCGCCGATTCTATCGAGCTAGTTGGCCGAGGTCACATGTTTGATGCCGTGGTCGCCCTGGTGGGGTGCGACAAAACCATCCCGGGGGCTGCCATGGCGCTGATCCGGCTGAATGTGCCCGGCCTGATTCTATATGGTGGCTCCATCGCCCCTGGACATTTTAGAGGGAAGGACGTGACGGTTGGCGATGTCTACGAGGCAATTGGAGCCAATGCAGCAGGCAAGATGAGCGACTCGGATCTGCGGGAGCTGGAGAACGTGGCTTGCCCTGGAGCGGGCGCGTGCGGTGGGCAATTTACCGCCAATACCATGGCTATGGCTCTGGAGTTTATCGGCCTCTCCCCCATGGGTACGGCAAGCGTTCCGGCTACCGACCCCCGCAAGGATGAAGTGGCCAGGCGCTGCGGCCAACTCGTCATGGATATCCTGCGGCGTGGAGTGACGCCCAGTGATATTCTGACGCGCCAGGCGTTTGAGAATGCCATCGCCGGTGTAGCTGCCTCCGGTGGCTCTACCAATGCTGTGTTGCACCTGCTGGCGATGGCCCGCGAGGCCAACGTTCCCCTCCTCATCGACGATTTTGATACAGTAAGCAAGCGTACTCCCCTGCTGGCTGATCTGAAGCCGGGCGGGCAATATGTGGCGGTCGATCTAGATCGTGCCGGAGGAGTTCCACTGCTGGTTCAGCGGCTCGTTTCCGCCGGCCTGGTCGATGCGAAGCAGCTGACCCCAAGTGGACGGACCATTGGTGAGGAAGCCAGCATGGCGGTAGAGACAGCTGGCCAGAATGTCGTGCGTCCTCTCTCCGACCCAATCAAGCCAAACGGAGGCCTGGTCATCCTTAAAGGGAATCTCGCGCCCGAGGGAGGCGTGGTCAAAATCGCCGGTCACGAGCGCCCCTACCATCGAGGGCCAGCACGTGTCTTCGGTCGCGAGGAAGATGCCATGCGCGCAGTGACGCATGACGAGATCAAGGCTGGGGATGTGGTGGTCATTCGCTACGAAGGTCCGCGAGGTGGACCAGGCATGCGCGAGATGCTGGGGGTTACCGGCGCGATTGTGGGCGCTGGACTAGGCGAGACGGTAGCATTACTCACCGATGGCCGCTTCAGCGGAGCAACTCGCGGTTTGATGGTTGGCCATGTCTCACCCGAAGCAGCAAGCGGTGGTCCCATTGCCGCGCTGCAAGAAGGAGACAACATCACCATCGACATTGAAGCGCGCCGTCTCGATGTAGAACTTACAGACGCTGAGATCTCTTCCCGCCTCGCCAACTGGAAGGAACCAGCCCCACACTACACGAGCGGTGTCTTCGCCAAATATGCTGCCCTGGTTTCGTCAGCCTCCGAGGGAGCCATTACACGCCCACCACTGTCATCCTGAGCTTCCTTTCACTAGCCACAAGCGAGGCATAGATGAGACGTGGCGTAGTGCATTTCAAACCGCAGTGCTGTCATCCTGAGCGCAGCGAAGGATCTCACGTCATCAGATGGCGAAGAATTGGCCCCCGAAGCTGGGCGAGGACAAGCCATCGCCCCTACTATGCTTACGCGTACATCGGCTGGTCAAGCCCGTCCATAGTAGGGGCGATCCCTTGTGGTCGCCCAGTAGCTATGCCTACGCGTACATCGGTTAGCCAAGCCCGTCCATAGTAGGGGCGATGGCTTGTCCTCGCCCAGTAGCAATGCCTACGCATGCATCGGCTGGGCTAGCCCATCGGGCCGCGGCATATACCATTCGCGGTACTCCATACAGCGCCCCTCGCTATCAAAGCGCAAGACAAAGAGGTTGTCCCACTCAGCCTTGAGCGTGGAGCCATCCTGCTCGAAATAACGGCTTCGCCCGTTAGCCACGGCCTGGTCACCTTCGATCAGGAGTGGTTCATAGTGGCCGTCGTATGTACCAGGTGAGTCAGGCTGCTCCAGCCAGGAGTCCACGATGGCCGCTCGCCCACGAATGGGCACACTGTAAGGGTCGTAGGAGTAGGTGACGTCTTCACTGAAGAGGTTACCGATGGCCTTTTTATCGTATGTCTTCCAGGCCTGGACGTAGGCATCCAGCCAGGCCTGGACTCTCGCTCTATCCAATGTTCATACACTCCCTTGCAAACAGGCGCACCGATTCCAGTTTGGCCGCGTCAACAAAGCGGATGATGATCTCTTGCACTCCGGCCTCTTCAAGTTCTTTCAGGCGCTGGAGAATCATCGCGGGCGTGCCAATCAACTGGGTCTGGCGCAGACTCTCGAGATCGTTGCGCTGAGCTGGCGTCAGTTTCGCAATGGCTGCATCCTCTGTTTCAGCAATGGCACAATCATCAATGAGGGTGGTGCACCGGATACTGTTGTAATCACGGCCAAGCTCGTCACAATGCTGCTTGAGGACGGCGAACTTATGCTTGATGGTCGCGATATCTCCCCCGACATTACACGCGTCCCCGTATTGGGCTACCAGCCTGAGGGTGACCTTTTCCCCTCCTCCTCCGATCAGTAAGGGGATATGCGGCTTCTGTGCTCCTTTGGGCTGGTTGATGGCCCCCTTGACCTGGTAATAGGTGCCTTCAAAGGTGGCCTCCTCTTGCGTCCACATCGCCAGGATGATCTGGACCGCCTCGCGCAAGCGCTTCAAGCGTTCAGCCGTCTCGGGATAGGAGTAGCCGTAGGCACGGTATTCGTGCTCATACCAGCCCGCGCCAATACCTAGTACAAGGCGACCGTGGCTGAGGGCATCGACGGTGCTGGCCATCTTGGCGAGAAGCGCGGGGTTGCGATATCCGTTACAGGTCACTATTTGACCAACGCGCACGCGTTTCGTGTCGCGCGCCAGGGCAGCGGTGCTGGTCCAGCACTCGAAAGTCACTTCCTGGCTGGGCACAGGAACCGTGTGGAAATGATCGTAGAGCCAGATTGAGTGAAAGCCCAGCGCCTCGGCTTCCTGGGCAACGCGGCTCATAGTTTCGTAGGCCTCAACCGGGTCGGCAATACCGACCAGATCCATACGCCAGCCCTGCGGCACAACGATCCCGAAATCCATCGCCATGTGCAACGCTCCTTTCAATGGACGTGCTGGATAATGACCTTTAACAAAATACCCTGGATATCATGAACGACGATGACACGGCTGTAGGGGCCGATTTATCGCGCCCACCGCCGATTCATCGGCCTGCGGGAACCCCCACCACATATCCCGATTAATTTGTTAATCATCATAATCCGCACTCTACGCAAAGAGTTCTACTCACTCTCATTACGTGCCTGCCATGGAGAATGAGTCAAGTGCGCTCACTGCTGAGAGTTACAAGAGCAAGAGGTGCTAGATCCCTAAAGCTTCTACTGTCTCGAGTACTTCGTTGGCATGATCATCTGGCCTCACCTTACACGGTTGGCATCACGGAAAGCGCAAATCTCCTTGGTACAGCCGGGAGTATCGTCCTTAAACAACTGGACACCTGTGAAAATTACCTTCACCCTTTCCCTTAAAGAAGGCCACCCAGAGGATGCAGTGGCCGTCCAGGTGTGTTCTTTTACGTTGTTCTGATGGGTTAGGAGGAGGGAGGAGACCTGTCTCCTCTTGCGGTGATGGCTTTCTGTAGAGCAGAGAGAAGAAGATGAGCGTGGGATAAGCCTTTTGTTCATAATATGCTCACTAAGAGCTTATCCGAAAACCCGGTTTTGGCCCTGAATTGGAGCGGCTTCAGAGGAGTTTCCGGATAAGCTCTTAGTCTATTTTCCACAACATTTCTTGAATTTCTTTCCGCTTCCACAGAAGCAAGGTTTATTCCTATCTCTTCCCTTCACCCGTGTCGCAGATGAAACATGCGAAGTATGTTGTGTTCTCTCCGGTTGATAAGGATATTCCCGTACAACGCTAGCATGTTTCGTCAGATTTGTAAGCAAGCCTGTATCTTGCTGGAGACTCCTCGCTTCTTTTTGCATTTCCTCTGTCCATTTGCGTGCATCGAAGTACATCGCATCCTCGGAACGACGCTCTGTGAGTACGGGACTTGCTTCTGTAGCAATACCAACAATATCGAGTGCCTCTGGATACATAAGTTTCGTGATCAGGCAGCAGGCTTCCAGAAAGTATCGCCGCCCCTCGCGGTAGTCCACATCAGATATGCTAGGCAGATGAGGAAGCAGGAGAAACACATAGTGAGGATCGCCTGGCCGTGAAGGGAGCACAACCTGCGTTCGTCGCTGGGTAGTTGAGGTAGTTTCTAGCATATTCAAAAGGATTTGCGCCAGCATCCTTCGCCGAGTACGTGGTTCGCGGGCGAGGAGGCGCATATTTTGTTCAGAGGACTCAATGCCGGGATGTGATGTATAGTATTGAGTACCATGCAGTATATGTTTGTTAAACTGCTCAATGAGTTCATCCCAGAGATAGCTCACACTGTTAGCCTGTACCTGCGACCTGCGTTCCGGACTAGACAGATATTCCTCCCAAATCCCTTCTTCGATACCAAGCCCATCCACATCAGCAGGTACGATAAAGTCATGTTCACCGTCGCTATTTATCTCTTTGAGATAAAATGCAAGAAGCTCCTCCTCTCCGGTAACGAAGATGGCCTTTCCACTTGTCATGAAGCGCTCTTTTTTCGTCAAGTAGCTCACAAAATCAGTAACTGTATCAAGTGTACTCATGATAATTTCTAAAGAGGTATCGTCAAACATATGGACGTACCCCTTTGCTGGATCAACCTGTCCAACAGTAAACGGTTTGCCCTCTTTTGCCATATGCGCAAGGCCGATAACGGTCGAATCCATCAGGAGGCTGCCGCTCCCTCCCCCGAAAAACCTTTTACATGCCTCAGAAGCACCATGAGCAACGACGATACGATGGAAGGTAGCGATAGTAGGATCGGGAAGCGGGAACGGAAAACGCTGGGTACAAGCTGGATCAAGAAAGAGCCGGTGCGCGTTAGCCTTGATCCATCGTTCAGCACCCCATATCTGTTCTGCTGATTTACGGACAGCACGCTTGAACCACCTCTGCCAGTTGAGTTGTTCATCGTTCCCATCAGGATAGACACAGTCCTTATCCGAAAAGATAATGATGTGGTTTTGGAATACTACAAGAAGGTCACAAACCTCCTTGCCAATTTTTGCAGCTGGACAATCTAATTGGTCGCGGTAAACGCCAGCGTAACTCCAGAGTGATAAAAATGAGCGATCACTAAGTTGCTTTAAGTAGCGCTCGGTAGTAGTTATTCCATCACGTCGCTTGATGGGAGCCTGGATGTCCGTTGTGTCCAAATCTTCTGTGCCTCTCTTATTGCTTTGTCACTCAGCGCTATGGCGATGATCGTAGCAGGACATTTGTTAATTGTCAAGTATTAGTAGAGCTCTCGGGATAGAAATCGGGGCGGTATCCTTATATGTATTGCGTTAAAGTTGAGCTTGCAGGCTTTGCAATAATCCTAGATCCTCATAGCTGCATCCGAAGAGTTCACAAAGTTTTTGCTGAAATTCCTGGCTTAGGTTCGCCTCACCTCGTTCCCATTTACTGATATTCATGGGATATGTGCCTATTTTCTCTGCTACATCTCGTTGAGTCCATCCACGTACTCTACGTTGTCGAATCAACAAAATATTTGGTAATCTGTCATTATACGAAGGCAGTGGAGTTGCCTCTGTTAGCTCTACTTGCTCTTGTATAAAGCCGAGTTCTTCGGGATCTTTCCCGAATAGCTCACAAAGACGTTGCTGAAAGCGAAGTACAGGAAGTGCCTCACCTCGTTCCCATCTCATAATTGATCTTGGCGTGGTGCCTACTTCACTGGCTAGGCGTATCTGATTCCAAGCTTTTAACTTACGTAGATATCTAAGCCTTTGTCCATAGTTAGGAGATGAATCATCTATATCTTCTTGTTCTGGCCTATTCGGTACCAACCCTAGCTCTCGGACTGTCTTGCCAAACAACCCAGTCAACTTTTGCCAATAATCATGAGCAGGAAGCGTCTCTCCACGTTCCCACCGACTGACATTAGTGTAGGGTACATCCAACGTGCGTGCTAGCTCGGCTTGGGACCAGCCCCTTAATTCTCGCTCATACCTCAACTGACGACGAAATAGATCAGTCGCATGACGATTTGGGTTAGCAGGAGTTGGCAACATTTGAGAAGAAACTTCTGCTATAAAGCCGAGTTCTTGGGCTGTCTTACCAAAAATTTCGCCTAGCCTTTGCTGGTACAAAAGAGAAGGAAGCCTCTCTCCGCGTTCCCATCTTCCTATATAGGTCTTATAAACACCTAGCTTTTCGGCTAATGTATCTCGATTCCACCCTCTCAATTTCCGCTCATAGCTGAGACTTACTCCATCCATTGAAATGCCCTCCTAGGAATCAGACTGTTTGCGTGTCGTATCATAGCGGCGAGAAGCGGCGGCTTCCGCACGAAGACGCTCTACAAGGACGGGATCATTGCGAATCAAGTAGACACGATAGTTGGGGAGGTGCTGGATATCCTGCTCCGAAAACCGTCCCTGGCGAATGCGTGAATAGAGCCAATTGTCACCTACTCCCAATTCGCGCGTTAAACCGGGAATGGTCCAATACCCATTCACCATGGCCACCTTCCGATGCTGATGCAAAGCACTTGCGCTCACCTGAGTGTCTCGTGACCGCAGTTTGTGAATGGTGGCGACCGTCACCGCTCCTCTGCGTGCAGTATGAAAGCCCTCTCGTGTGAGCTGAGCGGCAATCTGTGGGTCGGTCAGTCCTTGTTTGGTGAGCAGATCAATACGTTCTATCAGGTCCTGGTAATTGCTCGCATCTGATTGACGATGGATCGGTGGGGTGACCTGGACTACCGAAAAATGTCCACTGACCCAGACGATTTTGATTTCGATGAGATCCACAGCAGTCTTGGTTGCGATGACTCGGGAGATCAGAGCGCGTAACAATCGCTTTTTGTGCTCATTGCTGATCTTTCCATTGTTCCACAAAGCGGGGAGTGCTGGTCCCATCTGTTCGAGCTGCTGACGCAATTCTGGGGCAAGAGTGGGAAAGAGCGGACGCTGCTCAAATCGCTCGGCCTCTTCTTCTGCCTGCCGCTGTGCCAGCAACTTCTCTTCCCATCCCCGCTCTAGTGAGGCCGCAACCAATCGATTGTCAGGATCTACTGCCTCATATCTGCGTCGGGCCAGATGGGCTTCATAGCTGGCTCGACGAACCTGGTCACGATGGTATTGAGCGAGGCGTTGTTCCTCTTTCGCTCGCTGAAGCAGCAGAGCGGAAAGAGCATCCAGTTGCGCAGGGCGCAGGGCGTCAAAAAATGCCTGGATGACGACTTCCTCAATGGAAGGCCCATACAACGACATACAGACGGGTCCTGCATAATGGCGTTTGAGCCCATCACACAGGTAGCGAATATGTGATTTGTACGCGACCCGCATCCGATGTCCACACATGCCACAGCAGATCAGTCCTTGCAGGAGCGCTTCCCCTTCTCGTGCGGCTCCACGGGCGCCGGCAACTGCTGCTTGCCTGGCATGGGCTTCCTGGGTATTCTCAGCCAGACGCGCCTGGTTGTGCAGGAAGTGTTCCCAACTAATGTAAGCAGGATAGGCTCCAGGCTTCAGCATTACCCATTCTTCCATTGGCTTGCGCACCACTCCTGTCCCACGTCTCCCTGCTTTGCGCAGCATCGGATCGATGGGACGCCGCCCATAGACGAAGGCTCCTGCGTAGGCGGGATTGTGCAAGATCTCGATGATCATGGATTCGGTGGGCTCTTTCCAGAGCAACTCACCTTTGCGCAATCCGCTGGTTTGATGACGAGGTAAGAGGATGTGGTGCGCTTTGAGAAAATGGAGCGTTTTCAACCCACTGCCAAGTTCTGCAAAGGTCGAGAAGACCAGTGCGATACATCGCCGGATCTGTTCATCTGGATCTTTTTCCACTCGGCCATCTTCTCTTCGCACCAGACCTGTTGGCAGGTGTTGAATATACTCGCCACGAGCGACCTTGCTGAGTCGGCCTGCATTGAGACGTTGGCGCATCATATGGAGCTCTGCTTCTGACATCGTGCCCTTTAACCCCAACAGAAGACGATCATTGTAACTACAAGGATCATACACTCCTTCGATATCAGCAATCAAGGCCCCCACCAGCGCAGCCAGATCCAGTAACTGATACCAGTCGGCATTGTTGCGTGCCAGGCGCGAGACTTCCCACCCAAAAATGATACCGACATGGCCCAGGGCCACCTCTGCCGCCAACTGCGTAAAGTCGTCGCGGCCCTCTTTGCTGCTGGCCGACTGTCCCATATCCCCATCCAGCACAACAATGCGAGATGGGGGCCATCCCAGGCTGTGAGCGCGCTCAACTAACGCCCGTTGGTTGCGCTGGCTCTCAGTATTGAGTCGAACCTGTTTGAGAGACGACTGCCGGATGTAAATGATGGCTTTCCGTTCAAGATGGGTGGGCATGATTTTCAGCGAGCGGATTGGCTGGATCATGGCTGATCTCCTTTTCTGGAAGCAGGCAGTCCTGGCACATCATGACGATCGTTTGAAGAACGGCGTGTTGTTGGGTGGAAGTGAGTGTCGTCCAGACCTCGAGAGGGTGGATCGTCTGTGGGTTGATCTTCTCTGGTCCTGCTTGCGGGACCAGCGATGGGTCTATGAGCATGAGCGGGATCTCCATTGCGGGCAGGTGCGACCAACAAAAACTCCTGGAGTAATTGTTGCAGAGATTCCAGCGAAATGGGAAGGGGATACAGCGTCGAGGGATCATATTCCAGAGTGGTTGCGGTGACAGGAACATGTCGTTCCACAGTGGGGCGAATCCAGACAATGCAACACCGACCTCGATGGCACGAATTGGAGATGCCGACACAGGGTAAGGTACGCCCAAAGAGCGGATGACGCGGATCGACGACGGTGACCGTTTCCTTCGGGGATACAATCAGGTCAATTGGGGTAGTGAGTTGATTGAGGTTTTGCCCATATGCCTGCGCAGGTAGCTGTTTTTCCATCTATCACTTACCAGATACAACAGTATCATCATACATGCTTTTACACTAATAACAAGCAAGAACGAATAATATATGTATGACTATAGCGTTTCAGAATACCCTGAAAGCATTTGAAATCTATACTTAATCAAGATGGTGACATCTGATAACTTTTTTTAGGAACAGCAAGAGCAGGGGAACTCCTTGCATGCGGCTGAGGTTGGCGAGCGAGGAAAATCGAAAGGGGAACACTCACAAGTGCAGCTATACCACTCACCCCTCCCCAGGCTGGGCTACTGAGAACAGCAACAACGTTTCGTATAATATCTGTCGCTTGCATAGTTTTTCCCTCAAGATAATAGTAGAGGTATATCTTACTTAAGATACGTCCCATCTACCAAAACGTTGCAGTATGCCTTCTACTAAAAGATACTATTGTTAGACTACCAAACGGCACTCTTACTATGTATGCTTTTCCCTGCTACCTCACAGTGAATTTGCGAATTAATTAGCTCATGTCCAGATTGGGATTACACTGTCTGATTGCTGATCTCAATTATTGTTAAGTATCAAGCATAGTCAGCTCATCTGCCTATAACCCTACCTTCGCCGCCGCATTCTCAGTAAACAGCAATCCCTCGCGGATATATCCACGTAGAGTCGGCAGCGACTTATGCTCCGTCTGTTGGCGTCACCCGCTCGCTTGCCCCATCTTGAGCCGCAGCCGTAGCCAGTCCGCACACAAAGAATATCCAGAGAAGTCATTATACTCAAGTCTCAGTGGCTCCTATTGTTCTCTTCCTCGCCCAAATGAGACGCAAAGTAGTTACGCAACCAACGGTGGGGAAACATAAAGCTGCTATTAATGAGGCAAAGAAGGCGACATTGCACCGCAACGTTAAGGATGGAGGGAAGCTCCTTAGGAATGGCTCCAGCTTTCTTTAGTATTGAACGAAGCACATAGTACTGAAGAAATGTATATCCTCCATTCAGCAAACTGCAGAATAGCCAAACATACAAGCCACTACTGATACCAATGGCGATAGCAAACCCCTGAGAGGATTTGAGGCCGAATTGAAGCGATTGAGTTATGAGAAACGCAATGCTACCAGTCCCTCCTCCTAAAAAGGAGGCCATAGAACAACCCAAGACGAGCAGATCGCCATACACTGTCTTGTGGTCGGCGAACATGGCGTCTCACCAACCCGATTCTCAGTGCTGCAACGATCCCCCCTCCAAAGAGACATATGAGAGCGTATATGCCTATCAGGAGACCAGTGAGCAGTCCAAATGCCCATCCGCTTAACAAACCGAAAAGAATGCCTCCAATCGTTACACATCCCCCTACTATCAACAGGCAGATGCCCCCCATACGAAGGGCAAATTTTATTAAACGCTTACGCTCATGTTTCCATGCCCAAGCAACTACCTCCTTCACCGACATATTGAAGACAGGCTTTGGTGAGATCTTTTTGTCTTTTATTGCTTGAAAGACCCGACGGCCAGCAACAAGACCAAACAAAAAAGAAATTGTCAGGAAGGGTGCTTTTGCAGATTGGCTTAAAAGTATACCGCTCAGTTGCCCTACTATCATGTAAGCGACGATAACCCGCCTTCTCACTCGTTCTTGTGCTTCTTGGCGAAGCTGTTCATCGGGCAGCCAATCTGGTTGCAATTCGTCGAGAGCGAATAATTTTTGATGATGGGCCTTCATACCGAGGGCAAGCCAGCGGAGTGTTTGGCATACCTGAAGCGGGGTTACATGAGACGATGCGGGTATCTGCTGCAATTGCTGTTGCACATAACTGTTCACTAGCTCCTGTTCTACAAGGCGGGAGTTCTTACTCCGTAATAGTGATCTATATGCTTGTGATGAGGTGGAGTGTTTCGTAACATAGCGGGCCAGCAGTTCAAGGAATTGGGGCAAACGTACATAATTGAAAAGCTGAGGGTATCTCTTCAAAATAGTGCGTATGGGTTTGAGCATTTGACGGTCTTGTGCGATGTACCTCTCAACCAGTGACGTGGAAAGCGATTGCAGCACTACTGCGTGGCGGAGGTGGAAGCGCACGGGTTGTGCGAGGTACTCCTCACTCCGGCTACACACAACGAAAGGAATAAGCCCATGTTGTTGGTGGTAGGCGTTGATTGCGCTAATGCATGCGGCACGGGAGGTATCAGCAACCATATCAAAATCATCCAGAAGTGGCAAAACTTGACCTGTTTCGATCCAAAATTGCGTAAGCTCTAGAGGCACTTGATACCATGTTTGTAGTTCTTGAGCTAACCATTCATGGAGTGGAGCACGTTTCACGTCCCATGATGCGAGAGAAAGTATCACCGGAATTGGTTGCTTATCGTCGTTTTTAGCATGTTCCAGCAGTTTGCGAGCAAGCTCGACAAGTGCAATAGTTTTTCCTGCACCTGAACTGCCAAGAATAAGCAAACCATCATGACAAAGGTCATACAAATTCTGAAGGCATAACGAAGACGTTGGCAGTGATGAAGTCGAGTGGAGTCGGGTCGATTTCTCAACAGCAGCAGGCTGGTAAGAAACCTCAATTGGCAGTACTTGTTTCGTGAACAAATAACGCCCTACGTATTCATCAAGCCAATCTCTCTTTACTTTCTGAAGCAATCGTCCACGGGTATTAACATGCAATATTGGTAATAACTCGGATGAGAATGAAGGTAGGAGGCCTTTTTGTCCCTGAAGGTATTGTATTACTGTAAGAAGAATAATAAGGGCAAGGCACAAGCCAAGTAGTTGAAGCGCATTGTCCCTTAGTAAGGGAGGAAGATTGATTGCGTTACTAAATATACCACTTGTGGTAGTAAGTAAAATAAGAAGGATTATTATAAGCAGAGGAAAGTTTAATCGTTTCATACCCGCAATATTCCTCGAGAAAAGTAAACGTTTCTAACTTCTCTTGTTTTCCTTGAAGAGCTACTACGTAATAATAAACGATGGTTATGCAAGCATATCCAAATAAAGTGTTTCATCGGGAGAGCTTGCCGAATACTTGGCGGTGGCAGCTATTGGCGATAAGTTGAAGCGGATACATCCTATGCTGCTGCATAGTCGTGTAACATCGGAGTGCAAATTCAAGAACCTACAAGCACGGCGTGATGGGCTTGAGTATGCGCTTTTGTTTTTGACCATTTGCAGTTCCACTAAAATCCTTGCTGCATATACTCCTAACACAATGATACCCCGTTTCTGCATCTGATGGTTAGCATCGCGGAAAGAGCACGCTTCCGTCACGCAGCCAGGGGTATCATCCTTCGGGTAGAAATACAGGACAACGCATAGGCACTTTTACCCCAAGATGCGACCTCGAAGGAATGCTCCTTATCCTTCAATCTCTACTCACCGCTGTTAATTTACCAGAAGTACTCTACTAATGTGACCATTGGTAACTTTTTCTTTCTGCGACCAGGGATAATTTCCCTGGTCGTTTACTTACCAAGTAATAATACCTCACTTGTTACAGTTGCAGAGCCTCTACTGTCTCGAGCACTTCGTTGGCATGATCATCTGGCCTCACCTTGTGCCAGATCTTACGCACGATGCCCTCTTTATCGATCAGAAAGGTCTCGCGGTTTATGCCCATGAACGTCGAGCCGTACATGTTTTTCTCTTTCCAGACGCCATAGAGCTGGGAAACAGCAGTATCGGTATCGGCAAGCAGAGTAAAGGGGAGACTGTACTTGTCAGCAAATTCTTGATGGGACCCGACATCATCAGCGCTGACACCCAGCACGACGATACCACGTTGCTGCATAACGCGGTTGGCATCACGGAAAGCGCAAGCCTCCTTGGTACAGCCAGGCGTGTCATCTTTTGGATAGAAATACAGGACAAGCGTTCTTCCTTTAAGGTCAGCCAGGTGCACCTGACCGTTTTTCACCACATCGTCACTTCCCACCGCGGGAAGCGTAAAATCAGGAGCCGGCTGGTGCTCTTTGATCTCTGTATCACTCATAACAAATCTCCTCTAAACCCCTAAATAGACCGTATTTACAATGCACACAAAAGAAAAAACAGGTATTTCTTTCCCTATGTGCTTCTATTGTCGGAAACACTTCGTCATTGGAAACTATTCCAATGCCTCCGGTGCCCTCAACGCTGCTTTTCTGTTTCCTCAACAGAGAGCAACATTGGGTATTGCGCTCGTTTACTTAAATGGAGCAGATGAAACCTCTCAGTTTTGCAAGACGTGCCTACTACCAAAGGAGGAACTTTCCTATGCCAAACAACCATTCGCGGCTCTTGTTGCTACTCATTGCTTTGGTTCTCTTACTCAGCGCGTGTAGTGTCAATATTTCCCCGGGGGGAAACAGTACGAGCCCCACTGCAACTACTGGAACGAGCAATGTTCAAGCACATGGCAACACTGCTCCTGATAGCGGTACGTTCGATGGGTGTCCTGCTCGCGGTGATGGCGGTGATCCCCAACTTAATCTGCTCAAAAATCGGACAGATACCGCTACGTGGTCACCCATTTCATTTAGCGAGATGATAAGCTGGACGTGGCCGCACTCAGTTGAGAAACACGATATGGCGAGTTGGTCACAGTCAGATGCAAATGCAGTGGCACAGCACAATGGCACTCCCGTCTCCTTAACAGGCTATGTCGCCTTAGCCAGACGCGAAGGGCCAGAGTCACCCAATTGCCACTTGCAGGTTGACCGCGACTTCCATATCTGGATCGTCGATCATTCCACCACTGACCGTAGCCATTCAATCATTACGGAGGCCACACCGCGTGTTCGTGCCCATCATTCTGGGTGGGCGATTGATAATTTTTTTAAGATTTCCCGTAACAAGCTGCAAGTGCGCATGAGCGGATGGTCAATGCTTGATCAAGAGCATCCCGAACAGCTTAATCAGACACGCGGCACGCTGTGGGAAATTCACCCCATCATGCAGATTGAGGTACAGCAGAATGGCAGTTGGGTACCACTCGACTCAGCGCAACTGTAATTGTATTGTAAAAGATGGTAGCGAATAGAAGGAAAGCAAAGGGCGATGTTTAAGACATGTGTTCCGTTATATGTTTCCATTGATAGCCCATCGGCTCTGAGTCTATACTGTGAAGATTGCGGTGAGACTATTGCTTCGTGGGATGGCAAAGCTCCCACCCTCGATCAGTTGAACGCTGCTGCTGAAAAACATTGCACTGAAAAGCATGCCACAAGGGAGCAAGCGGCCAGCACGAAGACGACAAACCAATAATCAGTAGGTATAAAGCCATGCAGGAGTAGAGCACTGGCGTGGTCGAATTTCCCCACCTTGTGTCAGAGAAATGAAATAGCTCATCTTGGTCAAATGTATTGCGATTTTCTCTACTAACCAATGGTTAATAGAAGACTTGTGTCGTCTACCTGGAAACAAGGGAGGAAGCTAAAAATTGGAACCTCGTAAGACGCGTACCAGCCAAAAACGTCTGTGGTACTGGCTGGCCCCTATGGCTCTTGCACTTGGATTGGTACTGCTCC
>WNGL01005425.1_pt1 | contig 31910 bp, 24 predicted proteins | sample 5400591 | NCBI WGS metagenome assembly WNGL01 (sample SAMN13153377, study PRJNA577476) | soil metagenome | isolation source: 80 cm soil or saprolite under Garry oak tree replicate 1 | place: USA:California | collected 2016-06-15
TGTTGATGGTGATGCCGCGCGCCTTTTCCTCCGGCGCATTGTCGATCTGGTCGTAGTTCTTCGCCTCGCCCCCAAATTTCTTCGCCAGCACGTGCGTCATCGCCGCGGTGAGGGTCGTCTTGCCATGGTCCACGTGACCAATCGTCCCCACGTTCACGTGCGGCTTCGTCCTCTCAAATTTGCTCTTGGACATGATGTGACTCCGTTATTTCTTGTCGCCCTTGCCGGTGATCTTGTTGACGATGCCCTCGGCGATCTGCTTCGGCGCTTCCGCGTAATGCTTGAACTCCATCGTATAGGTCGCGCGGCCCTGGGTGAGCGAGCGCAACTGCGTCGAGTACTGGAACATCTCCGCAAGCGGCACTTCGGCACGAATCGCCTTGCCGGCCCCGAGGTCTTCCATTCCCTGAATGACGGCGCGGCGCGACGACAGGTCGCCCATGACGTCGCCCATCTTCTCCTCGGGGGTCTCGACCTCGACAAACATGATCGGCTCGAGCAAGACGGGTGTGGCCTTCCGCATGCCGTCCTTGAAGGCGAAGATGGCCGCCATCTTGAACGCCTGTTCCGACGAGTCGACCTCGTGGTAGGACCCGTCGAAGAGCGTCGCCTTGACGTCCACCACGGGGAAACCCGCAAGCACGCCGTCCTGCAGCGCCTCGTCGATTCCCTTTTTCACCGCCGGGATGTACTCGCGCGGCACCCTGCCGCCCTTGACGGCATCGACGAACTCGTAGCCCTTGCCGGGAGGCTGGGGATCGAGCTTCAGCCACACGTGACCGTACTGGCCGCGTCCGCCCGATTGGCGGATGAACTTGCCTTCCTGCTCGACCGGCTTTTTCAAGGTCTCGCGGTAGGCGACCTGCGGCGCGCCGACGTTCGCCTCCACGCCGAATTCGCGCTTCATGCGGTCGACGATGATTTCCAGGTGCAGCTCGCCCATGCCGGAGATGATGGTCTGGCCCGACTCTTCGTCGGTGTGTACGCGGAAGGACGGGTCTTCCTGCGCCAGCCGGTGGAGCGCCACGCCCATCTTCTCCTGGTCGGCCTTGGTCTTGGGTTCGACCGCGACATGGATCACCGGGTCGGGGAACACCATCTTCTCTAGGATGATGACCTTATCCGGGTCGCACAGCGTCTCGCCTGTGGTCACGTCCCTCAGGCCCACTGCCGCGGCGATATCGCCGGCGCGCACTTCCTTGATCTCGTCGCGCTGGTTGGCGTGCATCTGCAGCAGCCGCCCGATGCGCTCTTTCCTGCCGCGCACCGAGGTGTAGACGGTATCTCCCGAATTCAGCACGCCCGAATAGACGCGGAAGAACGTGAGCTGGCCGACATAGGGATCGGTCATGATCTTGAACGCGAGCGCCGAGAATGGTTCCTCGTCACCTGGCTTACGCGTGTCGGGCTTGCCGTCGTCGTCCTGGCCCTTGACGGGCGGGATGTCCACCGGCGCGGGCAGATAATCGATCACCGCGTCCAGCATGGCCTGCACGCCCTTGTTCTTGAACGCCGAGCCGCACAGCATCGGCACGATCTCGTTCTTGATGGTGCGGATGCGTAACCCCTTCTTGATGTCCTCGTTCGAGAGATTGTGGCCCTCGAGATACTTGTGCATGAGGTCGTCGTTTGCCTCGGCGGCGGCCTCGACCATCTTTTCCCGCCATTCCTTGGCCTCGCCGAGAAGGTTGGCGGGGACGTCGCGAGTTTCGAACTTCATGCCCTGGGTGGAATCGTCCCAGTAAATCGCCTTCATGCGCACCAGGTCGACCACGCCCTCGAATTTTTCCTCGGCGCCGATCGGAATCTGGATCGGAACGGGATTGCCCTTGAGGCGCGTCCTGATGTGCTCATAGGATTTGAAGAAATCCGCGCCCTGCCGGTCCATCTTGTTGATGAACGCAAGCCGCGGCACCTTGTACTTGTTCGCCTGGCGCCATACCGTTTCCGACTGGGGCTGTACGCCCGCCACTGCGTCGTACACCATGCAGGCGCCGTCGAGCACGCGCATCGAGCGCTCCACCTCGATGGTGAAATCGACGTGGCCGGGCGTGTCGATGATATTGATGCGGTGCTCGGGCATGTTGTTGTCCATGCCCTTCCAGAAGCAGGTGGTCGCCGCCGAGGTGATGGTGATGCCGCGCTCGCGCTCTTGTTCCATCCAGTCCATGATCGCGGCGCCGTCGTGCACCTCGCCCATCTTGTGCGAAACGCCGGTGTAGAAGAGGATGCGCTCAGTGGTCGTGGTCTTGCCGGCATCGATATGTGCGCTGATGCCGATGTTGCGGTAACGCTCGATGGGGGTCTTGCGGGCCACTTGGAGCACCTGGATTTCCTAGAAGCGGTAATGCGCGAACGCCTTGTTCGCCTCGGCCATGCGGTGCACTTCCTCGCGCTTTTTCATCGCGCCGCCGCGCCCCTCCGCGGCCTCCATCAGCTCGCCCGCCAGACGTGCATCCATCGACTTCTCGCCGCGCTTTTGGGCCGCCTCGCGGATCCAGCGCATCGAAAGCGCCGCGCGCCGCACTGGGCGCACCTCGACCGGCACCTGGTAGTTGGCCCCGCCGACGCGGCGGCTCTTCACTTCGACCATGGGCTTCACGTTCTGCACCGCCTGGCTGAAGACCTCGAGCGGGTCCTTCCCGGTCTTCGATTTGATCGCGTCAAACGCGCCATACACGATGTGCTCCGCGACCGACTTCTTGCCGCGGGTCATCAGCACGTTGACGAACTTGGCGACGTCGGCATTGCCGTATTTCGGATCCGGCAGGATCTCGCGTTTGGGAACTTCTCTGCGGCGCGGCATGGGGATCTCGCTGCCGACTCAGGCGGCCTTGGGCTTCTTGGCGCCGTACTTCGAGCGGGCTTGCTTGCGGTCTTTGACGCCCTGGGTGTCGAGGCTGCCGCGCACGATGTGGTAGCGCACGCCGGGCAGGTCCTTCACGCGGCCGCCACGGATCAGCACCACCGAGTGCTCCTGCAAGTTGTGGCCCTCGCCGCCGATGTAGCTGATGACCTCGAAGCCGTTGGTGAGGCGCACCTTGGCGACCTTGCGCAGCGCCGAATTCGGCTTCTTGGGCGTGGTCGTATAGACCCGCGTGCACACCCCGCGCTTCTGGGGCGAGCCGGCGAGCGCAGGCACCTTGCTTTTGGCGGGTTGCCGCACCCGCGGTTTGCGCACCAACTGGCTGATTGTCGGCATTGTTTAGAGTTCCAAAAAAAGACCGGGACGGCCCGTCTGCGAAAAACGGCCGCCCCGCGCAGTTCGAAGAGGCGGAATTTTAGCGGGAAAAGCAGTCAATGGTCAACAAGTTATCTCGCTTGGTGGTGTCTCATGAGACACCACCTCTCGCTTTGCCTGGTGCGCGGCAATGCGCGGCGGGAAACAGTGATATCGGCCGAATCCGCGTAGTATGGGCCTCCCGAAAACCTAACGACCGGTGGAAGTTTCGATGACCAGCGCCCTGTTTCAGCCCATTCGATTGCGCGGCCTCGCGCTCGAGAACCGCGTCATGGTGTCGCCGATGTGCCAGTACTCGGCGGTGGACGGCTCGATGACCGACTGGCACTTCGCGCATCTCGGCATGCTGTCCAACTCGGGCGCCGCGCTGCTGTGCTTCGAGATGACCGACGTCGAGCCGATCGGTCGCATCAGCCCTGGCTGCTCGGGGCTCTACTCGGATGCGAACGAGGCGGCGCTCGCCCGCGTGGTGCGGTTCTGCCGCGCTCACGCACAGGCGAAGCTTGGGATTCAGCTTGCGCACGCGGGGAGAAAAGCTTCGACCACCCCGCCCTGGGACGCCGGGAAACCGCTCCTTCCCGAGCAGGGCGGCTGGCAGCCGGTCGCTCCGTCAAGGCGCTGGTCGCGAAGTTTGCCGACTCGGCGCGTCGCGCCGAGCGCATCGGCTTCGACGCGATCGAGCTGCATTCCGCACACGGTTACCTGCTGCACGAATTTTTGTCGCCGCTGTCGAACCGGCGCGATGACGAATACGGCGGCTCGTCGGCAAATCGCATGCGCTTCCCGCGGGAGGTCGTCGCGGCCGTGCGCGCGGCGTGGCCCGAGCACAAGCCACTCGGCGTGCGCATGTCCTGCACCGACTGGGCAGAAGGCGGCTGGGACATCGAACAGACCGTGGCTTTCGCCAAAGAGCTGAAAGAAATCGGCTGTGACTGGATCGACTGCTCGAGCGGCGGTCTGGTGAGGAACCAAGTCATTCCGGTCGCCCCAGCGTATCAGGTCCCTTTCGCGGAACGCGTGCGCAAGGAGGCTAACATCGCGACTGTCGCGATCGGCATGATCACCGAGGCGAAGCAAGCGGAAAAGATCATCGCCGAAGGCAAGGCCGACATGGTCGCGCTTGCGCGCGGTTTTCTCTGGAACCCCCGCTGGGCCTGGCACGCGGCGCTTGAGCTCGGCGCGACGCCGCGCATGCCGCCGCAGTACCTGCGTGCGCGCCCGGCGGGCCGGGCGGACGTTTTCGGCGAGCGCCCGCATGTCAAAGCATGATAAAAAGCCCGCTCGCGCGGGCTTTTTGCGGACGATCTTCTCGCCAGTCAGTCCGCCCTCAACCCGGCCTCGCGCACGACCTCGCCCCATTTCGCGATTTCCCGCTTGATGTAATCGGCGAACTCCTCGGGCGTGCTCGTCACCGGATCGGTTGCCATCGCCGCAAGCCGCTCCTTCAGCTCGGGCGCGTGCATGACGCGCACGAGCTCCGCGTTGAGCCGCGTGATGATCGGCCGCGGCGTTCCCGCCGGGGCGAGCACCCCGTACCAGGTCGTCACCTCGAAATTCGGCAGTCCCGCCTCGGCAACGGTAGGCACCTCGGGCAGCGCGGCCGAGCGCTGCGGCGCGATCACCGCGAGAGCGCGCAACCGGCCTGCCCTGATGTGCGGCGCAGGCGCGGGAACGCCGATCACCACGAGATGGATCTGGCCGGAGAGCACGTCGTTCATCGCCAGGTTCACGCCCTTGTAGGGAACGTGCACCAGCTTCACTCCGGCCACGATGTTGAAGAGCTCGCCCGCGAGATGGTTGGAAGTGCCGCTTCCACCTGAGCCGAAGTTCATCGCCCCGGGTTTGCTTTTCGCAAGCGCGATGAATTCCGTCAGCGTCCGTGCGGGAATCGAAGGATTCGTCACCATGACGTTGGGCACGGTCGCCACGAGGCTCACCGGCGCGAAATCGCGCACGGGATCGTAATTGAGCTTCGAATAGAGGCTCGGGCTGATCGCGAGCGATGGCGCGACCAGCACGATGGTGTAGCCGTCAGGCGCGGACCTCGCCGCCGCCTCGGCGCCGACGTTGCCGCCCGCGCCGCCACGGTTCTCGCTCACCACCGGCTGGCCGAGGCCCGCCGCCAGCCGCTCCGAGATGATGCGGCCCAGGATGTCGGTGCCGCCCCCGGGCGGAAACGGCAGGATGAAGCGGAGCGGCTTGCTCGGATAAACATCCGGGCCCGCCTGCGCCAGCGCGCCGCCCGCCGCAAGCGCTAGACACGCCGCGAACGGCAAGCCGTAAGGCCCGCGCAGGCTAGCGGACGCCATCGTTCCCCGCCACCTGCTCGAGGCTAAGCCGCGTCAGGCGCTTTCCGTGTGAGCCGCGGCCTCCGCCTCGGCGGCAGGCGTACCCTCCTCGAACAGCTGCGCCGGCGGCACGTTCTTGCGGGCGCTGTGATACGCCATGCCCGTTCCCGCCGGAATGAGCCGGCCGACGATGACGTTTTCCTTGAGACCGCGCAGGTCGTCTTTCTTGCCCATGATCGCCGCCTCGGTCAGCACGCGCGTGGTCTCCTGGAAGGAGGCCGCCGAGATGAACGAGTCGGTGGAGAGCGACGCCTTGGTGATACCGAGCAGCATATAACTGTAGCTGGCCGGTTTCCTCCCCTCGGCCTGCACTTTCTCGTTTTCCTCGAGCACGTCCGCGCGCTCGACCTGCTCGCCCGGGATAAAGCGGGTGTCACCCGGCTCCTCGACCTGCACGCGTCGCAGCATCTGCCGCACGATGACCTCGATGTGCTTGTCGTTGATCCTTACCCCCTGCAGACGGTACACGTCCTGCACTTCGTCGGTGATGTAGCGCGCGAGCGCCTCGACCCCCTGCAGGCGCAGGATGTCGTGCGGATCGACCGGACCGTCGACGATCATCTCGCCTTTGTTGACCACCTGACCGTCGTGCGCCATGACGTGCTTTTCCTTCGGGATCAAGTACTCATGCGAGACGTTCTCGAGATCGGTGATCACCAGGCGCTGCTTGCCCTTGGTGTCCTTCCCAAACGATACGGTGCCCGTGATCTCGGCCAAAAGGCCGGCGTCCTTGGGCGAGCGCGCCTCGAAGAGCTCCGCCACGCGCGGCAGCCCACCGGTGATGTCCCGCGTCTTGGAGGTTTCCTGCGGAACGCGTGCGAGCACCTCGCCGACCTGCACCTGCTGACCGTCCTTCACGGTGATCAGCGACCCGACCTGGAAGGTAATGGTGATCGGGTGATCGGTGCCGGCGATCTTGATCTCCTCACCCGACTCGTTCAACAGCTTTACCTGCGGGCGCAGGCCCCTGCCGGCAGTGGCACGGCGCTTGGGATCGATGACGACGAGCGTCGAGAGCCCCGTCACCTCGTCGATCTGCTTGGCGACGGTGACGCCTTCCTCGACGTGCTCGAAGCGCACGATTCCGCCGTATTCGGTGATGATCGGTCGGGTGTGCGGGTCCCACGAAGCGAGCATATGGCCCGCCTTGACGGGCTTGCCGTCCGCGGCGAGGAGCGTGGCACCGTAAGGTACCTTATGCCGCTCGCGCTCGCGGCCGTTGTCGTCGGTGACGAGGACCTCACCGGTGCGGGAGATGACCACCTTCTCGTTCTTCGGGTTTGTGACGTAGCGCATCTGGGGCGTAAAGCGCACGGTGCCGTTCGATTTCGCCTCGATCTGGCTCGCCACCGCCGCGCGCGACGCCGCGCCGCCGATATGGAAGGTGCGCATGGTGAGCTGAGTGCCGGGCTCGCCGATCGACTGCGCCGCGATTACCCCGATCGCCTCGCCGACGTTGACGAGCGATCCCCTTGCGAGATCGCGCCCGTAGCACTTCGCGCACAGGCCCCAGCGCGTATCGCAGGTGAGCGGCGTGCGCACTTTGACCTCGTCGATGCCCAGAGATTCGATCGCGTCGACCTCGTCCTCGTTCAGCAGGGTCCCCGCGCCGTAGAGCACCTCCTGTGTTTCCGGGTGCAGCACGTCTGAAGCCGTGACGCGGCCGAGAATGCGCTCCCTGAGAGCCTCGACCACCTCCCCGCCCTCGATCAGTGCCTTCATGGCGACGCCGTTCGTGGTGCGGCAGTCATCTTCCGTAACCACGAGGTCCTGGGTCACATCCACGAGTCGCCGCGTGAGATAACCCGAGTTGGCCGTCTTCAACGCAGTGTCGGCCAGGCCCTTGCGCGCCCCGTGGGTCGAGATGAAGTACTGCAGCACGTTCAGCCCTTCGCGGAAATTCGCGGTGATCGGCGTTTCGATGATCGAGCCGTCGGGTTTGGCCATCAGGCCCCGCATCCCCGCGAGCTGCCGGATCTGCGCCGCGGAGCCGCGCGCGCCGGAATCCGCCATCATGTAGATCGAATTGAACGATTCCTGCTTGACGCGGTTGCCCTTGCGGTCGGTGACGTCCTCGGAGGAGAGCTGGTCCATCATGGCCTTGCCGACCTGGTCGCCGGCGCGGCCCCAGATGTCCACCACCTTGTTGTAGCGCTCGCCGACCGTCACCAGGCCGGACGTGTACTGGGATTCGATCTCCTTCACCTCGGTTTCGGCCGCGCCGATGAGATCGTGCTTCTGGGCGGGAACGAGCATGTCGTCGACGCAAATCGATATTCCCGCGCGGGTAGCGATGCCGAACCCCGCCTGCATCAGCTTGTCGGCGAAGATCACCGTTTCGCGCAGCCCGCAGCGCCGGAAAGCGGCGTTGATGAGCCTCGAGATCTCCTTTTTCTTGAGCGCCTTGTTGATCAATTCGAAAGGCAGTCCCACGGGGAGGATCTCCGAGAGCAGGGTGCGGCCGACCGTGGTCCGGCAACGCGTGAGCTTTTCGACTTTGTCCCCGTTCGGTCCGTACTCCGCCTCGCGGATTCGAACCGTGATCGCGGCATGCAGCTCTATTTGGCCCGAATCGTACGCGCGTGCGACTTCCGTCACGTCGGCGAACGCCATGCCTTCGCCGCGCGCGTTGATCTTCTCGCGCGTAGCGTAGTACAGGCCCAGCACGATATCCTGCGACGGCACGATGATCGGGTCGCCGTTGGCGGGCGAAAGGATGTTGTTCGAGGCAAGCATGAGCGTCCTCGCCTCCATCTGCGCCTCCAGCGAGAGCGGCACGTGCACCGCCATCTGGTCGCCGTCGAAGTCGGCGTTGAACGCCGCACACACGAGCGGGTGCAGCTGGATCGCTTTGCCTTCGATCAGCACCGGCTCGAACGCCTGGATGCCCAGGCGGTGCAGCGTCGGCGCGCGGTTCAGCATCACCGGATGCTCGCGGATCACTTCCTCGAGAATGTCCCAGACCACCGGAGTCTCCGCTTCGACCTCGCGTTTGGCGGCCTTGATGGTGGTCGCGATGCCCTGCATCTCCAGTTTGTGGAAGATGAAGGGCTTGAAGAGCTCGAGCGCCATCTTTTTCGGCAATCCGCACTGGTGGAGCTTCAATTGCGGCCCGACCACGATCACCGAGCGGCCGGAATAGTCCACGCGCTTGCCGAGCAGGTTCTGGCGGAAGCGGCCGCCCTTGCCTTTGATCATGTCCGCGAGGCTCTTCAGCGGGCGCTTGTTCGCGCCGGTCATCGCCTTGCCGCGCCGGCCGTTGTCGAGCAGCGAATCGACCGCCTCCTGGAGCATGCGCTTCTCGTTCCTCACGATGATCTCGGGCGCCTTCAGCTCGAGCAGGCGCTTCAGCCGATTGTTGCGGTTGATCACCCTGCGGTAGAGATCGTTCAGGTCGGAGGTGGCGAAGCGCCCGCCGTCGAGCGGAACCAGCGGCCGCAGCTCGGGTGGCAGCACCGGCAGCACCTCCATGATCATCCAGTCGGGCTTGATGCCGGACTTCTGGAAGCCTTCCAGCACCTTCAGACGTTTTGCGAGCTTCTTGATCTTGGTGTCGGAGCCCGTCGATTCGAGTTCCTTTCTCAGGTTCTCGATCTCGCGGTTCATGTCCAGGGCGCGAAGCAGCTCGCGGATGCCTTCGGCACCCATCGATGCCTGGAAATCGTCTCCGTGCTCCTCGATCTTGGCGAGGTAATCCTCCTCGGAGAGGAGCTTCCCGCGCTTGATCTTTTCGTCGTTCACCATCCCCGCGTCGGTGACGACGTAAGCCTCGAAGTAAAGGACCCGCTCGATGTCCCGCAGCGTCATGTCGAGCACGAGGCCCAGGCGCGAGGGCAGGCTCTTCAGGAACCAGATGTGCGCGACCGGGCTCGCCAGCTCGATATGTCCCATGCGCTCGCGGCGGACCTTGGCGAGCGTCACTTCCACTCCGCACTTCTCGCAGATCACGCCGCGGTGCTTCAGCCGCTTGTACTTCCCGCACAGGCACTCGTAGTCCTTGATCGGGCCGAAGATCTTGGCGCAGAAGAGACCGTCCCGCTCGGGCTTGAAGGTTCGGTAGTTGATCGTCTCGGGCTTCTTCACCTCGCCATAGGACCACGAGCGGATCCTCTCCGGCGACGCGATGCCGATCTTGATAGCGTCGAACTCCTCTTCCTGCGTGACCTGTTTGAACAAATCGAGCAGTGCTTTCATGTATTACTCCGGTATGGCGTTCAATTTAGCCGAATGAGCTAATTCCACGCGATTTTTAAAACCGTTCCAAGTCGATGTCGATACCGAGCGAGCGTATTTCCTTCACCAGCACGTTGAAGGACTCGGGCATTCCAGCGTCGATCTTATGGTCGCCTTTGACGATGTTCTCGTACACCTTGGTGCGGCCGTTGATGTCGTCGGACTTGACGGTGAGCATCTCCTGCAGCGTGTAGGAGGCGCCGTACGCCTCGAGCGCCCAGACCTCCATCTCGCCGAAACGCTGGCCGCCGAACTGCGCCTTGCCACCGAGCGGCTGCTGCGTGACCAGGCTGTACGGGCCGGTCGAGCGCGCGTGCATCTTGTCGTCCACCAGGTGGTGCAGCTTCAGCATGTGCATATAGCCCACGGTCACAGCCCGGTCGAAAGGGTCGCCCGTGCGGCCGTCGTAGAGCATGACCTGGCCCGTGCGCGGCAGGTCCGCCGCCTCGAGCATTTCCTTGATCTCATCCTCCGAAGCACCGTCGAACACGGGCGTCGCAAACGGTACGCCCTCCTTGAGGTTCCCGGCGAGCGTGACCGCTTCCTCGTCCGAAAGCGCGCTGATGTTCTCGGATTTGCCGCCGTGGTCGTAGATGCGATTCAGCAACTTGCGCAATTCGACGGCCTTCGCGTTCGCCTTCAGCATCGCGCCGATCTTCTGTCCCAAGCCTTTCGCTGCCCAGCCGAGGTGGGTCTCGAGAATCTGGCCGACGTTCATGCGAGAGGGCACGCCCAGGGGGTTCAGCACCACGTCGACGGGCGTCCCGTCCGCCATGGAGGGCATGTCCTCGACCGGGACGATCTTGGAGATGACTCCCTTGTTGCCGTGACGGCCGGCCATCTTGTCGCCGGGCTGCAGGCGCCGCTTCACCGCGACGTAGACCTTCACCATCTTCTGCACCCCGGGCGGCAGCTCGTCGCCCTGGGTGAGCTTTTTCTTCTTGGCCTCGAAAGCGGCGTCGAATTTGACGCGCGTTTGCGCAAGGCTCTCTTTCAGGCTTTCCAGCTGCTGCGCGGCGTCCTCGCTCGCCAGACTGATCTCGAACCAATCGTGGCGCTCGACGCCCTCGAGATAGGACTTGGTGATCTTGGTTCCCCTGGCAAGCTTCTTCGGTCCCTTGTTCGCGGTTTTGCCCACCAGGAGGCGCTCGATGCGCTCGAAGGTGTCGGACTCGACGATGCGCATCTGGTCCGCGAGGTCCTTCTTGTAGCGCTTCAGCTCCTCGTCGATGATCTGCGCGGCGCGTTTGTCGCGCTCGATTCCTTCGCGCGTGAACACCTGCACGTCTATCACCGTGCCGGAAATCCCGGAGGGCACGCGCAAGCTGGTGTCCTTCACATCGGAGGCCTTTTCGCCGAAGATCGCGCGCAGCAGCTTTTCTTCGGGCGTGAGCTGCGTTTCGCCTTTCGGCGTCACCTTGCCCACCAGCACGTCGCCCGCCTCGACTTCGGCTCCTATGTATACGATACCGGACTCGTCAAGCCGCGCGAGCTGCGCCTCGGACAGGTTGGAAATGTCGCGGGTGATTTCCTCGGGCCCGAGCTTGGTGTCGCGCGCGACCACGGTCAGTTCCTCGATGTGGATCGAGGTATAGCGATCATCCGCGACGACCCGCTCGGAGATCAGGATGGAGTCCTCGAAATTGAAGCCGTTCCAGGGCATGAAGGCGACCAGCATGTTCTGGCCGAGCGCAAGCTCGCCCATGTCGGTCGAGGCCCCGTCGGCGACCACATCGCCCTTGGCGATGCCCTCGCCCGGTTTCACCAGAGGGCGCTGATTGATGTTGGTGTTCTGGTTGGAGCGCGTGTATTTCACCAGGTTGTAAATGTCCACGCCGACATCGCCCGGGACGGTCTCGTCGTCGTTGACGCGCACGACGATCCTGCTCGCGTCGACGTAGTCCACCGCGCCGCCGCGCAGGGCCTGGACCGCGGTGCCCGAATCGACGGCAACGGTGCGCTCGATACCGGTTCCGACGAGCGGTTTCTCGGGCCGCAGGCAAGGCACTGCCTGGCGCTGCATGTTGGAGCCCATCAACGCGCGGTTGGCGTCGTCGTGCTCGAGAAACGGGATGAGCGAGGCCGCCACCGATACGATCTGCGACGGCGCCACGTCCATGTATTGCACGCGGTCGGCGGTCGCCAGCGTGAATTCGTTCTTGAAGCGGCACGACACCAGGCCGTCCACGAGCTTGCCGTGCCTGTCGATCTGCGCGTTCGCCTGGGCAATAACAAAGTTGCTTTCCTCGATCGCCGAGAGAAAGTCGATCTCGCTGGTGACTTTTCCGTTCACCACCTTGCGGTAAGGCGTCTCCAGGAATCCGTAACGGTTGGTGCGGGCGTAGAGCGCGAGCGAATTGATGAGGCCGATGTTCGGGCCTTCCGGCGTTTCGATCGGGCACACCCGCCCGTAGTGGGTCGGGTGCACGTCGCGCACTTCGAACCCGGCACGCTCGCGAGTGAGCCCCCCCGGCCCCAATGCAGAGACGCGCCGCTTGTGCGTGATCTCCGACAACGGGTTGGTCTGGTCCATGAACTGCGAGAGCTGGGAGGACCCGAAGAACTCCTTGATCGCGGCGGAGATGGGTTTGGCGTTGATCAAGTCATGCGGCATGAGGTTTTCGGACTCCGCCTGCGACAGTCGCTCCTTCACCGCGCGCTCGACGCGGACGAGCCCGGCGCGGAATTGGTTTTCGGCGAGCTCCCCGACCGAGCGCACGCGGCGGTTGCCGAGGTGGTCGATGTCGTCGATCTCGCCGCGCCCGTTGCGAAGCTCCACCAGGATCCCCACGACGGCGAGAATGTCGTCGTTCGACAACGTGCCGGCGCCGTCCGCGCTCCTCGGCCCGATGCGATCGCAGAATCTGCGCAGCCAGCTCGGGGCCCTTTCGTCGATTTTCTCCGGATAGGCGCGGCGGTTGAATTTCATGCGGCCGACCGCCGAAAGATCGTAGCGATCCTCCGAGTAGAACAATCCGTTGAACAGCGTCTCGACGGCGTCTTCTGTGGGGGGCTCGCCCGGCCGCATCATGCGGTAAATGGCGACGCGGGCCGCATTCTGGTCCGCGGTCTCGTCGATTTTGAGCGTTTGGGAGATGTAGCCGCCCTGATCCAGATCGTTGGTGTAGATGGTCTTGATCCCCTCGACGCCGGCCTCGCGCAGCTTGGCAAGCAGGGCTTCGGTGATCTCGTCGTTGGCATTGGCCAGAATTTCGCCGGTTTCCTTGTTGACCGCGTTGTGCGCGAGCGTTCGTCCGACCAGGAACTCGTCGGGCACCGCGATCCGCTTCATTCCGGCCGATTCCATATCGCGGATGTGCTTGACGGTAACGCGCTTGTCCTTCTGCACGATCACCTTGCCGGACTTGTCGGCAAAGTCGAAGCGCGCCAGCTCGCCGCGCAGGCGCTCCGGCACCAACTCGAACTGGTTGCCGCTTTTCGAGAGCTGGAATGTGTCGAAGTCGAAGAATACGGCGAGGATCTGCTCGGGCGTCATGCCGATTGCCTTGAGCAGGATCGTCACCGGCATCTTGCGGCGGCGGTCGACGCGGAAGTAGAGAAAGTCCTTCGGGTCGTACTCGAAGTCGAGCCACGAGCCACGGTACGGGATGATGCGCGCCGAAAAAAGCAGCTTGCCCGAGGAATGCGTCTTGCCGCGGTCGTGCTCGAAGAACACCCCGGGGGAGCGGTGCAGCTGGGATACGATCACGCGCTCGGTGCCGTTGATGATGAACGAGCCCGTGGTCGTCATGAGCGGAATCTCGCCCATATACACTTCCTGTTCCTTCACTTCCTTGATCGTAGGCTTGGACGCTTCTTTGTCCATGATGGTGAGGCGCACCTTGGCGCGCAGCGGACTGGCGTAGGTGAGTCCGCGCTGCTGGCATTCTTTGACGTCAAAGGGCGGCTCGCCGAGCGCGTAGCTGACGAACTCGAGCCGGGCGTTCCCCGAGTGGCTTGAAATGGGGAAGATCGAGGTAAACGCCGCCTGCAAGCCCTCGTTCCTGCGCTTTTCCGGCAACACCGCCGCCTGCAGAAAAGCCATGTAGGACTCGAGCTGGGTCGCCAAGAGAAACGGCACATTCAGCACGCTCGCCCGCTTGGCGAAGCTCTTGCGGATGCGCTTTTTCTCGGTGGAAGAATAGATTGCTGCAGTGGTCATGGATGCTCCATCTTGAAGCCAGAGGACAGGTGACAGCGGACGGACCCGGAGGTTCCGTCCGCTCTCGCCTGCGCTCTCAAATTCGTCTCTTTAACGGGCAAATCGGCCGGCGGCACCCGATCGAAACTGTGACCGCCGGCCTTCGTATCCAAATCGCCTACTTGATTTCCGCCTTCGCTCCGGCATCAGTCAGCTTCTTCAGAATCGCCTCGGCATCGGCCTTCGAAACACCTTCCTTGACCGGCTTGGGCGCGCCGTCCACCAGATCCTTCGCCTCCTTGAGCCCCAGGCTGGTCACTTCACGCACCGCCTTGATCACATTGACCTTGTTATCACCGGCCGCATTGAGCACGACCGTAAACTCGGTCTTCTCTTCCGCGACCGCCGCCGCGCCGGCGCCACCGGCAGGAGCCGCCACGGCCACCGCCGCCGCAGCTGCGGACACGCCGAATTTGTCTTCGAGGTCCTTGATGAGATTGGACAGCTCCAGCACCGTCATATTGGAAATCGCGTCGAGAATTTCAGCTTTTGCTACTGCCATTTCGTTTCTCCTGAATCAGTGTTCTAACCGTTAGGGAAGCGCGCGCTACTACGCGCCGGCCGCCTGTCGTTTGTCGCGGACCGCGGCGAGGGTGCGCACAAAGCGCGCCGGCACCTCGTTCAGCGTCCTTACAAACTTGGCGATCGGGGCCTGCATCGTGCCCAAAAGCTTCGCGAGCAGCTCCTCGCGCGACGGCATTAACGCGAGCGCGGTGACTTCCTTGGCGGAGATCACGGCGTTCTCCATGGCGCCGGCGCGGATGACGAGCTTCTCGTTCGCTTTGGCGAACTCGTTCAACACCTTCGCGGTCGCCACCGGGTCGGGCGAAATGCCGTACACGAGCGGTCCCTTCATGTGCTGGGACAGCCCGGCGAACGGCGTGCCTTCCACGGCGCGGCGCGCCAGGGTGTTCTTGAGGACGCGCAGGTACACGCCCGATTTGCGCGCTTTCGCGCGCAGCTCGGTCATGCGGCCCACTTCCAGACCACGGTACTCTGCGACGACGATCGCTTTGGCCTTCGCAACTTGCGCGGAGACTTCGGCGACTACCGCCTTCTTCTTGTCAAGATCGAGACCCAAGGTCTACCTCCATTTGTCAAAGCCGCTCGCCACGAGGGCGTGCGGCACCACGGCGACCTTGCATTCAGGAGCAATCCTGTGTGGGGTTCGCCATCTGCGTAGGAGGGAAGGAACCAGATCGAGAATTCAGGATTCGGGCTGAGCCTTGAGGGCTCGATGCCTCGCCCGTCTCCGAATGCTATTTCCGCTCCGTCCGATTAAACCTCTCGGTTCCTACGGTCTTTGATAACCCACCGCACGTCTTACAGGCCGTGCTGTGGCCCAAAGCCTTCTTTCCCGCGTAAGCGGGGACTTACCAATCGCTAATGTTGGGCGGCCCCGCCGCCAAAGCTCGTTACATCCACGCGCACACCCGGCCCCATGGTCGAAGACACCGATACCTTGCGCAGGTACACACCCTTCACGTTCGAGGGCTTCGATTTGTTCACGGCATCGACGAGCGCCACCAGGTTGTCCTTCAGTTGCTCCGGGGTGAACGAGGCGCGCCCGATCGAGCATTGCACGATGCCGGACTTGTCGGCCCGGTACTGGATCTGGCCGGCCTTGGCGTTTTTTACCGCCGCCGCGACGTCGGGCGTCACCGTCCCGACTTTGGGGTTCGGCATCAGCCCGCGCGGGCCGAGAATCTGGCCCAGTTGCCCCACCACTCTCATGGTGTCCGGACTGGCGATGGCGACATCGAACTCGATCTTTCCGGCCTTGATGCTCTCGGCCAAGTCCTCCAGCCCGACAATGTCGGCGCCGGCGTCTTTCGCCGCCTTAGCCTTGTCGCCCTGCGCAAAAACGGCGATGCGCACTTTCTTCCCGGTCCCGGCCGGGAGCACGACCGAGCCGCGCACCGTCTGATCGGACTTCTTCGTGTCGACGCCGAGGTTGATTGCGACGTCCACCGCTTCGTCGAATTTCGCGACGGCCGCCTGCTTGACGATTTTCAGCGCATCCAGCACCGGGTAGTTCTTGTCGTGCTCGCGCAGCTTCGCCCAAGCCTGCTTGCGTTTCGGGAGCTTGCTCATTTCACGCCCTCCACGGTCACGCCCATCGAGCGCGCGCTGCCGGCGATAGTGCGCACCGCCGCGTCAAGATCGGCGGCAGTCAGGTCAGGCATCTTGGCCTTGGCGATCTCCTCGGCCTGCGCCCGCGTGATCTTGCCGACTTTTTCCGTGTGCGGCGTCGGGCTGCCTTTTTCAATTCCCGCGGCCTTGCGGATCAGCACCGACGCGGGCGGCGTCTTGATGATGAAGCTGAAGCTCTTGTCCTGATACGCGGTGATCACCACCGGCAGCATCAGGCCGGGCTCCACTTTCTGCGTCTGGGCGTTGAACGCCTTGCAGAATTCCATGATGTTCAGGCCGCGCTGGCCCAGCGCCGGGCCGATCGGCGGGCTGGGATTGGCCTTGCCCGCGGGCACCTGCAGCTTGATGAATCCGACTACTTTCTTTGCCACGATCCGCTCCTATAACGATGGGTCGAAGCGAGACTTCGCGTCGAAACTGCGCGTCTCTCCCCGGTCAAAGCTCCTCACGCCTTTTCCACCTGTCCGAACTCCAGCTCCACCGGCGTCGCGCGCCCGAAGATCGTCACCGACACGCGCAGCTTCGACTTGTCGTAATTGACGTCCTCGACCGTGCCGTGGAAATCGGTGAACGGCCCTTCCTTCACGCGCACCGCCTCGCCGATCTCGAACAGCACTTTGGGCTTGGGCTTTTCCACGCCCTCCTGCATCTGCTGCAGGATGTTCTTCACTTCCTTCTCGCTGATGGGAGGGGGCTTCCTGCCGTGCGCTCCGCCGACGAAACCGGTGACCTTGGGCGTATTCTTCACCAGGTGCCAGGCCTCGTCGGTCATGTCCATCTCGACCAGCACGTAGCCCGGGAAGAACTTGCGCTCGGAGATGTTCTTCTGCCCGCCTTTCATCTCCACGACTTCCTCGGTCGGCACGAGGATCTTGCCGAACTTTTCCTGCATGCCCGCCCGCTGGATCCGGTCAAGCAGAGCGCGCTGCACGGACTTCTCGAAGCCGGAGTAGGCGTGAACCACGTACCAACGCATCGTCATGGTTACTTCTTCCACCCTTATTTTTTCCATCCAAGAAGCACGTCATACATGAGGTATTCGAGGCTCTTGTCGGTGATCCACAGGAACACCGCCATCGCCACGACGAATGCAAACACCGCGCCGGCGGTCTGCAACGATTCCTTGCGCGTGGGCCACACCACCTTTTTGGTTTCGACCACCGCTTCCTGGGCGAAAACGAAAAACTGCCTTCCCGGCTCGGTGGTCCACCCCACGACGGCACCCGCGGCGATGCCGGCCAGCACGCTCGCCACGCGCAGCACCATCGGGCTGTCGGAGAAGTAATAAAAGCCCGCGATGCCCGCAATCAGCAACAGCACCGCCACCCCAGCCTTGATCTTGTCCACCATCCGCCTTTTTCAGGGACCGCCGTCCGGTTGATCCGTCGAGTCATCATGCGCGAGGAGAACGTCCCCTCGCGCTTCTCCAATCTAGGGCTGTCTCAAAGACGTCTGCGACAGTTTTTATCTTGGCAGGCCAAGAGGGAATCGAACCCCCAACCTTCGGTTTTGGAGACCGACGCTCTGCCAGTTGAGCTATTGGCCTGTAATCAGGACTCGGGATCAAGGATCCAGGATTCAGTCGTGAACGCGCGCGCTCGGCGCGCAAACTTTCCCCGCATCCTGATTCCTCAATCCTCATTCAACCACCTTCGCCACGACACCGGCTCCCACGGTCTTGCCGCCCTCGCGGATGGCAAACCGCAAGCCCTGCTCCATCGCAATCGGGGCAATCAGCGTCACCACCATCTTCACATTGTCCCCCGGCATCACCATCTCGGTGCCCTTGGGCAGCTCCACGCTGCCCGTCACATCGGTCGTCCTGAAGTAGAACTGCGGCCGATAGCCGTTGAAGAACGGCGTGTGCCGCCCGCCCTCCTCCTTGCTGAGCACATACACCTCGCACTCGAACCGGGTGTGCGGGGTGATCGAGGCGGGCTTCGAGAGCACCTGCCCGCGCTCCACCTCTTCGCGCTTGGTGCCCCGCAGCAACACCCCGATGTTGTCCCCCGCCTGCCCCTCATCGAGCAACTTCCTGAACATCTCCACGCCCGTACAGACCGTCTTCAAGGTCGGCTTCAGCCCCACGATCTCCAGCTCCTCGCCCACCTTCACGATGCCGCGCTCGACTCGGCCCGTCACCACCGTGCCGCGCCCGGAGATCGAGAACACGTCCTCCACCGGCATCAGAAACGGCCCGTCGATGGCGCGCTTGGGCATCGGAATGTAGCTGTCCAGGGCCTCGGCGAGCTTGAAGATCGACTTCACCCCCAGCTCCGAGTCCTCCCCCTCCAGCGCCTTCAGCGCGCTGCCGATGATCACCGGGGTCTTGTCCCCGGGAAACTCGTACTTGGAGAGCAACTCCCGCACCTCCACCTCCACCAGCTCCAAGAGCTCCTTGTCATCGACCATGTCGGCCTTGTTCAAATACACCACGATGTAGGGCACCCCCACCTGCCGCGCCAGCAGTATGTGCTCGCGCGTCTGCGGCATCGGCCCGTCGGCCGCCGACACCACCAGTATCGCCCCATCCATCTGCGCCGCCCCCGTGATCATGTTCTTGATGTAGTCAGCATGCCCCGGGCAGTCCACGTGCGCATAGTGGCGCTTCGCCGTCACGTACTCCACGTGCGCCGTGTTGATGGTGATGCCGCGCGCCTTTTCCTCCGGCGCATTGTCGATCTGGTCGTAGTTCTTCGCCTCGCCCCCAAATTTCTTCGCCAGCACGTGCGTCATCGCCGCGGTGAGGGTCGTCTTGCCATGGTCCACGTGACCCCGATGGTGCCGTTGGTGCGGATTGAACGCACGACCTCTCCCTTACCAAGGGAGTGCTCTACCACTGAGCTACAACGGCGGCGTGCGCTTCGCCAAGCTTGCTTCTCAAAATCTGGAGCGGGTGAAGGGAATCGAACCCTCGTCGTAAGCTTGGAAGGCTTCTGCTCTGCCATTGAGCTACACCCGCGCAGTGTAACCAATCTTCGCGACCGAACCCTTCTAAAACCCGCTCGAGCGACCGATGACCTGGTGGAGGAGGTTGGATTCGAACCAACGTAGGCGCAAGGCCAACAGATTTACAGTCTGCCCCCTTTAACCGCTCGGGCACCCCTCCGAACGAAATCGCCGATTATCGGCGGTTTTTTCCGGGGTGTCAACGCTCGCTGGCATACATTTCGCTTTCGCCGGGTTCGGCTGGCGCTCAGGGCTTCGCCGGTGGTCAAATTCGGTACTCACGCCGATTCGCCACGCTCCCTTGAACTCACCTGCAAGACAGTGTCTGGTACTGGTTCCCGGTCTGCTCTGCGATGCCTCGCTGTGGCGGGCGCAGGCTGCGGCGCTCGCCGACCTCGCCCAGTGCTGGATCGCCGACCACACCCGCTCGGAAACGATGGCGGGCGTGGCGACCGACGTGCTGCGCGATGCGCCGTTCCAGAAATTCGCTCTTGCAGGTCTTTCGATGGGCGGTTATGTCGCGCTCGAAATGCTTCGCCAGGCGAGGCACCGCGTGCTCAAGCTCGCCTTGCTCGATACCTCCGCGCGCCCCGATACCCCCGAGCAGTTGCAGAAGCGCCGCGACTTCATTTCGCTCGCCGAGCGCGGCCGTTTCCTCGGTGTCACTGACGCGCTGCTGCCCATGCTCGTGCATCCCACGCGCCTTGCCGACAGCGAGCTCGTCGCCTCCGTCAAGCAGATGGCGAAAAACATCGGAAAGGAGGCCTTCATCCGCCAAGAGCGCGCCATCATGAGCCGCGCCGACAGCCGTCCGCATCTGGCGGGCATTCGCTGCCCGGCGCTGGTGTTGTGCGGAAGGCAGGACGCGCTGACGCCACCCGACCGCCATGAGGAACTGGCGGCCGGGATTCCCGGCGCGAAGCTGGAAATCATCGAGGATTGCGGCCATCTTTCCACGCTGGAGCGGCCCGCCGAAGTCGGCGCCGCGCTGAGGGGTTGGCTCGCCGCTCGGCGCTGATCGAACGAATCCGCGTCGAGTCCGGTCTGACCAAGAGGGTAAAATGCAGGCAGTGAGGAAGCATGAACGCCCCCGCCAGGCTTCGCGAAGTCACTCTGGAAGATAAGTACACGCTGCTCTCGGGCCGCGCCTTCATGACCGGCACCCAGGCGCTGGTGCGCCTGCCGATGCTGCAGCGGACGCGCGATCTCGCCGCAGGCCTCAACACCGCCGGCTTCATCTCCGGCTACCGCGGCTCGCCGATCGGGGGCTTCGACCAGGCGCTGTGGCGCGCCAAAAAATACCTCGCCGAGCATCACGTCAAGTTCCAGCCCGGCGTCAACGAGGACCTCGCGGCCACGTCGATCTGGGGCGCGCAACAGGTCAATCTGTACCCGGACGCGAAATACGACGGTGTGTTCGCGATGTGGTACGGGAAGGGGCCGGGCGTGGACCGTTGCGGCGACGTGTTCAAGCACGCCAACTCCGCCGGCACCTCGAAGCATGGCGGGGTGCTCGTCCTCGCGGGCGACGATCACGCCGCGAAGTCCTCGACGCTCGCGCACCAGAGCGAGCATGTATTCAAGGCCTGCTGCATCCCGCTGCTCAATCCCTCGAGCGTCCAGGAGTATCTCGACCTCGGGCTGCACGGCTTCGCCATGTCGCGCTTCTCCGGTTGCTGGGTGGCGTTCAAGTGCGTGACCGACGTGATCGAGTCGGGCGCGGTGGTCGAGATCGATCCGCAGCGCGTGAAAATCGCGATGCCCGCCGATTTCGCCATGCCTCCGGGCGGACTCAACATCCGCTGGCCCGACGGTTTTCTCGAGCAGGAAGCGCGGCTGCTCGACTACAAGGTGTACGCGGCCCTCGCCTATTGTCGCGTGAACAGGCTCGACCGCATCGTGTGGGACAGTCCCCGCGCCCGCTTCGGCATCGTCACCACCGGCAAATCCTTCGGCGACACGCTGCAGGCGCTCGCCGACCTCGGGATCGACGAGCGCGTCGCGGCGGACGCCGGCATCCGCCTCTACAAGGTGGCGATGTCCTGGCCGCTCGAGCCGCAAGGCGCACGCAAGTTTGCCGAAGGACTCGAGGAGATCCTCGTCGTCGAGGAAAAGCGCCAGGTCATCGAGTATCAGATCAAGGAGGAGCTCTACAACTGGCGCGAAGGCATGCGCCCGGCGCGCGTGGTCGGCAAGTTCGACGACAACGGCGAGTGGTCGGTCGCCGAAGGACAGCCCGCCGGCAACTGGCTGCTGCCCGCGCATTACGAGCTCTCGCCGGGGCTCATCGCCAAGGCGCTCGCCAATCGCTTCGCAAAGCTCGGCCTCGACCAGCTGCTGGGCGAGCGTCTCGGTGGAAAATACGGCGAACGGCTCGCCTACCTCGAATTCAAGGAAAAGGCGCTCGCCAGGCCGCGCGTGGTGGCGAGCCGCCTGCCTTACTTCTGCTCGGGCTGCCCGCACAACACATCGACCCAGGTCCCCGAGGGCAGCCGCGCCATGGCCGGGATCGGCTGCCACTTCATGGCGCTGTGGATGGACCGCAACACCAGCACCTTCACCCACATGGGCGGCGAGGGCGCGCCGTGGATCGGGCAGGCGCATTTCACCGAATGCCCGCACGTCTTCGCCAACATCGGCGACGGGACCTACTATCACTCCGGGTTGCTCGCGATCCGTGCAGCAGTTGCGGCCGGCGTGAGCATGACCTACAAGATCCTCTACAACGACGCGGTGGCGATGACCGGCGGGCAGCCCGTCGACGGCCCGCTCGATCCGGCGATGATCTCGCGCCAGATCGCCGCCGAAGGCGTGCACCCGATCGTCGCGGTGATCGACGAGAAGGAGGAGCTTCCCTCCGGGCTCGACTGGGCGCCGGGCGTGACGGTTCGGCCGCGCGAGGAGCTCGACGCCGTGCAGCGCGAGCTGCGCAAGGTCAAAGGCGTCTCGGCGATCATCTACGTGCAGACTTGCGCGACGGAAAAACGCCGCCGCAGAAAGCGCAAGGAGTTTCCGGATCCTCCAAAGCGGGTCGTCATCAACGAGCTCGTCTGCGAAGGCTGCGGCGACTGCAGCGTCCAGTCGAATTGCCTGTCGGTCGAGCCGCTCGAGACCGAGTTCGGCCGCAAGCGCACCATCAATCAATCGGCGTGCAACAAGGATTTCTCCTGCCTGAAGGGGTTCTGCCCGAGCTTCGTCACCGTCGAAGGGGGCAACCTGAGGAAGGGCAAGGCGGCCTCCCCCGCGAGCGACGCGGAATTTCCGCAACTGCCCGAGCCGCAGACGCCGGTGCTGGAGAAGCCGTTCCAAGTGCTCGTTACGGGCATCGGCGGCATGGGCGTGATCACCATCGGACAGATCATGGCGGTGGCCGCGCACCTCGAGGGCAAGGGCGTGACCGTGCTCGACATGTCGGGCCTCGCGCAGAAATTCGGCCCGGTGATGTCGCATGTCAGGATTGCGCGCTCCCCCGGGGAGCTGCACTCGGTGCGCGTCGGCACCGGCGGCGCGGACCTCGTGCTCGGCTGTGACCTGGTCGTCACCTCGGGCTCCGAGGCGCTTTCGAAAATGAACGACAAGAGCACCAAAGTCGTGATCAACGCCACGCTATCGCCGACCGCCGAATTCGTGAAGAACCCCGACTGGCAGCTGCCGGGAACCCACCTGCAGGAAGACATCGTCGATGCCGCCGGGGCGAAGAACGTCGATTTCGTCCCGGCCGGCAAGCTCGCCACGGCGCTGCTGGGCGACGCCATCGCCACCAACATGTTCATGCTCGGCTACGCCTTCCAGAAGGGCTGGGTGCCGCTTGCAGAAGGGTCGCTGCTGCGCGCCATCGAGCTGAACGACGTCGCGGTCGAATTCAACAGAAAAGCGTTCCTGTGGGGCCGGCGCGCCGCGGCAAACCTCGCGCAGGTCGAGCGGCTCGCGATGCCGGCCGAAGTGATCCCGATTTCGCAGGCCTTGTCGCGCAACCTCGAGGAGTCGATCGCGCGCCGTGTGGAGTTCCTTACCGGCTACCAGGATGCCGCCTACGCTGGCCGCTACCGCGAACTTGTCGGGCGCGTTCGCGAAACGGAAGCGCGCAAGGTCGGCGGCGCGTCGCTCACGGAGGCTGTCGCGCGTTACTACTTCAAACTGATGGCGTACAAGGACGAATACGAAGTGGCCCGCCTCTATTCCGACCCCGCGTTCACGGCAAGGATAGGAAGCATGTTCGAAGGGAACTACCGTCTGAAATTCCACCTTTCCCCGCCGATCCTCAATCGGCCCGACCCGCGCACGGGGGAAGCGAGGAAATCGGAATTCGGTCCCTGGATGATGGGCGCGTTCCGGGTCCTGGCGAAATTGAAGGGCCTACGCGGCACCGCGCTCGATATTTTCGGCCAGACCGAGGAGCGCAAGACGGAGCGGCGTTTGATCGGCGAATATGAAACGACCGTCGCCGAACTCCTCGAGCGCCTGGACCGTGACAACCATAAGCTGGCGGTCGAGATAGCGAGCACGCCTGAGCACATCCGCGGCTTCGGCCACGTCAAGCGCCGCCATCTCGGCGAAGCGAAGAAAAAGGAGGCCGAGCTGCTTGCGGCGTTTCGCGCATCGCGGCCCGCAGCGAGGGCGGCGTGATCCGGGAGTCAACCGAAGCGCATCGTGACCCGCTGGCTGACGTGGCGATCGAAATCCTTCGCAATTTCCGCTAGCCGTGTCCCTCACCCGCGCCGATCTCGAGTCCGACCGTCTGAAGAGGCTGTTTTGCCAGGCGAACCCCGAGGCACGGGTGCTCACCGAAGCCGAGCAGGACGCATCGGTTAAAACTCTGCTCGCCCGGCATCCCCGGGGCGCCGACGTGTGGCTGTTCGGCTACGGCTCGCTCATCTGGAATCCCATCGTCCACTTCGAGGAGCGGCGCGTCGCGCGCCTGCACGGCTTTCACCGCCGCTTCTGCCTGTGGTCGCACCTCAACCGGGGCTCGCCGCAGAAGCCGGGGCTCGTGTTAGGACTGGACACGGGCGGCAGCTGCCGCGGCGTGGCATTCCGCATCGCCGCGCACCATGCGCAGGCCGAGCTGCGCCTGCTGTGGCGGCGCGAGATGGTGCTCGGCGCCTACTCCCCGCGCTGGGTCCCGGTCGACGCGGGCACGGAGACGCTGCGCGCCATTACATTCGCCGTCAACCGTCGGCACCCGAGCTACGCGGGCAGGCTGCCGTTCGAAACGGTGATCCGGACCCTGGTGTCGACGCGCGGCCACCTCGGCACCCCGGTCGAATACCTGCTCGAGACGGTGCGCGGATTGATCGAGCACGGCGTGCGCGATCCGTATCTGCTCGAGCTGCGCAAGCGCGTGCTCGCCGTGCATCCGGAACTCGCCCCCTCTCGCTAGGGGAGTAGAGAATTGGCGAAGATCCTGGTTATCGAGGATGACGCTACCTTCGTCGACCTGCTGCGCGTGCACCTCTCGAGCATGGGACACGAGGCGCAGATCGCGGAAGACGCCGCGGTGGGGCTGCGCGCCATTGTCGACGGTCCGCCCGATCTCGTCCTTCTCGACCTGCGCATACCCTATCTGGACGGCTTGGAGCTTCTGGAGGCATTGCGCTCGGATCCGGCGACCCGGCACATCCCCGTCATCGTGCTCACCGGCCAAAGCGACGACGCAATGCACGCGGGCGCGCTGAAACTCGGGGTCGCGGAATACCTGACCAAGCCGGTGAGGCGCGAGCGGCTGGCCAAGGCCATCGAGCGCCACCTCGCCGCGCCTACCAAGGAAAGCTGACAGGCACGTCAGGCGCCGGCTTCCTCGCGCAGGGCGCGGCGCAGGATTTTTCCGACATTCGTTTTCGGCAGCTCCTTGCGGAACTCGATGTATTTGGGCCGCTTGTAGCCGGCGAGGTTTCGCTCGCAATGCCTGCGGACATCGGCCTCGGTGAGCGCCGGGTCCCTCTTCACCACGAAGAGCTTGGGCACTTCGCCCGAATGCGGGTCGGGTACGCCGATCGCGGCGCATTCGAGCACGCCCGGATGCATCACCACCACCGACTCGATCTCGTTGGGATACACGTTGAATCCCGAGACGAGGATCATGTCCTTTTTCCGGTCGACGATGCGCACGTAACCCTGCTCGTCCATGACGCCGATATCGCCGGTGGCGAGGAAGCCGTCGGGGCCGAGCACCTTGGCGGTTTCCTCGGGCTGGTTCCAGTAACCCTTCATCACCTGCGGTCCGCGCACGCAGATCTCGCCGGGCGACCCAAGCGGGACCTCCTTGCCGTCTTTGCCGCGCAGAACGATCTCGGTCGAAGGAATCGGCAGGCCGATCGCGCCGTTGTAATCCCCGAGATCCGGCGGATTGACGGTGACCCCGGGCGAAGCCTCGGACAGTCCGTAGGCCTCGATCAAAGTGCATCCGGTCACCTGCTTCCACCGGTCGGCCACCGGTTTCTGCACCGCCGCGCCTCCGCCCAGGGAGATCTTGAGGGCGGAAAAATCCAGCTTGGCGAAGTCCGGATGATTCAGGAGCGCGTTGAACAGCGTGTTGACGCCGGTAAACATGGTGAACCTGTGCCTGGCGAGCTCCCTGACGAGGCCCGGGATGTCGCGCGGGTTGGTGATGAGGACGTTGCAGCCGCCGGTCTTCATCATGAGCAGGCCGTTCGCGGTCAGCGACAGGATGTGATAGAGCGGCAGCGCGGTGATGATCACCTGAGGTTCCTCTTCCCGCAGGATGGGGCGCAACCAGGCGGCGGCCTGCTCGATGTTCGCCAGAATATTCCGGTGCAGCAGCATCGCACCCTTGGCGAGCCCCGTGGTGCCCCCGGTGTACTGCAGGAAGGCGATGTCATCGTGGCCGACCCTGCTCGGCGCGAGCGCCGAGCGCGCGCCCTCCTCGAGCGCGGTGCTGAACCGGACCGCCCCGGGGATTTCCCAACGCGGGACCATCCTCCTCACGTTGCGCACGACGAAATTGACGATCGGGCCCTTCAGGCCGAGCAGATCGCCGAGCGCCGCGACCACCACGTGCTTCACGGGGGTACTGTTCTTCACCTGCTGGAGAACGTGGGCGAAGTTCTCCAGGACCACGATCGCCTCCGCTCCGGAGTCCCTGAGCTGGTATCCGAGTTCGCGCGCCGTGTAGAGCGGATTGACGTTGACCACGACGCACCCGGCCCTCAGGGTGCCGAAAATGCACACCGGGTACTGCAGGCAGTTGGGAAGCATCACCGCCACGCGCGCACCGCTCGCCAGCCCCTTGGCCTGCAGCCAGGCGCCGAAATGCCGCGACAGCCGGTCGAGATCGCCGAAGCTGAGCGTCCTGCCCATGTGGTAGTAGGCGGGGCGATCGCGGTATTTTGCGACGCTGTCTGCGAACAGTTCGCCGATCGAACCCCAGCGGCGGTAGTCGATTTCGGCGGGAACGCCTGGGGGATAGTGCGCGAGCCAGATTCTGTCCATGCATCTCCTCCCGTGCCGCGCCTTCTCGTCCGGCTAGGTTATCGCATTCGCGTAACGGATGCTGGCGATCATGCTGCTTACCAGCAAAAACTCGCGCCTGCCTTCCCGCGTCGCGGCCTGCCGCCGCAGCTCATCGAAGTTCTTTCTGCGCTCCTCTTCCGATCTTTCGTTCAACCGCCTCAGGTTCCTGATGGAAAACTCCTGCACGTACTCGAGGTTCACGGTGCGGCGCTGGCGCACGTAGAGATCGAGCAGCGACCCGTCGGCCTCGCCGCGGCACACTCTTCCGAGCTTTTCGGTGAGATTGAACGAGTCATGGATGCCGCCGTTCAGCCCGAAGGCGCCCATGGGATTGTTCAGGTGCGCGGCGTCGCCTGCGAGCAGCACGCGCCCAACCCGAAAATTCTTTGCGACGCGCTGATGCACCTTGTAGATGCCCTTGTACTTGATCGGATAGAACCCCTTCTTGTGCAGGAAACCCTGCATGCGCCGCTCGACCATCTGCTCGGACAGCGTATGCGCCTCGTCCTCATCCGGCGGCACGGGGAAAATCACGCGCCATATTCCGGGCGGGCCGTCGTCGGGCATCTTGAAGATCGCGGCCCACTCCTCCGGGTCGGCGAGGTAGGCGTTCATCGCGTAGCCGTGCGGCGCATAGTCGAAGGTCGTGCTCGCCACCACGAAGCGCTCGGGCCAGGTGAAACCCTCGAATTCCACGCCCATGCACTTGCGCACCGCGCTGCGGCCGCCGTCGGCGCCGACCAGCCACTCGGCCTCGAACTTCCGCGTACCACCCGGCGTTTCGGCGATGACGGTCACCTCGTCTGCGGACTGCGACACGTCCGCGACGTCGTGCGAGAAACGCACTTCGGCGTTCTCGCACCGCTTCAACTTGTCGAAAATAATGGGCGTGAGGCGGTGCTGCTCGAGGTGCAGGCGGTACGGATAAGGCGTGAGGTCCGCGATCTCGCCCACGTCCCACTCGACGACGACGCCCTCCTTCCGGTCGCGGATCTGCCAGCGCGGCACCTTGATCGCGGTCTTGTGCATCTCGTCGGTGATCCCGTAAGGCGCCATCATCTCGAGCGAGGGCGGATGGTAGGTGCCGGCGCGCAAATCGATGGTGAGATTGGGCTCGGCCTCGAGCACGAGCACCGAGACCCCCCGCTTCGCAAGCGCGAGCGCCGTGAGCAGCCCCACCGGCCCTGCGCCCGCAACGATGACTTGAGCGTTCTTTGTCATTCCCTGATGTCGGGATTTTACGTCACGCGCGCTTCGGGCGAATCGCCCAGGCCATGGCGATCGCTCCGGCGCCGAGGCTCGTGAATGCGAGGCCCCAGGCGGACGGGCTCGAATTGCCGCCGGCCAGATCGAGCACGGCGCCGAAGACGAGCGGCGCAAAGAATCCCGCCCCGAAGCCCAGCATCGAGTGGACCGCCATGGCCGCGCCGCGGATGCGCTCGTCGATGCGCGTGACGAGGCCCGCGGTCAAGGCGGAGGAATCGCCCATGATGAGGCACATGTGCAGCATGACGAGCAGCGTGAGCGCGTGCCCGGGCAGCACCGCCGCAAAGCCGAGCAGGCAGGTGAGCACGCCCGAGGCAAGCATCGCCATCCAGATCAGCCGCTCGCGGCCGTGACGCATCGCCAGCTCGTTGCCGCCGATGCTCGCCGCCGGCCCGAAGAGATTGGCGGCCGCCGCGACCGTCGCGGCCGACCAGGCGGCGGGCGCCGCGCCGTCTTGCATCTGCAGCCCCTGCGCGAACACGATGAACGCGACCAGCCAGGAGCGCGAGCCGAACAGCTCCCAGCAGTGCACGGCATAGCCGAAGATGTAGGGCCGCACCGCGCGGCTCGCGAGCACCGGCCGGAAATCGAGCACGTGCGTGTCGTGCGCGCGCGCGGGCCGTCTCGGCGTCAAGCCCAGCGTCACCATGAGCCCGGCGACGAGCGGCCCGATCGCGCCCAGGCCGAACGCCCAGCGAAAGCCCAGCGTGTCGGCGATCCAGCCCGAAAGCAGAATCGAGAGGCTCGTGCCCAGGCCGAACACCGCGGTGTAGAAGGACACAGCGCGGCTCTGCGCGCCGGTCCCCGTGACGTTGTCGGTGAGCGCGCGCAGGCCCGGCATGTAGGTGCCGGCGATTCCCGCGCCGGCGAGCAACTGCAGCAGCGACGCCGAGATCAGCCCCTTCGCCAGCAAGGCCATCCCGACCAGCCCGACGCCGGCGACGACGCTCGACACAAGATATACCCGGCGCGCGTCCACGCGGTCGGTAAGGCTGGTGAGCAGGGGCACCGCGGCCATGTATCCCGCGAAGAACGCGCCGCTGATGAAGCCCGCCTGCGAGTTGTTCAGGCCCCACTCGTCCCGCAGCCGCGGCAGGAGCGTCGCGTAGGCGGAGAAGCCGGTCATGCTCGCCACGTGGGCGGCGCACATCCAGGCGATCACCCGCCACGCCGGCTTCACGAACAGGTCCGCCTATTCGTGCTTGAACTTCGGCTTGCGCTTCTCGAGGAACGCCGCCATGCCTTCTTTCTGGTCCTCGGTGGCGAAGAGCGCGTGGAACAGCCGCCGCTCGAACAACACGCCCTCGGAAAGCGGCGATTCGAAGGCGCGGTTGACGGCTTCCTTTGCCATCATCACCGAGGGAAGCGAGAATTCGGCGATCTGCGCCGCCGCGGCGAGCGCCTCCTCGAGCAGCTTGTCCGCCGGGACGACGCGCGACACGAGCCCGGCGCGCTCGGCCTCCGTCGCGTCCATCATGCGCGCGGACAGGACCATGTCCATCGCCTTCGCTTTCCCCACGGCGCGGGGCAGGCGCTGCGTGCCCCCCGCGCCAGGGATGATGCCGAGCTTGATCTCGGGCTGGCCGAACTTTGCGGTGTCCGCCGCGATGATGATGTCGCACATCAGCGCCAGCTCGCAGCCGCCGCCGAGTGCGTAGCCCGCGACCGCGGCGATCACCGGCTTCCTGACCGACTTCAGCCGCTCCCAGTTGCGCGTGATGTATTCGCCCTTGTACACGTCCATGTAGCCCCAGTCCTTCATCGCGCCGATGTCGGCGCCCGCGGCGAAGGCCTTGTCGCTGCCGGTGATGACGATGGCGCCGATCGCCGAGTCCGCGTCAAACGCCGCGAGCGCGCCGCCCAGCTCGCTCATGAGGGCATCGTTGAGCGCATTGAGCGCCTTCGGCCGGTTGAGCTGAATCAAGCCGACGCGGCCGCGAGTCTCGACGAGTATGTTTTCATAAGGCATTCGGGTGGATTTCACTGGCGGGAGCGGAACTCGATTTTATCAGGCTGCCCCGACCCGGGCCTTCCCCGGGTCGCGCGCGAAAGTGATAATGTTGCGCGTCATCATAACCTTGCCGGGGGCAGGCAAACAATGTGAAGGAAAGGCCATGAGCCGCGAAGTCATCGAGATGAAAAGAAGCGCGCGCTCGGTCCGCGAGCGCGTGAGCAAGGACGAGTGGCAGCTGCGCTGCGAGCTCGCCGCCGCGCACCGGCTCGTCGCGCACTTCGTCTTCGTCGACATGACCTACAACCACATCTCGGTGCGCGTGCCGGGCGAGCCCGGTCGCTTCCTCGTCAAGGCGGACGACGTCTTCATGGAGCAGGTCACCGCCTCCAACCTCGTCAAGTACGACCTGGAGGGCAACCAGGTCATGGAATCCGAGCACCAGGCGAGCGCCGCCGCCATCCACCTGCACGCGGCCGCGCTGAACGCGCGGCCCGACGTCGTCGCCGCGGTGCACACGCATTCGCCGGCAAACCTCGCCGTGTCGGCGCAGAAGGGGGGCCTGCGGCCCATCACGCAGCAGGCGATGCGCTTCTACAACCGGATCGCGTATTACCCGAACGAGGTGGACGACACCACGCGCGAAGGCGCGGACCGGCTCGCGCGGGCCCTGGGAGAAAAATGGGTGATGATCCTCGAGAACCACGGGGCCCTGGTGTGCGGCACCTCGCTCGCCGAGGCCTATATCTATCACCACTTCTTCGAGCTCGCCTGCCGCGCGCAAGTCGGGGCGCTTGCCGGCGGGGTCGAGGTCATCACGCCCGCGCCCGAGGTCTGCGAGGAGCGCGCCAGGAAATTCGGCCGCATCGGACAGTACGACCACAAGAGCCGCGACTGGGTGGCGAGCATGGCGCTCGCGGAGAAGCTTTTCCCCGATTACAAGGATTAGGTCGCGAGGAGACGCGTATGGCAACCAACGGCAAGTTCGACGTCGGCGGCGTGCTGCTGCCGCGCCCGTTCAAGATCCGGCGCCTCGGCCACTTCGGCCTGAACGTCCTCGATCCCGCGGCGTGCCTCGATTTCTACTGCGAGGCGCTCGGCTTCCGCATCTCGGATCCGCTCGACATCGCCGAGCACCACCCGAAGCGCGACGAGCTGAAAAAGCTCGGCGACACCCACATGTATTTCCTGCGCCACGGGACGGACCACCATTCCTTCGTCCTGTGCAACGGCACCATCTACAACGCGGCGGGGCGCGGAGGCGACATCCCCGCCGACGTCACCGTGAACCAGATAACCTGGCAGGTGGCGAGCCTCGCCGAGGTGTCGAATGCGCTCGACTGGTTCAATTCGAAGAACGTCCGCATCAGCCGCGCCGGCCGCGACATGCCGGGGTCGAACTGGCACTGCTACCCCTACGACCCGGAAGGCCACCGCAACGAGGTTTATTACGGGATGGAGCAGATCGGCTGGACGGGCCTGCCCAAGCCGCGCGCGATGCACGAGCGCGGCTTCCGCGAGCGCCCGCCGCTGCCGCAGATCCCGGAATACCAGGAGGTGGAAAAAAGCCGCGAGCGGGGCGTCGATTTCAATTCGGGATTCCGGCACCCGGAAAAGATGCCGGCGAAATACGACGTCGACGGCATCCTGCTGCCGCGGCCGTTCAAGGTCGTACGCCACGGCCCGATCCGGCTTTTCTGCCGGGACGTGCGCGCGATGGAAGCGTTCTACACCGGCATCATGGGCTTTGAGCGCACCGAGACCGTCACTTGGAAGGGTCACCGCTGCGTGTTTCTCCGCTGCAACACCGAGCATCATTCGCTCGCGCTTTATCCGATTGCCCTCAGAAAAAACCTCGGGCTCTCGCAACACACGACGGTGATGAGCTTCGGACTCCAGGTCGCGACCTACCGCCAGCTTCGCGCGGCGGTCGACTTTCTCGAGGGCCGCGGCGGCAAGTTCGTCGAAATTCCGCCGGCGCTCACACCCGGCATCGACTACAGCGCCTACGTGCTCGACCCGGCCGGGCACGCCATCCAGCTCTACTACTACATGGAGCAGGTAGGATGGAACGGGCGGCCGCGCCCCAAGAGGGTT
>WNGL01001178.1_pt1 | contig 31908 bp, 35 predicted proteins | sample 5400591 | NCBI WGS metagenome assembly WNGL01 (sample SAMN13153377, study PRJNA577476) | soil metagenome | isolation source: 80 cm soil or saprolite under Garry oak tree replicate 1 | place: USA:California | collected 2016-06-15
GTCGAAAGCCGGGAAGCGGTCGGGTTTCTGCCGGAGAATCCCTACTTCTACAAGTATCTCACCGGTGAAGAAACGCTGCGTTTTTTCGGGCGCCTTTGCGGCCTCAGAGGCGCCCCATTAAAAAATCGCATAAACGAATTGCTCGACCTCGTCGGGCTAACGAAGGCACGCAAACGGCGGCTGGGCACTTATTCGAAAGGGATGTTGCAACGCATCGGCCTCGCCCAAGCACTGATTCACGATCCCAGGCTTGTGGTGTTGGATGAACCGACTGCTGGTGTCGACCCGGCAGGCTCACGCGAGATTCGCGATCTGATTCTGGATCTGCGGCGACGCGGAATCACTGTGCTGCTTTCGTCGCATTTGCTCGCGCAAGCGCAGGAAATTTGCGATCGCGTTGGCATTCTCGCCGATGGCGTGCTCGTACGCGAAGGGCGTTTGCAGGAATTGATCGCAATTGAAAATCAAACCGAGTTTGTCATCGCTGATGCTTCACCTCAGCTCATCAACGAGATCGAATCGTTCATTAACCGGTCAAACGCAAAATTGATCGAGCGTCGAAAATCCACGACCACACTTGAGAGATTGTTCCTCGACGCGACGAGAAATGAAAAGGGAATGACGAAATCCGAATGACAAATGACGAAATAAAAACGAATGACGAAGCTCGAAATGTTGTAAGAGCCGAAAGACAGCCGTTCGTCATTTATGCTTTGTCATTCCGTCGTCATTCAACATTCGCCTGCCTTGCCGTAGCCCAGCGAACGCGGGTGCTTCGTTATTTACTGAGCTAATGAAAACCGCGCATCGCGCTTTCTCCCTTGGCCGCATCGGCGCGATCACGGTCAACACGTTGACCGAGCTGACTCGCTTGAAAGTTTTTTATGTCCTGCTGATTTTCGCACTGCTCTTGATCGGCAGCTCGATGTTCATGGCGCAGTTCACTTTTCAGCAGGAATTTCAAATCCTTAAAGACGTTTCGCTCGGCGCGATGTCGATCTTCACCTCGTTGCTGGCAATTGTCGCCACCGCTCGACTCATTCCCCAGGACATCGAGGACCGTACGGTTTACACGATTCTCGCCAAGCCCGTGCCGCGTTTCGAATATTTGCTTGGGAAAATTGCCGGCGTGCTTTTGCTGCTTGCGATCAGCACATTAGTAATGGGCGCGGCGTTTCTCCTCGTTCTGTACGCGCGCGAACAAACCGTGTTGCACGCGACACTCAGGCACATGTCCGGTGCGCCGCGCGAGCAAATCGATGAAGCCCTGCGCGCGATCCGCTCTTCAGCGCTCAACGCCGACATCTTCCCCGGAATTGTCATTATTTACCTCAAAGCATGTCTGCTGGCGGCGTTGACGCTCTTTGTTTCCACATTCGCCACCACAAACATTTTCACCATTGTTGTGATGGCTTTCATTTATTTTATCGGCCATTTGCAGGCGACCGCGCGCGAATATTGGCTGCAGGAGCACGGCGGCGGCTGGATCACACGTGTCTTTCTCGCAGTGGTAGCGTTGTTATTTCCCGATCTCCAAGCGTTCAATTTGGTGGATGACATCGTCGCTGGCACGGCCATTTCACTGGCACTCTTTTTCAAGACAGCCGTGCTCGGAATTTTCTATACGACCATCTACACATTATTGGCCGCCTTCGTGTTCTACGGGAAAGAATTATGATACGGGTCGCTCTGGTGGTGGCAGCCCTGCTTGCGGTCGGGGCGATCAAATTGCCAGTCGAGCGCGACCTCGCTGCGCGCCATCGACAAGAACATTTTCGGGGCGTCGAGTTTAATCTCGATCTTCGCGAAAAACTCGGGCAGCTCGGTTTCATAGCCGCCCTGAGCGGATTTCGAGCGATCGTCGCCGACGGGCTCTTCATCCAGGCGCATGTCGCGTGGGAGCGCACGGAATGGGGTCGTGTGCTGCTGTTGTTCCGGCACGTCACGACTCTGCAGCCGCGCGCGATCCTCTTCTGGGACATGGCGGCATGGCACATGGCCTGGAACGCAAGCGTGGCCGCGATGAACGATCGGACTCAGCCGCGTCTGGCGTTGAGGGTCAAAGCACAGCGCGAATATTTTGGTCTCGGGAAAGATTTTCTTGAGCGCGGGATAAAAAGTAATCCCGATCGCCCGGATCTCTACGAAGCGCTCGCTCGTCTTTACAAAGAGAAATACAAAGATCACGAGCGCGCCTCGGAGTTCTTCGCCAGGGCGGCGACATTGCCCGGAGCGCGGACCTACAACAGGCGTTTCTCCGCCTACGAGCTCTCCTACTGCGAAGGGCGCGAACGTGAGGCATATCAGCGTCTCCGTCAACTCTACGACGAAGGGGAGAAGGAACGGCTGCCGACTTTGATTACGCGGCTGAAATTTCTCCAAACCAAACTCAATATCCCACCGAATCAGCGAATTCCGGATAGCAATCGTTAAATAAATGGTAAAGCGTTGAAGCGTTTCCGTTGTAACGTTGTAACCTTTTTAACGTTTTAACAGTCTCTCATGCGCTTCGCAATTTTCAGTGACACCCACTCCAATCTAGAGGCGCTCGAAGCGGTGCTGGCGGACGCACGCAAGCGCAAATGCACGCATTTTGTTTGTCTGGGGGACGTCGTCGGGTATAACGCGAATCCGCACGAGTGCGTGGAGCGCATTCGCGAACTGGATTGCCCGACTGTGAAAGGCAACCACGATGAGCAGGCGTCGCTCCGCCTATCCACCAGCGATTTCAACGAGTTGGCAGAGCGCGCTATCCAGTGGACCCGCGACAATTTGACGGAGGAGGACAAGCAATGGTTGCGCGAGCTGCCATTGCAGAAAAAGGTGCGGGATTTCACTATCGTACACGCGACCCTCGATACGCCGGCGCAATGGGGCTACGTGTTTAATAATCTCGATGCTGCCGCGAGTTTTACCTATCAGCACACGACGACTTGTTTTTTCGGACACACCCATGTGCCCATGGTTTTCATTCGGGACGAGGGCGTCAGACGGGAGCGGACCGACCACATCCGTATTGAGCCGACCAAGAAATATATGATCAATATGGGCAGCGTCGGACAGCCGCGTGATGGAAATTGGCGCGCGGCATATTGCATTTACGATATTGAGAACAATCTCGTCGAGCAATTGCGGGTAAAATACGATCTGGCGGCCGCGCAACAGAAGATTATCGAAGCCGGTCTGCCGCGCCTGCTCGCCGAACGGCTTGCGCTTGGACGATGAGACTGATCCAGCGATTTAATGATTTAACGCGCTGACCCCTGAGCCCTAAATCGATCTTAATCATTAAGCCGAGTTCGCTCGGCGACGTCGTCCACACGCTGCCCGCAGTCGGGTTGCTTCGTGAAGCGTATCCCGGCGCCGAGATTACCTGGATCATTAATCCGGAGTTTGCGCCGCTGCTCCGCGGAAATCCCGATGTAAATCACGTCCACTTCTTTCCCCGCGGCGAATTCCGCGGCCTCGGCGCCCCAAAGAGTTTGCTGCCGTGGTTGACGAAAACCCGGCAGATTCGGCCCGATCTTGCGCTCGATTTCCAGGGATTGCTGCGCAGCGCGCTCATCGCAAAAATCAGCGGCGCAAAGGAAATCTACGGAATGAGCGATGCACGCGAAGGATCGCGCTGGTTCTACGATCGCATCGCCAAGGTCAACCGCAGTTGGCATGCAGTCGACCGCTATCTTAAGCTCGCTGAATGCGCGGGCGCCACAATTGGCGAGTCGCTTCGCTGCCCGATTCCCACGGGCGACCGACTCCCGCGATTCGATGAATATCCGCCGTTTATTCTTCTTCATCCCTTTGCGCGCGGCAGCGGCAAATCACTCTCCAACGCGGTGATAGAGGAATTTTGTCGCGCGCTTGCGCCTACCCGTGTCGTGGTCGTGGGGCAATCGCGGCACAAGATGGACCCGCCGGAAAATTGCGTTGACCTAACCAACCAGACTTCGCTGTTGCAATTGATCCGGCTCATTCGTGTCGCGCGATTTGTCGTGAGCGTGGACAGCGGCCCGATGCACATTGCCGCCGCCGTCAACGATCGCTTATTATCGATCCACACGTGGACCGATCCAGTCCGTGTGGGCCCCTATAGCCCCGATGCCTGGATTTGGAAAAACGGTCAACTTCTTCGCGTCAGCGAACTCGAGACAGCCAGGATTCGAAGACGTGGCCGCCGCTTTCGGAGCAAAGATATCCCGGCCGTAGCCGAATTGATTCGGCCGCTGGTGCCGGTCGATCCGATGCTCGCTTAGCTACCGCCGGGTTTGTCAATTTAGGAATGGGGCTGCGCCCGTTGCTTCAGGACAAATTCAGCGAGCCCCAAATCTCGCGGATAAGTGATTTTGAAATTGAAGTCCTCGTTCAGAACGAGAACAACTTTGCGACCGAGTCGCTCGACCGCGGAAACTTCGTCTGTCACCGAGACATTTCCTGCATAGACGGCTCGATAAGCTTCTTCAATTAGACCACGCTCGAAAATCTGCGGCGTCTGCATCGCATACAGTTGATGCCGATCCACCGAAGCGGTAATCATAAGGACCTGCCCTGAGCGGGAGTCGAATGGGTCGACATCTGCGCGTTTGGGCGTGTCGTTGATTCGCTCAGCCAAGGCCGCGGCACAATGCACCCGGCACTGCGCATAGACACGTTCAATTTGCTCCGGCGTGACGAGCGGACGCGCACCGTCATGCACAGCTACATATTTCGCATCCTCGCTCAGGCGATCCAGACCAGCGCGAACGGAGTCCTGCCGATGTTCGCCACCCGCGATGATTGATCGGACTTTTTTGAAGCTTTTAGCACGTGCCAGCTCTCGGATTTCATCATGTTGATCTTCACGCGCGACGATGATGATTTCGGTGACGGACCTGCTGCGCTCGAATGCCCGAATGGTATTCGCGATTACTGGTTCCCCCGCAATTGTCGCAAACAATTTGTTAAATCCCATGCGCCGGCTGCTGCCGGCTGCCAGGATGATTGCGCTAAGCATGAACAAAATCAGAAACGTCCAACGCCCAACGTCCAACGCCCAACGTTCAATTCAGAAAAAATCAGTTCGACGTTGAGCGTTTGTCTCATTGCAGTTGCTTCTGCACTTCCGCGCTCAGCGTCTTGCCGTCAATGCGACCGGCGACTTTCGCCTGCAACGCTTTCATCACCGCGCCCATCTGCGTCTTGGATGTCGCGCCGATTTCTCCAATTGTTTCGCGCACAACTTTTACGAGCTCATCGGCGTTCATCGCTTGTGGCAAATACGCGTTTAAGATCGATAATTCCTCTTTTTCCTTGTTCGCCAATTCCGTGCGACCGCCCTTTTCGAAACTCTCGATTGAATCCTGTCGCTGCCTGGCTTGCTTACGAATCACCTGCGCGGCTTCGGCATCACTCAAGTCAGTTTCCGCGCCGGATTTTGCGATAGCGGCGTATTTTAATGCCGATTTGAGCATGCGCAGCACGCCGAGTTTCGTCGCGTCCCTGGCACGCATCGCCTCTTTCAAATCCAAGTCCAACCGCTCCTGTAATGTCATTCAGGCAAATTACGGCGGCGAAATACAATTGTCGATCTGTAGCCGCCGCCTTATGGGCGACGCAGAGTGCGAAAACTGAATGAATTGGCTTCGCGCTTCGCAGAGCGAAGCGGCTACAGGGCCGCTAGCCGCTCGGCGCAACTCCGCACCGAATCCGCATCGCTCACCGATACCACATCCACGTCTTTGCGGGTCCGTCGCAATAAACCAGCAAGCACGCCACCAGGGCCCAGTTCGATAAAAAACTCGCAGCCGAGACCGCTAAGCCGCTCCACGCAATCGAGCCAACGCACCGTCCCCGTGACTTGATCTTGCAACGTCCGCTGAATTTCAATCGGCGTTGTCACTTCAGCGCCGGTCACATTAGCAATCACAGGAAAACGCGGCGGTTGCACCGGCACATGGAGCAGCACCGCGCCAAGCTTTTGGTAGGCGCTTTCCATCAAACGCGAATGATACGCGCCCGCCACGGTCAGCAACGTCGCGCGACGAATCCCATGTTCCCGGGCCAAGCCAACCGCGATCTCGATTTTTGCTTTCTCACCGGAGACCACGATTTGCCCAGGCGCATTGATGTTTGCAACATCGACATCGGCGTCCGCAGCCAGCGCCCGCACTGCGCTTTCATCCGCGCCGATCATTGCTGCCATCGCACCGTTGGTCGCGACACAGGCTTCATCCATTAATTCGCCCCGCCTTTGCACTAGTTTGAGTCCTGTCGCGAAATCGAAGGTACCCGCTGCGGCGTGCGCAGTCATTTCGCCTAACGACAGACCGGCGGCGCCTCCAATCGGAAAACCGCCAGCCAGCTCGCGCAAGATCGACCAGCAGGCCAGTCCATGAACGAACAGTGCGGGCTGACAATTCGAAGTCTTCGTCAACTCTTCAATTGGACCGCTCCACGCGATTTCGCTCAACTTGCGCCCAAGAACGTCATCCGCTTTCTGAAACAAGTCGGCGGCCGTGGGAAACTGTTCTGCCAAGTCGCGTCCCATCCCGACGGTTTGCGCACCTTGTCCGGCAAACAACAGCGCAGTCTTCGGATTCATGACTCTCGCTAGGTAATCGCAGTTCCCGGCGCGCGCGAGCGTGATTTTTCGGGTAGCGCACGCGTCTCGCGTGTCTGGTTTCGGCGTCACGCCGAAACGGACCTTTCTGTGACCTCATAGCACAAGGAAAGTTCGCGACGGCGAGACACCGTTGCCAGCACGCGAGACGCGCGCGCTACCCCATGGAAATTACGCTTGCGCGTCCCGGTTCACTCGCCAGCGTAAATGTGATGCCTGGACTGTTAACATTGTAACGTTTGTAACGTTTGTAACGTTTGTAACGTTCTTAACTTTCTTCGATGCCTTTCACGACACGCGAGATTGAATCACCCGATCCGGCGACGCGGGTGGTCGCAGCGGACGCCAAGTTGCGCCACCCCGATGACGATATCGGCGAGAAGATGGTGCTTAACATGGGGCCGTCGCATCCGGCCACGCATGGCGTGTTGCGACTCGTGCTCGAACTCGACGGTGAAATCATTACCAAAGCGACCCCAGACATAGGCTTTTTGCATCGCGGTGACGAAAAAATCGCCGAGAACATGCAATACAACCAATTCGTGCCTTATACCGATCGGCTCGATTATCTTGCGCCGCTTTCGAACAACGTCGCTTACGCGCTCGCCGTCGAAAAACTGATGGACTGGGAAATCCCGCCGCGCGGAAAGGCGATTCGGACGATTTGCTGCGAAACGTCACGTATCTCATCACATTTGATGGGCCTCGGCGCAATGGCGCTCGACCTGGGCGCGATGACGGTCTTCCTCTACACGTTCGCCGAGCGCGAAAAGCTTTATAACCTTTTCGAATTGTTGACCGGCGCGCGTTTCACCACTTCCTACACGCGCGTGGGCGGACAGATTCGCGATCTTCCCGAGACTTTCATTCCGCAGCTTGGGAAGTTCCTCGACGAATTTATCCCGAGCCTCGATGAATGCGATAAATTGCTCACGCGCAATCGCATCTTTGTCGATCGCACGAAGGACATCGGCGTCATCACAAAAGATCGCGCGATTGCCTATGCGCTCTCCGGGCCGAACTTGCGGGGCAGCGGGATCGAACACGACTTGCGGCGCAAACATCCGTATCTCGATTACGACCAGTACGATTTCGATGTCGTCATCGGCAGCGCGGGAGATTGCTACGATCGCTATCTGGTGCGAATCGAGGAGATGCGGCAGAGCGTTCGCATCCTGCGCCAGGTGATTGGTAAATTGCCGAGCGGACCGATCAACGTCGCGGATTGGAAGAACATGACGCCTCCGAAATCACGGGTCATGACGAAAATGGAAGAGTTGATCCATCATTTCATCGTGGTGACAGAAGGACTCGATGCGCCGCCGGGCGAAATTTATTTCGCAGCGGAGAATCCCAAGGGTGAGCTCGGCTTTTATATCAACAGCAAGGGTGGCGGCGTGCCGTATCGGCTGAAAATTCGCGCACCATCGTTTGTCAACCTCAGTATCCTGCCCGAGCTTCTTCCCGGTTGCATGGTAAGCGACGTGCCCGCCGTGCTGGGGAGTCTGGACTTCGTCATGGGCGAGTGCGACAGATGAATATGCCGATCTTGAGATCAATCTCTCGATTCTTGCTTTTACTCTTGGTCACGCTGGCCATCTCCTGCGGCGGCAAGCGAATCACCAAAGCGAATGTCGATGAAGTGTCGGAGGGAATGTCCAAGAAACAGGTCGAATCGATCCTTGGTCCTCCCACTTCCATGAACAACGAGGATTTCGTTATCATGAAAAAGACGACTTACGTTTACCGGCAAGGCAAAGACATGGTCACGATCGTCTTTAAAGACGACAAGGTGCAGTCAAAGGATAGCACATTGTCCGATTAATCGACCGCTGCCGTGGATTCGACGAACGCATACGTTCCCGCCGAGTTAGAACGGAAAATGGATGAGGCGATCGGCCATTATCCGGCCGATCATCGAAGAAGCGCGGCGATGCCACTAGTGCATTTGTGGCAGGAACACTTCGGATTCATCAGCGACGAAGGAGTGCGATGGATTGCGGCGAAACTCGGTTTGCAGCCGATCAACATCCTCGAGCTGATCACGTTTTATCCGATGTTTCGCCAGAAGCCTGCAGGCAAAACGCATATCCGCGTCTGTCGCACACTCAGCTGTGCGATGGCCGGCAGTTATCGGTTAATGGAAAATTTGTGTGCGGCGACTGGAATTGATCGCCGGGGCCATGGCGATGGAATGCACAATCCCATTTCGGTCAGTGCCGATGGAAATTACAGCGTTGAGTTTGTGGAATGCCTGGCAAGTTGCGGCACCGCGCCGGTTTGCATGATCGGCGAAGAGCTGTACCAAAATGTTTCGCCGGAATTCGCGGCAAACATTCTTTCAAATCCGCAATCCGCAATCGGCAATCCGCAATTGCGACCGCCTCATCCGCTCGAACATCGCCTGATTTTTAGAAACATCGGACGCGAAGATTGGACGACGGACATCGACTGTTACCTGCGCAACGGCGGTTACGAACAATTGAAGCAAGCCCTGGCGATGTCGCGCGCCGAGATTGTCGATAAAGTCAAAAACTCCGGGCTGCGTGGTCGCGGAGGCGCCGGCTTTCCCTGTGGCGTCAAGTGGAGCTTCATCAAGCCCGATGAGAAAAAGCCGGTCTATTTGATCTGCAACGCGGATGAATCCGAGCCCGGCACGTTCAAGGACCGCTACATCATCCACGAAGATCCGCATCAGCTTCTCGAAGGAATCCTGATCTCGTGTTTCGCGCTGAATGCGCGCACGGCCTTCATTTACATAAGAGGTGAATTCCCGGAAGGCGCGAAAATCCTCGAGCGCGCCATTGAAGAAGCGCGCGAACACAATTTCCTTGGGCGTAACATTCTCGGCTCCGGATTCGATGTCGAAGTTTACATCCAGCGCGGGGCAGGCGCTTATATTTGTGGCGAAGAAACGGGCTTGATCGAATCGCTCGAAGGCAAACGGGGTTATCCCCGAATCAAACCACCGTACTTCCCGGCGGTGCTTGGTCTCTATATGTGTCCGACAATCGTGAACAACGTCGAGACGCTTTGTCACGTGAAACATGTCATCGCCATGGGGGGCGCAAACTACGCACGACTCGGACGGGCGAATAACACCGGCACGCGCATTGTCTGCGTGAGCGGCGACGTGCAGCGGCCTGGCTATTTTGAAATTGAAGTGGGCGCAGTGACCATCGGTCAATTAATTCATGAAATGGCTGGTGGGTTAAAACCCGGGCGAAGATTGAAGGCGGTCATCCCAGGCGGAAGCTCGGCGAAAGTTTTGCGAGCGGATGAGCGCTTCAAGCTCAAGCAGAGGCAGCTCGACGGTTCGATGATCGAACGCGAGATGTCTATCGATGAAATCCCGATGGATTTCGATTCGCTGGCCGCGGCAGGTTCAATGGCTGGTTCCGGCGGCGTAATCGTCCTGGACGACTCCCGCGACATGGTTTGGACGCTCAATAACATTAACGAGTTCTACGCGCATGAGAGCTGTGGTCAGTGCACGCCCTGCCGGGAAGGCTCGCTTTGGATGCAAAAAATCACCGATCGGATGTTGCTCGGCGGCGGTGTTACGGAAGATCCAAAAACGCTCAAGAGTATCGGCGACAATATTGCCGGTCGCACGATTTGCGCGTTCGGCGAAGCATGCGCCTGGCCGACGCAAAGTTTTGTCGAAAAATTTCCGGAGGAATTTGCGGAGCGGGCCGTCAAGCCGGTGCCGCCGCCGCTTCCACCTGAATACACGCCGGAAGAATTAATCCGGGAGGAGTCGATTCCGATAGTTCCGATGGCACACGATCCCGGCTGGGAAAAAGCCGGCGCAGCGGGAACGATCTAGAAATGAATCAGGAAAGCAGGAAGGCAGGAAAGTTGCGGAATCGAGAGCTCACTGATCGAATCATCGCAGCTGCGATTCGCGTGCATCGGGAGCTGGGTCTAGGATTTCTCGAAAATATTTACGACGAGGGGCTGGCCGTTGAATTTGCATTAAGTGGCATCCAGTTCATTCGCCAAAAGCCGATCCCTCTATTCTATAAGGATCACCAAATCAGTGAGCACCGACTCGATTTTCTAGTCGAAGGCACGATCATCGTCGAGTTGAAAGCGATTAGTTCGCTTGAAGACATTCACTTCGCAATCGGCCGCAGCTATTTGAAAGCGGCAAGCCTTGAAGATGGTTTGCTTTTGAATTTCGCAACGCTGCCGCTAACCATCAAACGTTTTTGTCGCGAGTTGCCGGTTCAAAGCGAACCTGGCGAGAAGATCGTATTGTGAATCCTCCTTTTCCTTTTTTCCTGCTTTCCTGATTCGTCTTTGATGAGCGACCAACCATCCAGCGCCCCGCCGATGTTCAACGTTCAGATCGATGGCGTGTGGCATCAGTTCCCGAAAGGCACCCGCGTCATCGAAGCGTGTGAGCAGGCCGGCAGTTATGTTCCGCGCTACTGTTATCATAAGAAGCTCAGTTCGCCGGGTAACTGCCGAATGTGCTTGATCGAAATGGGACTTCCAAAACTCGGTCCCGATCGCAAGCCAGAAGTCGGCACGGATGGTAAGCCAGTGATCAACTGGATTCCGCGTCCGCAGATTTCGTGCGCGCAGGACGTCGCCGAAGGAATGGGCGTGCGCACGAATTCTCCGCTGGTGAAGGAATGCCAGCGCGGCGTGATGGAATTTCTTCTCATCAATCATCCGCTCGATTGTCCTATTTGCGACCAGGCTGGCGAATGCCGTTTACAGGAATTCAGCGTTGATTACGGAACGAGCCAGTCGCGTTTTCTCGAGAACAAAGTGAAGAAACCAAAAAACGTTGTACTCGGACCGCGCGTCACGCTCGACGATGAGCGCTGCATTCTCTGCTCGCGCTGCATTCGTTTCTGCCAGGAAATCGCGAAGGACGACGTGCTCGGTTTCGTCGATCGGGGCAGCTACACGGTGCTAACCGCGCATCCCGACAAGCGGCTGGAGAACAATTATTCTCTCAACACGGTGGACATTTGTCCGGTCGGCGCACTCACTTCGGCCGATTTTCGTTTCAAGATGCGCGTATGGTTTTTGAAGGAAACGAAAAGTATCTGCACGAGCTGCGCGACTGGTTGCAATACAATTATCGGCACGCGCGAAGATGTCATTTACCGGCAGACGCCGCGCGAGAATGACGCAGTCAACTCCTGTTGGATGTGCGATTACGGCCGGCTCAATTTCAATTACCTGCAATCGGACCGCCGGCTGCTCGAACCGCAGAAACGCTCTAGAGAAAACCTTGCCGGCACCGATTGGCCGATTGCGATCGCACAGGCGGCTCTCCAGTTGAAACAGTTTTCCGGTGGCGAAATCGCCATTGTCGCTTCTGGCCGGATGACCAATGAAGAACTTTGGTTGACACTCCAACTCGCCACAACCCTCGGCGTTGAACTGATCGACATCGTACCGCGCACGGGTCCCGGCGACGACATTCTTCTATGCGAAGATCGCAATCCAAACACTAACGGCGCCCGGTTGCTCGGAATAACTTCGCAGCCAGGCGCGAAACTGCCCGCGATCGCGGACGCCGTGAAATCGGGGCGTGTAAAAGCGTTGATCACCCTGGGCGAGAACCCGATGCGATTGGGAATTTCGACCGAACAGCTCAAAAATCTCTCGGCATTCATCGTGATGGATATCCTCTCAAACGCTGCGACAGAATATGCGACGGTCGTGCTCCCATCGTTTGCTTTTGCGGAAAAACGCGGCTCGATGGTCAATGGCGATGGCCGGTTACAACGCTTGAATCGCGCCGTGCGCGCGCCGGGCGAGGCGCGCGACGATTGGGAAATCTTGCGCGACTTGATCCAGGCATGTTCCGGTCAGAACAGCATCTACTCTATTGAAGATGTTTTTCGACAGATGGCTGAAGCCGTTCCTCAATTGGCGGGACTGACTCTGAATAAAATTAGCGATCTGGGCGTGCAAGTTATGGAAGCATCCGAGTCCCCTCCAGCGCCCGTTGATCTCGCGGCCAAGAGCATCGAAGAAGCAGAATCTAAAAGACCTCCCGGGCGCTAGCGCGGCTTGGCCGAGCGCTTGCGTTAAAACAACGCAGTGTGCAAGTCGGCCGCTTATTTCCGGCGCTCCCAAACCACATGCGTCTCACAATCGGCAAAAAATCTGAGATGGAGAATTTTTTTGTCAGCGTTCAGGGAAGTCGCCTCATGTACTAAGAGGACGAATCGGCCCCTAGCGTTTGGCGCCATCGGCTGCGCTGGGAACGCCTTCACTGTAAGACGCGGGATCGAAAACCTTGGCAAGTGCAATCGCTTCTTGCGGCGATGTGAGAAACCATTCAGTTCCTGGAGCATCTTGAACCGCTAGTCCGCGCAGGGTAAAAACCGCGTGAAACGCTGCTTCCAGCGCAGCAGAATACTTTGTCCGAAATGCCACTGCTATAAACGGCTTTTCAGGCAAAGCCGTTGCCGCTTGGGATAAGACTCTCTGTAGAGGATTTTGTTCCGTCCTTCCGATTTTGCACGGCCAACGGTGCTCACCCCGCTCTTTAGCACGAGCGCGATACATCGGTAAGTAATAAAGGTACACGGAAGCCGGACCGCTCCTAGCACAACTTCTGCCAGCGATTCATCCGGTGTGTCGATTTGTTGCTCATTTTCTTCGCTGGCCGTCTCGCCTACCGCGTAATCTGGAGTTACTTCTGTGTTTTTTGGGAGAATCTTCCAATAACCAAGGGACGGATTTTCCGCTTCCCCGGCCCTTTGCATATTTGTTAACGCCTTCTTCACAGGGCTCGCAAAATCGCTGACTTTTGGTGGCAATCCGCCGCGCTTCGTATGTCAACTTTTGGACTTCTTCGACAATTGTTTGTCGCTCAGCGAGCTTGCCTGCAAATAGCTCCTTCGTCAGATGGGCAACAATTTGCGGCGTTAGTGGCACACGTCGGTAAGGGTAGCTTGCAATGGCATCGCCGTCAGGATTCATGGGTGACCTCACTAACGAGAAGAAGATCGCCTCAAATGGATTCGGGGCAAACTGGATGGAGCAGTCGGGGATAAGAGCCCCTATTTTTCGTGAAATTCGAGGGCGCCATCCTTTGCATTGATATGAACGGTTTGGCCTTCGCGGACTTTGCCTTCGAGAATGTCGATGCTGAGTGGATCGAGAATCTCTTTTTGAATGGTACGCCGGAGAGGACGCGCGCCGTAAACGGGATCGTATCCTTCGCGCGCGAGCAGTTCCTTGGCTGAATCGGAGAGCTTGAGTGTGATCTTTTGTTGCTCGAGCCGTTTCGTCAAGCGCCGGAGTTGAATTTCCACAATCTTTTTGAGGTCGTCCTCCGAGAGGCGGTCGAAAATGATGATTTCATCGACGCGATTCAGAAACTCCGGGCGGAAATGCGCGCGCAATGCATCTGTCACGAGACGCGAACGTGCCTCTTTAGATTCCTCCCCGGTGATGTACTGCGAACCGATATTCGAGGTCATAATGATGACCGTGTTCTTGAAATCGACCGTCCTCCCCTGCCCGTCCGTGATGCGCCCGTCATCGAGCACTTGGAGAAGCACGTTGAAAACGTCCGGATGCGCTTTTTCGATTTCGTCGAAGAGCACGACCGAATATGGCTTGCGCCGCACTGCTTCCGAGAGTTGACCGCCTTCCTCATAGCCGACGTAGCCCGGTGGCGCGCCGATCAAGCGCGCGACCGTGTGTTTCTCCATGTATTCGCTCATGTCGATTCGGATCATGGCGTTCTCATCGTCGAACAAGAATTCCGCCAGTGCGCGGGACAATTCCGTTTTGCCGACGCCAGTCGGTCCGAGAAAGATAAATGAGCCAAGCGGCCGGTTGGGGTCTTGCAAACCAGCACGCGCGCGGCGTACGGCGTTGGCAACAGCTTTGATGGCTTCGTCCTGCCCGACAACGCGCAAATGCAAATGCTCTTCCAGTTTGAGCAACTTTTCGCGTTCGCCCTCCTGCAATCGCGAGACCGGAATGTGCGTCCAACTCGAAACGACTTGAGCGATGTCTTCCTCGGTTACTTCTTCGCGCAGCAATGTCGATTTTCGATCTTTTGCCGTTTTTACTGTCGCAGTGGCCAATTTCTTTTCCAACTCCGGGATCCGGCCATATTGAATTTCGCTCGCCTTGGCGAGTTCACCGCGACGCTGGACACGCTCCAGCTCCGTTCGCAGCCGATCCAGTTCTTCTTTCCATTTCCGTTGCTCTTCAAGAACAGCCTTCTCCTTCTGCCACTCGGCTTTTAGCGCGGAAGATTTTTCCTTCAGCTCTGCCAATTCCCTCTCGAGTTTTTTCAAACGTTCCTTGCTCGCGGGATCTTTTTCCTTCTTGAGCGCTTGTCGCTCCATTTCGTGCTGCATGATTTCACGTTCGATCACGTCGATTTCGGTGGGCATCGAATCGAGTTCGATCTTCAAACGCGACGCCGCTTCATCGACGAGATCGATCGCCTTATCTGGCAAAAATCGATCGGTGATATAACGATGCGACAGCACTGCCGCTGCGACGAGAGCCCCGTCAGTGATACGCACGCCGTGGTGCACTTCGTAGCGTTCCTTTAATCCGCGGAGAATCGCGATCGTGTCTTCCACGGTTGGTTCATTCACCAAGACCGGCTGAAACCGCCGCTCGAGCGCAGCGTCTTTCTCAATGTATTTGCGGTACTCGTCGATCGTGGTTGCACCAATCGTGCGTAGCTCGCCGCGCGCCAGCATCGGCTTGAGCATGTTCGATGCATCGACAGAACCTTCCGCCGCGCCAGCGCCAACAATCGTGTGCAGCTCGTCAATGAACAGAATGACCTCGCCCTGCGAATCGGTTACCTCTTTCAAGAACGCTTTCAGACGATCCTCAAATTCGCCGCGGAATTTCGCGCCCGCCACCATCGCGCCAATGTCCATCGCGATGACGCGTTTGTGTTTCAACGAATCGGGCACGTCACCGCTGATGATGCGCCGCGCGAGGCCTTCTACGATTGCGGTTTTGCCGACGCCCGGATCGCCGATCAGCACCGGATTATTTTTTGTCCGGCGCGAGAGCACCTGCATGATACGCCGGATCTCGTTGTCGCGTCCGATGACCGGATCGATTTTCCCGCGTCGCGCCAGTTCGGTCAGGTCGCGCCCGTATTTTTCGAGCGCCTGATATTTGCCTTCGGGATTTTGATCGGTCACCCGCTGCGAGCCTCGCACCTGCTGAAGCGCTTGCATCAGCTTGTCACGCGTCACGCCGAGGTCTTTTAGCGATTTTGCGGCTGAAACATTCGCGCCGGCGAGCGCCAACAAGTAATGCTCGGCGCTCGTAAACTCGTCCTTCAATTTGGACATCTCCTTCTCCGCGCCGTCCAAGACACTGCGGAGTTCGTTCGAGAGGCGCAGATCGACCGCCGCACCATGGATCTTCGGGCGGCGCTCCAACTCAGAGCGCAATCGTTCACGCAACTGCTCTACATTTGTTCCAATTTTCTCAAGGAGAGGCCGGGTTATTCCATCGCTTTGGTCCAGAAGAGCGGAAAGAAAATGTTCGTTGGTGATTTCCTGATGATTAGCCTGCGAAGCTAGATCCTGGGCCGTCTGCAGTGCTTCCTGCATCTTTTGCGTGAACTTGTCGATGCGCATACTCCAAGATAGTGAACGCGACTGCGTCGGCAATTGGCCAATCAAGGACGGCACTTTCCCAAGTGTTGAATTCAAGCACGGGCGTTTGACACAAACGCCTCTACAACGATGAGTGTTTGCGATGAGCGCGGAAGAAAAATGGATTGGACCGAAAGCGCTGTCGCTTTTGCGACCGGGCGCTTTTCGCCGTTACATCATTGGTTCGCTCATTTCCGACAGCGGCACCTGGATGCAAATGATGGCGCAAAGCTGGGTCATGAGCGGACTCACCAACAAGGCGATCCTGCTTGGTCTGGTGAATTTCGCTGCTGGTCTCCCGGCGCTTGCGCTCGCTCCAACTGCCGGTTCGCTCGCCGATCGTTTCGATAAACGCAAAATTCTGATCGCAACACAAATTGCGCAGATCGTTTTAGCGATCGGTTTGGGATTTCTGGTGATGAGCGGGCGTATCCAAATTTGGCACATTATCTTTTTTGCGCTGCTGCTGGGGATTGCCTTCTCCTACGAAATGCCGGCCATTTCCGCGCTCGTTCCGGAGCTGGTTAAGCGCGACGAAATCGCCGCGGCTGTTGCTCTTGATCGATCGGTATTTCACGGATCGCGTCTGATCGGGCCGTCGCTGGCCGGTTTCTTTGTCGGCTGGTGGGGCGCGGCGTCGGCATTTTTCACAAACGCGCTCTCTTTTCTGGCGCTGATCGCGGCGCTCATCTCGCTTCCGAAGCGGCCCGTTGGCACGGCGGAGGAAGAAGAACAGCGCCGCAGCGGCATCTTGGAAGGTTTTCGTTATGTCCGCTCAAATCGCATGATTTTGTCTCTGATCGCTTTGATTGCGCTGAACACGATTTTTGTTTTCCCAGCTATCTCAGTGATGCTGCCGCTTTACGTGCGCAATATTCTCCATCTTGGGGCGAAGAATATGGGATGGTTGATGGCGGTGTCGGGCAGCGGCGCCTTCCTTGGCTCGATTGGCTTGCTTAGCGTCGCGCGCGAACATCGCTTGAAATTCATGAGCGGAAACGTGCTTGCCATCGCTGTGGGGGTTTTTCTCATGTCGTGCTCGCAAAGTTTTTGGCTTACTGCCTCCGCCATGGGAGCCATCGCCATTGCGCTCTCGATGAACTTCGGTCTGGCTAACACCATTGTGCAGGAGCAGGCGCCAGCGCATTTGCGCGGCCGCGTCTCGGCGGTGGTGGGTATGAGCTTTTTCGGGTTAATGCCCGTCGCCGGTCTGATAATGCCCGGTTTCTCCGATCTAATTGGAATGCGAACCACGCTCGGCACCGCCTCGGTGATCTATGGAATCGCCGCAGCCGGGGTTTTAAGCCTCGCCGGGCGCCATGTTTGCGACCGCCCAATTTCGCCTGCACCGGCACCTGAGATCGAGCCGGTCTGCTGACCGCTCGTCAGGAAATGATCGCCTTTTCCACGTGTTGGAACTCCGGACGCCATACCGCCGGCGATGTGATGCTGCACGAAATCAAAGATAAACTTGGGTTTGACTTGATTGAGTTGGGCCACGGTATCCGTATGTCGTTGATGCCGGGAATCCAAAAAATGTCCGATGCGGGGGAAATTCGCTTCAGCAGTTTGCATAACTTTTGCCCGTTGCCTGTCGAAGTCATGGTGGCTTCGCCGGACTGCTATAAGTTTTCCGCTGTTTCTCCGGAGGAACGTGAGCGCGCGATCAAGCAAACGTTCCAGACAATCGATTTCGCGGAGCGGCTAAATGCGCCGTTTGTTGTATTGCATTTGGGACAGGTGAACATGCGACCCATCACCGATCCATTGATCGGCCTGGCGAAAGCCGGGGGATACCTGTCGCGCAAATACGTGAAACTGAAAGTAAAAGCGGTCCAAAAACGCGAAAGAATTGCGCCCGATTATTTGCAGCGGGTGAAAGATTGTCTGCGCCACATCGTTGATTACGCCGCATCGAAAAATATCAAACTAGGGCTCGAAAGCCGGCGTGGTTATGAAGAAATCCCGACTGAGCGCGAATTGCCGTCGCTACTCGAGGAGATGAACTCATCCCGGCTCGGCTACTGGCATGATTTTGGTCACTCTCAAATCAAAGAGAACCTGGGGTTCCTCGATCATGCCGAGTGGTTAGGCACGATCGCTCCCCATGCGTTTGGCTGCCACGTGCAGGACTGCATCTGGCCCGCGCAAGACCATCAACCGCCTTTTACCGGAAATGTCGATCTTGAAAAACTTGTTCCGCTCCTTCCCGCAAACTGCTTATTTGTCTGGGAGATGCACCCACACAAGACGGCCGATCAAATTCGCCGGTCGGTCCAAGTTTGGAAAGAACGCTTCAGCGAATGAAAAAAATCCTGATCACGCTTTTCCAGCTCACCGTTACAATCGCGGTGCTGTATTGGGTCTATCACGATCCCACCAGACGCGCCCAAATGGCTGCGGCGATCCGGGATGCCCAGTATCGCTGGGTTGTAATCGCCATCCTCGCATACGTTGTGGTGGAAATTGCCGCTGCGTTTCGCTGGCATGTTCTGCTGAAGGTCCAGGGAATTCATCTCAGTTTCCTGCGCCTGTCGGGATTGTTCTTGATTGGCATGTTTTACAACCAGTTTCTGCCCGGGGGCACCGGCGGCGATATCATGAAAAGCTATTACCTGCTCAAGGAAACGCCGGATAAGAAAGCAGGCGCGTTGCTCGCGGTCGTGTTCGACCGCTTCATCGGTCTTGTTGCCCTGGTCGCCATCACCGGAACGCTCATCGGTTTGCGCTATGATTTCCTCTCACAAACCACGGAGACGCGGCATTTGCTTTGGCTTTTACTCGTCGTCCTCGGCGCGTCGATCCTGGCGTTACTTTCCACTTTTGTAATCAGCGGATTCAATTTATTTCACTCGTTGCCGGAAAAATTTCCCGGTCGCGAAAAACTGATCGAAATCTCCGCGGCTTATCATCTTTACGCGCATCATTGGCCTGCCACGCTTGTCGCGTTCGGCGCGTCGATCGTTGCGCATCTCGCAACTTTCACCACTTTTCTGTGTGCCGCTTACGCATTGGGTGCTGCTGTTCCGCTGGTCAATTTCTTTGCCGTAATGCCGGTCGAGCGCACGATATCGGCGCTGCCAATCAGTTTCGCGGGAATCGGACTTCGGGAAAAAGTCTTCCAAATCATGCTTAACGGCCTTTGCGGAGTGCCGGAAGCCAAAGCCATCCTCATCGGGTCACTCAGTTTCCTGATCATTCTCATCTGCTGCCTTCCCGGCGCTCTGGTTTATCTCTTTTACAAACCCAGCGGCGTAGTTGCGCACGTGAAATTGCGCGAAATGCAAAAAGAAGTTGCGACGCTGGAGCATGAGATTAGCGAAACGGAATAAAGTGGGTGGGGCATCAATTTCCCGCTCAAAGTTGAGTCGCGGCGTCCAGGGGCGGCCGAATCGCACCCGCGTTTTGCGGCGGCCCTTTGTCACTGCCACTTTCGCAATGACGGTGGACGGTAAAATAACTACCAGGACCTTTTCGCCGGTCGATTTCACTTCACGCGAAGACAAGCTGCACTTGTTTCGCCAGCGCGCATTGGCTGATGCGGTCCTGGTCGGGCACAGCACGCTGAAGCGCGATAACGTCCGCCTTGGTTTGCCGAAAACAGATTTATGCAAGGCAAGAATGAAACGCGGGCAAACGCCTTATCCGGTTCGCGTGATTGTGTCTGACAAAGGAAAGATCGACAATCGTCTGAACATTTTTCAGTCGGACATCTCGCCGATCCTTATTTTTTCCACCAGGCGAATGCCACGGAAATATCAGGAAGCCCTGGGAAAAAAGGCGACGCTCCATCTCAGCAAGACAGAGCACGTTAATCTTGCCGCTATGCTGCACACGCTGCGTGATAAATACAAAATTCGCACGGTCGTGTGCGAAGGCGGTCCAACCTTGTTCCGGTCGCTATTGGAACGTGGTCTGGTCGATCGACTCAATCTCACTATTGCTCCGTACATGTTCGGCGGAGCCAAAGCGCCGACCTTGACCGGCTTAAGCAACGAATTTTTGCCTGCCAGTGTGCATTGCGCTTTGATCGACATGCGCGTTATCGACGAGGAATGTTTCCTGACTTATCGAATCAAGCGCCAGCGGCGGCGCCCGAGCTAGACGGCTCTTCGCGACGCGGCCGTCGCACAAGTTCACCACCGCAGTTTGGACAAACAGCGTTCATTTGCTCTGCACAACTCGCGCAATATGTGCATTCGTAACTGCAAATCTATGCGGCTCCGCTCGGCGTAAGCGCCACCCCGCATTTTTCGCATACTCTTTTCAACTCAAGCGCCATTTCTTTCTCCTTTCTATTTTGAAGGATTTTCCCGAAACTATCGTATCTCGAGCAGAAGGGAGGCAACATCGCTGAGCGGCGTGGGTTATCATCTTATCCCCATCATCATGATGCGCAGACTCGCCCGGCTCAACGTAGTCGTGGCGCTTTTTCCGATTTCAGTTCTGGGGCAAGCCACCGTCGAGGGACGCGTAGAATTGCCTAAATCGCATTCTGCGCCTGTCGTGGCCAAACGCTACGAGATCGTTACGCACGGTGGCGTTCTCTCGACCCAGCCGCCGCTGGCGATAGTCTATCTTGAGGGTTCTTTTCCCAAACCGGCTTCCCCGCCCACGAGAGAGATCGTACAGCAAGACTTGGCTTTCATTCCGCCGCTATTGCCCGTGCAAGTTGGCACAAGAGTGGAATTCCCAAACCTTGACGATACCTATCACAGCATCTTTTCGTACTCACCGACGAAACGCTTCGATCTCGGCCGTTATCGGCCGGAGGAGCGGCCAATCCCATCGGTCGTTTTCGATAAGCCTGGGCTGGTGACACTGCGCTGCGATATTCATGAGCACATGCGCGGATTGATTCTTGTTTTAAACAGTCCGCATTTCGTAATGACGGATGCCGAAGGACGATTTCGATTGAGGGGACTTCCCCCAGGTCACTACACGCTGAACGCGTGGATTGACAGCAAGACTACGCACGAACGGCCGGTCGAGTTGAAGAAGGGCGAGACCCTGCACGTTGATTTCCTATGATCTCCGCAAGCAGGTCAAACAAACGCAGGGTGAGGAGTTTCCGGACCAAATTACTGACTGCGATGATGCTCGTTGTTTCTGGGTTGATGGCGTTCGCGCTTTATTTTGCTCAGCGCCATGTCACGGCAGCAGCGCAACACGACTTGCAACAGGACTTTCAAGCCGAACTGTCCTCGCTCGATAAAGTGCAGGAACTGCGTAACGCAGCGCTCGCGGAACGTTGCAGCGCGCTGGCGTTGAGGCCGCGAATCCACGCCGCGCTGGAAGACAATGCTCTCGACCTGCTGTATCCGAGCGCGAAAGACGAATTGCGCGACTTAATGGAAAACGAGGGCTCACCACTGCACACCGGGCCCTCGCTTCATGCAAAATTCTATCGTTTTCTGGATGCGGCCGGCGCGGTGCTGTCGCCGCCGAATCCCAAAGATGTCGGACAATTAAGCTCAAGGGCGGAAACGCAACTGATCTTGAAGAAATTACCCGAGACGCAACAAATCGGTTATATCCGGGAAAATGCCGGTTCCACCGATGAGACTGTTGATGAAGTCGTGGCAGTGCCGATTTTTTCGACCGAGACAGGCGATGTGATCTCTGCTCTTGTCGTCGGGTTTAAGGCATTCGAGCTAATCGGAAAGAGTGCTGGCGCCGGAACGAAAAGTGGCATTTGGCTAAACGACCAATTGCACATGCCGTCGCTTTCAAAATCTGCGCAAGCGGCCCTGGGCAGTGAAATCGCAAAAGCGGTCACGAATTCTGCTTCTGCGCAAAGCAACTTTACCGTCACTGTAAACGGTGCTCCGCAGCTCTTGTTTTACAAACGGCTCAATCCGAATTCGCTCTTCCCACCGGCGTACGAAATCTGCGTTTATCCGCTCGCTGATTCGATGGCTCAATTGCATCGGCTCCGCTGGCGAATCGGCGGGGCAGGCGCACTGCTTTTGCTTGGCGGATTCGTAGCGAGCCACTTCGTCGCGGCCCGTCTCGCAGTGCCGGTCGAGAAGCTGGAGTTGGATTCGGAAAAGAATCGCGCACAACGAAAGCACGCCGAAACCGCCCTTGTCTCGACCAGTGAAAAATTGCAAAGATCGACAAGATACTCGGCTGATGCTTCCCATCAGTTGAAAAGCCCGGTTACCGTTCTTCGCGCGGGACTCGAAGGATTGCTGGCCCGTGATGATTTCAAACCCGAAATCTACGAGGAACTCTCCGCGCTCCTGCACCACACCCACCGGTTGACTGGTGTGATCGACGACTTGCTTCTCCTTTCGCGCGTGGACGCGGGTCATCTCCAGATCGATTCTCAGCCGGTGAATCTCAGTCAGATCATCGAGGAATGGCTTGATGATCTTGGCGCGCTTCCCGATTCACCAGAGGTGAAAATCGAGAAAAACTTTCCAGCCGATTTATGTATCGCCGGCGAAAAACGATATACGTCCCTCATCGTGCAAAATCTTCTGGAAAACGCGCGAAAGTACAATCGACCAAATGGCCTCATTCGAGTTACCGCGGCCAGGAACAGAGGTGAAGTTATGCTGACAATCGGCAACACCGGCCATCCGATCGCACGCGACGCGCAGGAACACGTTTTCGAGCGCTTTCATCGTGGCGGCACTGGTTCACACATTTCCGGTCACGGGCTCGGCTTGAATTTGGCGCGTGAACTCGCTCGTTTGCATGATGGCGATTTGCGACTGATATGCTCCCAGGATGACTGGACCGAATTCGAAGCACGCTTTCTAATCGCGGCGCCAACGTGCGACGGGGCGGCTCAAACCCCATGAGATTGTTGCGGGCGCTCAGCTTTTGTCTGCTCGTCTGCACAGCACGCGCGTTTGAGATCGATGATTTTTTGGACCGGCTCGACAGCTCTCTCACTGTCGCTGCTTTTAAGGACAATTTTCGCGCGCGATTAAGCGGCACAATCGATTTTGAAGCGTATCATTTCCAACAACCAGCGCCCGGGCTCATCGACAGCGACATTGACAATCTCTTCAATCCGCGATTGACGCTCTTTCTGGACGCGCAATTCGGGTCGCAAATTTATTTCTTTGCTCAATCACGGCTCGATCGCGGGTTCGATCCCAGCGATCACGGTGCTCAGGTTCGTCTTGACGAATATGCGCTTCGCTTTACGCCGTGGGATGATGGCCGTTTCAATGTGCAGGTGGGAAAATTTGCAACGGTCGTTGGTAATTGGGTCCCGCGGCATTTGTCGTGGGAAAATCCATTCATCAACGCGCCGTTAGTTTATGAAAACGTGACCGCAATCCAAGACAAAGCCGCTCCCTATTCACCGCTGAATTTCATCTACGGGCCCTACTACTACGAAAAGTACGCGTTCAATCCGGTAATCTGGGGACCCAGTTATGCGAGCGGCATTTCTGTATCCGGCCGGCTGGATCGATTTGATTACGCTGTTGAAATGAAAAATTCTTCGCTCTCGTCGCGTCCGGAATCGTGGAACGTTACGGAAACCGGTTTCGAGCACCCGACTTTCACTGCTCGCCTCGGCTTCCGGCCAAATGAAGCATGGAACTTTGGTTTGTCGGCAAGCGAAGGCGCATATTTTCGGCCTGAAGCTGAGGAGACATTGCCGCATGGACGTGGTATCGGCGATTATCGGGAGTTTGTTCTTGGGCAGGACCTCAGCTTCGCCTGGCATCACCTGCAATTATGGGCGGAATTTTACGAGGCGCGCTTCGAAGTTCCGCGCGTTGGCGACGCGGATACCTTCGCCTATTATTTTGAAGCCAAATATAAAATCACACCGCAACTCTTCGGCGCGCTTCGTTGGAACCACCAATTGTTCAACAGCATTAATGACGGCGCGGGAGGTGATCTTCGCTGGGGTCAGGATCTCGGACGGATCGACGTGGCAGCAGGCTACCGTTTTACCTCGCATACGCAGTTGAAGCTACAGTATAGTTTTCAACACGAAACCACCGGCCCCGGTAACGACAATCACTTGATCGCAGCACAATTCACCCTGCGTTTCTGAACACGTCTGCTCTAAAAATTCATGCGCATTCTTGTGGTTGAAGACGAAGCGCTATTGGCGCGCCAGATTGCTTCGGCGCTGACCGAGGCAGGACATGACCCGATGATTGTCCATGATGGTGAACGCGCTTTGCGTGAAGCCACGGGAACACTGTTTGATTTGATCGTGCTCGATATTGTTCTGCCACGGATGGACGGGTTTGAGGTCTTGCGCCACCTGCGTTCACAACACGTTGCAAGCCGCGTTCTGATGCTCACGGCGCGTGCTGAGGTCAAGGATCGCATAACTGGATTGCGACTTGGCGCGGATGATTATCTGCCCAAGCCCTTTGCCATGTCCGAATTGGTGGCACGCGTAAACGCGCTTGGGCGACGTTATCCCGAAGAGCCGACACTCAACCTGCGAGTAGGCGACCTCAAGTTCGATCTTGCGAACCACGAGGTGCATCGGGGCAAGCGACGGATCGAGTTATCCGCACGCGAGCTGATGCTGCTAAAAGTGCTCATGCGGGAGCCCGGCCGCGTTTTTACCCGCACCGAACTCTGCGAACGCGTCTGGGAGCACGAGCACGAGTACGACACGAAGCTTGTGGAAGTTTTCATCGGGCGGTTGCGCAAAAAGATCGGCGATCCTCCGCTGATTCAAACGGTGCGCTACGTCGGTTACACAATTCGCCAGCCGGTCTAGCTGAAGTCAGAGAGGCTCAACGAGAACAGCGCGTGGGCTAGTGTCGTTTCTTTGTCTTGAATAGCCTCTAAATAAGCTTGCGCAAAATTCGAAACGGAATCACGATCACCGTGTGAGAATAGGAAACAGGTTTAGTCGCCTGTGCGGTTCGTTGGTTCGATGCGCAAGTGTCGTGCTCACGCTCGCATTTTGCGCATCGGCATTTGCTGCTGATCCGAGCAAGAACGTAGTGCTCCCGGCACAGCCACAGCGGGTCATGAAGACCGCAAAGAAAATGTGCTACACGTTCACTACAACGTCCAGTATTCCTGTGCCTTGTAACAGGCTCAGCCCGATTCCGACCACCGCCAGTCCAATGACTATCTACCGGGCACGCGACGACCAAATAAACCGATAACGGCAGGGCTGGTGTGGACGGCGATTCCGAGAGGCAGCCACGTCAAACGACTGCCCCGTTATTGACTGGCCGGTTTTTCCTCTTTTGTGTTGGTATGAAAGACGGCGTGCCATTCGCCATTGTGCTTTCTCCAGACCGACCCGGCATTGTAGGTGCCTGAGGCGTCTTTGCCCTCCGAGGTGCCTTCCACCGTCACCGTGTAGGTCATCGTCGCTATATCAGCGTCGGGGAAAACGACATTGAAATCGCTAAAGGAGAACGATTTCATGTCCCACTTTTTCATTGAATCCAGCTCTTTTTGCAGCGTCTGGATTCCGTCAGCGTAAACGCCCATGAAGTCGGCGTGCAGAAGCTTTCTGAATTCGTCAGACTTCTTGTCTTTGAAGGCCTGCCAGGCCGCTTTTTCCTTCGCCATCATCGCGTCCTTGTCGGGCGCGGCGATCGAAACAGCGATCGTCGCGAACAAGGCGGTCATTGCATAGGTGATGTATTTTTTCATAGGTCCTTTCGGTTAGTGTTGGGACACAGCCTAGGAGGCAACCGCCAACACGGTCAACACATAAAAGACTGGATACGCTTGGGCCGAGCAGCATGTCGGATTTTCTTACAGACCGACCGGCCACTATAAGCCTCGAAATGGCACTTCTTTACTGATGATCCCGACGATATACCATGCGCGGTTGTCGAAATAACTTACGCTTTAACACATCCCATGAAAATGCGATTACGTGGCATTGAAAAAAGTTTCCAGTACAAGATACTTACTATAAGCCCATTAGATACTCCCACTCCCAAGAATCGGGCATTGGCATATGGTAAGCTAGCAATGTTTGACAGATAGCGAGTTTGTCATAATCGATGGATTTGCCTCGATTTCAGGATTCGCATTTTACGGAACCAACCTAGTGCCAGACAAAGTGAACACGCCGGTCTCGTTCTTATTGGCACTCGGCCTCATCGGTGTTTGGCATTACAACCGGAAGGATAGATTATGGCAGTATCATTAGAAGAGAAAATCACAATCGAAAAAGGCATTCCCTTAAAAAGCACCAAAGGTGCTCTAGGTTCATTGACTAGAATTTTTACTGAAATGAAGATCGGCGATTCCTTCATAGCTCCGAGACAGATGGAACGTTCAAATGTATACGGCTATGCCAGACTAGCGAAGATCAAAATCGCTACACGTGTCCAAGAAGACGGACGGATTCCAGTTTGGAGAATCAAATGATTGCGATTGTGATAACCGCCACCGGAATCAAAGACAAGAAAACGGTTACACAGGATGATGGCTCGCCTGGTTCTGAATTGTGACGGAGTTGATCTCGTAACGCATCAGTTAGGCAACGTTACCACGATTGGCCGGGCTCCGTTGAACCACATAGTCATTGACAATCCGGCGGTATCAGCGCAGCACGCGATAATCGGGAGATCCGCCGACTCCTATCGGCTGAAAGATTTGGATTCAACAAACGGGACGCAGGTCAATGGCGTTTTTATTACTGACGTTGAGTTGAAGGATGGCGACAAAATTCGATTTGGTTCCGTCGTAGCGGTTTTTTGCGGGATGTTGCCACAAAGATTGATGAAACAGACGTCGTCCTCGCCAGCAGGTCCCCTAATCCTCCCCCTTTAGCAAATCAACCAACTTTCAGAGCAAAAAACATCAAGGCTTTTGGCGCGCGCTCTGCAAGGCGCTCAAAAATGTTGATAGTCCTGCGAAGTCAGTTTGGTTTTGCGAGTAATTTTGCTTGAAAGCAAGTCTTTACGAATTGCTACGACGAAATCTCCGTGTGCAGTTTGTTTCTCTGCAAGTGTCGCCTCAGCCGAATTAATTGTGTTGAGAAAGTCATAACCACTTTAATGACTTCGTCGGGACAATACAGCCAACAGAGGTTTAATTGTTCGACAAATTCGACCTTCTTTTCTTGGTCGTTAACCTGGGCGTCCGCGTCATTGCGTTGTTGCTTGGAAGTTGCAACCCAACGGCAGGATTCTTGGCCGATGGCAAACCGAAAAAAGCGCGTTGAGTACTGGGAAATCATCGCCGACAACCTCAGCGAAGCCGGTTGGAGTTGGGGCTGCGTCTCAGGCGTCGATTCTAACGGGCGAACGATCTTCGCTGTTGACGCGCATCGCGACGGAAAGCGTTTCGTTGTGCGAGCGGATGAAAAGCTAACGGCGTTTGTAGAAATGGAATCGGCGATTCGAGCCGTCAGTCCCTTACGTTAGACGGGAATTCCGTCAGCTTGTTGACGGAGACGTTTTTCAGAGCGCGTGTGTGTCTTTTGGAACCCATCACCGTCGCGTAATCATACGATCCGACGAAGGTACCAGTGGCCTGAATCTTATCCCCATCATAGAATCCCGGGAAATTCCCGACAAGAAGCACGGTCGCGTAACTTGGAATTCGTTCGCTGCCGACTGAGTTCGTTTCCCGAACGCTGATTAAAAGCCCTTCATCGACGACGTTCAGAACTTTTCCGTAGATCAACAACTGCGGGCCTGCTGGACGCGCATCCAAAACGCTGCCCTGCGTGGAAGATGAACCGGCTGGCCGCTGATCGAGCATGCTACCGTGCGTCGAACTTGAGGTGGATTGCGGTTGCGCTTGGGATTGTTGCGGCGCTGGATGATGCTCGCTCCAAAATTTCTGCCTTTCTTGGAGTCTTTGTTGCTCCTCGGCCTTTCTCTGCTGTGCAAGCGCGGCCTGCTGCTGGTTCTGCTCAGCGGAGTACGCGCCTGCCGCCTGCAAATCGTAGCCATACTTCTTTTGAATTTCGGGCGATAGCTCGGTGAAAGGAATCTTGACGATTCCACCTGAAAACTTAATCACGATCCCGTCCGGTTCGACGCGGGATACTGTGACATTTATTCTTTTCCGTTAATCGTTTTGAAGTCATCGGCAAAGGCGAGCGATCCGAAACAGAGGATTAAAAAAAGCGCGAGCGTTTTCATTTCCAAAATGGAGTTGAAGGGAGAATTCCGAGGCGAGTGAATCAAGAAACGGCCTAAAGGTCGAAGCAATTTCTTACGGCTCTCTGAACTCGCCAGCGTGCTCGTACGTGTCAATCACGTTGCCAGCTTCATCGTAAACGCGAATGACGGCATGATGTGACCGGCTGAAAAACTTTGCGTAGCTGATTGCGTTCGCGATTGCATCCGGGTTGCCATACCACAGCGCACCGAATGGGAGCGCATCGGAAATTAGAGTGACGCCGCGTTTATCTTTGCGCCGGCGAATTTCGTAAACGTGCCGTGAGTTTGTCATTGCACCGCGTCAGCCATTTGCAAAACATTGGCAATGCGCGACTGACATTGCGACCCGATCAGCGTCAATCTTAACGAATGCCCCTACCTGCGTTGTGAGTTCGGCTGCCGAATGCTTTCAGCCTGCAACCGCGAGTTCAGTCGGTGGAACAGCGAATTGAGCCCTTCGGAACGACTGTTTAACTGAGTCGCTCTGGGGCGCTTTGGCAGCAGAAGCCATCCTATTCGTTACCGTTATTAAGAATCGTGATGAAGTCGGCTGGGTTTCGAGAGGCAATTCCATGTCCCAAAGTTGAATCCATCGATCGACATTCAACAAGTCCATTGAGGGGTTCGTTCCCACACGCGTTAATGCTTCAGCTGCCGCTACTTCTTCCGAAATACGCCAGATCCATTGCTGATAAGAGGCGCTAGTTGCAGCGGCCTTCTGCAGCTTGTCGAGTCTCGCCGTCTGACGACCTGCAGCGGTGCTATGACGACGCTCCTGCCATAACGCCCAGCAAGCCATCGAAACCGCCGTTGCCGTTGCAATTAGTGCAATTGTCAGCTCAATGTTCGTACTCATTTCAACTGAGCGAGAATAATGCAGGCTGCGCCAGCGATCAAGCTCAACGACCCCATGATAAGGCTTTCGGTCGCCACTCGGAGGTGATCATACCATTGTCCCTGGTTAATTAAAAGGCCGACGTCGCCATAATCATTGATCGCGAGACTGAGTACCAGCAAGCAGCACCCGCTCGCCACATATTTCTTGACGCGGTGCTTTTTGCTAGTGCCGATTAAATCTCCAATCCCAAGTGCGGCGAAGGCGCTCGACGCCAGCAGCAGCTCCCCTCGACCAAATAGATCCGCGAGAGATATTACTTCATGTCGTCTCCATAACTTCGTCACCAACCATAGAAATGGAGTCATCGCTGGCAAAATCGTAAAGAAAAACCAGCGGAATAGGGGAGGCCACATATCGATCTTATTCGAGGTAGAGCTTCACTTGGTCAGGAAACTTGAAGCGAGGAGTTGCTATTTCTTGCGAAATCAGGTCGAAAAACGTGCCGAAACTAATTCGCTCGTACGTGCGTGGGTACCATGCCGAGACCCAGAGGCGGTCGTTGTCAAAGTAAAAGCGAGTTACTACATTCTGTGCGTTTATGGCCTTTAACAGAGCAAGCAGCCCGGGCCTATCCTCTGTAGCTCACCTGCCGACAGCGAATGGAAATAGAAAGCCGATACCTCCAGGAATCAGGTAAAAGCGGAAATATGGCCGCACGTTGTGTCGCGCAGCGACTCCGGTTTCGTCGAATTGAGTTGTGTAGCCGAGCAACTGTAAATGATCTGCGATAAGCTGCAGCACGTTTACTTCCTCCATGTCTATAGCCTCTCCTTTTGGTCCGGCGCTTAGCAAGCGCAATTATGCAGGCCCTGCTCGACTTTATGGAATGCTCGATGACATACGGGCCGGATCATTTGCTGTATGTACGATAGGATCTTGTCTGATTAGACAATCATTCGCCAGCCCGATTGTGTGTGTTCATCAATCAACCAGATTCCTGCGTCTGCTTAGTAGAGCCAAGGCGCTTGTTGGTTTGTGCCTTGGATTAACGAGCGGCGGGAGGAGGCAACTCCCGCCGCTTTTCCTGCCGGTGACATGCCGGGGTACTCTCGGAAATCGCCAGCCTGCTCGTGCGTTTCAATCACATTGCCCGCGTCATCGTAAACACAGATCGTCGCATCATGTGAGCGGCTGTAGAACTTTACGTAGTCGATTGCATTGCTGATTGCGTCTGGTTCGCCGTACCAGAGGCGACCGAATGGCAGCGCATCGCCTCGATGATCTTTGCGCGGGCGCACCTCGTAAACGTTTTTTGAGCTGGTCATCACGCCGATCAGCGGTTGGCAAATCGCGGTCGTGTGATTGATCGTCGCGCCGTTTTGTTTGTGCACGAACGTCCGCTTGCGCGCTCCAGCGCTTGGTTAGGCCATATCGTGTTCATGTCGAAATCAGCCGCGTTAAAAGAACCCGCGGAGGAACGCCCCCCGTGATGGCGTTGCACGTCGATCAGTAGTTCGCCAACGTATAAGCACTGGGGCACCCGAATCTCTTTACCACTCTTTGAAATCCGCCCGCGTGCTCGTGCGTCTCGATTACGGCGCCGGATTGATCGAACAGGCGGATGATCGCGGGCTGCGAACGCGAGAAGAATTTCGCGTAACTGACCGCGTTACCGATTGCGTCAGGTTCTTCAAACCACAGTAGACCCAACGGCAGCCGGTCGCCAATTAGGTCAAACCCACGCCGATCTTTGCGCGGTCGAATTTCGTAAACATGTTGTGAGCTGCTCATCGCTGCGGTGGGGTTTGATTCCAATCAGCGTCATCACGCGTGACTCTTTCGGTTGAGTGGATCGAAAGGCATTAAAGCTTACTGTATGCCAACGCTCATTTGAGTTGACGCTACGTAATTACAAGACGCTTGTAATAAGCATCTTAAATTGGAGCGATTTTTTGTGAGGACTAACCTCACATGCGTTTTTAACGAGACCCGATCGTAAATTGTTCCGACGAATTCACCAGCAGTGCGATGGGAATCGTATACGTAACAACCACGGGGGATGGGGATTACAACTCATAATGGAAAAACGTACGGATCCGACGAACAACACCAAAGGAATATGCGGTCCGGTGATGGCGTTGCATGTCGATCAATGGCGCGCCAACGTATATAAGCACTGGAGTTTTGAGAACTTGGGCCGGCAAATCTCGGAGAAGAATGATGAAAGGCGATTGATTTTGATAAAAGCGACGAGCATGAAATTCGCAGCAGTGTTTGTATTCATTTCCCTTATGCTGGCATCGCAGACATTCGCGGTCTTGCGCCCGCTCTTTCCAGTCAAACCAGAGCCGCCACTTCGCGGCGGAGTGATCGTAATAGGCGATGAAATAATTCAACGCTCGTCCAAAAATAGCAACGTCGCGGTCGGGCGCTAAGAACGAGCGTTTCGTCGTCAGATTGCCTGAACCTAACCAGCTTGCCCACACGGCCAAACCCGGAGGAATCACGGAATGCACATGTTCACTCGAAAGACCGAACCCGCGGCCTCCGCAAACGAATCGGCCAGACCATCTGTCGTCCCAGGGCCATCCAACCGCACGTTCATGCCGACGCAATCCGGCGCTCTTCTCTCCCGAGGAGTTTCGATCAAAGGCTCGGTCAAATTCCTGAACGAGCTGCTCATCGACGGCGAGGTGGAGGGCACAATCGATTCCACCGGAACGCTCACGATCGGGGAGCACGCGCGCATACGCG